>Ga0209813_10000122_pt1 | contig 28118 bp, 28 predicted proteins | sample EndMethybrTD3033_FD_187596 | JGI IMG/M metagenome (GOLD analysis project Ga0209813, IMG submission 187596) | Populus endosphere microbial communities from Tennessee, USA - Endosphere MetaG P. TD hybrid TD303-3 (SPAdes) (version 2) | ecosystem: Host-associated > Plants > Roots > Endosphere... | reverse complement strand
GGTTGACCATGCCGATCATGATGAGCGCCGCGGCCGAGCTGACCGTCATCTGCAGGCCCATGGGCACGCCCTTGGCGACGACATAGGCCAGGTGGCCGCGGATCGGCAGCAGGTAGGAAAGTTCGCGCCCCCTGAGGCGCACCGGGATGTCGCGCCAGTAAATCCAGGCGACGATCCCTGCCATGCCGACCAGCGCCGACACGGCATTGGCCAGCGCCGCGCCGGCGACACCCATCGCCGGAAGCGGCCCCAGCCCCAGGATGAAGGCGGGGTTGAGGCCGATGCCCAGCGCCGTCGTCATCAGCGAGGCGTAAAGCGGCGTCTTCGAATCGCCGATCCCGCGCAAGGCCATGGCGACGTTCATCATCGTCATCGTGAAGGGCATCGTCAGGAACACCACGCGCAGATAGGCGAGCGCCTGGTCGTGAACTTCCGGCGGGGTCGCCAGCAGCCGCAGCAGCGGATCGGCGAACATCCAGCCGAGGATGGCGATCAGCAGCGCGACGGCCATGCAGAAGGCGGTGCTGGTGCCGAACACCTGCCGCACCGCGTCGACGTCGCGCGCGCCGTAATACTGGCCGATCTTCACCGTCGCGGCGGTGCCCAGGCCGATGATGAAGGAGATGACCAGGAACGTGACGATATTGGCGTTGGCCGTCGCCGCCACCGCGCTTTCGCCCAGAAGCTGGCCGACCCAGATCGCGTTGATCGTGCCGCTCAGCGCCTGGAGCATGTTGGTGAAGAACGTCGGCAGCGAGAACGACAGCAGCGTGCGCAGTATCGGTCCCTGCGTCAGGTCGCCCTGACGTGGTTTCCTGTCCAAGTTATCATCAGCGTGCTTAGTATCGGTCACGTCCCTCTGGTGTCGCCATAAAGATGGATATGCAAGCGGTCGGTGAAATTAAACTCGTGTTCCGAGCAGATTTCCGCCAGCCAGCGGCCGCGCGCGCGCAATATGTCGCCGCTGCGCCCTTCGGGCATCAGGTAGATGCGCGCCGCCGGGATGGCGAAGGCGCGCTGAAGGGCGATGACTTCGTCGACATCGGCCGGCTCGGCGATCACGAACTTCAGCCAGGCGCGCGGTTCGGCGGCCCAGTGCGCCAGCCGCTCGGGCGCCAGGGCCAGCTCGGCCGGGTTGCCGCTGTGCGACAGCTTGGGGCTGACGTTGTACTGGTGGACCAGCGCGTCGAGCGCGGGGTGCGGGGGCACGCTGCCGTTGGTCTCGATCTCGACATGCATCTCGGGCCGCACGGCGATGAGCGCGGTAAGCATCCGGGCGAGGGCGGGGCCCTGGAGCAGGGGTTCGCCGCCGGTGATGACGAGCCGCTTCGGGGCCAGCGCGGCGATCCGGGCGGCGGCGTCGTCCTCGCTCAGCGTCACCTGGTTGGCGGCGCGCTCGAACGCCTCGTCGTCGCGGTGCGGGCGGTTGTCGCCGGTGAAGCGCCAGGTGTAGGCGGTGTCGCACCAGACACAGGCGAGATTGCAGCGCGACAGCCGGATGAAAGTGCTTGGCCGCCCGATCGACGCGCCTTCGCCCTGGAGCGAGGCGAAGATCTCGGGTTCGCCCGGATCGGTGGTGGCAAGGGTCAGCATGAGGGCCGCGGGGGTTTTGACACTGTCGATACTGTCCGGAGAGCAGCTGTCACGCGGTGTGACCGGGCGTTACCGGGCGTTACCGTGTGTAGCTGCGTCGGGCGGGTATAGGAAAGCTCGGGGCCCATGCGCCACCTTCACCCCAGCCGCGCCAAGGCCGCAGCCAGCCGTTCAGCCTCGGCGGCATGCGCGGCGTGGTCGGCGCGGGCCTTGTCGACCGCCTCGGGCTTGGCTTTCTCGACGAAGGACGGGTTGCTCAGCCGGCCTTCGAGCGATTTCGCCTCCTTCTGCGAGACGGCCAGCGCCTTTTCCAGCCGCGCCTTCTCGGCGGCGATGTCGATCACGCCTTCGAGCGGAACCACGATGTTCGCGTCGCCTGCGCCGATCTGCATTGCCGCGCCGGCGGGAGCAGGGGCGAATTCGATCTTCGAAAGACGCGCCAGACGGTCGATCGCCGCCGCGTTACGCTCGACGATGCCGCGCGTCGCCGGGCTGGGATCGGGCAGATAGGCTTCCAGCTTGGCGCCCGGCGCGATGCCCAGCTCGTTCTTGGCGGTGCGCAAGTTGCCGACCAGCGCGATCAGCCATTCGACCTCGCGCTTGGCCTCGGCGTCCACCGATGCCTCGGGCGCCGGCCACTGCGCGACGATCAGCTCATAGGGGCGCTTGCCCAGCTTGTCCCACAGCTCTTCGGTGACGAATGGCATGAACGGGTGGAGCATGACCAGTATCTGGTCGAGCACCCAGCCGGCGACGGCGCGGGTTTCATCCTCCCCGGACCGGGGAGGGGGACCACCCGCAGGGTGGTGGAGGGGCACGCGCGGTGATCGCGTACCCTCGCCGTCAGGATCACTCGCCTGTGCCCCTCCACCATGCTGCGCATGGTCCCCCTCCCCCGCTGGGGGAGGACTGAGTACCGGCTTGATGAGTTCCAGATACCAGTCGCAGAACTGGTCCCAGACGAAGTGATAGATGGCGTTGGCGGCGGCGTCGAAGCGCAGTTCGGCCATCGCCTTGTCGAGCTCGGCCACGGTTTCCACGACTTCGCCGACGATCCACTTGTTGACCGCCGAGGTCGCCTGCGGCGCGGCCACCGATTGCGATGCGCCGATGCCGTTGCTCTGGCAGAACCGCGCGGCGTTCCACAGCTTGGTGGCGAAGTTGCGATAGCCCTCGACCCGGCGCTCATCCATCTTCACGTCGCGGCCCTGGCTTTCCATGGCCGCCATGAAGAAGCGCAGCGCGTCGGCGCCGTACTGGTCGATCAGGCCCAGCGGATCGACGACGTTGCCCTTGGACTTGGACATCTTCTGGCCGTCCGCCGCGCGGACCAGCCCGTGCAGGTAGAGCCGCTTCCACGGCGGAGTGCCGTTGTTGAAGTGCATCCCTTGCATGGCCATGCGCGCATCCCAGAAGAACAGGATGTCGAAGCCGGAGATGAGGAGATCGTTGGGATAGTGGCGGGCGTAGAGCGACAAATCCTCCCCGGACCGGGGAGGGGGACCACCCGCAGGGTGGTGGAGGGGCACGCGCGGTGATCGCGTCCCCTCGCCGTCGGGATCAGCCGCCGGTGCCCCTCCACCATGCTGCGCATGGTCCCCCTCCCCCATCGGGGGAGGATTCGCGCCGTCCTCCGGCCAGCCAAGCGTGGCGAAGGGCCAGAGTGCGGAGGAAAACCAGGTGTCGAGGACGTCTTCGTCGCGGGTAAGCGCCTTGTCGCCGGCCAGCGCCTGTGCCTGCTCCTCGGTCTCGGCAACATAGGCGCTGCCATCTTCCGCGTACCATGCTGGAATCCGGTGCCCCCACCAGAGTTGCCGGCTCACGCACCACGGCTGGATGTTCTCCATCCAGTTGAAGAACGTCTTTTCCCACGTCTTGGGCACGATCTCGATCCGCCCGTCGCGCACCGCCTGCAAGGGCGGCTGGGCGAGCGTCTCGGCATCGACGTACCACTGATCGGTCAGCCAGGGCTCGATCACCACGCCGCCGCGGTCGCCGAAGGGGGTCTGGATGGTGCGCGGTTCGAAGTCGGCTTCGACTTCCTCGCCGTCCTTGTTCTTCGTGACGTGCGGCACGAGGAAACCGGCGGCCTTCATGTCCGCCACGATCATTTCGCGCACCACGAAGCGGTCGAGGCCCAGATACTTCGCCGGCACCAGCCCGTCGGCGGTCTGCACCACTTTCGCCTCGGCATCGAACATGTTGAGCATCTCGCCCGGCTTGATCCCGGCGCGCTTGCCCACTTCGAAGTCGTTGAAATCGTGCCCCGGCGTGATCTTCACCGCGCCCGATCCCAGTTCGGGGTCGGCATGCTCGTCGGCCACCACCTTGAACCGGCGGCCGGTCAGCGGCTGGAGGATGTCCTTGCCGATCACGCTTTTATAGCGTGGATCGTCGGCGTTCACCGCCACCGCCATATCGGCCAGCATTGTCTCGGGCCGGGTGGTGGCGACGACGATGTGGTCCGCGCCCCCCAAAGGACCATCAGCGTCGAGGGTCACGCCATCGGCCAGCGGATAGCGGAAGTGCCAGAAGCCGCCCTTGATCTCCTGCGTCTCGACCTCAAGGTCGCTGATCGCGGTCTTCAGCTTGGGGTCCCAGTTCACCAGCCGCTTGTCGCGGTAGATCAGGCCCTGGTTGTAGAGATCGACAAAGACCTTCACCACCGCATTGGTGAAATGCGGGTCCATGGTGAATTGTTCGCGGCTCCAGTCCATCGAACAGCCCAGGCGGCGCAACTGGCCGGTGATGGTGCCGCCGCTCTCCGCCTTCCACTCCCAGACCTTCTCGACGAACTGTTCGCGCGTGTAGTTCGTGCGCTTGTCCTGCTTCGCCTCCATCTGGCGTTCGACCACCATCTGCGTCGCGATGCCGGCGTGGTCGGTGCCGACCACCCAGAGCGCGTCCTTGCCGCGCAGACGTTCGTACCGGATCACAATGTCCTGAAGTGTGTTATCCAGCGCATGGCCGATATGCAGACTTCCCGTCACGTTGGGCGGCGGATTGACGATGGTGAAGGGTTGCGCGTCCGGACGTTCCGGACGGAACAGGCCGCTGCCTTCCCAATGGGCATACCATTTCGCCTCGATCGCGGCGGGATCGAAAGTCTTGTCGAGAGTGCTTTCCGTCATGTCCGCGCCTTTGCCAGCGGGGGGGCTGGGGTGCAAGGCGCCACCGCCCGTCGCCAGCGATGCACTTGCCGTCGCAGGCTTTTTCCCGCATGAACCGCCGCTCAATGCGTGAATGGGCCGACTTCAAGACCGAAACGGGCGAGGGCGGGGCGACAGTCATTGCGCTGACCGGCCGTTATACGGTGTCCTGCGTCGGGCCGGTCGACAGCCGCCTGCGCGCGCTCGACGGCAAAATAGCCGCACTGGACCTGTCCGGCGTCAGCGAAATCGACACCGTCGGCGCATGGGTCGCCTGGCGCACCGCGCGCGATCACGAAGCGGCAATCACCGGCGCCAGCGAGCAGGCCGAACGGCTTATCGCCGCCGTGCGGGAATCGAAAGGCGATGGAGAGATCGCGCCCCAGCGCGCCGACCTGGTCGAGCGCGTGCCCGAGGCGGTAGGCGATCTTGTGGTCGGCTGGGGGCAAGGGACAGTCGGCGTAATCGGCTTCCTGGGCGCGATGCTGACGTCCGCGTGGCACCTGATCCGCAATCCCGGCCGGTTTCGCGGCAAGGCGCTGGTCCGCCAGGCCGAGCTGGTGGGCGTGTCGGCGCTCGGCATCGTCGGGCTGATGTGCTTCCTCGTCGGCATCGTCATCGCCCAGCAGGGCGCGGTGCAGCTTCGCCAGTTCGGCGCGGAATTCTATACGATCAACCTTACGGGCCGCCTCGCCATGCGCGAACTGGGCGTGCTGATGACGGCGATCATGGTCGCCGGACGATCCGGCTCGGCTTTCGCGGCGCAGCTCGGTACGATGAAGCTGACCGAGGAGATCGACGCGATGCGCACCATCGGCGTCTCTCCCATAGAGGCGCTCATCATCCCGCGCGTGCTGGCCTGCACGCTGATGATGGTGCTGCTGGGTTTCTACGCCTCGGTCATGGCGATCATCGGCGGCGCGTTCCTGGCCAACTTCGCGTTGGGAATACCGTTCTTCACCTTCCTGTCGCGCATCCAGGAAGTGGTGCCGATCCACGATGTATGGGTGGGGCTGATAAAGGCGCCGTTCTTCGGCCTCATCATCGCGCTCGCCGGCTGCTACCAGGGCATGCAGGTAAAGGCGAACGCAGAGGAAGTCGGTTCGCGCACGACGATGGCGGTGGTCCAGGCGATCTTCATGGTGATCGTCCTCGACGCCTTCTTCGCCATTTTCTTCTCGAACGTGGGGTGGGGATGAACGCGCCAGAGACGCCCGCGGCCGCCCCTCCCGCCGCCGCTTCCCCTGCGCCCCTCGTGGACGAGGCGAAGCTGCCCGACCTGCCGGAGCATTTCGACGGCGAGTACCCGATCGTGATCGAGGGGCTGGTCAACAGCTTCGGCGAGCACACGATCCATCAGGACTTGTCGCTGAAAGTGCGGCGCGGCGAAATCCTGGGGGTCGTCGGCGGATCGGGCACCGGCAAATCGGTGCTGATGCGATCGATCATCGGCCTCCAGATCCCTTCGGCGGGATCAATCGAAGTGCTGGGGCGTTCGATTACCGATGCCCAGGACGACGAAGATATCGACATCCGATCGCGCTGGGGCGTGCTGTTCCAGGGCGGCGCGTTGTTTTCCACGCTGACCGTGGCGGAGAACGTCGAGGTCCCCTTGCGCGAGTTCTATCCCGAGATCGACGAGGCGCTGCTTCACGAGATCGCCGGATACAAGGTGATGATCTCCGGCCTGCCCGAGGAAGCGGCGGCCAAGTATCCGTCGGAGCTTTCGGGCGGCATGAAGAAGCGCGCCGGCCTGGCGCGCGCGCTGGCGCTCGACCCCGAACTGCTGTTCCTCGACGAGCCGACCGCCGGGCTCGACCCGATCGGCGCGGCGGCGTTCGACCGGCTGACCAAGGAATTGCAGGAGACGCTGGGCCTCACCGTGTTCCTCATCACCCACGATCTCGATACGCTTTACGAGATTTGCGACCGGGTCGCGGTGCTGGCGGAAAAGCAGGTGATCGCCGTCGGCACGATCCCGGAACTGCTGGCGCTCGATCATCCGTGGATACAGGAATATTTCAACGGCCCGCGCGGCCGGGCGGCCAAGGACTCGCAGGCCAGGGCGAAGTCCGTGGACAATACCGTGAACGGGGGAGCATAGCAGCGCCATGGAAACACGGGCCAATCATGTATGGGTCGGTGCGGTCACGCTGGCTTTGCTGGCGCTGGTCGCCGCCGCGATCATCTGGATCGCGCGCCTCGGGGAAGGCGACCAGAACGAGTACGACATCTTCTTCAAGCAGTCGGTCGATGGTCTGGCGCAGGGTTCGGAGGTCTCCTACGCGGGTGTCCCCGCCGGGAAGATCAAGGATATCGAGCTGTGGAAGAAGGACCCCAGCTTCGTGCGCGTGCGCATCTCGGTGAAAGACAATGTGCCCGTCGTGATGGGAACCACCGCGACGATCCAGGGCAGCTTCACCGGCGTTTCCGACATCCTGCTGGAAGGCGCGGTGCGTGGCGCGCCGCCGATCACCGAGCCGGGACCGGAAGGCGTGCCGGTGATCCCCACCAAGCGCGGCGGCCTGGGCGAACTGCTCAGCAACGCGCCGCTGCTGCTGGAGCGGCTGGCGACCCTGACCGAGCGGCTCAACACGATGCTGTCGGACAAGAACCAGGCGTCGATCGCCGGCATTCTGGCCAATACCGACAAGATGACCGCCGACATCAGCCAGGCGACGCCGGAAGTGCGCGCGACGATGCGCGAACTGCAAGGCACGCTGCACCAGGCCACCGCCACGCTCAACAGCTTCGAGCGGGTGGCGGGCAAGGCCGACAATCTGCTGGGCGACCAGGGCGATTCGCTGGCGCGGGATCTGCGCGCGACGCTGCAATCGACGCGTGAAGCCGCCGCCGCCATCGAAGGCACGCTCACCGCGGCGCGGCCCGCGGTCGGCCAGTTCACCACGACGACGCTGCCGGAGGTCGAGTCCGCGATCCGCGATCTGCGCGCCACAACCCGCGCGCTGCGCAACGTCACCGAGAAGATCGACGAACAGGGCGCAGGGGCGCTGGTCGGCGGATCTAAGCTGCCGGACTACAAGCCGTGAGGGGCAAGAGGGACATGAGAAAGACGATCCTGAAAGCCGCGCCGCTCGCCGTGCTGCTGCCGCTGCTGGGCGGCTGCCTCAGCTTCGGCGGCAAGGTGCCCGACCAGCTCATCAGCCTGACCGCGCAGGACAGCGCGCCCGCCGGCTCCTCCGCCACCGGTTCGCTGGCCGATGCGCTGATCGTGCTCGACCCGGAGACCGACCGCCGCATCGACGTGCAGCGCGTGCCGGTGCAGATCGACGACGCCAACGTCGCCTACCTCAAGGACGCGCAATGGGTCGAGAAGCCCTCGCGCCAGTTCCGCCGGCTGCTGGCGGAAACCTTGCGCGCCAGGGGCGGCCGTCTGGTTCTGGAAGCCGGAGAGGCGCAGGCGCAGGGCAAGACGACGCTGTCCGGCCGGCTGGTGGACTTGGGCTATGACGCGCGCAGCCAGTCGGTCGTGGTCCGCTTCGACGCGATGCGCCACGAAACCGGCGGCGGGGTGACGACGCGCCGGTTCGAAGCGACCGTTCCCGGCGTCTCAGCCAATGCCAAGGCGGTCGCCCCGGCGCTGAACCGCGCGGCGAACGACGTGGCGAAGCAGGTCGCCGACTGGATGGGATGATGGTCTTCGGTCCAGGCCGCTGCGAATGGCCATAAGGCCCAGGTTCGTCCTGCTTGCCGTTTTTGCGGCAGCCATTCTGATGGCGGTTATCGCCTACGATCCTTCCTCTTCTTCCGCTTCTTCGGATTCTTCCTATCGCGATTGCGTCAGATCGTGCGAGGAGGTGGGGCTTTCCACGCAAGAAGCCGCCGAAGCCTGCAGGCGCCGCTGAAAGTCGGTTGAGACCGCACAAGCTTCCACGCGGTTGCTTCCGTCCTTTCTCCTCGCCATGGTGCCGGCAAAGGAGAGAGGTGAATGTCAGTAGTCCAGACCGCGCGCGGGCCGATCGACAGCAGCCAGCTCGGCCGCACGCTGGTGCACGAACACATCTTCGCGATGGATCACGAGTATACCGCGAATTATCGGCCCGATTTTACGGACGAGAAGGCCGTGCCGGATGCCGCCGCCGATCTTAACGCGCTGAAGGCGTCGGGCATCGACACGATCATCGACCTGACCGTGCTGGGTCTCGGCCGCTATGTGCCGCGCATCGCCAAGGTGGCGGAGCTGACCGATCTCAACATCGTCGTCGCGACCGGCGCCTGGACCACCGATCTCGTGCCGAAGGGCTTCACCGCCTGGGGGCCGGGCCTGACTTTCCCCACCGAGAGCGAGCCGATGGTCGATCTGTTCGTGCGCGATATCGTCGAAGGCATCAACGGCACCAGCGTCAAGGCGGGCGAACTCAAGTGCGCCATCGATTTCCCCGGCCTGACCAAAGGCGTGGAGCGGGTGATGCGCGCTGTGGGCAAGACGCACGTCATCACCGGCACGCCGATCACCGTCCATACCGCGCCGCAGAACGAATCCGGCCTGGTCGCCCAGCGCGTGTTCAAGGAGGAAGGCGTCGATCTGCAGGACGTCATCATCGGGCATTGCGGCGATACCAAGGACCTCGACTACCTGATGAAGCTGGCGGACGAGGGATCGATCCTGGGCATGGATCGTTTCGGCCTGAACTCCGCGCTCAGTACGGCCGATCGGGTGGAGATGATCGTCAAGATGATCGATCGCGGTTATCTGGAGCACCTGACGCTGTCGCACGATTGCCAGTGCTTTTCCGACTTCTGGCCATCGATGGAAGCGCGCGCCAAGCTGTTGCCGGACTATCATTTCCGCCACATCAGCCACGCGGTGATCCCGGCGCTGCGCGAAGCGGGCGTGACCGAAGCGCAGCTCGACACCATGTTCGTCGAAAATCCGCGCCGCCATTTCGAAGGCGCAGCCAGGCGTTTCGCCGCGCGTGCTTGATGGCCGCCGGGGTACGCTCTAACGATTTATGTTCCACATCGTGGAAACGATGTGCGGAAATGTAGCTCACGCTTACGATGTGGCCATAGGTATATAAACATAGCGATCGCAATGATTGCTCAAAAACAGAACATTCCTTCGGGAGAGGGTGCAGCATAAAGTCGCGCGAAATGCGGGCGTAGCGGTCGACAGCGACGGGCGGTTAAGGCCGCACGCCGGCGGCGCCGGTAGTTCGCCGAACCGATCCCGAAGAACAGACAGTCTAGTACGAATAGACGGAAATGCGATCGCGACGGGCGGTCGTAAAAATGGGGGATGATAATGCGTATATCGCGCGCTCTGGCGCTTGCTACTGTTAGTGTGTTCACGTTGGCCACGCCGGCCCTTGCCCAGCAGGCGGCTTCGGCCAGCGGGGACAAGGCCGAAACCGGCAACAAGGAAGACATCGTTGTCACCGGCACCCTGATCCGCGGCATCGCGCCCGGCGGATCGCAGACCATCGCGGTCGATCAGGAAAAGATCACCGCCATCGGCGCGGTCAATACTTCGGATCTGCTGGCCACCGTGCCCCAGGCGGGCACCTTCCTGGCTTATGCCGGTATTCGTGGCACCAATGGCGTCAACATCACCGTCAATCGCCCGTCGCTGCGCTATCTGGGCAACCAGTCGTCGAGCAGCGCCAGCACGCTTCTGCTGGTCGACGGTCACCGCATGCCGGGTATGGGTGTCCGCCAGTCCAGCCCCGATCTCGATGCGATCTCGCCCAATGCGATCGAACGCGTCGACGTGATTACCGATGGCGGATCGTCGACTTACGGTTCGGACGCGGTCGGCGGCGTGATCAACTTCATCACCCGTCGCCGTTTCGACGGGGTCGAGGTGAAGGGCAGCTACGGCTTCGCCGACGATTACAACCAGTACAACGCCAGCGTGATCGCCGGGCACACCTTCGGCAACCTGTCCGCCTATATCGCTTATGATTTCGCCAAGCATGACGGGTTCCTGGGGCTCGACCGCGGCTATGCGCAGAACCGCGACTGGATCAACAACGCCCCCGCCGACGTCGCCTGCGAGGTGGGCAGCGTGCGCGCCACCGTGGCCGGCGTCACCACGACTTACGCCCTGCCGGGGCGGACTCCGGGCCTGGGCAATCGCTGCGACAACACCGAATACGCCTCGCTCTATCCCGAAGAGGAAAAGCACAGCGTGCTGGCGAGCGTCGTGATCGATTCCGGCGGACCGCTGAGTTTTTCGGTCAAGGGATATTACGTTCATCGTGATGTGGAATCGACGCCCGGCCCGCTGGCCCTGACGTCGGGCGTTACGGTGCGCAACACCAGCCCGTATTATCTGCCGCTGCCCGGCGCCCCGGCCTCGGAAATCTTCTTTTTCAACCTGGCGCCGGTCTTCGGCAACAGCACGCATGCCCAATCATCGCTCGAATCCTATGGCATCACGCCGTCGCTGAAATGGGACGTCGGCGGCGGCTGGCAGATGAACGCGATGTTCAACTATGGCGTCGGCAAGGCGGAACTTCTCGCCCAGAACCTGAATGCAGCGGTCATCAGCGCGGCGGCGACGGCGGGTAATTTCGATCCGGTCAACGTTGCCAATCCGATCAACGCCCCGGTGCTGGCCACGGCGCGCGACTGGTTCAGCTATGGGCGCAGCAAGCATAAACTGGTCAATGGCCGCGTAATCCTGGACGGTCCGCTGTTCGAGCTGCCCGGCGGCACGGTGCGGGCGGCGGTCGGCGCCGAGTATCTGAAGGAGAGCTATACCGGGTTCTCCAGTCCGGCCAGCGCCTTCACCGCCGCCGGCATCGCCGCGATCGTCGATCGCCACCAGGCTCGAAACGTCGGGTCGATATTCGGTGAACTCAACGTGCCGCTGTTGGGCGAGGGCAGCGGCCTTGGCGAGCTGAGCGTGACGGCATCGGGCCGCTACGACGACTACAGCGACTTCGGGGCCACCTTCAATCCGAAGATCGGCGTGAACTATGCGCCGTTCGCCTGGCTGAAGCTGCGCGGCAACTGGGGCACCGCCTATCAGGCGGCGGGCATCTCGACACTTGCCGATCCGACCCCCAGCTTCGCCATCGTTTCGCAGTCCGTGCGGCCCAACCCGAAGGCGGGCGTGCCGGTGACCGGCCAGCGGTTCAACACCCTGGCCTTCAACGGGCCGAAATTTCCGCTCGACCCGCAGGAGGCGACGACCTGGTCGCTGGGCTTCGACGTCAAGCCGCCGGTGCTTGAAGGGTTCTCGGCCGGGCTCACCTACTATTCGGTGGACTTCAAGAACGTGATTGCCGCGCCTTCGGCGATCAGCCCGCGGCTCTACCTCGATTACGCGGACAGGGTGGTCACTTACGATCAGGGCCAGGCGGCGTTGCAGAACTACTTCAACGCGCTCGTCGCAGAAGGCGCGACCGGTTCCGCGCAGACGGTCGCCTCGCTGCCGAATGGCGATTTCAGCTCGGTCTACGCCGTCATCGACGTCCGCACGACCAACCTGTCGCGCATCCTGACCAAGGGTCTCGATTTCTATGCGCGGTTCAATCAGCCGACCGGCTTCGGCGATATCTTCGCCGATGTTTCGGGCAACTACGTGCTGAGCTTCAAGCAGCAGGCCAGCGCCGCCGCGCCGATCGTCTCGCTGGTGGAACTCGACACCACGCGCCTGCGCTTGCAGACGACGCTGGGCGCCAATGTCGGCAATCTGCGCGGACAGATGATCTGGAACCATTCGCAGGGCTACGACATACTGCCCACCGCATCCAACGGGCAGCAGTCGCACGTCAAGTCGTTCAACGTGTTCAACCTGTTCTTCCAGTACAAGGTGCCGGGTGAAAGCACGATCGCCAAGGATCTGGTCTTCACGCTGAACGTCGACAACGTGTTCGATCAGGATCCGCCGCTGTTCCGCGGCCAGACCGCGACCTTCAACGGGTTCGGCAACGGCTTCACGCTTGGCCGGATGTTCCGCCTGGGGGTGACGAAGAAGTTCTGACCATCTAACCGTTCGCCCGCTTCCGCCGCGTTTCCCAACCCTTTCGGGCCGCGGCGGAGCGGTCGGCGGCACTGCGCGAGGCGCTGGCCCTGCCACCTTTGGGGCCGCCGGCGTGTCCGCCCTTTCGGGACGATACCTTGGTGTCGGGCTTGCCCCGGCCCGAGCCCGATTTGTTGTTGCCGCCCGATTCCTTGTTGACCGTGGCCCATGCCCGGCGCGCGGCCTCCTTTTCGGGAACGCCGCGATCTTCGTAGCCTTCCTCGATATGCCGGGCCTTGCGCTTCTGCTTGTCGGTGTAGCTGCTCTTGTCTCCGCGCGGCATCGTCGTTCCCCTTTGATGCATGGCCAAGGAACCGCGTGGAACCGGTTCAGGTTCCGGGGAATGGTTTGTCTTTGAGCAGCCCGGCGAGGTGCGCCGCGTTGGCGGCCACCATGCCGGCCGTCTCGGTCACTTTCTTCGGCGTCGACTTGAGATCGACGAAGTCGACGCTGCCCATCGCTTCCCCCACCCAGTAACAGGCGGCGACGGGCGGGATCGTCCAGCCCAGATCGTTGAGCGCCTGGAAAAGCTGGGCGGAGGAATTGTGCGCGCCGTCCTCATTGCCGACGATTGCCGCCACGGCGACTTTGCCGAAGCTGGGCATGCGGCCCTTGTCGTCGGTTTCGTCCAGGAAGGCGTCCATGCGTTCGAGCACGCGCTTGGCGATGGAGCCGATCTGCCCCAACCAGATCGGGCCTCCGAAGATCAGGATGTCGTGCGCCAGGATCGTCTTGCGCAGATCGGGCCAGGCGTCGCCATCGCCCTCGTCGCTGGTGACGCCGGGAAGGATGTTGTGATCGGCCATCCGGATCGTGTCGCTGACTTTCACGTCGAGCGGCGCGAAATGCTTGGCCAGCACGGCGATCATCGCGTCAGTCGACGATTTTTCGGACGCGCCGGAGCGCTTGAGCGTGCAGTTGATGGGCAGGGCGGTAAGCGGCATGGGAAGCCTCCTGTGCTGGCCTCCTATCAACCGTCCGGCGTCAGCCCTGTTCCCCGCGCGCCAGTCCGGCGAATTTCGCCGCCGCCGTAAAGTCGGCAAGGCGTTTCGCTCGCAGGGCTTCGGCTTCGGCGTCCTTGCCCCACAGCTCGGCCTGCCAGTCCTCTTCCAGGTTCGCCGCGTCCCACAGGCTTTGCACGTCCGCATCGGGCGCCAACGCCGCCAGCCCGATCGTGAGCGAGGCGGCAAGACTGGCCAGCGGGCGCAGGGCGGCCAGGGTGAAGTCGTCCAGCGCCGCCAGCACCGCCTCCATTCGCGCGATCGTCGTCGCCGGCTGGCTGCGGTGGATCACGCCGCCGATGCGTTCGAAATGCACGTCCCAGCGATGCTCGGCCGCGGCCAGCAGCGGCTCCCAGACTTCCATCTGGCGATCGTGCAGCGCCTCTCCGTCTTCCGCGCGGTAGCAGAGCGTATCGGTTTCCGCATAGGCGAGCAGGCTGCGGATCGCCGCCTCGCGTTCGTGCCCGACGATGTCGACGGCATAGTCGGCCGTGTCGCGCGCCACGAAGCGCGCCGGATCGATTTCCTCGTCCTGCCCGGCCCATTCGCCGGCCAGTTCTTCGGCAAGCGCGCGCGTCGGCACGACCTGGGCCCGTCCCGCGGCGGTCTTGATCGCGCGTCCGTCCAGCAGCACGCGCCAGCCGCCGTCCACTTCGACGACGGTCACATCCTTGTAGAAGCGCTTCATTGCGGGGGCGATTTCCAGAGCTTGGTCAAAACGGATGGCATGATGAGCGCGTCGAGCACGCCGACGACGAACAGCGCGTAGCCGGCCTCGACCGGCAGGTCGATCCGGCGATAGATCACCAGCAGGCCGAACAGGACCAGGGCGAGCCCCGACCAGCGGATGGCCTGGATCGCGATGAAGCGCGAGCGCGCGGGATCGGGAACAGGGGCGGTCATCGCAGCAGGTGCCCTTCCAGTTCGGCCGGCGTCTCGGCGACGAACTCCGCGCCGGCGTCGCGCAGTTCGGCGGGGTGGTGATAGCCCCAGTCGACACCGATGCCGCGCACCCCGGCGTCGCGCGCCATGGCGATGTCGAACACGGTGTCGCCGATCATCACCGCGTCGCGCGCATCGGCGCCGGCTTCGAACAGGGCCGCCTCCAGCATGGCCGGATGCGGCTTCGACGGGTGGCGGTCGGCGGTCTGCAGGCTGACGAAGTGGCCGGTCAACCCGTGAGTGGCCAGCACATGGTCGAGCCCGCGATCGCTCATCCCCGTCGCGACGGCAAGCTCCCAGCCCGCGTCGCGCAGCCGGTCGAGCAAGGGGCGGATGCCGTCGAACAGCGGTTGCGAGAGTTCTCCCGCCTCGCGCGCGCCGCGAAATGCCTGCTTGTAGGCATCGACCAGGCCGGACTGGGTCGCGGCATCGGCTTCGGGCCGCAGCGCGCGGATCGCCTGCGGCAGGCTGAGACCCACAGCCCGGCGGACGGTGTTGCGATCCGGCAGCGCCAGCCCGTGCGCGGCGAAGGCCTTTTCCATGGCGTCGCAAATGCTCGCCTGACCGTCGATCAGGGTGCCGTCGCAATCGAAGACCGCCAGTTTGGTCATGCCGCCAGCCTTCGCATCAGTTCGGCGAGCGCGCGCGATCCTTGAGCTTCCAAGCCGCTGGCCACGCGCTCGCGCTCTTCCACCGACTTGTTCTGCGACAGCTTCAGGGTGGGGCGCCATGCCTGCACCTCCAGCGAGAAGCCGACGATGCCCGACAGCATCGGCCGCAGCTTCGCCTCGGGCACTTGCGCCAGCGACCAATCGCCACCGCCGGCAACGCGCGCTTCCTCGCGGGCGATCAGCGCGTCCAGAAAATCTCGTAGCCCCGGCGCATCCATCCGCGACACCCGGCCTTCGAGTTCGAGCGCCACATAGTTCCATGTCGGGACTTGCGCGCCATCGGTATACCAGCGCGGCGATACGTAGCCCTCGGGCCCGTTGACCAGCGCCAGCACGGTCGCGCCATCAAGGTACCTGGTCAGCGCGTTGCCGCGCGACAGGTGGAAATGCAGCACGCCGTCGCTTGCGCGGCCATTGGCCCAGACCAAGGGCGTATGCGCCACGCGCGGGCCATCGGGGGTGGCCGCGAAGATCATGCCGAAGCCGATCTCGTCGACCAGCGCCTCCATCAGCATGCGATCGTCGGTGCGAAAGGCGGCGTCGGGATGCATCAGCGCGGCTTGTTTCCGCCTGCGGGCCTGCCTCCACCTGTCGGCCTGCCGGCGCCCGCCGGCTTGCCGCCCCTGGCGGGAGCGCCGGTGGAACCGCGCCGTGGAGCGGCCTTTGCATCGGGCTTGGCGGTGCGCTTGGCGGCCGTGGGCTTGCCACCGGGCTTGGGATCGGCGCTGCGCCCGGCCGGTCCGCGCTCGCCCTTCACCCGGCCGCGCCGTTCGCCGCGGCGTTCCTTGCGATATTGCTTGGCGTGAGCCTTGGCGGCGGTCTTTTCCGTCTGGCGCGTCTGCTTCGGCGCTTCGGGCAGTTCGGCGCCGTTTTCCTCGTCGAAGCCGAGCTGCTCCATGCCATTGGCGAAATGCTCGGGCAGCGGGGCCGTCACGTCGAGCGGCGAGCCGTCCGGGTGGTCGACGATCAGCCGGCGGGCATGGAGATGCATCTTGCGGCTGATGGTGCCCGAAAGGAATGCCTCCTGCCCGCCGTACTTGCCGTCACCGACAATCGGATGGCCGATGGCGGCCATGTGCACGCGAAGCTGGTGGGTGCGGCCGGTCAGCGGTTGCAGCTCCACCCAGGACGCGCGGTTGCCGGCGCGTTCCAGCACACGATAGCGCGTGCGGGCGGACTGCCCCTGGCCGCTTTCGTCGACCATCATCTTCTCGCCGCCGGTGCCCGGCTGCTTGGCCAGCGGCAGTTCGATCATGCCGTCGCGCACTTCGGGCACGCCGACGACCAGCGCCCAGTAGATCTTGCGCGCGGTGCGGGTGGAGAACCGCTTGGAGAAGAACGCCGCGCTGCCCGGCGTGCGGGCGATCAGGAGGACGCCCGAAGTATCCTTGTCGAGTCGGTGAACCAGGCGCGGGCGCGGACCGGCCTTTTCTCCCTGCCCGGTGAAGGCGTCGAGCAGTCCGTCGACATGTTCGTGCGTGCCGCTGCCGCCCTGGGTGGCCAGGCCGGGCGGCTTGTTCAGCACGATGGCGGCGCGATCCTGCGTCAGGACCATCGCTTCGGCGCGTTCGATCTGCGCCTCGGTCAGTTCGCGGCGGGGGCGGGCGCCTTTCTCTACCGGGGCGCCGCCCGGCGGGACGCGCAGTTTCTGCCCGGCGGTCAGGCGATCGGCGGGATCGGCGCGCTTGCCGTCCACCCTGATCTGCCCGGTCCGCGCCCAGCGCGATACCGTGGCGAAGCCCACTTGCGGCAAGTGGCGCTTGAACCAGCGGTCCAGCCTGACGCCATCGTCGTCGGCCTGGACGGTGAACTGGCGGACCGCGTCGGACGCGTCGTGAGCCTTGCCGGTCATGCCGCCGACCCCCGCATGAACGCAAGCCCGGCATAAAGGCCCGCCACCCCGCCGAGAAGCGAGAGGCCGGCATAGAGGCCGGCCAGGCCGACCGCCCCGCGCTGCGCCAGCATGACGATCTCCAGACTGAACGCGGAGAAGGTGGTGAAACCGCCCAGCACGCCGACGCCGATCAGCAGGCGCCATGTTTCGCCGGCCGCGCCGTGGCGGGCGAGCCAGCTTGCCAGCAGGCCCATGGCGAAGCTGCCGAGCAAGTTGATGGCCAGGGTCGCCCAGGGAAAAGCGTCGGCCGCGACGGGGCCGATCGCGGCCGTGACAAGGCGGCTGAACGCGAAGCGCAGCCAGGCGCCGGCCCCGCCGCCGGCGGCGACATACAGCGATGCGGTAACGAATGAGGGTGGATTCATCCTAGAGCCCTTAAGGCAGGTGGCCCCGGAGTGCAAAGCAAAGGCCCGCAGTCCAGGCTGCCGAACCTTGCCCGACCTTGTCGTCGGGCCTTATCGTCTTGCCTTTGGCCCCGCGCTTTGCTAGCGGGCGCGCCTGCTTGGGCCGTTCCGTTCGGATTCGGCTCGTCGTTGTATTTTTGATTCTTGAGCAATCCCCCGCGTGCCAAGGTCCGGCGGGGTTCTGGCTCCAGATGTTTGAGGTGTGCCGGTTTATGCAAATTCTCGTCCGCGACAACAACGTTGATCAGGCTCTGCGAGCGCTCAAGAAGAAGCTGCAGCGCGAAGGCGTTTACCGCGAGATGAAGCTGCGCCGTCACTACGAAAAGCCTTCGGAAAAGCGCGCCCGCGAAAAGGCCGCAGCCGTTCGCCGCGCCCGCAAGCTCGAGCGCAAGCGGGCCGAGCGCGACGGCGTCAAGTAGGACGTATGCCGGCCGGGGGCGATGCTCCCGGCTTTGCGCATCCGCTTGAACGTGCCCCTGATTGACCGATAGGGGGCGATGAGCCATGAGGGCGCGGCCGCCGGGCCTGCGCCCTTTTTGCTGCCCGATACCCCGGGCCCCATCTTTCAGGATACCCGAATGACCGAGATCACGCGCGTTCCGCTCCAGCCCATCGCGAAGGGCTCCCTTGGCAAGCTCTGGGTCGGTATCGCCGCGATCGCCCTCGCTGCCGGCGGTATCGCCTGGGCGGCGCTGCCCGCCGCCGTCGACGTGAAGACGCTGGTCGCCGGGCAGGGGCCTTCGCCGACGCGCGATGATGTCGCGCTGGTCAACTACAAGGGCATGCTGCCCGACGGAAAGGTCTTCGACCAGGGGCAGAATGCGGTCTTCCCGCTGGCCGAAGTCGTGCCCGGCTTCACCAAGGCGCTGGAGCAGATGCAGAAGGGCGGCAAGTACCGCGTCCATATCCCGTCCGCACTGGCCTATGGCGACAAGGCGGCCGGAGAGATTCCGCCCAACACCGACCTGACGTTCGAAGTGGAGCTGCTCGATTTCAAGAGCCGCGCCGAGATCGAGCAGCAGATGCAGATGATGCAGCAGCTGCAGCAGATGCAGGGTGGGGCTGGCGGTCCGGGCGGACACGGCGCGCCGGGCGCTCCGCCGCTGCCGGGCGGCATGCCGCCGGAAGCCGCGCCGCGCCCCTGATTCGAACCAGCACTTTCGAACCAACACTAGAGCCGAAAGCACAAGCCAATGTCGGTAGATACCGCCACCGTGGCCAAGATCGCCTCGCTCGCCCGCCTGAAGCTGGGCGAGGACGAGATCGCGGCGATGGTCCCCGAACTCAACGGCATTCTCGCCTGGGTGGAGCAGCTCGGCGAAGTGGATGTCACCGGCGTGGAGCCGATGACCGCCGTTATCGAGAACACGCTGCGCCTGCGCACGGACGAGATCGACGCCGATCCGCTGACCGGCGGCGGCAAGCGCGATGACGTGCTGGCCAATGCCCCGGCAGCGGAACACGGCTTCTTCGGCGTGCCCAAGGTGATCGAATAATATGACCGACCTTACCGAACTCGGCGTCGCCGCCATCCGCGAAGGCGTGGCGCAGGGCAGCTTTTCCGCCGTCGAAGTGGCCGAAGCGTTCAACGCCAATGTCGCCGCCGCGCAGGCCGCGCTCAACGCCTTCATCGTGCCGACCCCCGAAAAGGCGCTGGACGCCGCGCGCGCCGTCGATGCGGATCGCGCCGCCGGCAAGGCGCTGGGCAAGCTGGCCGGCGTGCCGATCGGCATGAAGGACCTGTTCGCCACGCGCGGGATCCAGACCACGGCCGCCAGCCATATCCTGGAAGGCTTCACGCCCGAGTACGAGAGCACCGTCTCCCAGAAATTGTGGGATGCCGGCGCGGGCATGCTGGGCAAGCTCAACCTCGACCAGTTCGCCATGGGTTCGTCGAACGAGACGAGCTATTTCGGCAATGTCGTCTCGCCGTGGAAGCGCAAGGATGGCGGTAACGCGGCGCTGGCTCCGGGCGGTTCCTCGGGCGGCAGCTCGGCCGCTGTCTCGGCGCGGCTCTGCCCTGCGGCGACCGGTACGGACACCGGCGGTTCGATCCGCCAGCCTGCCGCTTTCACCGGCATTTCGGGCATCAAGCCGACATATGGGCGCTGCTCGCGCTGGGGCATCGTCGCATTCGCCAGCTCGCTCGACCAGGCGGGGCCAATGGCGCGCGACGTGCGCGACTGCGCGATCATGCTGGAGGCGATGGCCGGGTTCGATCCCAAGGACGCGACCAGCCTCGATCTGCCGGTGCCGGCGTGGGAGGCAGGCCTGTCGGGCGACCTCAAGGGCAAGCGCGTGGGTATCCCGCGCGAATACCGGCTCGACGGCATGGACGGCGAAGTCGCAGCAAGCTGGGACCAGGGCATCGCCTGGCTGAAGGATGCGGGCGCCGAAGTGGTCGACATCAGCCTGCCGCACACCAAGTACGCGCTGCCCACTTATTACATCATCGCCCCGGCCGAAGCCTCGTCCAACCTCGCGCGGTATGACGGCGTGCGCTATGGCCTGCGCGAACTGCCTTCGGGCGCGGGACTTCAGGACATGTACGCCGCCACCCGCGCGGCGGGCTTCGGCGCGGAAGTGAAGCGCCGCATCCTGATCGGCACTTACGTGCTCTCGGCCGGTTTCTACGACGCCTATTACACCCAGGCGCAGAAAGTGCGGACGCTGATTGCGCGCGACTTCAAGGAAGCCTGGGCGCATTGCGATGTGATCCTGGCCCCCACGACGCCGAGCGCCGCCTTCGCGCTGGGCGAGAAGAGCGCCGATCCGCTGGAGATGTACCTGAACGACGTGTTCTCCGTGCCCGCCAGCCTTGCCGGCCTGCCTGCGATGTCGGTGCCCGCCGGCCTCAGCGGCGAAGGCCTGCCGCTCGGCCTCCAGATCATCGGCAAGCCTTTCGACGAACAGGGCGTGCTCAACGCCGGCCTGGCGATCGAGCAGCGCGCCGGGTTCGTCGCAAAGCCGGAGCGGTGGTGGTGATTGACGGTATTACCTTCAGGAGGTAATACTCGATTCATGAAGCATGAGAACAACCTCACCAGCAAGGGGCAGGTGACGATACCGAAGGATATTCGGGACGCTCTCGGGCTCATTGCGGGAAAGCCGGTGCGCTTCGAAATGGATGCCGAAGGCAACGCCCGTATCCTGAAGCCGGACGCGGATGCCGAAACGGCGCGCCGAAAGGCGGATTTCCGCAACCGGCTGAAGGAAGCCCAGGCGATCTTCAAGGCGAACGACGCTTTTCCGGGTATGAGCACCGACGAATATATGGCGCTCGTGCGGGAGCCGCTTCACGACTTCGAACGTGACGGCAAGCCATGACGCTCGTCGATTCCAACGTCGCCATGGACGCGCTCGATGCCGGCTCGCCCTTTCACGAGTGGTCTCAGGAACGGCTTGCCGAACTGAGCGACGGCAGCGGCTTCTTCAATCACGTGGTCGTGGCCGAGCTTGCCGGTCGGGCAGAGTCCGAGGCGGAGCTTGGCCGGATGCTGGATATCCTGGCGATCAGGATAGAGCCGCTCGACAATCGCGTTGCGTTCCGGGCCGGGCAGGCGTTCAAAGCCTGGATCAGGAATGGCGGACGACGCGGGGCGATGCTTCCCGATCTTCTGATCGGCGCTCATGCCGCCGTGGCGCAAACTTCGGTCCTGACCCGTGACCCGGGCCGCTTCCGTACCTATTTCCCCGAACTAGACCTCATTACGCCGGATAACGAACATGACTGAATCCACTTACCGCATCCAGGGCGCAACCGGCGAATGGGAGGTCGTGATCGGCCTTGAAGTTCATGCCCAGGTCGTTTCGAAGTCCAAGCTGTTCTCGGGCGCGGCCACCGCTTTCGGCGCGGAGCCCAATGCGCAAGTGTCGCTGGTCGACGCGGCGATGCCCGGCATGCTGCCCGTGCCCAACCGCGAATGCATCCGCCAGGCGGTGCGCACCGGCATGGCGATCGACGCGCCGATCAACAAATGGTCGCGCTTCGATCGCAAGAACTACTTCTACGCCGATCTGCCGCAGGGCTACCAGATCAGCCAGCTGTTCCACCCGCTGGTGGGCGAAGGCAAGATCGACATCGCCGTCGACGAGAAGAACCCCGATGTCGTCAAGACCATCGGCATCGAGCGCATCCATGTCGAACAGGACGCGGGCAAGCTGATGCACGATCAGCATCCGACGATGTCCTATGTCGATCTCAATCGCTCGGGCGTGGCGCTGATGGAGATCGTCAGCCGCCCGGACATGCGCTCGCCGGCCGAAGCGGGCGCCTATCTGCGTAAGCTGCGCACGATCCTGCGCTATGTCGGCTCGTGCGACGGCAACATGGAGGAAGGCTCCATGCGCGCCGACGTCAATGTCTCGGTGCGCAAGCCCGGCGACGAATTCGGCACGCGGACCGAGACGAAGAACGTCAACTCCGTGCGCTTCGTCATGGCCGTGGTCGAGCAGGAAGCCCGCCGCCAGGTCGATCTGATCGAGGACGGCGGCAAGGTTGTGCAGGAAACCCGGCTCTACGATCCCGACCGCAACGAGACGCGATCGATGCGGTCGAAGGAAGACGCGCACGATTATCGCTATTTCCCCGATCCCGACCTGCTGCCGCTGGTGCTGGACGACGCCTTCCTGGAGGAATGCCGCGCCAGCCTGCCCGAACTGCCCGACGCCAAGCGCGCGCGCTACGAGCAGGCTCTGGGGCTGTCGGCCTATAACGCCGATATCCTGACTGCCGAGGCTGAGACCGCGCGCTGGTTCGAACGGCTGCTGTCCGCCGCCGCCGAACGGCAGAACAAGGAAGAGGCCGACGTCGCCAAGCAGGCGGCGAACTGGCTGACTTCCGAACTGTTCGGCGCGCTGAACCGCCTGGGCAAGGGCCTGGAGGATTCCCCGGTCAGCCCGGCGCAGGCCGCGGAACTGCTGGCGCTGGTCGCCGACGGCACGATTTCGGGCACGATTTCGAAGCAGGTCTTCGAAAAGATGCTGGAGAGCGGAGACGGCGCCGCCGCCATCGTCGAGCGCGAAGGTCTGAAGCAGACCTCGGACACCGGGGCCATCGAAGCCGTCGTGGCCAAGATCCTGGCCGACAACGGCGACAAGGTCGAACAGTACAAGGGCGGGAAGGAAGCCCTGTTCGGCTTTTTCGTGGGCCAGACGATGAAGGCCATGCAGGGCAAGGCAAACCCGCAGGTCGTCAACGAACTGCTGAAGAAGGCGCTTGGCTGATCCTTTCCGCGCCCCTCGCCGGCTTGGCCTGGCGGGGGCGCGACGGCTTTATCGGTTACCGCGAACCGGTACGGGCGAGAGAGGCACGGGCGTTGCGGGCGTATTCGTCGAAATTTCTCTTGTAGACGGTGGTCAGCTCGTCGAGCGCCGTGATCGCGTCTTCGCCTTCCTTTGGCGGGAACAGCTTCAATCCATTGCCGCCCCAGGCCTTGTATTCCTTGATGATCTTTTGGTTCGCATCGAACTTGCGCAACATGAACAGCGTGCGCAGCGAGCGACCATAGAGTGGCGATTTCTGATAGGCCACATCGCCCACGATCAATTCGGAGTAGCAGGCGGCGTGCGAGTCCGAGCGACGCGTCTTCACGTTGTTCATCGTCTTGCGCTCCAGGGGCGTTTCATGACGGACGATGAGGGTGCCGGGAGTGAGGCTGAGCAGGGTGCGCAGATCGAGAGCCTGCAATGCATCGAGTTGCGAAGGGCTGTCCAACGCGCTTGCCATCAGCGATTGGTTGCTGGAATCGCGGTTGGCGTGAATTGCCGCGTCCAACAGACCTCCGCCCAGCAGGCCGATGGTCGTCGAGGACATGCGTTCGGCTGGCCACAAGTGCAGTTCGCAGCCATCTGCCGGGGCCACCGGCTGGAGTCCGTCGGTGGGCGTGTTGTCGGATGCCGAGGGAAGGGGAGTTACTTCCGGGGCGGCCTGGGCATTCGCTTGAGCGCCGGAGAGGGTAAGCGGCGCGATCGCCAGTATCAGTAGTCTTTTCATGAGAAGTCCTCATTTTCTCGCAGGAAGGTCTATCGCCTGTCTCGGCGCTTGGGCGGTGCTTGCAGCTTGGTTCCGAACTCCGCGACCGAACGCTCGAACGCTGCCGCAAGCTCGTCGAGCGCGGCGGGCAGCCGAGCCGGATCTGCCGGTGGGAAAAGCCGCAACGGCTGTTGGACAAACGCGCCGAATGTGCGCGTCGGCACGTCCCCGCCGTCGAAGCGCCGGAAGCGATAGATGACGTTGAGCGCCTTCCCGCTCAATACGTTTTCCTGGACGATCAGGTCGTCGACGATCAGTTCCGCGTAGCAGGCCGGCGTGCCCTGGGCATGTCGGCCGTTCGTTTCGCGAATTGCCCGCTGGCTCAGCGGCTGGTCATGGATTTCCTGCACAAACCCGTGCAGGCCAAGAAGATCAGCGACGGGCAATTTCCGCAGCGCTTCCCCTTGGTCACGTATGGTCAAGGGGGCGGTCGGGATGGGCACATAACCGGACCGTTGCTTCAACGAGCCGTCCACTGTCCCGCCATGGAACCATCCATAGTAGGTCGTATGGAAATCGCGACTTAGCCATATGTGGAGCGCACAGGCCGCGCTTTCGGTGCGCTCGTTTTCATCGGCGAGCGCCGGCTGTACTGCGGCAAACGCGGTCAAAGCCACGCTCAGACAGATTTTTACCCACATTCTTCCGTTTGCCCCAGCGAATCGCCCGGCGAGGGGCGGCTGCGTGAATAATCCCGGAATAAACGTGGGTGCAATAGTACCCGTAAGTTATAATGAACCGATCTGGATTATAATAATCCCGATTCTGTTATATAAAATTGCGAGTGTCATGCACCAAATGGCGCCTATATCGATCCCGGATGCGTAATCGACGGGTGATCCGGAAGCATCATCAGGTGTTTGATTTGGCGCTGGCCTAACCGCTATGCCCCGCGCGATATCTTTCCGCCCAGGCAAGCATGTCGCGCCTCGCCCAGGCGAGCAGGTGGACGCGAGGGCGATAGGCGCCGCTTCGGTGCAGCGCCGCCCGGCGAGGCGCGAAGCGGGTGGCGTCAGCGGTGGCTGCGCGATTTTCGGCGCCCCGGAACAGACGGGCGCCGGCGCTTTCCGGTTCACGGCCGATGTGGCCGAGCTCGGGGCTGATTTCCGCCAGGCAGGGGTCGTGCCACCAGCTGTCGCTCATCACGCCGAGGATATGCGGATTTGCCGAAAGCAGATCGGCGACGCGCAGATAGAGCGCGGCATAGCCGTCCGCGTCGAATTCGCCGATCAGCCGCCGGTCGAAATGGAGCGCCAGAAACGGCGCGAAGCCGCCGGCCCGGCCCAGGAAGAACCATGCGCCGCGCAGAAACTGGCCGAGGCCGCCGCCCAGCAGCACGCGTCGGCCGACACCGGCGCAGATGTCGACCAGTTCCACCCCGCCGGGCTGCAGCTTGCCCCGGCACACGGCGAAATCCTTTGCGAAAAGGTCGTTGCCGTGGCGGTAGAAGCGCTTTCGCGGTGAACGCATGTCGGCGACGATCCGCGTCAGATAGCGCTGGCGCAGATCGCGCATCCCGTCGGTCAGGCGGATGGCCGAAGGCGCGGGACGGGCGATCAGGTGGAGCATCGCCAGACGGTGATAGGCCTCAAGCGCCTCGGGGCCGCCCTGCGCCTCGATGCCCGTGCAGAATGCCCAGGCCTGGGCGGGCACCAGATGATAGGGCGCGATGGCGGGCAGGCCGTCGAAGAATGCCAGATAGGCTTCGGGCGGGAAGCGATCGAGAACGTCCGGCGCCCGTGCGCGCAGATCTGTTTCGATCTGCTGCCGAAGCCTGCAGATTTCGTCGATTTCTCCAGGAATGAGCATCGACAACACAGAATCCGGCTAAAGCATCGCGCCACGCCATAGTCAGGCCGACATTGCCCCGGCGTATCCCTTTTGTGATTTTTTGTACGCCCGGCGCATCCTCATAGGTGGCCCGTAACGCCCATCCCGGCGATTAGTTGCGATGAACCGTGCGCGCCGGGGATTGACGTGAGCGACGAATTTTACCAATCTAGGTTATTAAAAGCACGCTTATTGTGCATATAACCAAGGAGTTTTGAGGAATGAGGTCTATCGTCAGCGCAGCGCTCGCCAGCGTTCTGGCCATTGCTGCCGTGCCCGCCGTGGCGCAGGATTCCGCCGCCGCATCGACCGGCGTGAAGCTTCTGCCGGGCAAGGCCGTCTATGACGCCGGCGGCCGCCTGATTGGCCGAATCAATCGCCTGAACGCGCAGGGCGACGCCCAGATCATCGTCGATGGCCGGCTTGTCACCGTCGTTGCATCGACGATTTCGGACAATGGCGGAAAGCTTTCGACCACGTCGTCGCGCCGCGATCTGACCTCGCCGCGCTGAATTGCGCCTTCGGGCTTGCGGCCGTTGGGCGCCGCAAGCCCGGTCCATGCCGTCAGGCCATGGGCGGGGGCGCCACGCGGATTCGCGCTGGCGCCCCTTCGCCGCTCCGGCGGGAGCGGATTTCCCTTTTCGGTGCGGTTTACGCTTCGCGCGTTCCCGAAAGCGCCATAGAGCCAAAGGCGCCGGCCTTGACCGCGCCGGTAATGGCATCGCCGTCGATCGTCGCTTCGCAATCGAGCGTCATGGGCATCGGCACTTTCATTTCCATCTTCCATGTCAGGCGGTTGCCGTCGACCTTGCCCTCGCTGACGTCCATCGACCCCATCATCGGGCTGGAAACGTTGCCTGTGAAGCTGTCGCCATCGGCATCGACGGTGAACTTGCCCTTTTGATCGCCCATCGGCGTTTTGGTGACGATGTCGTAAGTTCCGGCGACGCCCATGATATTCTCTCCTGTGCTTCGGTTGTGGATCACTCGCCGCCGCTGTCAAGCGAGGGCGCGGGGGCCGAGACGAATTCGACCGGCAGTCCCAGCCCCTTCAGCTGGGGTTCGATCTGCTTGCGATCGCCCACCACCACGAAAGTCAGCGCGTCGGGCTGCAGGAAGCTGCGCGCCGCGCTGTCGAGCGCCTTGGCGTCGATCGCCCGATAACGGCTGGCGAGCGTGGCGTAGTAATTGTCCGGCCGTTGCAGCAGGTCGTTGGCGGCGATGGCGGACAACACGTCGGAATTGCTTTCGAACCGGTTGGGCAACCCGCGGATATTGCCATCGGTGACGCGGTTGAGCTCTTCGGGCTCGACCGGCTTGGGGCCGAGGAATTCCTTGATATCGGCGCGGATCGCCGCGATCGATGCCCCGGTCTTGTCCGACTGGACCGGCGCGACGATCGAGAACGTGCGCGGGCCGACCGGACTGCGCACGCCGCTGTAGACGCCGTAGCTCCATGCCTTCTGCTCGCGCAGATCCTCGTTGAGGCGCGAGAGGAAACCGCCGCCCAGCACTTCGTTGGCGAGGTCCAGCGCTTCCATGTCCGGCGTGCGCCCGGTCACGCCCAGCACGCGGGCGCCGACGATCACCGACTGGGGCGAGTTGGGCCGGTCGATCACGACGATGCGCGGGCGCGGGGCGGGAACGGCGGCGTCGAGCCGCTTGACCGGCGGGGGCGTGGCCGGCGCCCGCCAGTCGCCGAACGCCTTTTCCAGCAGCGGCAGCAGTTCGGCCATGGCGATGTCGCCGGTCACGGTAACACGCGCGAGATCGGGCCGCAGCCATTTGTCGTGGGCGGCGCGCAGCGCATCCGGGGTGAGCGCGGCGAGCGAGGCGGCATCGCCCAGCCCGTCGCCCGGCTGGCCATAGGGATGGCCGGCGAACAGCACCTTGGTCATTTCCCGCGTCGCCAGCGAGCGCGGGGTCGACAGGGTCTGCGCCAGCTCGGCCAGCTTCTGGTCTTTCACCCGCGCGACTTCGCTGGCGGCGAACGCGGGGTTGCGGGCGATGTCGGACATCAGCGCCAGCGAAGGCGCGAGATTGGCGGTGAGCGCGGACAAGGTCACGCTGCTCGTGTCGATGCCGCCGCCGGTGGAGATCGCCGCGCCCAGCCGCTCCTGCTCCTCGGCGATGCGGGTGGCGTCGCGGCTGGTCGTGCCTTCGTCCAGCATGGCGAGCATAAGCCCTTGCGTGCCCGGCGTGTCCAGCGTGTCGGCGGCGAACCCCGCGTCGAACGTCAGGCTGACGATCGCCTTGGGAATAGCGGTGCGGCGGGCAAGCGCGACGGGGATACCGTTCGACAGCTTTGCGCGCTCGACCGCGGGGAAGGCGAGGTCGGCCACCGGGGCGACCGGCGGCATGGCGCGCGGGGCGCCGGTCGCGATCGCCGCCACGGGCTTGCGCGGGTCGGGCCGGGGGGCGGGCGATCCGGCTTCGTCGCCCCAGCCGCCCATCGCTTCGCCCTTTTCGGTGCGGTCGCCCGGCACCACGGCCAGCGCGAAGACCGGCCGGGTCAGCCAGCGCTGCATGGCCGTGCGAATCCGCGCCGGGGTCAGCGCCGCCATCCGCGCCAGCTCGTCCCGGTACTTGGCGGGGTCGCCCGAATAG
>Ga0209813_10000120_pt1 | contig 28254 bp, 22 predicted proteins | sample EndMethybrTD3033_FD_187596 | JGI IMG/M metagenome (GOLD analysis project Ga0209813, IMG submission 187596) | Populus endosphere microbial communities from Tennessee, USA - Endosphere MetaG P. TD hybrid TD303-3 (SPAdes) (version 2) | ecosystem: Host-associated > Plants > Roots > Endosphere... | reverse complement strand
TTTAATCCGGGGAACCGATGTCCGTTCCTGCTGGCGACCTTCCGATGAACCCCGCTAGAAGCAGCGTCCCCGTCCGGTGAAACGCCCTCTAAGGCGACACCCTGAGTCGGTCAACAGCCTTTTTGCAGTTTTGTGGCAATCTTTGCGATAATCCCGTGATTTCAATTTGTTATTGAAGGCGATCGCCGGTTCCGGGCAAAAAGGCCGCGCTTCGACCGGCGCCCGGGGCGGTTGCCGGGGGCCTCTGCGATCACCGTTTGTTTACCTTGAAGGCCTATTGCGCGGGCATTGAACGGGCATCGCTAGCCCGAGGCGAACCAGGAACATTGCACGCATGTCGAGCCCTGCGATCTCAGTCGCGATGAGCGTCTATAACGGCGAGCGATTCCTCGCCGAAGCGATCGAAAGCATCCTGGCGCAGACGTTCGGCGATTTCGAGTTTCTCATCCTCGACGACGGTTCGAAGGACAACACGCCCGCGATCGTTCGCCACTACGCCGGCATAGACAGCCGCATCCGCCCGATCGTGCGCGAGAACCGCGGGCTGGTCGTCAGCCTGAACCAGCTTTTGGGGGAAGCCCGCGCGCCCATCGTCGCCCGCATGGACGCCGACGACATCTGCCTGCCCCAGCGATTCGAACGGCAGTTCGCCTTCCTGCAAGCCAATCCCGACTATGGCGTGATCGGCAGCCGCAGCATCGACATCGACGAGCGCGGCGAACCTTATCCGGCGAGCGGGCAGGAACATCCCGACAGCCACGAGGGCTTCATCGCCGCCATCGAAGCCGGCGCGCCTTTGCTGTGCCATCCCGCCGCGATGTACCGGCGAGAGGTGGTCCTGTCGGTCGGCGGCTATCACGGCGCCTTCCGCCACTGCGAGGACCTCGACCTCTGGCTTCGCCTGACCGCGGTGACAAAGCTCGCCAGCCTGCCCGAACGGCTGATCCGCTATCGCCACTATGGGGAGCAGGTCTCCACCCGCCACGCCACCGAGCAGCAGACCGGTGCGGCGGTGGCGGTGCTGGCATGGCGCGAAAGGCGCGCCGGCCGCCCCGATCCCACCGCCACGCTCGCCAGCCTGCCGCCGATAGACGAACTGGACGCGCTGTTCGGCCGTCCGGGGATCGCCCGGCAAGTCCGCGCCCGCGTGGCGCCCGACCTGCTCTATTCCCCCGCCGGCCTGCGCGACGAAGGTTTCGACCTGATCCTGCGCCACTTGCGCGACGGGGGATCGCGGGGCGGCATGTGGCGGACGGTCGCCCGGCTGCTGCGGCTCGGCGAGCCGGTGCGCGCGCTTCGCCTCGCCACCGCCCTGGCCACCAATTGACCTCGCGCGCATGACCGCGCCCCCTTCCGAAGACCACGAGCGCGAGACGCCGGCCATGAGCGTGCGCGGCGCGGCCGCCTGGGCCATGGGCGGGCAGTACCTGTCGTTCGCGATGCAGTTCGCCACGTCTGTGGTGATATCGCGCTTCTTCCTGTCCCCGGCGGAAGTCGGATTGTTTTCGATCGGCCTTGCCGCGGCTCTGCTGGTGGCGATCCTTCAGGATTTCGGCCTCTCGCGCTACATTTCCGGCCTGCCCCGGCTGGACAGCGCCGAGATCGCCCGCTGCAGTTCGGTGGCGCTGGTCTTTTCCCTGGGGATCGTCGCGGTGATCGCCGCGCTCGCCTGGCCGCTGGCCCGGTTATACGACTATCCAACGCTCGCCCCGATCCTGCTCATCATCGCCGGCAGCTATCTGTTCCTGCCGCTCGCCGTCGTGCCGATGGCGCTGATGGCGCGATCGATGCAGTTCCACGGCCATTTCGCGGTGAACGTCGGCAGCGCCGCCGTGCAGGGCGGCGTCGCGGTGGCGCTGGCGGCGGCCGGCTATTCCTCGTTCGCGCTGGCCTGGGCGACGGTGTCGTCGGCCGCGACCCGCGCGCTGATCGCCCAGTTCCTGCGCCCCGCCATTCCCTGGCCGCTGCGCCTGGAAGGCATCCGCCCGGTGCTGAGCTTCGGAGCGCGATCGAGCACGCTCTATCTGACGGGCGCGCTCGGCACGCGCACGCCCGACCTGATCGTCGGCAAGCTGCTGAACGTCGCCGCGGTCGGCCTTTATAGCCGCGCGGTCAGCCTGTCCGACCAGTTCCGCACGCTGATCTCCGGCGCCATCGGCAGCGTGTTCTATCCCGCCTTCGCCCGCATTCGCGACCGGGGCGAGCCGCTGGGGCCGGCATACCTCAGGGTCTGCGCCGGTTATTCGGCGGTGATCTGGCCCGGCATGGCCGGCCTTGCGCTTGCCGCCGAACCTATCGTCCGGCTGCTCTATGGCGACGCGTGGATTCGCACCGCGCCGCTGCTCTCGATGATCTCGATCACCGAGATCATGCTGATCTCGCTGCCGCTGGTCAGCGACCTGCCGATCCTGCTGGGCCGGCTCAATCGCCTGCTGGCGTACAATATCATCGATACGGCGCTGTCGATCGCGCTTCTGGCGCTGGGCTGCCTGTGGGGTGTCGAGGGCGCCGCCGCATCGCGGCTGGTCTATGGCGTGCTGTGGCTGCTGCTCTACACGCGCTTCATGCACGGGCTGGTACGGTTCGACGCCCGGGCGATGCTGGGAATCTATGCCCGCAGCGCCGCCGCGACCCTGGCCGCGATCGCCCCGCTGACGCTCTGCTACCTGTTCTGGGCGCCGCCTTCGCAGCTGAACTTCGGCCCGCTGCTGGGCGCCACCGTGGCCGGCGGGCTGGCCTGGCTGGCCATGCTGGCGCTGCTGCGGCATCCGGCGCTCGACGATCTGCTCGGCCTTGCCGCTTCGCTGCCGGTCGGCCGGCGGTTCATCAAGGCCCGGGCATGAGCGCACCGCTGTCCGCCTGCGTCATCGCCGACGACAATCCGCTCGTCCGCCATTCGCCCCGCCCGCAAAGCGAGCGCAACGCTGCCTATGCCGACCAGTTCGACTGGAAGACGCTGTTCTACGACGTCTACCGGGTGGGCGACGACATCGTGTTCCAGGGGCCGCCGTTCTTCGAATTCCTGACGCTGCTGAAGCAGGTCGATCCGTTTCGCGGCAAGTTCGGGTTGCTGTGGCCCAGAGCCCGCAGCGTCGAGCGCAACCGGGCCAGCGAGATCTGGCTGCGCGATCCGCAGGGCCGGGTGGTGCTGGACGGCGCCTTCGGCCGCTTCGACATCGCCGTGCAGCCCAATCTGTCCGACCGCTTCGCCGGCCGGCGGGTGATCCACACGCTGTCGAAGAACAACGATATCCGCTGGATCGTCGACTGGGTGCGCTTCTATGTCGCCGCGCACGGCGCCGATGGGGTGCTGATCTACGACAACGCCTCCACCGCCTATGACGCGGCGGAACTGCAGGCCGCGCTGCGGGCCGCCTTCCCCGATGTGGTCAGCGTGGTGCAGGACTGGCCGTTCAAATACGGCCCGCAGGGAGGACTCGCCGGCGCGGTCGACGGGCGCGAGACGGCCTGGGATTCGGACTATTGCCAGACCGGGTCGATGCAGCACGCCCGGCTTCGCTATCTGCTGCGGGCGCGCAGCGTGCTGAACGTCGACATCGACGAGATGGTGTTGTCCGACCGGGACCGCTCAATCTTCGCCGTCACCGAAGCCTCGCCGCACGGTTTCGTCAAATTCCCCGGCGCCTGGATCAGCAGCGCCAACCCGCGCGCCGCGACGCCGCAGGATTGCCGACACGGGGATTTCGTGCTGCGCGACCGGCTGGAGGAGGAAGTCTGCCCGCCCAAGTGGTGCGTCGTTCCCGACATGCGCGGCAACGCCCGGCATACCTGGTCGGTGCACAATCTGTTCGGCGCGAAAGCCAATCGCACGCTGTCGGGCGAGTTCGTCTATCGCCACATGAAGGGCATATCGAACAACTGGAAGTACGACCGCTGGGATGCCGGCGCGCCCGATCCGGACCGCTTCCACGAAGATGAAGCGCTGCGCGAAGCCTTCGAGCGGACCGGGCTGCTCGCGCCGCGCTAGGGTCCGGCCCGTCGAAGTGCTATAAAGGGCCGAGGCGGCGAACCGGCTGCCCGGGAGAGACCGATGCCCATCGCGAGCCCCGCTATCGCCCTGGCCCTGGCCTCCGTCGCCATGCCCGCGATCCATTCGAGCAGCGGCGCGCAGGACGCCGGCGACACAGATATCGTCGCGGCCAGGGCCGACGCCCACGAACGCATGACCGTGACGCTGCGCATCGGCGACCGCGGCCCCTATCGCTTCCTGCTGGACACGGGCGCGGAGAACACCGTCCTGTCCTCCGCGCTTGCCGAGGAGCTGGCGCTTCCGCGCGGCGGTAACGCGACGGTCGTCGGGGTCGCCGGCAAGCAATCGGTGCCGACCGTGGAGCTGGATGAGATCCTGCTGGGCCGGCGCAGCTATCCCGGCCTGTCCGCCGCCCTGCTGGAGCGCGCCCATATCGGCGCCGACGGCATCCTCGGCATCGACAGCCTTCAGGACCAGCGCGTGCTGCTGGATTTCTCCCGCAACCTGATCGCCATCGACGACGCCCGCGCGCTGGGCAGCAATCGCGGTTTCGAGATCGTCGTGCGCGCGCGGCGCCGTTCGGGGCAGCTCGTCGTCACCAATGCGCGGATCGACGGGGTCAGGACCGACGTGGTGATCGACACCGGCGCCGATTTTTCCATCGGCAACCGCGCGTTGCAACGCGCGCTCGGCCGGCGCGTGACCGGCGGCACGGCGATTCTCGCCAGCGTGACGGGGCAGGAGATCCCGGCGCAGATCGGCGTCGCCCGCAACCTGACGATCGACAAAGTCGGCATCGGCAACGTCGCCATCGCCTTCGCCGACGCGCCGCCTTTCGCCGCGCTGGACATGGAGAAACGCCCCGCCCTGCTGCTCGGCATGCGCGAGCTGCGCGCGTTCAGGCGGGTGGCCATCGATTTTTCCACCCGGCGCGTCCTGTTCGACGTGCGTCCCGGTTCGTGACCGGGACCATTCGTGAGGGCAACAGGCTCGTGAACCGGGCCGGCTTTCCGTTTCGATCCGCCACGCCTACATAGCCGCCCATGCCGCCCGACAACACGACATCCGCCGATAACGCCCGCCACGACGGCTGGCACACGCTCCGGCGTTTCGTTCCCTATCTCTGGCCCGCCGACAACAATGCGCTGCGCTGGCGGATATCGATCGCGATCCTGCTGATCCTGGCGACCAAGGCCGTCACCCTGGCGCTGCCTTTCGCCTACAAGGGCGCGATCGACGCGATGGGCGTGACCGGCGATCCCGCCATGACCCCCGCCATGACGGTCGCCATGGCGCTCGTCATCGCCTATGCGCTCGGGCGTTTCGCCGGGGTGTTGTTCGACAACTTGCGCAATGTCGTGTTCGAACGGGTCGGGCAGGACGCCACGCGCGCGCTGGCGGAAGACGTCTTCGCCCGGCTGCACCGCCTGTCGATGCGTTTCCACCTCGCCCGCCGCACCGGCGAAGTGACCAAGACGATCGAACGCGGGACCAAGAGCATCGACGTGATGCTCTATTTCCTGCTGTTCAACATCGCCCCCACCGCCATCGAGCTGATCGCCGTGGCGGTGATCTTCCAGCTGCACTTCGGCTGGGGACTGGTCGCCGCGACGGGCCTGTCGGTGGTGGCCTATGCCGCGGCGACGCGCTGGATCACCGAATGGCGATCGGCCCTGCGCGAGAAGATGAACCGGCTCGACAGCCAGGCGATGTCGCGCGCGGTGGATTCTCTGCTGAACTACGAGACGGTGAAGTACTTCGCCGCCGAAAAGCGCGAGGAAGCGCGCTATGCCCAGGCAACGCGGGCTTATGCCGACGCCGCCGTGCGATCCGAAAACTCGCTCGGCCTGCTCAACATCGCGCAGGCGCTGATCGTCAACCTGCTGATGGCCGGCGCCATGGGCTATACCGTCTGGGGCTGGTCGCGAGGCCAGCTGACGGTGGGCGACCTGGTGTTCGTAAATACTTATCTTACCCAGCTTTTTCGCCCGCTCGACATGCTCGGCATGGTCTATCGCACGGTGCGGCAGGGGCTGATCGACATGGCCGAGATGTTCCGGCTGATGGATACCGAAGTCGAAGTGAAGGACCTGCCCGGCGCTCCGGCGCTGGCGATCCGCCAGCCGACGGTCGTGTTCGACAGTGTGGTCTTCGGTTACGAGACCGACCGCACCATCCTGCATGGCCTGAGCTTCGAGGCGCCGGCCAGCCGCCAGATCGCCATCGTCGGGCCTTCGGGGGCGGGCAAGTCGACCATCGCCCGGCTGCTGTTCCGCTTCTACGATCCATGGTTCGGACGCATCCTGATCGACGGGCAGGACATCCGCGAGATCACCCAGGAATCGCTGCGCGCCGCCATCGGCATCGTCCCGCAGGACACCGTTCTGTTCAACGAATCAATCGGTTACAACATCGGCTATGGCCGCGACGGGGCCACTTCGGACGATATCCGCACGGCAGCTCTCGGCGCCGCTTTGATGCCGCTTATCGACCGCCTGCCCAAGGGTTTCGACACCGAAGTGGGCGAACGCGGGCTCAAACTGTCGGGCGGCGAGAAGCAGCGGGTGGCCATCGCCCGCACCCTGGTGAAGAACCCGCCTATCCTGCTGCTCGACGAAGCGACCAGCGCGCTCGACACCCGGACCGAACAGGACATCCTGGCGACGCTGCACGACGTGTCCGCCAACCGCACCAGCATCTCGATCGCCCACCGCCTGTCGACCATCGCCGACGCCGACCGCATCCTGGTGCTGAACGAGGGGCGGCTGGCGGAATCGGGATCGCACGGCGAACTGCTGCGGCTGGACGGGCTCTATGCCGAGATGTGGACGCGGCAGGCGAGCGAGATCGAGGAGATCAACGAAGCGGCGGAGTAGGGCGGGACTTTCGGCTGCGTGCGGCTAAAAAGGCATCTTCTGATGTGATATATTCCGGCGGCAAAGAATACCGTGTTTCTCGCTCGTAAACCCGACCAGTCAGGATGCTCCCAGCAATTGCCAAACGATACATTCTCCAAACGATAAAAAGAAACGATAGAACGGCTAGCGCACCAAATGAAGTCGCTAGAATCCGGAAGAATGGTGACGAAAAGGTCACAAGAATAGTTGCTGACATCGCCGGTAGCAGTGGCATTAGAAGAGCCATAACAAACCGTCTGTGAAAGTCCGTGTAACACCCACTTCGCCGCTCACTCCGAGTGGGAGCGGAAACCCAATCGACGAAACGGCGAGTTCGGAGATAGGCCTTTCGGTACATGCTACCCTTTCACCACATCCGCATCCTTCCACACCACCGCCTGCGCGGCCTTCATGCTGCTGCTTTCAACATCCCACGATATCGTCGGCGAGCCATAGAGCCGCCAGCCCTGGGCCAGCGCTTCGGATACGCGGTCGCAAAAGGCGCGGTCGTCCTTGCCGGTGAGCAGGCGGTAGATCGGCTTGTCGTCAGGCGGAACGGACATTCGGACTTTCCTCTCGCTGGGGTTGGCCTGCGATAATACGGTAAGGCCGGCGGCCGAAGCACTATATCATGGGGCATGCCGACTCCGCCCTTCGCCGCTTTCGCCCCGCCGATCCGCGAGCAGTCGGCGCTGCGCCGGGCGATCACCGCCGCCTGCCGCCGGCCCGAACCCGAATGCCTCGCCCCGTTGCTGGCCGAAGCGACGCTGCCCGATCCGCTGCGCGCGGCGGCGCGGGAAACCGCTCGCCGGCTGGTCGACCGGCTGCGGGCCAAGCGCAAGGGTCCGGGGGTAGAGGCGCTGGTCCACGAATATGCGCTGTCCAGCCAGGAAGGCGTGGCGCTGATGTGCCTGGCCGAAGCGCTGCTGCGCATCCCCGACAACGCCACCCGCGACGCGCTGATCCGCGACAAGATCGCCGACGGGGAATGGGGATCGCATCTGGGCGGCGACCGCTCGCTGTTCGTCAACGCCGCCACCTGGGGCCTGGTCGTCACCGGCAAGCTGGTGGAAAGCGCCGACGACCGCGGCCTGGCCGCCGCGCTCACCCGGCTGATCGCGCGCGCCGGCGAGCCGGTCATCCGCCGCGGCGTCGACCTTGCCATGCGGATGATGGGCGAACAGTTCGTGACCGGCGAAACCATCGCCGAGGCGCTGGACCGGGCGACCGCCAGCGAAGCGAAAGGCTTCACTTACAGCTACGACATGCTGGGCGAAGCGGCGACCACCGCCGCCGACGCCGCGCGCTATTTCGCCGACTATGCCAACGCGATCCACGCCATCGGCGCGGCCTCCGCCGGGCGCGGGGTCTACGCCGGGCCGGGCGTGTCGATCAAGCTGTCGGCCCTGCACCCCCGCTATAGCCGGGCGCAGGCGGGCCGGGCGATGGCCGAACTGCTGCCCCGCGTGAAGGAACTGGCCGGCATCGCCAGGTTCTACGACATCGGCTTCAACATCGACGCCGAGGAAGCCGACCGGCTGGAACTGTCGCTCGACCTGCTGGAAAGCCTGGCGCTCGATCCCGAACTGGCGCGGTGGGATGGCCTGGGCTTCGTGGTCCAGGCCTATGGCAAGCGCGGCCCCTTCGTCATCGACTGGATCGTCGACATCGCCCGCCGCGCCGGGCGGCGGATCATGTTGCGGCTGGTCAAGGGCGCCTATTGGGACGCCGAGATCAAGCGCGCCCAGGTGGACGGGCTGGCGGGCTTTCCCGTCTATACCCGCAAGGTTCACACCGATGTCGCCTATATCGCCATCGCGCGGCGGCTGCTGGCGGCGGGCGACGCGGTGTTTCCGCAGTTCGCCACGCACAATGCCCAGACGCTGGCGACGATATACCATATGGCCCTTGCGATGGCCGGCCCCGAATTCGCGCCCGGCCAGTACGAGTTCCAGTGCCTGCACGGCATGGGCGAGCCGCTCTACGACGAAGTCGTCGGCCCCGCCGGGCTGAACCGCCCCTGCCGCATCTATGCCCCCGTGGGCACGCACGAGACGCTGCTGGCCTATCTCGTCCGCCGCCTGCTGGAAAACGGCGCGAATTCGTCCTTCGTCCACCGCATCGCCGATCCCGCCGTGCCGGTGGAGGAGCTGATCGCCGATCCCGTCGCCATCGTGCGCGCCATGCCGGTGCCCGGCGCGCGGCACGCGAAGATCGCCCTGCCCACCGACATCCTGGGCGAGCGGCGCAATTCGACGGGGATCGACCTGGCCGACGAAAGCGCGCTGGCAGAGCTGCAGGCCGCGCTCGCCGCCAGCGCCAAGGTCCGCTGGACGGCCGGCGGGGAAAGCGCGAACGGGGGTATCCCGCGCAATGTCGTCAATCCCGCCGACCACCGCGATGTCGTGGGCACGGTGTTCGAGCTTTCCGCCCGGGAGGCACGCGAGGCCGCCGGCCGGGCCGCCCGCTCGGACTGGCCGCAGACCCCGCCGGGCCAGCGCGCCGCCATCCTCGAATATGCCGCCGATGCGTTTCAGGCGCGGATGCCCGTGCTCATGGGGCTGATGATCCGCGAGGCGGGAAAGTCCGCCGCCAACGCCGTGGCCGAAGTGCGCGAGGCGATCGACTTCCTGCGCTATTACGCGCGTCAGGCGCGACTGACGCTGGCCGACACCGCGCCGCTGGGGCCGGTCGCCTGCATCAGCCCGTGGAACTTCCCGCTCGCCATCTTCACCGGCCAGGTCGCCGCCGCGCTGGTCGCGGGTAACCCCGTGCTGGCCAAGCCGGCCGAGGAAACCCCGCTGGTGGCGGCCGAGGCGGTGCGCCTGCTGCACGCGGCCGGCGTCCCCGCCGATGCCCTGCAGCTTATCCCCGGCGACGGCGCGATCGGCGCGGCGCTGGTGGCGGCGGCCGAAGTCATGGGCGTGGTCTTCACCGGATCGACCGCGGCGGCGCGGCACATCCAGGCGGCGCTTGCCGAACGGCTTTCCCCGGAAGATCGGCCCATCCCGCTGATCGCCGAGACCGGCGGGCAGAACGCGATGATCGTCGATTCGTCCGCGCTGGCGGAGCAGGTCGTCGCCGATGTCGTCGCTTCCGCCTTCGACAGCGCCGGCCAGCGCTGTTCGGCGCTGCGGGTGCTGTGCCTGCAGGAAGAGATCGCCGACCGCACGCTGGCGATGCTGAAGGGCGCGCTGGCCGAACTGCGGGTTGGATCGACCGACAGGCTGGCGACCGACATCGGCCCGGTCATCACCGAAGCCGCCAGGGCGGATATCGACGGCCACATCGCCGCGATGCGCCGGCGCGGCCACCCGGTCGAGCAAGCACGGCTGCCGTCGTCGGCGAAGAACGGCACTTTCGTCGCGCCGACGATCATCGAGCTGGACGACATCGCCGAACTGGACCGCGAGATCTTCGGCCCGGTGCTGCACGTCGTGCGCTATCGCCGCAAAAAGCTCGATGCTCTGATCGCGGCGATCGACGCCACCGGATATGCCCTGACTTTCGGGCTGCACACCCGGCTCGACGAGACGGTCAAGCATGTCACCGAGCGGGTGAACGCGGGCAATCGCTATATCAACCGCAACGTGATCGGCGCGGTCGTGGGCGTCCAGCCGTTCGGCGGCAGCGGGCTGTCGGGCACCGGCCCCAAGGCGGGCGGGCCGCTCTATCTCGGACGACTGGTGCGCGGCGCCCCGGCCATGCCGCGCGGCGCGTCCTCACCCGATCCGGCGCTGGCCGAATTCATGCGCTGGCTTGAAGCCGCAGGCGAGGCGGAAGCCGCGCTTTACGCCCGACGCTGCGCCGCGCTGTCGCCGCTGGGCCATGCGGCGGAGCTTCCCGGACCGGTGGGCGAACGCAACCTCTACGCCCTGCGCCCGCGCGGCCATGTCCTGCTGAAGCCGGTGAGCCGCGCCGGCCTGCTGCGCCAGCTCGCCGCCGCGCTGGCCACCGGCAATAGCGTGGTCATCGAAGCTCCGGCCGAACTGGACGCAGCCGTGGCGGCGCTTCCCGCCCAGGTTCGGGCAAGGATACGGCCGGGCCCAAGCTCCGGCCCACTGGCGGCGGCCCTGCTGGAAGGCGGTGCGGACATGATCCTGGCGTCCCTGCGCGAGCTGGCGGCCCTCCCCGGTCCGCTGGTGCCGGCGCAGGCGGAAAGCCGGGACGGTTACCGGCTCGACTGGCTGGTGGAAGAAGTGTCGACCGCGATCAACACCACGGCGGCCGGCGGCAACGCCAGCCTGATGATGCTGGATTAGATCCGACGACCTCACCTTCGTCATTGCGAGGAGCGCAGCGACGAAGCAATCCAGGGCGGTGCGCGAGACCCTGGATTGCCGCGTCGGCTTCGCCTCCTCGCAATGACGAAGGATAGGGCTGCTCGGGTCTCCCCGGCACATTGACGCCCGCCGGCCACCTTCGTAACCGAAGTGTCGAACGTCGGCGAAAGAACGAACGATGAAGGATGTCCTGATAACCGGCGCGAGCATCGCCGGCCCCGCGCTCGCCTGGTGGCTCGACCGTTTCGGCTTTCGGCCGGTCCTGGTCGAACGCGCGCCGGCGCCGCGCCCCGGCGGCCATGCCATCGACATTCGCGGGGTGGCGCTCGATCTGATCGCGGCGATGGGCCTGTCCGATGCGGTGACTGCCGCGCGCACGAGGATGACCGGCATGTCGAAGCTCGACGCCGCCGGCAACGAAGTCTGGCGGTCGGAAGAGATGACGATCACCGGCGGCAGCTTCGGCACCGATTCGCTGGAAGTGATGCGCGACGATCTGTCGCGGATACTGATGGGGGCGCTGCCCGGCCGGGTGGAGACGCTCTATGGCGACAGCGTGAAGGCCATCGCCGAGGACGCGGACGGCGTGACCGCGACGCTGGCGAAATCGGGCGAGCGGCGCTTTCACCTGGCAGTCGGCGCGGACGGGCTGATGTCGGGAATGCGCAAGCTGGCTTTCGGCCCGGACAGCGACTTCATCGTGCCGTTCGACTATGTGCTGGCGCCGTTCTCCGTCCCCAACCGGCTGGGCCTCACCGACTGGCAGATCAGCTACGACACCGGCGACGGACGCTGCCTGATCTATACCGCGCCGGATAACGAGAGCCTGCGCATATGCCTGTCGTTCGACGCGCCGTTCGGCGAGGTGCCGGCCGGGCGGACCGCGCAGATCGCGCTGCTGCGCAAGAAATGCGGCCATCTCGGCTGGGAAGTGCCGCATTTCCTCGACATGCTGGGCCAGTCGGGCGATTTCTACATGGGCGCGATCGGACAGGTCAGGATGGACCGCTGGACCAGGGGGCGCGTCGCGCTGGTCGGCGATGCCGGTTACTGTCCCTCGCCGTTCACCGGGCAGGGCACCAGCCTGGCGATAGTCGGCGGCTATGTCCTGGCCTGGGAACTGGCCCAAACCCCCGAAGACCACGCCCGCGCCTTCGCCGCCTATGAGGACCGGATGCGGCCTTTCGTGGAGGTCAACCACGCCATCGCCCCGCTCAGCCGCGATGCGCGCTTCAACTCGGAGCCGGGCTATTACATGAACGTCATCGAACCGGCGCTGGCCAAGGCGGAGCGGGCGATAGGGCTGCCGGGGTTTTGACGCGCTACGCCGTGCCAGCCTTCCATGCGGACACCACCGCATCCACTTCGGCGATATGCGCATCGCGCGCCGCATCGTCGAGGAACGCCCCGGCGAAGCTGTTGCGCGCCAGGGTCGCAAGCTCTTCCGCCCCCACCAGCCCCGATGCGGCCACGGCGCGGTAATTGTCACCGATATAACCGCCGAAGTAGGCCGGATCGTCCGAATTTACCGTCGCCCGCAGGCCGAGGTCGAGCATGCGGCGGATCGGATGGGCGGCCATGTCGTCCACCACGCAAAGCTTGAGGTTCGACAGCGGGCAGACCGTCAGCGTCATCTCCTCCGCCACCAGTCGCCGCGTCAGTTCGCCATCCTCCAGCGAGCGGTTGCCGTGATCGAGCCGGTCGACCCCCAGCACGTCGAGCGCTTCCCAGACGTAGTCCGGCGGGCCTTCCTCTCCCGCATGGGCGACACGCCTGAGGCCCATCGCCCCCGCGCGGGCGAAGACATGGGCGAACTTGCCCGGCGGATGGCCGACTTCCGAGGAATCGAGCCCCACCGCCGCGATCCGGTCGAGCCAGGGTTCGGCCGCCGCCAGCGTGGCGAAAGCGGCGTCCTCGTCGAGGTGGCGCAGGAAGCACAGGATGAGCTTGGACGTGATCCCGTGCCGCGCCTCGGCCCCGGCCATGCCCGCCAGCAGCCCTTCCACCACCGTGCCCATCGCGATGCCGCGGTCGGTGTGCGTCTGGGGATCGAAGAATATCTCGGCATGGCGGACATTGTCGGCAGCGGCGCGGTCGAAATAGGCGGCGGCGAGATCGTGGAAGTCCCGCTCGGTGCGCAGCACCGCCGCGCCGGCATAGTAGATGTCGAGGAAATCCTGCAGGTTGGAGAAGGCATAGGCCGCCCGCACCTGCTCCACGCCGGCGAAAGGGATCGTCACCCCGTTGCGTTTCGCCAGCTCGAACATCAGTTCGGGCTCCAGGCTGCCTTCGATGTGCAGGTGCAGTTCGGCCTTGGGCAGCGCGGCGATCAGGGCATCGAGAGCGGGGTCGGGCAACCGGGTCTCCTTCCAGGCGGCAGGGTGCCATATCGCGCCGCCAAGTCCACCGCGAACCGCCGTTCTACGCGCTGCGAACCACCGACAGTGGCCGAATAGCCGCGCTTTCGAGCTGGAGAAGCTGGGCCAGCACGGCGATGGCGATGACGTCGGGCTCCTTGCCGGTCACCCCCGCGATGCCGATGGGGCAGGTCAGGCGGGCGGCGGCGTCGGGAATACCGTCCTTCGCCAGCCTCGACAGGAAACGCGCGCGCTTGGTGGCCGATCCGATCAGCCCGACGAAGCCCCCGCGCCGCCGGGCCAGCGCCGCCCGCGCCAGCCGGTAATCGAGCGCGTGATCGTGCGTGAGGATGACGATGGCGGCATCGTCCGGCGCTTCGGCGACGCATCGCTCGATCACCTCTTCGGCGGAGAGGGTGACGCCGTCGCCCTCCGGCATCGGCCGCGTGTCGAACCAGGCGAGATCGAACGGCAGGCGCGCGGCGTGGAGCGCGATGGCCCGGCCGACATGGCCGGCGCCGAACAAGTAGAGCGGCCGGCGATATTCGCCCAGACGCTCGGCAAAGCGCGCGCCCACGCCCGGCCGCTCGCCCCGCGCGCCCGGCATGGCCGTTTCGCCGCCATCGCCCACCGCGCGCTCCACATGCGTTTCAGTGAGGCGAGAGACCAGCATCCGCCCCGCGCGCGCATCGTCCAGCCAGCCGAACCGCGCCGGATCGAGATGCTCGACCAGCAGCCGCACGCGCCCGCCGCAGCACTGGCCCAGCAGCGGCCCCAGCGGAAAGTCCTGCACCCGCCAGCTTCCCGGCGGGCAGGACAGGATCGCGCGCGCCTGCTCCACGGCGCGGAATTCCAGCGCGCCGCCCCCTATCGTTCCGCTCTGCCCGACCGCATCGACCAGCATCCGCGTGCCCGCCCCGCGCGGCGCGGAGCCTTCCGTGGCGAGCACGCCGATCATCGCGCTCGGCCGATGCGGATCGCGCCCGCGCAGCATGTCGAGCCAGTCCATCACGCGCCCGCCCGCCAGGATGAGACCGCGGCCAGCACCCGCTCCGGCGTTGCCGGCGCATCGAGTTCGGGCACTGCCCGGCGCTCTGGCGAGACCGCGCCTATCGCATGGGAAATCGCCGAGAAAACCGATATCGCCAGCATGAACGGCGGTTCGCCCACCGCTTTCGAGCGGTTGATCGTCGGTTCGACATTGCCGCCGTCCCACAGCGCGATGGCGAAATGGCGCGGGCGGTCGGCAGCGGTCGGGATTTTGTAGGTCGCCGGCGAATGGGTGAGCAGCCGCCCGGCCTCGTCGTAGACCAGCTCCTCGCTCGTCAGCCAGCCCTGCCCCTGGACGAAGCCGCCTTCGATCTGGCCGAGGTCGATGGCCGGATTGAGCGAACGGCCGACGTCGTGAAGGATATCGACCGCCAGGACGCGATGCTCGCCGGTCAGCGTATCGATCACCACTTCGGAAACGGCCGCGCCGTAAGCGAAGTAGTAGAACGGGCGCCCCGTGTGGCTGGCGCGGTCGTAGGCGATGTCGGGGGTGGCGTAGAAACCGGTCGAGGCGAGCGAGACGCGGCCCAGATGCGCCTTGCGGCAAAGTTCGGCGAAAGGGATCGTATCCGTTCGTGTCGAAACACCGCCAGCGGTGAAGCGCACGTCCCCGGCCGCGCAGCCGAAGGTGCGCGCGGCGAATTCGACCAGCCTGTCGCGGATCGCCGTGGCCGCGTTCTTCGCCGCCATGCCGTTGAGATCGCTGCCCGAGGAAGCCGCCGTCGCCGAAGTGTTGGGCACTTTGTCGGTGCGCGTCGCGGTTACCCGGATCGTATCGAGCGGGACGGCGAAGACATCGGCCACCACCCGCGCGACCTTGACCATAAGTCCTTGGCCCATCTCGGTGCCGCCATGGTTCACCTGCACGGTGCCGTCGGCATAGACGAGCACCAGCGCCCCGGCCTGGTTGAGGTGGGTGGTGGTGAAACTGATGCCGAACTTGACCGGGGTCAGCGCGATGCCGCGCTTCAGGATGGGGCTGTGCGCGTTGAATTCGGCGATCCGCAACCGCCTGGCGTCGTATCCGCTCGTCTCCCGCAACCGCGCCACCAGTTCCGGCGCGATATTGTCCGCCACGGTCATGCCGTAAGGCGTGACGTCGCGGCCAGGCGCGTAGAAGTTGGCGGCGCGCACATCGAGCGGATCGAGATCGAGCGCGGCGGCCACCGCATCGATCACCCGCTCGATCGCCATCATGCCCTGCGGGCCGCCGAAGCCGCGGAAGGCGGTGTTGGAGACGGTGTTGGTCCGCAGCCGCTTCGACAGGATCTCCACCGCCGGCAGCCAGTAGCAGTTGTCGGCATGGAACATCGCCCGGTCGTTGATCGCCGGCGAGAGATCGACGGTAGCGCCGCAGCGTGAGGCAAGCTCCAGCCTGAGGCCGAGGATATGGCCGCCCTGGCCAAAGCCGACATCGTAGCGCACGGCGAAGTCGTGGCGCTTTCCGGTCATGACCATGTCGTCGTCGCGGTCGGCCCGGAGCTTGGCGGGGCGGCCGGTGCTGGCGGCGACCAGCGCGGCGGCGACGGCGAACAACGCCGCCTGTGTTTCCTTGCCGCCGAAAGCGCCGCCCATCCGCCGGACTTCCACGGTGACGTCGGCGCTGCCGAGGCCCAGCGCCCTGGCGACAAGGTGCTGGACCTCGCTCGGGTGCTGGGTGGAAGCGATGACATGGACCTGCCCGTGTTCGATCGGCAGGGCGAGCGCGACCTGCCCTTCGAGGTAGAAATGATCCTGCCCGCCCATGGCGAAGGCGCCCGAAAGGCGATGCGGCGCGGCGGCGAGCGCCGTCCCGGCATCGCCGCGCGCCATGCGCTGCATCGGCTCTATCTGCGAACCGGCGGCTTCGGCGGCTGCGATGGTGACGAGCGCCGGCAGCCTTTCGTATTCCACCCTGCCCAGCCGCGCCGCCATCCTTGCCGCGCGCTGGCTGGTGGCGGCGACAAGGAAAATCGCCTCGCCCACGCTCGTCACCACGCCGTCCGCCAGCAGGCGATCGTCCCCCGCCACCGGGCTGACGTCGTTCTCGCCGGGAATGTCGGCGGCGGTATAGACCGCGACGACACCGGGCGCGGCGCGCACTTCGGCCAGGTCCATCGACAGGATGCGGGCATGCGCCTCGGCGCTCTGGCCGAAGGCGAGGTGGAGCATGTCCGCCGGCTCTGCCAGATCGTCGACATAGCGGGCCGCGCCGGTGACGTGCAGCAGCGCGCTGTCATGCGGATGCGCGGGCTTTTCGCGCGCCTCAGCCATCGTTCGTATCCGGGGCCAGCACCGATACGGCCACGCCCTGTTCGCGGTGCCACAGCCGCAGCAGCAGGTTGGCCGCCGCATTCAGGCGGTAGGCGGCGCTGCCGCGCACGTCGCTGAGCGGGGCGAAGTCGCTGCGCAGGGCGGCCCCGGCGCGCTCCATCGCGGCAAGCGTGAACGGCGCGCCGGTGAGCGCCGCCTCGCAGGCCATGGCGCGGCGCGGGGTGGCGGCCATGCCGCCGAAGGCGACCCGCGCCGACACGATCCGGCCTTCCGCCACGCCCAGCCGGAACGCACCGCACACCGCCGAGATATCGCTGTCGAAACGCTTGGACAGCTTGGCGATCAGCACCAGGTCCCCGACCGCCGGGCGCAGCACGAACAGGCTTTCGACGAATTCGCCCGTCCGCCGGTCCTGCTTGCCGTAATCGAGAAAATAGTCCTCCAGCGGCAGGGTCCGCCGCCCCGCCGCGCTGCGCAGGGTAAGCGTCGCGCCCAGCGCGATCAGCGCGGGCGGTCCGTCGCCGATCGGCGATCCATTGGCCACGTTGCCGCCGATGGTAGCGGCGTTGCGCACCTGCAACCCGCCGATGCGGCGCACCAGTTCGCCCAGATCGGGATGCAGCCGCGCCATCGCCGCATGGGCATCGGCATAGCGCACCCCCGCGCCGATGGTGAGGCCGCCCTCCTCCTCATTCAGCCGCCGCAGCTCGTCGATCTCCGACAGGAAGACGACGGTGTCGAGCACTTGCAGGCCCTTCGTCACCCACAGCCCGACATCGGTCGCCCCCGCCACCATCCGCGCCTCGGGATGGGCGGCCAGCACGTCGCAAAGCTGCTCCGCGCTGCGCGGTGCGAACCAGCGGCGGCCTTCGTGCACGCCTTCCACCGGACCGGACGGGCGCAACGCGCGCAGGGCCGCCGCCAGCGCGCCGTCGTCGCGCGGCGGGACTGCGCATTCCTCCCCCGCCGCCAGGATCGGGCCGTAGCCGGTGCAGCGGCACAGGTTTCCCGCGACGACATCGGCGACCGGCAGTTCGCAGCCTTTCGCGCCGATGCCGCGCCCGTGGAGCGACATGACGAAGCCGGGCGTGCAGAAGCCGCATTGCGAGCTGCCGTTCTCCGCCATCGCCCGTTGCAGGGCGGTCGGCCCGGCGTCTTTCGACAGGCTCTCCACCGTCATCACCGCCCGCCCGTCCACCATCGGCAGGAACTGGATGCAGGAATTGACCGCGCGCCAGGCGATCTCCTCGCCCCCATCCTTGCCGTCCAGTTCCCCCACAAGCACCGTGCAGGCGCCGCAGTCTCCCTCGGCGCAACCTTCCTTGGCGCCGGTGCGGCGCAGGCCATAGCGCAAGTGATCGAGCAGCGTGCCGGTGGGATCGGGATCGGCGATCTCCACCACGTCGCCGTCGAGCAGGAAACGGATCATCTCAGCTCCCCCGATAAGTCGAATAGGCGAAGGGCGAAACGAGCAGGGGTACGTGATAATGCGTATCCGGCTCGGCCACACCGAAATCGATGGAAACGAGATCGAGGAAAGGCGGATCGGGCAGCTCCACCCCGCGCCCGCCGAAATAGGCGGCTACGGCGAATTCGAGGCGATAGCGCCCCGGCGACAGGGCAGGCAGCGCCCGGCAGCGGCCGTCGGCGTCGGTCACGCCGTCGAACAGCAGGCTATCGCCGGCAAAGAGCCTGACCATGACCCCGGCGGCGGGGCAGCCGTGCATGGTGTCGAGGACATGGGTGGAAAGGCTGCTCATGCCGCGTCCTCCTGCCGGGGGGGCCATTCGCCGAGGAATTCCGCTTCATCATAGGCGATCAGATCGGCCACCAGCGCCTCGCGGTCGTCGAGGAAAAGCTGGTCGGCGACGCCCCGGACCAGCCGGGGCAGCGCCGTCTTCAGGCCCGACAGCGCCGAGGCGGAAAGCCCCAGGCTGATGAGCGCCGAATAGTTGAAGGCGAACAGGCCGTGGAGCGCGCCGGCATCCCCGGGCAGGCGCGGCAGCAGTTCGAAACCCGGCCCCAGATAGGGATGCGCGTCGATCAGGGCGTTGCCTTCACCCTCGGGCGGGACGAAACGGTCGGCCCAGCGGGCGATCCGACCTGCGACAAGGCCCAGTTCCGGGCGCAGGCCGGGATCGCTGACAAGGCCGGTGGACAGCACGACGAAATCGAAGAGATAGGTGCCCACCGGCGTCGTGACCCGCACCGCGCCGTCCCGTTCCTCCACCGCCAGCCACGGCGCGCCCAGATGCAGCGCGAAGCCGGGCCAGGCGGCGGCGCGCTCGAAGGTGTCGTTGGTCGGCGGCTGGTTGTGGCCCAGGAAGCTTGCCATGACCCGGTACTTTTCGGCATCGTCCAGCGCCGGATAGCGGCCGGTGAAGCCCACGCGCTCCATGAAGCGGATCGGGTTGATGCGGGGCAGCGCCTTGCGGCGGATGAACACCTCGGCCGCCGCGACGCCGGCGGCAAGCGCCGCATTGGCGTTGTCGAAAGCCGAAGCGCCGCCGCCCAGGATGCCGATGCGCTTTCCCGCCAGCGCCGCATAGTCGATCGGCTCGCTGGTGTGGGCATAGAGTTCGCGCGGCAGGGCATCGGCGATCATCGGCGGCACATGCCATTCGCCGCCGCCCTGGATGCCCGTCGCCAGCACCACCTTGCGCGCCAGCAGCGGCTCGCCCGACGCCAGGTGCAGGCGATGCGTGCCGTCGCCCAGCGGCTCGATCGACGTCACGCGGCAGTCGTTGCGCACCGGCAGGCGCAGCACGCGGCGATACCAGCGCAAGTAATCCATCCAGTCGCCCCGCGCGATCTTGTCGAGCGCCGCCCAGCCCTCCGGCCCGTGCTGCGCTTCCCACCAGGCGCGATAGGTGAGCGCGGGCACGCCGAAATCGATCGGCGTCAGCTCCTTGGGCGTGCGCAAGGTCAGCATCCGCGCGTAAGTGTCCCACGGCCCTTCGAAGCCCGCCGGGCTTTCATCGATGACGAGGATATTGGACACCCGTTCGCGCAGCAGGCCGAAGGCGGCGGCAAGGCCGCTCTGTCCGCCGCCGACAATAGCGACATCGAGCACGCCTTTTCTCTCGCGCGTCCAGTCGGGCCCGCCATGGCCGATCAGCGCGAGCTGGCGGGCGAGCTCCGCTTCCAGACCGGCAAGCCCGCTCACAGCACATCCTCCAGCCGCAGGCGGACGATCTCGCCGATCTCGGCAATGGCGGCGGCGACCTCGACCTCACGGCCGTTCTTCAGGCGGCGTTCCATGGCGGAGAGGATACCCGCCTTGTCGGTCTTGCGCACGCAGACGATGAAGGGAAAGCCGAAGCGCTCGCGATAGGCCGCGTTCAATTCGTGGAAGCGGGCGAATTCACCCTCGGTCAGCCGGTCCAGCCCGGCGGAGGCCTGTTCGGCGGTGGATTCGGCGGTCAGCGTCCGGTCTATCGCCGCCTTGCCGGCCAGTTCGGGATGGGCGCGGATCAGCGCCAGCCGCTCTTCGTCGCTGGCATCGGCGACGACCTGCATCAGGCCCGTGTGCAGGTCGGCGAAGGGACGACGCCGCGCCGCGCGCTCCACCACCCAGGGGCTGTGTTCGAACAGGAAGCCGAGCCGCGCGACGAAGGCATCGCCGGGCAGGCCCATGATGTCCTCAGCGCTCATGCAGGGTGAACTTTCAGCCAGTGCCGCGCGATGTCGATGCGCCGCGCTACCCAGACGTCGGGCCGCGCCATGACGTGATCGAGGAACCGCGCCAGCGCCAATGCCCGCGCCGGGCGGCCGGCGATGCGGCCGTGCAGCCCCACCGACATCATCCGCCCGCCCTCGGCATGGAGCATGTCGAACGTGTCGCGCAGATAGCGGAAGAACTGCTCGCCCTCGGTAAAGCCGTTGAGCGCCACCATCTTCATGTCGTTGGCGTCGAGCGTGTAGGGGACGATCAGCTGCGCGCGCCCGTGCTGCTGGTCGTAATAGGGCAGGTCGTCGGCATAGCTGTCTGCGTCATAGAGAAAGCCCCCCTCCTCGGCGACGAGACGCGCGGTGTTCGGGCTGGTGCGGCCCTGATACCAGCCGAGCGGGCGCTCGCCGGTGATTGCGGCGTGGAGGCGGATCGCCTCGGCGATGTGGGCGCGTTCGACATCCTCGGGCACGTCCTGGTAATCGAGCCAGCGCAAGCCGTGGCTGGCGATCTCCCAGCCGGCCTCCTTCATCGCCGCCACCGCCTCCGGGTTGGTCGCCAGCGCCCGGGCCACGCCGAACACCGTCACCGGAAGCCTGCGCGCGGCGAACAGGCGGTGCAGCCGCCAGAAGCCGGCGCGGCTGCCGTATTCGTAGAGGCTTTCCATCGCCATGGCCCGCGCGCCCGGCTGGCTCTGCGCGCCCACCATCTCGGACAGGAACGCCTCGGAACCGGCATCGCCCAGCTCCACGCTGCGCTCCGCCCCTTCCTCGTAATTGACGACGAACTGCACCGCGATCCGCGCGGCCCCCGGCCATTGCGGGTCGGGCGGCGAGGCCCCGTAGCCGACGAGATCGCGGTTCATGCCTCGAAGCCCTCCAGGAACAGCAGCATCGCCCGCAAAGCGCGCTCGACATCGTCCACCGCGACGTCCTCCGCCGGGTTATGGCTGATCCCGCCGGCGCAGCGGATGAACAGCATCGCGGTCGGGGCCAGCGCGGCCATGACCATCGCGTCGTGCCCCGCCCCGCTCACCAGCCGGCGAGGCGACTGGCCGGTGGCCGCGACAGCCTTGTCCAACCGGTCCATCAGCGCCGGGTCGCAGGGGCTGGCGGGCAGGACCTGGGTTTCCTCGACCGCGAGCGCGACCCTGCGCCTTTCGGCCAGGGCGCGGATCGCATCCACGATGCGCGCGGTGGCCTCGTCACGGTCCGCATCGCGCCCGGCGCGGATGTCGATCGTCAGGTCACAGCGGCCCGGCACGACATTGGTCGCACTGGGCAGCACGGCCAGCCGGCCCACGGTGGCGACCAGATCGGGCGGGCCGCCTTGCGCCGTCCGCTCCACCGCCAGCACCGCCTCGGCCGCGGCGGCGAGCGCGTCGCGCCGCAAATGCATGGCGCTGGTCCCGGCGTGGCCCGGCGTGCCGGTCAGCGTCACGGCCAGCCGCCGCTGCCCGGCGATGGCGGTGACGACGCCCAGCGCCAGCCCCTCCGCCTCCAGCACCGGTCCCTGCTCGATATGCGCCTCGAAATAGGCGCGCACGGAGCCGGGCGGATAGGCGGCCTGGGCGAAAGTCGCGGCATCCAGCCCGAAGCCGGCCAGCGCCGCCGCCAGCGAAGTCCCCTTTCCATCCGCCAGATCGAGATCGCCCGGCCGCAAGGCGCCCGCAACCGCGCGGCTGGTCAGCATCGAGGCGGGAAAGCGCGATCCTTCCTCGTCGCCGAACGCGATGACCTCGACGGGAAACGGCAGGCGCGTGCCGGCATCGTGCAGCGCGCGGATGCATTCGATGCCCAGCATCACGCCGAGCGGGCCGTCGAAGGCCCCGGCATCGCCGACACTGTCGATATGACTGCCGATCAGCAGCACCGGGCCGTCGGCCAGCCCCGCATATCGGCCGATCAGGTTTCCGGCGGGATCGATCCGCGTCGCCATGCCGGCCTCGGCCATCCATTCGGCCAGCCTGGCCCGCGTGGCGGCATGGGCGGGGGTCAGGTAGGCGCGCAGCAGCCGGTCGGGCTCGGCGCTGTAGGGCGGCCTCGCCAGCGTCCGGCAGCGCGCGACGGCGCGTGCGCCCCCTCCTTCCGCTTGCTGGATGTGCCGCCCGGCCTCTGTCATCGGACGCGATAATGCGGCCAAATCCGCCGATGCGCCAACACTATGTTCCACACTTTTTCGTTGTCCGACGCGGCTGGCCAAGGCGGACGAAATCGGCAAGGATGGCGGCCATGCCCGCCCACTTCCAGGAACCGCGATGACACTGGCCGGCTACCGCGCCGAGCTGCTGAGCGTGCCCCGCGATCCACGCGATGCGGGGAAAGAGGCCGCGATCCATCATCCCGACGGCCTGCTGGTGGTGGAGGACGGACTGATCGTCGCCGCCGGGGACCACGCCGCCACCGCCGCCCGCTTCCCCGGCCTGACCATCCACGATCATCGGGGCAGGCTGATCGTTCCCGGCTTCGTCGACACCCACGTCCACTATCCGCAGACCGACCGGATCGCCGCCTATGGCCACCAGCTGCTCGACTGGCTGGAACGCCACATCTTCCCCGCCGAGGAAGCCTTTGCCGACAAGGCCCACGCGGCAAGCACCGCGGGCTTCTTCCTGGACGAGCTGCTGCGCAACGGCACGACCACCGCGCTGGTCTTCGCCACTGTCCACGAAAGCGCGGTCGACGCCCTGTTCGAAGCGGCGCTGGCGCGCGACATGCGCGTCGTCTCGGGCAAGGTGCTGATGGATCTGGGGCCGGGCACGCTGCACGACGGCCCGACGCTCAGCCCCAGCCTGGGCCGGGCGGAGAGCGAGGCGCTGATCGCCCGCTGGCGGGGGCGCGGACGGCTGAGCTATGCGGTGACGCCGCGCTTCGCCCTGACATCGTCCGACGCGCAGCTTGCACTGGCCGGAGACCTGCTCGCCGCCCATCCCGACGTGCTGCTCCACACCCATATCGCCGAGAATCACGCCGAGATCGCCGCCGTGGCGGAGCGTTTCGCCGACTGCGCCGACTATCTCGCGGTCTACGAAAAGTTCGGGCTGGTCGGCCCGCGCTCGGTCCTGGCTCATTGCATCCACCTGGAGCCGGACGCCATGGCGCGCATGGCGCGGGCCGGGGCGGGGGCCTGCCTGTGCCCCACCTCCAACCTGTTCCTCGGCTCGGGGCTTTACGACCTTGCCGGTCTGGACGCGGCGGGCGTGCGCGTGGGCTTCGCGACCGACGTGGGCGCGGGCACCAGCTTCTCGATGCTCGCCACCCTGCGCGAAGCCTACAAGGTGTCGCAACTGCGCGGCACGCCGCTCGATCCGTTCCGCGCATTGCACCTGGCGACGGCGGGCGGCGCGGCGATCCTGGGCCTGGGCGACCGGGTGGGCGCGCTGGCGCCGGGGATGGAGGCCGATTTCATCGTGCTCGATCCCGCCGCCACGCCGCTGCTCGCCCGCCGCACCGCCGGCTGCTCGCTGGCCGAGCGCCTCTTCGCCCTCCAGATCCTCGGCGACGACCGCGCCATCGCGGCCACATACGTCGCCGGACGTCTTCTCCACGAACGATGAGCATGCCCCGATGAACGATATCGTGAAGATCGCCGCCGGCCCCCATACCTTCCGCGCCCGGCTGGAGGACGGCCTCGCCCCCGCGACCTGCGCCGCCTTCCGGGCGATGCTGCCCTACGACGAGCGGGTGATCCACGTGCGCTGGAGCGGCGAAGGCATGTGGATTCCGATGGGCGACCGCGAATTCGACCTGCCGTGGGAAAGCAACACCAGCTTCCCCGCGCCGGGCCAGTTCATCTTCTATCCCAGGGGCATCAGCGAGACCGAGATCCTGCTGGCCTATGGCGGCGTGCGCTTCGCCTCCAAGGCCGGGCAGCTTTCGGGCAACCACTTCATGACGATCTTCGAAGGGCTGGAGAACCTGACGGCGCTGGGCAAGATGACCCTGTGGGAAGGCGCGCAGCCGATCCGCTTCGAGATCGAGAACGCATAGAAAGCCGGTCGGAGCGGCGGCTCCGCCCAATCCCTGCCATGAAAACCGGCCGGAGCGGTGACGCTCCACCCCATCCTCGCATTGAAAACCGGTCGGAGCGGTGACGCTCCGCCCCATCCTCGCATTGAAAACCGGTCGGAGCGTCACCGCTCCGACCGGCCAAGCGGCACACCGCCTCCCCCCGGTAGGGGCATGCGCGCTATCGTTATTCGGGAATCTTCCAGGTGATGCTGCCGGCATAGGAACCGGCGATGCGGTTGCCGCCGCCATCGGTGGCGGCTTCGAACCGGGCGCGCGTGCGAAGCCGCTCGCAAGTCGTGCGGTCGAGGCCGGCAAACCCGCTCGACCCGGTGATCGTGCAGGACTGCACCCGGCCGTCGCTGCCGATCTCCAGCAGGAAGCGCGAAGTGCCCTGGTTGCCTTCGCGCAAGTCGCGCGCGGGATAGTCGTTGGTCGTCACCCAGTTGCCCGGCCGGCCCTGGGGCTTGGCCGCGCGCGGGGTGCCGGTCGGCACGGGCGCAGGCGGCGGCGGCATCGGCACGAAGATATCGGCGTCGCCGGTGGGGAACGGAACCGGCGGCAGTATGTCCTGCCTCTGTTCGACCGCCGTCCGGTTGCGCGTCGGCAGTTCGAGCGGCCGCTCCGCCGTGACCACGCGCTGCTCGACCGGTTTCGCCGAAGGCTGCGGCTTGGGTTCGGGCGGCGGCGCCAGCGGATCGGCCGGGATATTGCGCGCCTCGAAGACGGTGGTGATCTCCTTGTAATAGTCCACCGCCAGCCCGGTGACGATCGCATAGCCGGCGGCGGCATGTATCAGCGCGACCGCGGTAAGCACCGCCGCGCGATTATTGGGGGCATTGCGATCCAGATAGGCCATGGCGCTCCTCTCTCATCCCGACCGGCCCAAGAATGCAGAAAAGGTTGGGCGGCGATTATTATGATCGCGAAGCTATCACGGAATTTTTATTTGAAAATGTAATAATACTAAGGATTATAAGTATATAATAAGCCAGCTTGGTAGTATAACTTGCACTATCCCATATTGGGGCGATGTAACGCATGGGGATGGCCCGAACAGCCTGAGCGGGCTTTGGGGGGCCTATTTGCCAGCCCCATCCGAAGGAGGAGGGGATCGGCCGAAGAAGATGCCCTAGCGCACCCCGGCCAGCGCCTTCTGCCGCCTGCGCTGCACCGAGCTGCCCAGGCCGATCGCCTCGCGATATTTCGCCACCGTCCTTCGTGCGAGATCGAAGCCCTTCCCCTTAAGCAGATCGACCAGCGCATCGTCCGAGAGGATCGCCTTGGCGTCCTCCGCGTCGATCAGCGTGCGGATCGCCGCCTTGACCGCCTCGGCCGATGCCGCCCCCTCGCCGCCGGTGCCGGCGACGCCCGAAGTGAAGAAGTATTTCAGTTCGAAAGTGCCGCGATCGCATTGCAGGTACTTGTTCGAGGTGACGCGGCTGACGGTCGATTCGTGCATGCCGATGGTCTCCGCCACCGCGCGCAGGGTCAGCGGCTTCAGCCGCGAGACGCCGTGGCGGAAGAAGCCGTCCTGCTGGCGCACCAGTTCGGTCGCGACTTTCAGGATCGTCTTCTGCCGCTGGTCCAGCGCCTTTATCAGCCAGTTGGCGTCGGCCAGCCGTTCCGAAAGCCAGCCGCGCGAAGACTTGTCGTCGCAGGCGCCGCGCAGCTCCACGTAATAGCCGCGGTTGACGATCAGGCGCGGCAGCGTCGCCTGGTTGAGGGATATCGTCCAGCCGCCATCCTCGCGCGCCGCGATCAGGATATCGGGAACGACCGCGGCGCCGGGCGCGCCGCCGAAGCGCAGGCCCGGCTTGGGATCGTAGCCGCGCAGCTCGCCCAGCATGTCGGCGAAATCCTCGTCGTCCACGCCGCAGATGCGCTTGATCCGGGCGATCTCGCCCCGCGCCACGAGATCGAGATTGTCGATCAGCCGCGCCATGGCGGGGTCATAGCGGTCCGCCTCCCTGGCCTGGAGCGCGATGCATTCGGCCAGCGAGCGCGCGCCGACCCCGGTGGGATCGAGCGACTGGACCAGCGCCAGCGCCGGCTGCAGCTCCGCTTCCTCCAGCCCCAGATCGTCGGCGACGTCGCGCAAGGGGGCCGGCAGATAGCCCGCCTCGTCGAGCTGGCCGATCAGGAAGCGGGCCATGGCCAGGAGGCGCGGATCGTCGGTCGCCGTGCCGATCTGCGCTTCCAGATGTTCGGCCAGTGTCGCGTCGGCGGCGCCGCGCTCGTCGATCGACAGGCCTTCCTCGCCGCTGCCCGGCCCGCGCAAGTCGCCGCCCCAGTCGGCCGTGGTCTCCGCCGCCTGCTGCTTGTCGTACTGGCCGTCGCCGGTCTCGCGGTCGCGGTCGAGCGTGGCGGGATCGATGTCGAGCGGGCGGTCGTCCTCGGCCCGCCCCTCGCCGATCAGCCGGTCTACGCCAGAGGTTTCCAGGCTGGTCTGGCGCAGTTCGGCGGGCGGCTCCACCGCTTCGCCCGGCGTCACCGGCACGGCCTCGCCGATTTCCAGCAGCGGGTTGGCGTCGAGCGATTCGCCGATGAAGGCCTCGATCTCCAGGTTGGACAGCGCCAGCAGCTTGATCGCCTGCTGAAGCTGCGGCGTCATGACCAGCGACTGCGACTGCCTCAGGTCAAGGCGCGGACCCAGTGCCATCCGTCAGCGCCCGCCGCCGCCCCCTGCGGCGCTGCCGTTCATCACAGCGTGAAGCCCTCGCCCAGGTAGAGCCGCCGCACGTTCTCGTCCGCCACCAGCGCCTCGGGGCTGCCGGCGAACAGCACCTGCCCGCCGTAGATGATGCAGGCGCTGTCGACGATGTCGAGCGTCTCGCGGACGTTGTGATCGGTGATGAGCACGCCGATGCCGCGCGTCTTCAGGTCCTTCACCAGATCGCGGATATCGGCGATGGACAAGGGGTCGATGCCGGCGAACGGCTCGTCCAGCAGCATGATCGAGGGGTTGGCCGCGAGCGCGCGGGCGATCTCGCAGCGCCGCCGCTCACCGCCCGACAGCGCCATCGCCGGGCTGGAGCGCAGCCGCGTCAGGCCGAATTCGTCGAGCAGCCGGTCAAGCTCGGCGGCGCGCACGTGCTTGTCCGGCTCGACCAGTTCGAGCACGCAGTTGATGTTCTGCTCCACCGTCATGCCGCGAAAGATCGAGGTTTCCTGCGGCAGGTAGCCCAGCCCCAGGATCGAGCGGCGGTACATCGGCAGGTGGGTGATATCGACGCCGTCGAGCAGGATGCGGCCCGAATCGGGCTTCACCAGGCCCATGATCGAATAGAAGCAGGTGGTCTTGCCCGCGCCGTTCGGCCCCAGCAGCCCCAGCACTTCGCCCTTGGCCACCGACAGCGAGATGTCGCTGAGCACCGAGCGCTTGTCATAGCTCTTGGCGATGGAGACCACTTCCAGCCCGCCCTGCAGCGCGACGCGCGTGGTCTGTTCCGCATTTCCGGCCACCGGCGGCGATGCTTCGGCTATGGCAAGTTGCGTCGTGTCCGTCATGCAGCGGTGGATTTAAGGCGCGCGGCCAGGATCGGCAAGCGCGCAATCGGCGTGACGCCCAATCTGGCAGGTTTTGTGCATGGCCACCCCGCCGGGAACGCCATGCCGCCCCGCCGCGTTCGTTAATTGCCTTGATCGCATCGGGAAACGATGTTTTAGTTCGCGGCGGAGAGAAAAGAGGATCGCCGAATGGAGAGACTATCGCAGCGTCGGCTGTTCGCGCCCCTGACGGCAGC
>Ga0209813_10000119_pt1 | contig 28404 bp, 29 predicted proteins | sample EndMethybrTD3033_FD_187596 | JGI IMG/M metagenome (GOLD analysis project Ga0209813, IMG submission 187596) | Populus endosphere microbial communities from Tennessee, USA - Endosphere MetaG P. TD hybrid TD303-3 (SPAdes) (version 2) | ecosystem: Host-associated > Plants > Roots > Endosphere... | reverse complement strand
CCCGGAAAGGAAGGTTGCTCAGCCGCGTTCTCCGGAACGGGGCGGTGCCGGCGGCGGCGGGGGCGGCGGACAGGGCGGCCCCTGTACCGGGTGATAGATGCCGTCCGACGTATAATAGCCGTCGACATAGCCATCGCCGTTACGGTCTGCGGCCACCGTGCCTGCGATCGCGCCCGGCCCGAGCGGCGGCGCGCTGGTCACCGGCGCATCATTTTTCGAGCAGGCGCTCAGCGCGAGCAGGCTACCGGCGACCAGCGCCATTGTCTGGATTTTCATACCATCTCCCTGTGCGCCACGATCCTGTCGCAACGCCAATTGGACCCACTGCCGGGATGCAGTGCGACGACAACGGTTCAGGGGCGAAATGGAATCCATTACCCTTGTGCAATGACGGCAGGACGTGCCTCAAGCGCGCCCAGCCGTTGAGCATATCGGATCAGTCGCGGACCCAGTCGGCCGAGGCGATACCCTGCGCATAGAGCAGCACCGACAGGTCACCATGGACGATCTCGGCCGCCGCCGCTTCGCGGGTCCTGGGCTTGGCATGATAGGCGACGCCCAGCCCGGCCCCCTCGATCATCGGAATGTCATTGGCGCCATCGCCCACCGCCAGCGTCAGCGCACGGTCGATGCCCCCGTCGATCGCAGATTCCAGTTCGGTGCGCTTGCGCGCGGCATCGACGATCGGCACGGTGACGGTGCCGAGCAGCGCGCCATCGGCGATCTCCAGCACATTGGCGACATGGACGTCGAAGCCGATTTCCGCCGCGACCGGCCCAGTGAAGCGGGTGAAGCCGCCAGAAACCAGCAAGGTGCGCGCGCCGCGCGCCTTCATCGTGCGCACCAGTTCACGCGCGCCGCCCATGATCACCACCCGCTCCTCACGGCACTGGTCGATCGCGCTGTCGGGCAGGCCCTTCAGCAGGGCGACGCGGCCATGCAGCGCGCCCTCGAAATCCAGTTCGCCGCGCATCGCCCGTTCGGTGATCTCGGCAATCTGCGGCTTGATCCCGGCATAGTCGGCCAGTTCGTCGATGCACTCGACCGTGATCATGGTCGAATCCATGTCGGCGATCAGCAGCTTCTTCTCGCGGCCCGCCGCCATCTGCACGATCACGTCGACCCGGTCGCCGATATCGGTCAGCGCCGCACGGGCAGTGACAGGATCGCTGCCGAAGAAAATATCGGCCGCCTTGCCCTCGTCCAGCCAGACGCTATCGACCGGGGCGCAGCCGGCAGAGGCCAGCCGTCCGGCCGCTTCGGCAATATCCGCCTGTTTCAGGGTCTCAACTGCCACTAAGGTCGCGACGAACATGAACACTCCCGCACATATGCCGGGCGAATCCCGCCCACCGGTCGCGCTTATTGCCGGGCCGACCGCCAGCGGCAAGAGCGCGCTCGCCGTCCGCCTGGCCCAGATCGCCGACGGCGTCGTCATCAATGCCGATGCCAGCCAGGTCTATGCCGACCTGGCGATCCTGTCTGCCCGCCCTTCGCAAGCGGAAATGGGTGGCGTGCCCCATCGCCTGTTCGGCCATATCGACGGAGCGGAAGCCTGCTCCGCTGCGCGCTGGGCGGCCGAGGCCAGGGCGGAGATCGACGCGGCCCATGAAGCCGGCAAGCTGCCCGTGCTGGTCGGCGGCACCGGCCTTTATATACGGACCTTGCTCGACGGCATCGCCCCGGTGCCGGAAATCGACGCCGATATCCGCACCGCCGTGCGCGCCATGCCGGTGGCGCAGGCGCATGAAGCGCTGCGCAGCGAAGACCCGGAAGCCGCCGCCCGCCTCGCTCCGGCCGACACCACCCGCGTCGCCCGCGCGCTGGAAGTGGTGCGATCGACCGGCAAGCCGCTGAAGATATGGCAGCAGCACAAGCAGGGCGGCATCGCCGACCGCATCAGCCTGTCGCCGATGATCCTGCTGCCGCCGCGCGACTGGCTGATCGAGCGCTGCGACCGGCGGTTCGCGCTGATGGTCGATCAGGGCGCCGTTGCCGAGGTGGAGGCGCTGCTGCCCCGCAACCTCAATCCCGACCTGCCGGTGATGCGGGCGATCGGCGTGCCGGAAATCGCCGCCTGGCTCAAAGGTGACATCGATCGTGACACGATGATGGCGCGTGGCCAGCTCGCCACGCGCCAATATGCCAAACGCCAATATACCTGGTTCTCCAACCAGCCGCCGCAGAACTGGCATCGCGAAATGCGACCGATTGATGCTGAAATTGCCAATGAATTAGCAATTAAATTACAACAATAGGGGTTGACCACGCATTTTATGTCCTCTAGACGCTGGCGCCTTGCCAATGCGGGCGCGACGGCGCAGACCCGCGAGCCAGCATCTTAAAAAAGAGGAGTTTCATCGTGGCCGAAAAGAGCGGCGCGGACATTTTGGTCGAGTGCCTGGTTGATCTGGGCGTCGAAGTTGTGTTCGGCTATCCGGGCGGCGCCGTGCTGCCCATCTATGACGCGCTCTATAATCACCCCACGATCAAGCATGTCCTAGTGCGCCACGAGCAAGGCGCGACCCATATGGCTGAAGGCTATGCCCGTTCGACCGGCAAGCCGGGCGTCGTCCTGGTCACCTCTGGCCCCGGCGCGACCAATGCCGTCACCGGCATCACCGACGCGCTGCTGGATTCGATCCCGATGATCGTCATCACGGGTCAGGTGCCCACGCAACTGATCGGCACCGACGCCTTCCAGGAAGCGGACACGGTCGGCATCACGCGCCACTGCACCAAGCATAATTATCTGGTGAAGGATCCGGCCAAGCTGGCCGGCGTGGTCCATGAGGCGTTCCATATCGCCACCACCGGCCGCCCCGGCCCGGTCGTCGTCGACATTCCCAAGAATGTCCAGATCGCGACCGCGCCCTATGCTCGGCCGGAACTCAAGGTCCATGCCAGCTATCATCCGCAGACCAAGGCGGATGCCGCCGCGATCGACGCGGCGGTCGAGATGCTGGCGGCGGCCGAACGGCCGATCTTCTACACCGGCGGCGGCGTCATCAATTCGGGTCCGCAGGCCAGCGCGTTGCTGCGCGAACTGGCGGCGATGACCGGCGCCCCCGTCACCTCGACCCTGATGGGCCTGGGTGCCTTCCCCGCGTCGTCCGACCAGTGGGTCGGCATGCTGGGCATGCACGGCACCTATGAAGCCAATTGGGCGATGAACCAGGCGGACCTGATCCTCTGCATCGGTGCGCGTTTCGACGATCGCGTCACCGGCCGGCTGGACGCCTTCGCGCCCAACAGCCGCAAGGTGCATATCGATATCGACCGCAGTTCGATCAACAAGATCGTCGATGTCGATGTCGCGGTCGTCGCCGATGTCGGCAGCGCGCTGGAGGACATGATCGCCCTGTGGAAGCAGCGCGGCCATGAAAAGGCGGACCTGTCCCCCTGGTGGGCGCGGATCGCCGAATGGCGTGCCAAGAAGAGCCTGTCCTACCCCGAAAGCGGCAGCGAGATTATGCCGCAAAAGGCGATCGCGGACCTCTACAAGGCGACCCGCGCGACCGGCAAGGACATCATCATCACCACCGAAGTCGGCCAGCACCAGATGTGGGCGGCCCAGCATTTCGGCTTTGAAGACCCCAATAAATGGCTGACCTCGGGCGGCCTGGGCACGATGGGCTATGGCTTCCCCGCCGCCATCGGCGCGCAGATGGGTAACCCCGACAGCATCAGCATCTGCATCGCTGGCGACGCCTCGATCCAGATGAACATCCAGGAAATGGGGACGGCCAGCCAGTATCGCCTGCCGGTCAAGATCTTCATCCTGAACAATGAATATATGGGCATGGTCCGCCAGTGGCAGGAACTGACCTATGAAAGCCGCTATTCCAACAGCTATTCGGACAGCCTGCCCGACTTCGTGAAGCTGGGTGAAGCCTATGGCTGGACCGGCATCCGCATCGAAGGGCCGCAGGAACTGGAGGCCGGCATCCGCCAGATGCTGGAAACCGACGGCCCCGTGATCGTCGACTGCCGCGTGGCAAAGCTGTCCAACTGTTTCCCGATGATCCCGTCGGGGGCGGCCCATACCGAAATGCTGCTCGATCCCAACCAGATCGAAGGCGTCATGTCGGACGAGGCAAAGGCACTGGTGTGACCACCCCCGCCAAGGTCCGCATTTTCGTGACCGAACCCTGGGATTTCGAACGGATCACAGGCACGACCGAACTCACCGGCTGGACCAGCGACCATGCTGACCCCGACAATGAGGAATGGGAAGTGCATCTGGATAGCGGGTTCGAATATCATGGCCTGCAGGTCGATCGGCTGCTGGCCGGCCCACGCTATGTGGGCGAACATCTCCTGCGGATGTTCGACGCGGTAACGGCCTTCCCCGTCCGCCTCGCCCACCCGCAGGACGATGATTGGCACTATGCCTTTATCGGCATGATCTCGCCGCGCCCCGAGCGCGAAGAAATGGAAGACGGGAACAGCATCTGATGCATATCCACGAAGAACAGAGCGAGCGGCACGTCCTGTCGCTGACGGTGTCGAACGAGGCGGGCATCCTGGCCCGCATCGCCGGCCTGTTCACCGCGCGCGGCTATAATATCGACAGCCTGACCGTGGCCGACATTACCGACGACCATGCGATCAGCCGCATCACCATCGTCACCAACGGCCCGCCCAAGGTGATCGACCAGATCATCGCCCAGCTCGACCGGCTGGTGCCGGTCCACAAGGTCACCGACCTGACCGATGCCGGCCCGTTCGTCGAGCGCGAACTGGCGCTGGTCAAGGTCGCCGGCACCGGCGAGGACCGGATCGAGGCGCTGCGCCTGGCCGACGTGTTCCGTGCCAAGGTGGTCGACACCACAATCGAGAGCTTCATCTTCGAGATCACCGGCACGACCGAGAAGATCGACAATTTCGTCGGCCTGATGCGCCAGATCGGCCTGGTCGAGGTCGGTCGCACCGGCGTTGCCGGCCTGATCCGCGGCAAGGAGCCGGCCTGATATTCCATTCCGCGCCGTCACAGGCGGCGTTTCTTTCCACCACTATTGTCTAACGCCCCCTGCATGGGGGGACGAGAAGGGGTTTTCCAATGAAGGTTTATTACGATCGCGACGCAGACATCGGCCTGATCAAGGGCAAGAAGGTCGCCATTCTGGGCTACGGCTCGCAGGGCCACGCCCATGCGCAGAATCTGCGCGACTCCGGCGTTGCCGAAGTCGCCATCGCCCTGCGCCCCGGTTCGCCCAGCGCCAAGAAGGCCGAAGGCGCCGGTTTCAAGGTGCTGCCGAACAAGGAAGCCGCCCAGTGGGCCGACGTGCTGATGATCCTGGCGCCCGACGAGCATCAGGCCGCCATCTATGAAGCCGACATCAAGGGCAATCTGCGCCCCGGCGCCGCGCTCGCCTTCGCCCATGGCCTGAACATCCATTTCGGCCTGATCGAAGTCCCCGCCGACATCGACGTCATCATGATCGCCCCCAAGGGGCCGGGCCACACCGTGCGCGGCGAATATCAGCGCGGCGGCGGCGTGCCCTGCCTGATCGCCGTCCATCAGGACGCGACCGGCAACGCCCATGACATCGCCCTGTCCTACGCCTCGGGCGTCGGCGGCGGCCGCAGCGGCATCATCGAGACCAACTTCCGCGAGGAATGCGAAACCGACCTGTTCGGCGAGCAGGCCGTTCTGTGCGGCGGCGCCACCGCGCTGGTCCAGGCCGGTTTCGAAACCCTGGTCGAAGCCGGCTACGCGCCGGAAATGGCCTATTTCGAGTGCCTGCACGAGCTGAAGCTGATCGTCGACCTGATGTATGAAGGCGGCATTGCCGACATGCGCTACTCGATCTCGAACACCGCCGAATATGGCGACATCAAGACCGGCCCGCGCATCATCACCGAGGAAACCAAGAAGGAAATGAAGCGCGTTCTGGCCGACATCCAGTCGGGCCGTTTCGTCAAGGACTTCATCCTCGACAACCGCGCCGGTCAGCCCGAACTCAAGGCCAGCCGCAAGCAGGCTGCCGCCCACCAGATCGAAAAGACCGGTTCGCAGCTGCGCGCCATGATGCCCTGGATCGGCGCCAACAAGCTGGTCAACAAGGACAAGAACTAAGCCGACAGCAGCCCCTCCCTTCCAGGGAGGGGTTGGGGTGGGTGCGAGCGAAGCGAGCCTATGCCCTGGCGAATTGGCGCCGCAAGTGCGGCGCACCCACCCCCTGCCCCTCCCTGAAAAGGGAGGGGAGAAATAGCGGCAAACCGGAACGATCCGTTTCCGGTTACGCCTCTGGAACAATCGAGGGACGTGGCATATTCTGTGCCGCGTCCCTTGAATGCTTTTGGAGAGCGTTTCCCATGCGCAAATATCTGATCTCTGCCGCTGCCCTGATCGCGGTCGCCGGCGGCACTGTCGTCATCGCCCAGGCCCCGATGGCCGTCCCCGGCAGCAAGGATGTCGCCAAGGTCACCGGCGGCACCTATAGCGTCGAACCCAGCCACACCCAGGTCGTCTTCGCCTATGACCATATGGGCTTCACCAACAATATGGGCGTCATCACCCAGCCGACCGGCACGCTGACGCTGGACAAGGCCAACCTCTCGGCTTCGAAGGTGTCGATTACCCTGCCGATCGCCAACCTCACCACCGGCATCCCAGCGTTGAACGAGCATCTCGCCAAGCCCGAATTTTTCGACGCCGCCAAGTTCCCGACCGCGACCTTCGTGTCGACCGGCGTGAAGCCCGACGGCGCGACCGGCGCGGACATCACCGGCAACCTGACCATCAAGGGCATTACCAAGCCGGTGACGCTGGACGCTGAATTCTACGGCGCCGGTGCGAACCCGATGAACAAGAAGGAAAATGTCGGCTTCGTCGCGACCGGCACGATCAAGCGCAGCGATTTCGGCATGGGCGGCTTCGTCCCCGTCGTCGGCGACAATGTCGAACTGAAGATCATCGTCGCCTTCCAGAAGTGATGCGATGATCCCCCGCCCCGCCCGCGCGATCCTGCTTCTGAGCCTGATCGCGTGCGGGCCGGCGGCGGCCAGTCCGGATAGCGGCCCTGCGCTCTATGCGCCGGGCCGCTATGTCGTGGATGGCGCAGCAACCAGGGTCCACTTCCATGTGAAGGCCCTGGTTGGCGGCTATGAAGGCGATTTCACCCAGCCCGAAGGCATGGTGCTGATCGACCCCGCTCGGCCCGAGCGGGCCGACGTCGACATTAGCTTCCCGGTCGAGAAGATGGGCACTGGCGATGCTTCGACCGACTCCATGCTGAAAGGCGACAGCTTTTTCGACATGGCCCATTTTCCGACCGTTCGCTTTACCGCCAGGGACGCGCCACTGGCCGGCAGCGACGGCGCGACGATCATTCCGGGCGAACTCACCATGCACGGTCAGACCCGCGCAGTCGCCCTGTCCGTCCGCCTGACCGGCGTCACGCCCGACGAAGCCCCCGGTATCGCCACGCTCCATTTCACCGGCAGCATGAGCGTCGAGCGCAGCCATTATGGCATGGGCTTTGGCCGCCCCTTCGTGTCGGACAAGGTCGACCTGACCATCGACGCAATTTTCCGTCGCGCCTGACGCCCCTTTTGCAAGAAACGGCTTTACGCTCCCCCTGTCCGCGTTTATGGGGACAGCATCATGCAGAGCGTCGCGCTTCTTACCCTGCTACGACTTACACGCCCTTAGGCGTGGCTTTTGTGCTGCCTTCCGGCTAAGGGCAGCGTCGATCCGCCTAAGGGCATTCATCACAGTCAAGTCGTACCCCGGAGCGCGCCATAGCGTCCCGAGCCAGGAAGTAGTTTGATCCCATGATGCTGACCGATCCTTCGCAGAAATACCGCCCCTTCCCCCAGGTGGACCTGCCCAATCGCCAATGGCCGTCCAAGGTCATCACCAAGGCGCCCCGCTGGCTGTCGACCGACATGCGCGACGGCAACCAGTCGCTGATCGACCCGATGAATGCGGAAAAGAAGCGCCGCTTCTTCGACCTGCTGGTCAAGGTCGGCGTTAAGGAGATCGAGGTCGGCTTCCCCGCCGCCGGCGCGACCGAGTTCGACTTCATCTCGGGCCTGGTCAAGGAAGGCGCGATCCCCGACGATGTCATGCCCCAGGTGCTGACTCAGGCGCGCGAAGACCTGATCGCCACCACCTTCGAAAGCCTGCGCGGCGCGAAGCAGGCGATCGTCCATGTCTATAACGCGATCTCGCCCGCCTGGCGCAACATCGTGTTCCAGATGGAACGACCCGAAATCAAGCAGATCGCGATCAACGCCGCCAAGCTGCTGCGCGACAATGCGGCGCGGATGCCCGACACCGACTGGCATTTCGAATATTCGCCCGAAACCTTCTCGACCGCCGAGCTGGATTTCAGCCTGGAATGCTGCGAGGCGGTGATGGACATCCTGCAGCCGACGCCGGAACGGCCGCTGATCCTGAACCTGCCCGCCACCGTCGAGTGCGCGACGCCCAACATCTATGCCGACCAGATCGAATGGATCTGCCGCAACATCTCGCGCCGCGACAGCGTGGTGATCTCGCTGCACACCCATAATGACCGGGGCACCGGCGTCGCCGCCGCGGAACTGGGCATCATGGCCGGTGCTGACCGCGTCGAAGGCTGCCTGTTCGGCAATGGCGAACGCACCGGCAATTGCGACCTGGTGACCGTCGCGCTCAACATGTACACGCAGGGCATCGACCCCGAACTGGACTTCAGCGACATTGACGAGGTCATCCAGACCGTCGAATATTGCAACCAGCTGCCGGTCCACCCGCGCCACCCCTATGCCGGCGAACTGGTGTTCACCGCCTTCTCAGGGTCGCATCAGGACGCGATCAAGAAGGGCTTTGCCGCACAGGAAGCGCGCAACGACCTGTTCTGGAACGTCCCCTATCTGCCGATCGATCCCAAGGATCTGGGCCGCGACTATGAAGCGGTGATCCGCGTCAATTCGCAGTCGGGCAAGGGCGGCGTCGCCTGGGTGCTGCAGCAGGACAAGGGCTATAAGCTGCCCAAGCGGATGCAGGCCGACTTTTCGAAGGTGGTGCAGGCGTTGGCCGACCAGTCGAGCCGCGAACTCAACGCCGCCGACATTTCGGCCGCGTTCGACGACTATTATCACCAGACCGGCGACCAGGCCTACAGCCTGATCGACTATCATGAGAGTGGCAGCGCGGGCGACCGCATCTTCACCGGCAAGATCGTCCATGACGGCGGCGAACGCTCGATCTCGGGTCGGGGCAACGGCCTCATCTCGTCGGTGCTGGCCGCGCTGCGCGACGAGCTGGGCGTGGTGCTGGAGGTCGCCGACTATAATGAGCACGCCATCGGCGCCGGCACCGACGTGAACGCCGCCGCCTATGTCGAATGCCGCACCGCCGACGGCCGCACCGTCTTCGGCATCGGCACCGACAGCGACGTCGCGACCGCCTCGGTCAAGGCCGTCCTCTCGGCCGCCAATGCGGTGGCCGTGCGGGGCTGATATCCATCCGTTCACCCTGAGCGAAGTCAAAGGGCGCGGCCGACCATCGGGAGGCCACTTCGCTTCGCTCAGTGTCGGGCTTCGACTTCGCTCAGCCCGAACGGATCAAGGATAACCGTTACTTCGCCAGCGCCCGCACCACGCTGTCCCACTGGGCCAGCGATGCGGCGATACCCGCCACCGGCACCCGTTCATTCAGGCCATGGGCGAAGCCGTCCTCGGCCTTCATGAACAGGCTGGAGACGCCATAGCTGGGCACGCCCAGCGCGCGGAAATAGAGGCTGTCGGTCGCGCCGGCCGACATGCCCGGCATCACCGTGATCGCGGGCGAGCGCGCCTTGATCGCGGCGGCCACCGCCTTCACCACATCGTCGCGCAACGGTGAGGCATCGCTGCCGGTCGGGTCGTTGAGCGTGGTGAAGGTCGCGCTCGGATCATCCACCACCTTGACCAGTTGCGCCTTCACATCGTCGATCTTGACGCCGGGGAAGATGCGGCAATTGACGCTGACCTTGGCACTTTGCGGCAGGGCATTGAGCGCATGACCGCCCGACAGCATGGTCGCGACGCAGGTGGTGCGCACCTGCCCGACAAATTCCGGTCGGCTCGACAATAGTTCCGCAGAAGCCGGATCCTGGGTCGCGGCATAGAGGCGCATCGCCTCGCCCACATCGCCGCCGATCCGCTGCGCGGACAGGCTGAGCGACGCCTTGGTCAGCTCGTTGATCATCGGCGGGAACTGATAGGCCGCGATCCGGTCGATCGCCTTGGCCAGCCGATAGATGGGATTGCCCGGCGTCGGTGCGCTCGAATGGCCACCCGGATCGGTGAAGCCGATCTCGAAATCGGCATAGGTCTTCTCGCCCGCCTGCAACTGATAGAGGACGGGCTTGCCACTCTCGTCGAGCAGGCCGCCGCCGCCATCGCCGTTCAGCAGCAGCTCGGCATCCTTGTACTTGGCCGCCAGCGCCTTGGTGGTGACCATGTTGGTCTCCTCGTCGCCCGACAAGAGCAGGATGACGGTGCGGCGCGGGGTCCAGCCCTCCTTCTTGAGCTGCGCCAGCGTCGCGACCATCATCGCCACGTCATATTTGTTATCTTCCGAACCGCGCCCGAAAATATAGCCATCCTCCTCGACCGGGACGAAGGGGTCGCGCGTCCAGTCGGCACGGTTGGCCGCCACCACATCCATATGGCCCATCATCAGCATCGGCTTCAGGCTGGGGTCGCGCCCCTTGATCGTCGCCGCCAGCGTCGCGGTCTCACCCATCGGGGTGATGACGATATCGGCATCGGCAAAGCCCGCCTGCTTCAGCACCGACGCATAATAGGCGGCGAGCGCGGGCACCTGCCCCGCCCCCTCGACGGTTTTGAAGGCGACCGATCGCTTCAATATCTCCTTGGCCACACCGGCATCCGCTGCCGCCTGCGCCCCGACTGGCATTGCCAGTCCCGCTCCTGCCAGCATCACCCCCGCCAGCAATATCCCCCGCAATTGCATATATTTACACTCCCTGATGGACCCGAGCGGCGATTGTGGCATAGCGGATCGCGCCGTTCCATGCGTTTGATCGGACGGCGCGCGGAAAGAGGGCCACCTTATCCGCACTGAACCCCTTGAAAGAATTGCTTGCGCGCAATCGGATAGATGCCATCCGATATAGCGCGCCGGTCGTCCAAAGGAAAAATGCCATCATGGCCCTCAATTATCGCAGCTTCGGCTTCCAGGTTCTGCTCGGCATGGTGGTGGGCCTCGCCCTCGGCCTCGTCGCGCGCCAGATCGGCGCAGGCCCCGATGGCGACCTCAACTGGCTCGCGACCACGCTCAAGACGGTCGGGTCGATCTTCGTCTCGCTCTTGAAGGCGATCGTGCCGCCTCTGGTCTTCGCCGCGATCGTCGCGTCGATCGCCAATCTGCGCGCGCTCGACAATGCAGCCCGCCTCGCCGGCCAGACCCTGCTCTGGTTCGCAATCACCGCGCTGATCGCGGTCAGCATCGGCCTTGCCATCGGCCTCATCGTCCAGCCGGGCGCGGGCCTGCACGGCACCGCGCTCGCCATGGGCAAGGCGGATTCGGTCGGCGGCTGGCTCGATTTCCTGAAAGGTCTGGTCCCCGGCAACAGCCTGGCCCTGTCGGGTAGCACCAAGATCACCGACGGCAGCGCCAGCACCAGCATCTCGTTCAATATCCTGCAATTGCTCGTGATCTCGATCGCGGTCGGCCTTGCCACGCTGAAGGTCGGCGACAAGGCGGACCCCTTCCTGTCCTTCGTCCGCTCGCTGCTCGCCGTCGTCCGCGCGATCCTGGGCTGGGTCATCCGCCTGACGCCGATCGGCTCGGCCGCGCTGATCGGCACCGCCATCGCCACCTATGGCTGGAGCGCGCTGGCGCAGCTCGGCACCTTCACCGCCGCCATCTATCTCGGCCTCGGCCTGGTCCTGCTGGTGGTCTATCCGCTGCTGCTGATCGCCAATGGCCTGAAGCCCGGCCCCTTCTTCGCCAAGGCCTGGCCGGCGATCCAGCTTGCCTTCGTCTCGCGCTCGTCGGTCGGTACCCTGCCGGTGACCGAGACCGTGACCGAGCGGCTGGGCGTCGACAAGGGCTATGCCGCCTTCGCGATCCCGCTCGCCTCGACCACCAAGATGGACGGCTGCGCCTCCATCTATCCGGCACTGGCGGCGATCTTCGTCGCGGGCTTCTATGGCATCCCGCTGCACTTCATCGACTATGTGCTGATCGTCTTCGTCTCGGTCATCGGCTCGGCCGCGACCGCCGGCCTGACCGGCGCGATCGTGATGCTGACCCTCACCCTCTCGACGCTCGGCCTGCCGCTCGAAGGCGCCGGCCTGTTGCTGGCGATCGACCCGATCCTCGACATGGGCCGCACCGCCGTCAACGTCGCGGGCCAGGTGCTGGTCGGCGTCATCGTCGCCAAGCGCGAGGGCATCCTCGACGAGAGCGCCTATTATGGCGAGGGCGAACTGGTCGCCGCCTGATCGAAAACCGGGCGGCGCGGGCGTTCCGCGCCGCCGTCAGGGCAACTGGCCGCGCCCGGTCGCCGTCCAGTAGATGCCGCCCATCAGATGGTCGAGATAGCGCGGATCGCGATACATCTCGCCATTATGACCCAGCGTGGTGACGAACACCCGCCCCTTCTCATAGTCATGATACCAGGCGACGGGATGCTCCCGCCCCATCGGTTTCGCCACCTGCCCCGGCCAGATTTTGGTCGGGTCGTAGCTGCTTTCCTCGACATTCAGCACCGGATGGATCGTCACCTTATAGGGGTTGGCGGTGACATAATATTCATCGGTCCAGATCCAGCGATCGGGCAGGCCATAGGTGGCGGGAAAGCCCTTGTCGGTCGGCGTGACCACCGCCGTCTGCACCATCGGATGGATGACGAAGCTGCGCCCGACCATCTTCTCATACCAGGCCCATTCGCCCGGCGGCGTGATGAGCGCGCGATGCACGACGATGGCATTGCCGCCCGCCCGCATATAGGCCTCGAACCTGGCGCGCTGCGCCGGGTTCAGTTCCTCGCCCGGCGTATTGAGGAACATCACCGCCGCATATTGGCTGAGATCGCCGTCGAAGACGGACGTGTTGTTGGCCCAGGTGAAGCTGAAATCATGCAGCTTGCCCAGATGCTCCAGGCTGTCGCGCGCGATCGGGATATATTCATAATGATATTTGTTGGGGATGGCGAGGACGAGCAGCTTATACTGGTCCTCCGCCTGCACCGCTGCGGGCACCGACAGCGCCAGCAGGGCGATGAGCGCCCCGGCCTTGTTTCTCATCCGCCTGTCTCCTTCGCTCGCCTATCGCTAGGGCAGGCGGCGACGGAAAGATAGCGCTCCCATGGTCGTAGTCAGCCGGGCAGCAGGCCGATCGCGTCCACTTCGACCAGACAGCCATGATGAAGCTCGGGTGCGGGCACCACCGTGCGCGCCGGCCGGGCATCCCCCATCAGCTGCGCATAGATGGCGTTGAAACGCGGCCAATTCTCGACGCCGACGATATAGGCGGTGACGCGCGCGATCCGCTCCGTCCCGCATCCTGCCTCTGCCAGGATCGCCAGCATGTTGCCGATAGCCAGCCGTGCCTGATCCTCGAACGACAGGTCGCTGCGCGGCCCCTGCCCCGCCACCACCGGCAATTGCCCCGACACGAAGATAAAGCCATTCGCAATCGTCGCCTGCGCATAATGGCCGGCGGGCGCCGGCGCCTTGTCGGTCTCGATCCGCGTCACGTCCATCACCATCCTCCAAATCGCGGCCAGACCGCTTCCACCGCATCGCTGCCGCCCCGCGCCACATGATAGCGATCATGCTGCGCCCCGGTGGCACAGGCATGGTTGGGCAAGATCCGCACCCGATCACCCACCGCCAGGTCCGGCAGCGCGCCCGACGCCCCCGGCCGCAGCGCGATGATGCCATGTTCCTGATTGGCATCGACCAGGATCAGATCGCCATAGGGCCGCCCGTCCCGGTCGCAGACCAGGCCATAGCCCTGATCGACATCCTGTTTCGCCGTGCCGCGATCGCGCGACATCGCCATCCAGCCGGCATCGACCAAGATCCAACCCTTGTCCCGCTGATGCCCGATCACCGTTGCCAGCACCGACAGGGCGATGTCGTCCACCGAACAGATGCCGATCCCGGCCATCACCAGATCGAAGAAGACGAAGACGCCGGCGCGCACCTCGGTCACGCCGCTCAGGTCCGTGGCATGATGGGCGGTGGGGGTCGATCCGACGCTGATCACCGGGCAATCATGCCCCGCCTCCCGCAAGGTCCGCGCCGCCGCCAGCACGGCGTCCCGCTCGGCGTCAGCGCAGGCGCGCAGTTCTGCATCGCCCCTTGCGCCATAGCTGCCGCCGGCATGGGTCATCACGCCGCGCAATGCCCCGCCCTGCGCCAGCGCCGCGCCGATCGCCCGCAGCCGCGCCGCATCGTCGGGCTGCACGCCCGACCGGTGGCCGTCGCAATCAATCTCGATCAGGGCCGGAATGGCCGTGCCCGCCGCGCGCGATGCGGCCGCGACCGCCTCCGCCTGCTCGACCGAATCCAGCACGATCGCCAGATCCACGCCCTGCGCCCGCAGCGCCAGTATCTCGGGCAATTTGGCCGGACTGATGCCGACCGCATAGAGAATGTCGCGCACCCCGGCCTCCGCAAAGCGGCGCGCCTCCTGCAGGGTCGACACCGTCGCCGGCCCCCGCGCCGTTGGCATCAGCCGCTGCGCGACCTCGACCGACTTGGCCGTCTTGAGATGCGGCCGCATCCCCACGCCCAGCCCATCCAGATGCGCGCGCAGCCGCGCGATGTTGCGATCCATCCGGTCGGCATCCAGTACCAGGCAGGGCGTCGACAAGCTATCGAGGGAAGAGGGATCGTCGGAAAGGGCTGGCATAAGAGGCTCCGTTGCTGATCCGCAGATTGCCGAGATGCGGTGGCTTTTCAACAAGCTCGACGGATTTCGGCGATTTTTCCTCCGCCACAGCCCCCTTGCCCGACTCACTTCATTCCGTTATTTCTGTTTTTACAGAAAGGAACGTCATGTCACTTCTCGACCATCCCGATGCCAAGGCGTTCCTGCTCCACTGGGGCGAAATGGGCACCCAATGGGGCGTCAATCGGTCGGTCAGCCAGGTCCATGCGCTACTCTATCTGTCCGACCATCCCCTGCCCGCTGACGAGATTGTCGACCAGCTCGGCCTTGCCCGCTCCAATGTCTCGACCGCGCTCAAGGAACTGCAATCCTATGCGATCGTCCGCCGGGTCCATGTCGAGGGCGACCGGCGCGACCATTTCGTCGCGGAAACCGATCTGTGGGAAATGCTCACCCGCATCGCTGCCGAGCGCAAGCGGCGCGAGATCGACCCGACCATTGCCCTGCTGAACGACCTCGCCCAGCGCCTCGCCAGGGATGAAAGCTGTCCGCCCCATGTGCGCGAACGCATCACCCGCATGCATGAATTCATGTCGACCCTCGGCAACTGGTATGAGCAGGTGAACAAGCTGCCCAAGTCGACCCTGATCGCCCTCATGAAGCTCGGCAACAAGATCGCCCGCTTCATCCCCACCGGCAAGAGCAAGGACTAGCCGCTGCTGATCGATGCGCCCCGACGCCCGATCGCGCCCGCCAGTTTCGGAGTTTACAGAAATGTCTGACGCAAGTGACGAAAACCCCGATCCCATCACCCCGCCCGTTCGCACCGGATCGGCGCCGCTGCGCATCGCCTCGGCGGTCGCGCTGGCCATGGCCTTTGCGATCACCGTCTATCTGCTGCTCGACGCCACCCGCGTGAACGGCCTCGTCAGCTTCACCTTCCTGCTGCTCCTGCCCGCCGCGCTCACCGCTTTCGTTGCCTATGTCGGCGATCCCTGGGCGGAGCGGTCGCGCCGCTATTATATGATGATGCCGCTCTGGCTGCTGGGCGCGACCATCCTCCTGTCCGTCCCGGTGCTGAAGGAAGGGGTGATCTGCATCGTCATGCTCACCCCGCTCTGGATCGCCAGCGGCCTGGCCGGCGCCTATGCCACCTATCGGCTGCGCGGCCGGGCCGGCGATCGCGGCACCAGCTATTGCATGGCCGTACTCGCCATGCCGCTGATCGCGATGCAGGTCGAACCGATGATCCCCCTGCCCGATGCCACCGCCACGGTCAGCCGCTCGATCATCGTGGAGGCCAGCCCGGACCGGATCTGGCCATTGCTGCGCGGCATCCCCGATGTCCGGCCGGGCGATGGCACATGGACCTTCACCCAGGATGTGCTGGGCGTGCCCCGTCCGCTCGGCGCCCATATGCTGGGCGAAGGGATCGGTGCGGTCCGCATGGCCGACTGGGGCCGACAGGTGCGGTTTCGCGAGCATATCATCGACTGGCAACCGGGCCGCAGCCTCGTCTGGCGCTTCGATTTTCGCGGACTCGACGCCTGGCAATTCACCGACCGGCACCTGATGCCCGACAGCGCCTATTTCAAGGTGACGACCGGCGGCTATCGCATGGAACCGGCCGGCCCCGGCCGCACCCGCGTCATCATCGACACCCATTATTGGATGCAAACCCCCGTCAATGGCTATTCCCGGCTGTGGGGCGAAATCTTCCTGGGCGACATCGAAAAGAACCTGCTCGCCCTCATCAAGCAGCGCGCCGAAGGGCCGGTCGCGTCCACCACCCTCTGACTGCCACAAGGAGATGAACCATGGTTGAAACCGCCTATGCCCTCTATCTGGTCATCACGCTCGCCATCACCATCTGGGTCGCGCGCACCCTGTCGAAAAATGGCGAGGTTTTCCTGACCCAATGTTTCGGCCATGATGCGCAACTGGCGCGGTCGACCAACCATCTGCTCGTGGTCGGCTTCTATCTCGTCAATATCGGCTTCATCACCCTGACGCTCAGCCTAGGGAAGGAGCCGACCAGCTATGCCGAAACGATCCGCTTCCTCAGCGCCAAGATCGGCCTCGCCGTGCTCGTGCTGGGCGGCATGCACTTCTTCAGCATGGGCGCGATCGCCCATTTCGGCCGCAAGGTGAATGGCTGGCTGCACCACGGCCATCCCCAGACCGCCTGATCGCCAGCCGGAAGGGTGCGCCCCACCCTTCCCCTCTTCGGGAGGTTCCGATGTCCCATGCCGATCCTGCCCATCTTCGCGGCGCCGGCCGCGCGATCCTGACCGCCGGCCCGCTGTTCATGACGCTCTATCTGGCCGCGGATCTCTACCGCCGCATACCCGATGCCATTACGGTGGATTGGGGCATTCTCATCGTCCTGCCCCTCATATTGCTGTTCGCGCTGATATTCGGCCCCTTGGTTGCCGCCACCCCGATCATCATCGGGACGACGTCGATGCGCGTCCTGGCATATCATTGCCCCCTTTTTGCCGCCCGCGCCTTCTGGTTGCTCGCCGGTGCCGCCATCGGCTTCGGCGTGGCTTATGGCTGCGGCCTGCTTGGGAGTGCCCGCGATGTGAGCTTCGCGCTGATCGCCACCAGCGGGATCAGCGGCTGGCTGGCCTACACGCCGGAGTAGAATTTCGCCGCCCCTGTCCTATTCGACCATGCCCCGCTATACTGATTGCATCTCATAACAATATGTCCCACTGGCGTTCGGAAATTGCCGAATGTGCGGGAAAAGTGCGAAGTTAAGCGAAATATGTCCAATCATCAGATCCATGTCATCGGCGGCGGTCTCGCCGGTTCGGAAGCCGCCTGGCAGCTCGCCCAGGCGGGTATCAAGGTCCGCCTGTCGGAAATGCGCGGCGCCGGAGAGATGACCCCGGCGCACCAGACCGACGGGCTGGCGGAACTGGTCTGCTCCAACAGTTTCCGTTCCGATGACGCGGACAAGAATGCCGTGGGCCTGCTGCATCAGGAAATGCGCCGCCTCGGCTCGCTGATCATGGACCGCGCCGAACCTGCCAAGGTGCCGGCCGGCTCTGCCCTGGCGGTCGATCGCCATGTCTTTTCCGACGGCGTCACCCGCGCGCTGGCCGAACATCCCAATGTCGAAATCGTGCGCGAGCGGATCGACACGCTGCCCAGCGACGGCATGACCATCGTCGCCACCGGGCCGCTGACCGCCGCCGCGCTGGCCAGCAGCATCGGCGAAACCGCCGGCATGGAGCATCTCGCCTTTTTCGACGCGATCGCGCCGGTCATCCATTTCGACAGCATCGACATGGAAGAATGCTGGATGGCCAATCGCTGGGACAAGATCGGTCCCGGCGGTGGCGAGGGCAAGGACTATATCAACTGCCCGATGAACAAGGAGCAGTATCAGGCCTTCGTCCAGGGGCTGCTCGACGGCGAGAAGACCGAGTTCAAGGAATGGGAGTCGAACACGCCCTATTTCGAGGGCTGCATGCCGATCGAGGTGATGGCCTCGCGCGGGCCGGAAACGCTGCGCCACGGCCCGATGAAGCCGATGGGGCTGGACAATCCCAAGACCGGCCGCTGGCCCTATGCCGTGGTCCAGCTGCGCCAGGACAATGCGTCGGGCACGTTGTGGAACATGGTCGGGTTCCAGACCAAGCTGAAGCATGGCGCCCAGGTCGAGCTGTTCCGCACCATTCCGGGCCTGGAAAAGGCTGAGTTCGCGCGGCTGGGCGGGCTGCACCGCAACACCTTCATCCAGAGCCCCAAGCTGCTCGACCCGACGCTGCGCCTCAAGAGCGCGCCGCATATCCGTTTCGCCGGGCAGATGACCGGGTGCGAGGGCTATGTCGAAAGCGCCGCCATCGGCCTGATCGCCGGGCGTTTCGCCGCGGCTGAAATATTGGGCCAGCAACTGGCGCCGCCGCCCGCCGACACGGCGCTCGGCGCGCTGCTCGGCCATGTTACCGGCAATGTCGAGACCGCCGACTATCAGCCGATGAACGTCAATTTCGGTCTTTTCCCGACGCTCGACGACGTCAAGAAGAAGCAGCGCAAGGAAGCCTATACCGCCCGCGCGCGGGCCTCCTTCGGTCGCTGGCTGGGTGAGGTCGCGGAACCGGCCTGATCCGTCAGGGGCAGGCTCAGCATTTGCAGCGCGGCTTCGCCGTTCGCTTGGGCGCGGTGGTAGCGAATTCGGCCGGGGTCAGCCTGCCGTCCTTGTCGGCATCGGCCCCGGTAAAGCGGTCAGCCGTCGCCACCGCCCATTCCTCGAACGACAGGAGATTATCCTTGTTCGCATCGAGTTGTTTGAAGGCGGCGGTGCGGCTACCCAGCATCTCGATCCGGCTGATGATGCCGTCGCGATTGCGGTCATAACGGGCGAAGCGCTTTTCTTCCCGGCTCTGCGGGCTTGCCTCGCCGGGCATGGGTGGTGCCTCCCCGACCGCATCGGGGTCACCCTCGGGCAAAGCCTCATTGGCTGGTGGCGGCGGTGGCGCGAGCAACGCCTTGGGCGGCGGCTCGTTGGTCGCCCGCCCCTGCCACCAGAACAGGCCGGCCGCGACCAGCAGCAACGCCCCCATGCCACCTGCCAGCAACCGTCCCATCGCCCGCTCCCCACTTCGTGACGGTAGAGAACCTATCGCGATCGACTAGCGCCCGACAAGCGCGATCCGCATCAGGCGCCAGGCCATGCTCCGCGTCAGCCCGACCGGCGCCCGCTGCCCCCGCTCGACATCATGCCGCGCCAGCAGATAGGCGATGCGCAGCGGCTTCCACGCCCTGGGCCACGGCGGATCGCCCACCTGCGGCAACAGGTCGCGGGCCAAGCCGATGGCCGCATCCGCCAGTGCTTCGTCGCCACTATGGGCGGACAGATCCCACAAGGCCCAGACCTTCCCCGCTGCGATCAGCCAGTCGGGCGCATCGGCCACATCGGCCAACGCCTGGAACAGCCCTCCGCCGCGCCCGGCGGCATAGTCGCGGAGACCCGTGAGGTCGATCTCCGGCTCCACCACCAGCACTTCCCAGCCATCCAGCATCGCCGGGATACCGGGCGAGTCCAGCGCACCGATCGCGCGCAGCCAGTCGACCACCGGTTCGCCCTGCCCCCTGACGCCCGCCTCGTCACTGACGACGCCCAGCCACCAGGCAAGGCGCATCTGCCCGATCGCCGCATCGCTGGTGGTTCGCGCAATTTGTGCAAAGCGCTGGTCCAGTGCCCACAGCGCGCGATGCCGCTCGGCAAAGCGCCCGGCATGCCCGGAAAGCAGGCGCGCCAGCGGCGCCAGATCGTCCGTGCGATCCATCATTTCGGTCCCGATCTAAAAATGGCTTATCAATCCTTTAACCAGACTTCGCATAGAGACCCTAACCAGTCCCGTTGCATGGCTGACGATGGCCCTGTCCAGATTTCTGGGGGGAAACGGGCGACATGGGTGAATGCGGAACATGGGCAAGCAGATCAAGCGCGCGATGACATTCCTTGGCCGGCTTCGGCGCAACCAGGCGGGCAACACGCTCGCCATGGTGGCCGCAGCCATCATCCCGCTCGCCGGCCTGATCGGCGGCGGCGTGGACATGAGCCGCGCCTATATGGTGCGCGCCCGGATGCAGCAAGCCTGTGACGCAGCCGCCCTCGCGGGGCGCCGCGCCATGACCACATCGTCGATGACCGACGACAACAAGACCGAAGCGCAGAAATTTTTCGACTTCAACTTTCCGCAAGGCACCTTCGGTGCCACCAGCTTCACGCCGGTGATCCAGAGCAAACCGGGCGAGACGACGACAGTTCAGGTCTCGGCCGCCACCACGATCCCGACCACCATCATGCGCATCTTCGGCATCCAGACATTGTCGCTGGCGGTTAACTGCGATTCCCGTTTCGACATCGGCAATACCGACGTGATGCTGGTGCTCGACACGACCGGCTCGATGAAGGATAGCATCTCGAACGGCTCTGGCGGATCAACAACGAAGCTCGCCGCCCTACAGCAGGCGGTGAAGGATTTCTACGATACGCTGGGACCGGGCTCGGACAGTACCGGCCGCATCCGCTATGGCTTCATGCCCTATAGCAGCACCGTCAATGTCGGGAAATTACTGCCGGCCAGCTACATGCTGGGCGGCACGTCGGGTGAGACGTGGGATTATCAAACCCGCCAGGCGACCTATTATTATGAAACTGGGTCGAACAACCAGACCTGCTATCGGCGCTACGGCCTGTCCGCTTGCTACAGCAGTTCAGCGGATGCGAATGCTGCAAGCACCTCCAGCACGAGGACGGGCAGTCAATGCACGAGCTACGGCAACAACAGCGGTAACGGCAATCCTTCCACCAGTGGCACCGCTCCGTCCGATGTGACGACAACCACCTATAGCTTCGACAGCTATGACGGTGCGACCTCGACGTCGAACAGCAACAACGGCAAAAAATGTGTCCGCAAGGAAGTAATTGTCACAAAAAGCTATGCCACCACTTATACTGGCGGCACGGGCAAGACTTTTTATCGTTGGGAATACACCAAGCTGCCCGTCGACGTTTCCGGCTTCGTCGCTGGTAACGCGGTTACCAATCCTGCCTATAATTCCGCGTCCAATAGCGAAGGACTGTCTTCGACATCGAGCTGGAACGGCTGCATCGAGGAGCGCGACACCGATAGCAGCATTACGAAGGACTCCCCGACCGGCACAATCCCGACAACGGCCTACGATCTGCAGATCGACACCTTGCCCACAAGCAAGGAAACCAAATGGCGCCCACACTGGCCCGACCTCGAATTTTCGCGTAGCAGTACAGCCCTCGCCTATAGCGGCAGCTGGCTGAACAGCGCGAGTAATATCAACGGTGGTTACGTCGCTTGCCCGACCCAAGCGCGCAGGCTGACCTCCTATGCCAGCCGCACCGCGGTCCCGACCGGCCAATCATCGAGCTACAACAGCTATGTCGACAGCCTGGTCGCGGTCGGCGGCACCTATCACACCATCGGTATGATGTGGGGTGCGCGTTTCCTGTCCCCGACCGGTATCTTCTCGTCCGACAATGCGAGCGCACCCAATGGGTTCAACATCTCGCGCCACATCGTTTTCATGACCGACGGCACCATGAGCGCCTATAACAATGTCTATGGTGCCTGGGGCTATCAGAAGCTCGACCAGCGCGACGGCCCGTCCGGCGCCTCGAATGACGACCTGACCGCCATCCACAAGCGGCGCATGGAAATGATGTGCAACGCCATCAAGTCCAAGGGCATCGTCATCTGGGTCATCGGCTTCAGCGATGAGGATGTGATGAGCAGCGAACTGCAGAATTGCGCCAGCAGTGCCAACCACTGGAGCATGAACTACACATCGGCAGACCTGAAAACGACCTTCCAGAACATCGCCAAGAATATTGGCGGCCTGCGGTTGTCGAACTGATGCGCTGGCTCCCTCCCCTCCCGCGCAGGCTGGGGCATGACCAGCGCGGCGCGACGCTGATGGAGTTCGGCCTGATCGTCACGCCGCTCTGCCTGTTCATCATGGGCGTCGGCGACCTGGGCTATCAATCCTATCTGCGCTCGGTGGCTCAGGGCGTGCTCGACAGGGCCGCCCGCGCAGCATCGGTCGGCACGCTCAGCAGTACCCAGATCGACGGCTATATCGACAGCCAGATGCAGACCATCAACAGCAAGAACGGCACCACGTCGGTGACGAAGAAGAGCTATTACAACTTCTCGCGCGTCGGCAAGCCGGAGAAGATCACCACGGATACGGCACCGCTTGGTAGCTTCAACACAGGCGATTGCTTCGAGGATTCCAATGGCAATGGCAGCTACGATAGCAGCGCAGGCTCCACGGGCCTGGGTGGTGCTGACGATATCGTCTTCTATCAGGTGACCGTGTCCATGCCCCGACTGTTCCCGATGGCCAAACTGCTCGGCTGGAGCGCCACCCAGACCGCCACAGCCAACGCCACCATCCGCAACCAGCCCTGGTCCAACCAGGCCACTTTGCCGATCATCTGCACATGAGCCCGATCAAGCCCCCCCTCGCACGCTTGGCGCGCCGCCTTCGCGACGACCAGTCCGGTCTGGCCCTTATCGAATTTGCCTATTCCTTGCCGGTACTGATGGTGCTGTCGATGGGCGGTCTGGAAATCGCGAATCTCGCGACCGCCCATATGCGCGTCAGTCAGATCGCGATGCTGGTCGCCGATAACGCGTCACGCGAGCGCACCTCGATCGACGAGGGCGACATCAACGAGATATTCACCGGCGCCGAACTGGCCGGTGCCAACCTCAAGAACTTCAAGGCAAACAGCCGCATCTTCCTTTCGGATCTGGAACCCAACAGCCAGACCGGCACCAATGCGGGCCAGTATATTCGTTGGCAGCGCTGCTGGGGCAATGGCAGCTTCACCTCCAGCTATGGCAAGGCGGGGGATGGCACCAGCGACGCCACCCTGAAGGACGGCATGGGGCCAGGCACAACGGCAACGACCAAGATCGCCTCCGGCAGCGGAACGGCGGTCATGTTCGTGGAAGTGGCCTATACCTATCAGCCGCTGATCTCAGACAGCCTCTTCGGCAGCAAGACGATCCGCTACACCAGCGCATTCAATGTCCGCGAACGCACGGACCAGGCGATGAAGAATGCGGGCAGCCTGACCAGCAGTCAGATCGCCTCCTGCCCGGCCTGACAGCCGCTCGCAAAGAGCCGATAAAAAAAGGGGCGATCCATCCGGACCGCCCCTTCTCTTTTCTTATTTGTAGCAGACCTTCTTGGCCGCTTCGACCACGCGGGCCGCGTCGATCAGGGCCGCCTTTTCGAGGTTGGCGGCATAAGGCAGCGGCACATCCTCGTTGGTGACGCGCAGGACCGGGGCGTCGAGATCGTCGAAGCCCTTTTCCATCACGACGGCAGCGATTTCCGACGCGATCGAGCAGGTCGGCCAGCCTTCTTCCACCACGACAAGGCGGTTGGTCTTCTTGAGGCTCTCCAGAACCGTCGCGGTGTCGAGCGGACGCAGCGTGCGCAGGTCGATCACTTCGGCGTCGATGCCTTCGGCAGCCAGCTGCTCGGCCGCGTCGAGCGCCAGGCCCACGCCGATCGAGTAGCTGACCAGGGTCACGTCCTTGCCCGGACGCATGATGCGTGCCTTGCCGATCGGCAGGACATAATCGTCGACCTTGGGCACGTCGAAGCTGCGACCATAGAGAAGTTCATTCTCCAGGAACACGACCGGGTCGGTCGAGCGGATCGCGGCCTTGAGCAGGCCCTTGGCGTCGGCCGCGTCATAGGGCGCGATGACGATCAGGCCGGGAACCGCGGCGTACCAGGGACCATAGTTCTGCGAGTGCTGCGCACCGACGCGGCTGGCCGCGCCGTTGGGACCACGGAACACGATCGGGCAGCGCATCTGGCCACCGGACATATAGTTGGTCTTGGCCGCCGAGTTGATGATGTGGTCGATCGCCTGCATGGCGAAGTTGAACGTCATGAACTCGATGACCGGACGCAGGCCACCCATGGCCGCACCCGAACCGATGCCGGCAAAGCCATATTCGGTGATCGGCGTGTCGATGACGCGCTTGGGACCAAACTCGTCGAGCAGGCCCTGGGTCACCTTGTAGGCACCCTGATATTCGGCGACTTCCTCGCCCATCACGAAGACGCGCGGGTCCGACCGCATTTCCTCGGCCATGGCGTCGCGCAGCGCTTCGCGCACGGTGGTCTTGACGAACTCGGTGCCGGCCGGAAGGTCCGGATCCTGCACGGTCGCCTTGGCTTCCGACGCCAGCTTCGACGTGCCGCTTTCCGCCTTCTTGGGGGCTTCTTCAGCCTTGGGCGCTTCGGCCTTCGGCGCAGGTGCCGGGGCCGCTTCGCCGCCCTCGCCCGCCATCGTCGCGATAACGGTGCCGACCTTCACGCCTTCGGTGCCTTCGGCAATCACGATCTGGCCGATCTTGCCTTCATCGACGGCTTCGAATTCCATCGTCGCCTTGTCGGTTTCGATCTCGGCGAGGATGTCGCCGGACTTCACTTCATCGCCTTCCTTCACCAGCCACTTGGCCAGCGTGCCCTCTTCCATCGTCGGCGAGAGCGCCGGCATCTTGATTTCGATACCCATTAATATTGCTCCACCAGCACGTCGGTATAGAGTTCATGCATCTCAGGTTCGGGCGAGGTTTCGGCGAAATCGGCCGCTTCGGCGACGATCTTGCGGATATCCTGGTCGATGACCTTGATCTCGTCCTCGCTGACGCCGGCGTCGATCAGATATTTCTTCACGCCCTCGATCGGGTCGCTGTTGTCGCGCACGGCCTGAACCTCGTCACGCGAACGATATTTGGCCGGATCGGACATGGAGTGGCCGCGATAGCGGTAGGTCTTCATTTCGAGCAGGATCGGGCCATTGCCGCCCTGGACCCACTTGAGCGCTTCCTCGGTCGCGCCGCGCACTGCCAGAACGTCCATGCCGTCGACCTGGATGCCGGGGATACGGAAGCTCTCGCCGCGGCGATAGAGCTGGTCTTCCGACGAAGCGCGGTTGACGCTGGTGCCCATGGCATACTGGTTGTTCTCGATCACGAAGATGATCGGGAGCTTCCACAGCTCGGCCATGTTGAACGATTCGTACACCTGGCCCTGGTTGGCCGCGCCGTCACCGAAATAGGCAACGCACACGCCGCCATCGTCATTATACTTATGCGCGAACGCCAGGCCCGCGCCGAGCGACACCTGGGCGCCGACGATGCCGTGGCCGCCATAGAATTTATGCTCGACGCTGAACATGTGCATCGAACCGCCCTTGCCGCGCGAAATGCCGGCTTCGCGGCCGGTCAGTTCGGCCATGATGACCTTGGGATCGATGCCATAGGCGAGCATGTGGCCATGATCGCGATAGCCGGTGATCACGCTGTCCTTGCCGGGCTTCAATGCCGACTGGATGCCGACCGCAACCGCTTCCTGGCCGATATAGAGATGGCAGAAGCCGCCGATGAAACCCAGACCATAAAGCTGGCCGGCCTTTTCCTCGAAGCGACGGATCAGAACCATCTGCCGATAGAATTCCAGCAGCTCTTCCTTGCTGGCCTTGTAGTCGGTGGGCGTTTCGGGGCGCGGACGATTATGGTCCGCACCGGCCGGCACTGCGGCCTTTGCCTTTGCGCTGTCGGCGCGCGGCGTGGTTGGTTTCGCCAAGGCTATTATCCTTTTGCGTGGGTAGGATGGAAGGAAGCCCGATATGCGTCAGAGTTGCATAGATTGCAACGGCGGACCCCACGGAATCCCGGCATAATGAATGTCCCGAGTGCAAAAACGACAATCCATGACAACGCTGTCGAAAACGGGTCGCAAACAGCCGGCAACAAAATGTTGCCGCGGAAGGATTTTACCAAATAAATGGAAAGCACACCCTGCCGGCGCGCGGATCAGTTCAGCGGAACGACCACTTCATCATGGTGAATCACCCCGAGCTGGCGGCGGATCAGCTCGTCCGACAGGTCGGGATCGACGCGGCGCGGATTGAGCAGGTCCACCCGGTTGCGCAGCTCCTGGCGATGCAGCTGGACGATCTTGAGTTCAGCCTTCGCATCGCGCAGCTGGCGCGAATAATCACCCCAGGCGAGCACGCCATTGGAGCCGAGCACGACATAGCCAGCGAAGAACAGCAGCAACAGCACCGCGATTGCCGGCCCAAGGGCTGACATCAATAGCATGCGGAGCTTCGCGATATGCGCCATGAATCGCTTGAATCACAGGATTCGACCGGTCGCAAGCAAAAACATGCCCAATGCGACCAGCCGAATCCCTAACCTGAAACTAGCCGTGGATCAGCGGAAGATCGAACGACCGGCATAGACGGCCATGTCGCCCAGTTCTTCCTCGATGCGGATCAGCTGATTATACTTGGCAAGCCGGTCCGAACGGGCGAGCGAACCGGTCTTGATCTGACCGCAATTGGTAGCGACGGCGAGGTCGGCGATGGTCGAATCCTCGGTCTCGCCCGAGCGGTGCGACATGACCGCCGTGTAACGGGCACGATGCGCCATATCGACGGCAGCGAGCGTTTCCGACAGCGTCCCGATCTGGTTGACCTTCACCAGCAGCGAGTTGGCCAGCCCCTTGCCGATGCCCATCGACAGGCGGGCCGGGTTGGTGACGAACAGATCGTCGCCGACCAGCTGGACCTTGTCGCCGATCTTGTCGGTCAGCGCCTTCCAGCCCTCGAAATCATCCTCGCTCATGCCATCCTCGATCGACTTGATCGGATAGTCGGCGGCCAGCGCGGCGAGATAGTCGGCCATTTCGACCGGCGAGAGCGACAGGCCTTCGCCCGAAATCTCGTACTTGCCGTTCTTGAAGAATTCGGTCGCGGCGCAGTCCAGTGCCAGCACGACATCATCGCCGGGCTTGTAGCCCGCCTTTTCGACCGACAGCATGATGAAGTCGAGCGCATCACGGGTCGAGGCGATGTTGGGGGCAAAGCCGCCCTCGTCACCGACCGAGGTGGCCAGGCCCTTGTCGTGCAGGCCCTTCTTGAGCGTGTGGAAGATTTCCGAACCGATGCGCACGGCGTCGGCGATGCTTTCCGCACCGACCGGCATGATCATGAATTCCTGGAAGTCGATCGGATTGTCGGCATGCTCGCCGCCGTTGATGATGTTCATCATCGGCACCGGCAGGACATGCGACGACACGCCGCCGACATAGCGATAGAGCGGCAGGCCGCGCGCGTCGGCAGCAGCCTTGGCGGTGGCGAGCGACACGCCCAGGATCGCGTTGGCGCCCAGACGCGACTTGTTCTCGGTACCGTCGAGCGCGATCATCGCGGCATCGACTTCGCCCTGGTCCTCGGCATCGAGGCCGATGAGCTGCTCGGCAATCTCGTCATTGACAGCGGCGACAGCGGCCAGCACGCCCTTGCCCAGATATTTGCTCTTGTCGCCGTCGCGCTTTTCCACCGCCTCATAGGCACCGGTCGACGCGCCCGAGGGCACGGCGGCGCGGCCGAAGCTGCCATCTTCCAGCATCACGTCGACTTCGACGGTCGGATTGCCGCGGCTGTCGAGAATCTGGCGGGCGTGGATATCGAGAATGGCGGTCATGATCGCTCCCTGATCTGGGCCCGGACACGCGCCGGGCGGCCTTTTCGCGGCCCCGCTTAGCCAGCAGCCCCAAACTTGGCAATCCGGGGGACTTGCCATCGGACAAAAAATGCCGATGCTCAAAATAGTAACGGCGCCGGAACTGTAGGCCGCCGCCAAGCATTAGGATCATGACACCCCGCCCCGCGCGGGACCATGAGGTTGAGCTTTAGGGAGACTTTGGACAATGGCCGACACCCCGGAAACCCCGCCCGTCAAGCGCGCGAAGAAGGCGGTTGCCGCCAAGGCGAAGCCGGCGTCGACCAAGGCCTCCGCCCCGGCCGTCAAGGCCTCGCCGGTGAAGAAGGCCGCCACCCGCAAGGCCCCCGCGAAGCCCGGAAACGGGGCAGCCTATGGCTGGTCCGCACAGATCGCGCCGATCAAGGCACAGGCCGAAAAGGCCGCCAAGGCCGCAACCGACAAGATCAATTC
>Ga0209813_10000118_pt1 | contig 28637 bp, 23 predicted proteins | sample EndMethybrTD3033_FD_187596 | JGI IMG/M metagenome (GOLD analysis project Ga0209813, IMG submission 187596) | Populus endosphere microbial communities from Tennessee, USA - Endosphere MetaG P. TD hybrid TD303-3 (SPAdes) (version 2) | ecosystem: Host-associated > Plants > Roots > Endosphere... | reverse complement strand
GATCGACCCTCGCCACCCATTCGGATCGCCAGCGGCTGTTCCTGGAAGCCGGCCGACTGATCGTCGACTTGTGCCACCGCTATTACGAGCAGGACGACGAAAGCGTCCTGCCGCGCAGGATCGCCAGTTTCGAGGCGTTCGAGAACGCGATGAGCCTCGACATCGCCATGGGCGGATCGACCAACACCGTGCTCCACCTGCTCGCCGCCGCGCACGAGGCCGGCGTCGATTTCACCATGACCGACATCGACCGGCTGAGCCGCCAGGTGCCGTGCCTGTCCAAGGTCGCGCCGGCAAAGCAGGACGTCCACATGGAGGACGTCCACCGCGCCGGCGGCATCATGGCGATCCTGGGTGAACTCGACCGTGGCGGCCTGCTCAAGACCGAACTGCCGACCGTGCACAGCAAGACCATGGGCGACGCGCTCAATCGCTGGGACATCGTGCGCACCAACGAACCGTCGGTGCAGGAATTCTTCAAGGCCGCGCCCGGCGGCGTGCCGACGCAAGTCGCGTTCAGCCAGTCCGCGCGCTGGGACGATCTCGACACCGATCGGACAAACGGCGTGATCCGTTCGGCCGAGCATGCTTTTTCGAAGGAAGGCGGCCTTGCCGTGCTTTCCGGCAATATCGCGCTCGACGGCTGCATCGTGAAGACCGCCGGGGTGGACGAGAAGATCTGGAAGTTCACCGGCCCGGCGCGCGTCTATGAAAGCCAGGACGCGGCGGTCGCCGGCATCCTGGGCGGTGAGGTCAAGGCGGGCGACGTTGTCGTGATCCGCTACGAAGGACCCAAGGGCGGGCCGGGCATGCAGGAAATGCTCTACCCGACGAGCTACCTCAAGTCGAAGGGGCTGGGCGCCGCCTGCGCGCTCATCACCGACGGGCGCTTCTCGGGCGGCACTTCGGGCCTCTCCATCGGCCACGCTTCGCCCGAGGCGGCCGAAGGCGGCGCCATCGGTCTGGTCGAGAACGGCGACACGATCGAAATCGACATCCCCGGCCGCACCATAAACCTCGCCATATCGGATGCCGAACTGGCGAAGCGCCGGGCCGAGATGGAAGCGCGCGGCGACAAGGCCTGGCAGCCGGTCCACCCGCGCCCGCGCAAGATCTCGGTCGCGCTCCAGGCCTATGCCGCGATGACCACCAGCGCCGCGCGCGGCGCGGTGCGGGATGTGACCCAGCTCAAGCGGCGGTAATTGCGGGGGTGGGCGAGAACATGTCCCCCACTCTCATCGTCATTGCGAGCTGCGAAGCAGCGCGGCAATCCAGGGCGGTATGCGGGGCCCTGGATTGCCGCGCCACTTCGTGGCTCGCAATGACGACGCTATTCGGGTGTGTACGGCACGATGACTCCCTCTGACCAGATCCTCTCCGTCGCGCAGATGCGCGCGGCCGAGCAGGCGCTGGTCGATGGCGGCGACAGCATCGACGCGCTGATGCAGCGCGCCGGACGCGGCGCGGCCGAATGGATCTGGCGGATAGCGGCGCATCGCCAGGTCACTGTGCTCTGCGGTCCCGGCAACAACGGCGGCGACGGCTATGTCATCGCCGAGGCGATCCGCGAGCGTGGCGGCAAGGTCGCGGTGCTGGCGGCGCTGGAGCCGAAGACCGAGGCGGCGCGCAGCGCCCGCGCGCTCTACCGGGGCGAAGTCCTGACCGACGACGCGGGACTTCACGGCGAAGTGCTGGTCGATTGCCTGTTCGGCAGCGGGCTCAGCCGTCCATTGATGGAAGAGCATGCCGCATTGCTGGTGCGGCTGGCGGCCGGCCATCGCCATGCGATCGCCATCGACGTGCCGAGCGGCGTGGATGCCGACAGCGGCCGGCTGCTGAACCCGGTGCTGCCGCGCTTCGACGCCACGCTGGCGCTGGGCGCGTGGAAGTTCGCGCATTTCCTGATGCCGGCCAGCGCGATCTGCGGCGACGTCCGACTGGTCGACATCGGCATCGCTCCCGTGGCGGACAGCGCGGCGCGGATTGCCCGGCCGCACATCCTGCCGCCCGCGCCCGATGCGCACAAGTACAGGCGCGGGCTGCTGGCCGTGGTCGGCGGCGCGATGCCCGGCGCGGCCATGCTGGCGGCGCGGGCAGCGCAGGGCGCCGGCGCGGGATACGTGAAGCTGTTCGCGCAGAGCGCGGTGGGCGCACCGGCCGATCTGGTGGTCGACGCCGGCAAGCTTTCGGCGGTGCTGACCGATGATCGCAACGCCGCCGTTCTCGTGGGGCCGGGGCTGGGTCGCGACGCGAAGGCGCGCGAACGGCTGGCGACCGCGCTGGCCGATCCGGTGCCGGCGGTGATCGACGCCGATGCCCTGGTGCTGCTGGGCACGCGCCAGCTTGCCGAACGCGCCGCGCCGGCAGTCGCCACGCCGCACGACGGCGAACTGGCGGTGCTGGAAAAGACCTTCGGCTGCGGCGGTGCGGGATCGAAAGCGGATCGCGCGGCCGCGCTGGCGCGCGCCAGCGGCATGGTCGTCGTGGCCAAGGGGCCCGACACCGTGGTCGCCGCGCCGGATGGGCGGCTGGCCTGCGCGCCGCGCGCATCGAGCTGGCTTTCCGTGGCGGGCACGGGCGATGTGCTGGCCGGGGTGATCGCCAGCCGGCTGGCGACGGGCAGCGAGGCTTTCGCCGCCGCCTGCGAGGGCGTCTGGCTGCACGGCGAAGCGGCGCGTATCGCCGGGCCGGTGCTTGGCGCCGGGGCACTGGCGGAAGCGGTGCCGGCAGCGCTGGCTTCAACCCTCTGAGCCCATACAGAACGTCCGCCCTGAGCTTGTCGAAGGGCTGCTCTTTATTTGAACGCCGCGCTCGTCGCACGAAGCTCGGGACAGGCTTCGACAAGTTCAAGACGGACGGGTAAGGGCGCGGGATGACCGATCTGCCGCAAGCCGAAGAAATCATCCGCATCGCCGCCAAGGGCGATGGCGTTACCGCGTCCGGGCGCTTTGCCTGGGGCGCGGCGCCGGGCGATATCCTGCTGGGCGACGACACGCTGCAATGGGGGCCGCATCACGCCGTGCCGGCCTGCGTTCATTTCGGACGCTGCGGCGGCTGCCAGTTGCAGCAGCTGGGCGACGACATGCTGGCCGATTTCGTAACCGCGCGCGTGGCCAACGCCTCCGCCGCGCACGAACTGGGGGCGGAACGGCTTACGCCGCCGCACCTGTCGCCGCCGCGAACCCGCCGCCGCGCTTCGCTGCGCGCGGAAAGTTCGGGCGGGCGGATCGTCATCGGCTATCGCGAGGCCAAGTCGCACCGGCTGGTCGAGCTGACCGAATGCCCGGTTCTGCTGCCCGAACTCTTCGCCGTGCTTGCCCCCTTGCGCAAGCTGCTGATCCGTATCGGCCAGCTGGCGGAACCGAAGAAGGCGCGCGGCCGCAAGCCGCAGGCCAAGCATGCGTTCTCCCGCATGGCCGCCGACATCGATCTGGCGATGACCGAGCAGGGCGTGGACCTGGGCATTAAGGGCATTCAGGTGGAGGGGCTGGCCGCCAGCGAAACGATGCTCGATTTCGCGCGGGGGCACGGGCTGGCCCGGCTGACGCTCGATCAGGGCTATGGCGCCGAAGTGCTGTGGGAGCCGGAGCCTGTCACCGTCTCGCTCGCCGGCGTCAGCGTGCCGTTCCCGCCGGGCAGCTTCCTGCAGGCGACGCAGGACGGGGAGCAGGCGCTGGTATCCGCCGCGCGCGAATGGCTGGCGGGATCGGCGACGATCGCCGACCTGTTCGCCGGGCTGGGCACTTTCGCTTTCGCGCTGGCGGGGAGCAGGCTGGGCGACGGCGCGCGCGTGCTGGCGGTGGAGGCGGCGCGCGACGCGCATCTCGCCTGCAAGGCGGCGGCGGACGGCAGCGGGCGGCCGGTGCATTGCCTGCACCGCGACTTGTTCCGCAATCCGCTTCAGGTCGATGAACTGAACCGCTTCGACGCCGTGGTGCTCGATCCGCCCCGCGCCGGCGCGCGCGACCAGGTGGAGCATCTGGCGCAAAGCACGGTGGCGCGCGTGGTCTATATCAGCTGCAACCCGTCGAGCTGGGCGCGCGACGCCGCGCATCTTGTGGAAGCGGGCTATCGCCTGGCGGAACTGCGCCCGGTCGGGCAGTTCCGCTGGTCGACCCATGTGGAGCTGGCGAGTCTGTTCGTGCGGTAGGGCGTAGAGCCCGCCCTTTAGTCACATCGTCATTGCGAGCGCAGCGCGGCAATCCAGGGCGTCACGTGGGGCTCTGGATTGCCGCGTCGGCTCCGCCTCCTCGCAATGACGAAGGAGGGGGCTACAGCACCACCATCACCGCGCGGGCGACCAGCGCCATCAGCACGAAGCTGGACAGCGCGAAGACGGTGAAGCGCAGCATCACCTTGTTGACCGTCGCCTGGATCAGCGAGTGCACCACCCGCAGCACGACATAGGCCCAGCCGAGCTGCGCGTTCAGCCCGTCGCCCGCGCCCACCATGGCAAGCACGATGGAGACCGCGTAGAACACCGTCGGCGCTTCGTGCAGGTGATTGTAATTATGCGCTTTCCACTGGACCTGCGGCGGCAGCACATTGTCCAGCGTGACGGCGGGATCGTGGGCGAGATCGTCGGGATTGAGCTTCGCCGCGCCCATCGCGGGGATGCGCGTGCCATAAAGCCAGAACCACATCACCATGGTCCACGCCGCCAGCGCCACCACCGGCTGAAGGATCGCCATTCCCACCATTTCATGCTCCCCGTTTTTCAACGGCGATCATGGCACCGCGCGGGGTGAGCGCAATGGATATTCGCTCAGCGCCGGGTGAGCCTGACGATCTGGTAATAGCCCAGCGGGCCGCGCGGGGCGGTGAGGCCCATGCCGCTCGCCGCCGCAACGTTGACCGCTTCCAGCCCCAGCGTCAGGCGCGGGGTTACGTGAAAATGCGTAAGCCAGCCGCGCAGGGCCTTGCGTGCGGGGGAGGGCAGCCCGCGAAGATCTCCGAAGTCGACGACATGGAGCGAACCGCCCGGCGCAAGGGCGCGCGCGGCCTGCGCCAGCGCCGCTTCCCACTCGGGGATCATCGAAAGCGTGAACGACACCACTACGCGGTCGAAACCGTCGCGGCCGAACAGGCTTAGCGGCTCGAAAGCGGCAGCATCGGCTAGTGTCAGGTGCGCCGATCCGCGCAGCCGGGCATCGGCGCTCTTCAGCATTTCGCCCGATATATCAAGGCCATGGAGAGCGACGCCGGGCCAGCGGCGGCCGATGCGGTGCAAATTGCGTCCGGTGCCGCAACCCACCTCCAGCACCGCCTGTCCGGGCCGGCAATCGAGTTCCTCGATCAGCCGGTCGCGGCCGAACAGAAAGTATTTTCGCGTGGCGTCATAGATGTGGCGCTGGCCGCGATAGACCTGGTCCATCAGCGCGCCGTGATCTGCCACGCGGGCTATTTCCCCCGTCATTTCAGCACGTAAAGGTGAACGCCGCCATAGATCGACGAGCGGTCGGCGGCAGTCAGGCGTTGCGATTCCGCCTCTTCGTAACGCCATCGCGACAGCACCGCCTCGGGCACGCGACCGGGCAGCAACGTCGGCTCCGCGGCGGTGCGGAACAATACCCGCGATCCCGGCCGGGCGGTACGGGTGATCTCCCCCCAAAGCCGCCCAAGCTGCCCGTCGTCCATCCAGTCCTGCGCGTCCAGCAGGACATAGCGATCGAGGCTCGCGTCGGGCTGGCCGGCGAGGTGATCGGCGAAGTTGGCGTGGCGCACGTCCAGCCGTTCGATCCGGTCGCGCAGCGCGGCGAAGTTCGCTTCCTGGAGGTAGGGCGGCAGCGGGTGTTCCGGCCCGCGCCCGTATCCGCGCGAAAAAGCCTGCCAGGCGAAGTAGTTGTCGTTGACCGGAAAATGGCAGGCGAGCTTTTCCAGGCGGCGGCGCAGCACGTTGGCCATGCGGTCGTCGCCGGCCAGCGCGTCATACTGCGCGGGCGGGATGCCGAGGCCGAACAGCGAGGCGCGCTGGTCGGTCAGCCAGCGGACGAAGCGGCGGTCGAAGATCGGCGCGAGCTTGGCGTCGAAGACCCGGCGCTGCTCGTCCAGCGAGCCGGCTTCCAGGATTTCGCGCAAGTCGATTCGGTAGAGTTTGGCCAGCAGATGCGCGACGCCGATGAAATTGCCCAGCAGGCCGCGCTTGTAGATCCCGCGCGAGAAGCCGCCGATGCGGCGACGTCCGGCCAGGTCGCGCCCTTCCCAATAGCGCTGGCTCGTCTCGTCGAGGTGCGGGGCGATCAGCTGGCGATAGGTGCCGAGGTTGGAGGCATGATCCGCCTCCGCCAGGAACCGGTGCAGGCTGGCGTGGTCGGGCAAGTGGCGGATGGCGGCGATCTTCAGCCGGCCCAGCGCGATATGGGCGGTGTTGAGATCGACCGCGACGATGCTTTCGGGATCGGTGGTCAGATAGGACAGCGCGTTGCAGCTGCCGCTGGCGATGGTGACGATGCGGCTGTCGGGCCGGATCGCCAGCGCCTCCATGTCCACCACCGGGTCTTCCCAGATCTGGGCATAGACCAGCCCCTTGAAAGCGAAGGCGAAGGCCTTGTCGAGCAGCTTGCCCCTGGCGGTGGCTTCGTCGCGCACGACGGCGCCGGCGATGAGCCTATCGGCGGGCTGGGGTGCGGCGGAGCGCCGGGTGGCGGGCTTGGGCATGATCGGTCGGTTCCCGAATCGCTGGAGCGGTCCGGCCCCAATCGGCCATTGCGATGACGGTGTGGTGACGAAACCCCGCCGAAAGCATGCCGCGCTCGCGGATATGTTGAGCTGTCACGGAACCGCCCTATATGCGCAGCTTCGTTTCGGCATAGGAGATGCGCTGTGAGCAAGGTTCTGGTGATCGGCGCAGGCGGCGTCGGCTCGGTCGCGGTCCACAAGATGGCCATGAATACCGACATCTTTTCCGATATTCACCTCGCCAGCCGCACGAAGTCGAAGTGCGACGCCATCGCCGAATCGGTGAAGAGCCGCACCGGCGTGGACGTGGCGACTTACGCCATCGATGCAGAGGACGTGCCCGCGCTCACCGCGCTTATCAAGCAGATCGGGCCGAAGCTCGTCGTCAACCTGGCGCTGCCGTACCAGGACCTGACGATCATGGACGCCTGCCTGGCGGCGGGCGCGAACTACATGGACACCGCGAACTACGAGCCGAAGGACGTCGCCAAGTTCGAATACCACTGGCAGTGGGCCTATCAGGACCGCTTCCGCGAGGCGGGCCTGACAGCGCTGCTGGGATCGGGCTTCGATCCGGGCGTCACCAGCGTCTTCGCCATGTGGCTGAAGAAGCATAAATTGAAGACGATCCGCACGCTGGACATCCTCGATTGCAACGGCGGCGACCACGGCCAGGCCTTCGCGACCAACTTCAATCCGGAAATCAACATCCGCGAAGTGACCGCGCCGGCCCGCCACTGGGCCAATGGCGAGTGGGTGGAGACCCCCGCGATGACCATCCGCCAGAACTTCGACTTCGAGGCCGTCGGCCCGAAGAACATGTACCTGATGTACCACGAAGAACTGGAAAGCCTGGCGAAGTTCGTCCCCGAGATGGAGCGCGCGCGCTTCTGGATGACGTTCGGCGATGCCTATATCCAGCACCTGACCGTGCTGCAGAACGTGGGCATGACGCGGATCGATCCGGTGATCTACAACGGCCAGGAAATTATCCCGTTGCAGTTCCTGAAGGCGGTGCTGCCCGAACCGGCGTCGCTCGGCCCGACGACCCAGGGCAAGACCAACATCGGCGACATCGCCACCGGCGAGGCGCTGGACGGGAGCGGCGAGAAGACGTTCTACATCTACAACATCTGCGACCACGAGGACGCCTATCACGAGACGGGCAACCAGGCCGTCAGCTACACCACCGGCGTGCCGGCGATGATCGGCGCGGCGATGCTGCTGACCGGCGTCTGGGGCGGAGCGGGCGTGTTCAACATCGAACAGTTCGATCCAGATCCCTTCATGGACATGCTGAACGAACACGGGTTGCCGTGGCAGGTGAAGGAACTGGCGGGGCCGCTGGCGTTTTGAGCTGGTGCCCTTAGGGTTCACGCAGAGACGCGAAGGAAGAAATGGAGACGCGGAGGGGAGCAATGCTTCCTATCGATGAACTGACTTCGATCGCAATAGAGGAAGCGATCTCGATCCATCGGGAGTTTGGCCCTGGCCTCTTTGAGTCCGTCTACGAAGCGGTGCTCGCCGGGCGACTGAGGATGAAGGGCCTGAAAGTCGAGAGGCAGGTTCCGGTAAAGGCGACATTCGATGGACAGGTATTCGACCCCGCGTTCAGGATCGATATTCTGGTGGGCGACCGGCTCGTCCTCGAAGTCAAGGCGGTCGAGCAACTCAGCAAGGCGCATGCCAAGCAGCTTCTCACGTATTTGCGATTGTTGAAGCAGCCCGTGGGGCTGCTTCTGAATTTTTCCGAGGCGACCATGAAGGAAGGCATTCGCCGAGTGGTCAACGACTACAAACCGACCTGACTCTGCGTCTCGCTTCACTTTCTCTGCGTCTCTGCGTGAACCAATAGGACTGACAAAATGGAAACCAGAGCCGGCGATCCGGGCGCGTTCGCCCACTTCGATCTCAACCGTGTCGACAGTCCCGCCTTCGTCGTCGACTCGGCGAAGCTGCGCGCCAACTTGCGCGTGCTGGCCGAGGTGCGCGACGCGGCGGGCATCAGGATGCTGTCCGCATTGAAGGCGTTCTCGATGTGGAACGTCGCCCCGCTGATCGGCGAATATCTCGACGGGGTGTGCACCTCGGGCCTGTGGGAAGCGCGGCTGGCGGGTGAGTTCTACGACGGCGAGATCGCGACCTATTGCGCGGCCTACAAGCCGGAGGATCTGCCCGAGATCTGCCGCCTGTCCGATCACCTGATCTTCAATTCGCCCGGCCAGATCGAACGCTTCTGGCCGATCGTCGAGGCGGCGCGCGCTCGCGGCGACCGGTTCGACATCGGCCTGCGCGTCAATCCGATGCATGCCGAAGGCGAAGTGCCGCGCTATGATCCTTGCGCCCCGCATTCGCGGCTGGGCTTCCCGATAGACCAGTTGACCGAGGAGCATGTCGCTCTGGTCGACGGCATCCACATGCACACTTTGTGCGAGCAGGATCTGGAGCCGCTGCGCCGCACCTGGGATGTCGCGTTCGATGCGCTGGAACCGCATTTCGGCCAGTTCAAGTGGCTGAACCTGGGCGGCGGCCATCACATCACCCGCGCCGATTACCAGCGTGAGGAGCTGGTCTCCTTCCTGCGCGACATGGCCGAGGACACCGGCGCGGAAATCTATATGGAGCCGGGTGAGGCCGTGGCGCTCGACGCGGGCATCCTTGTCGGCACGGTGCTCGACACCCATTGGAACGGCATGCCGCTCGCCATCACCGACGTTTCGGCGACCTGTCACATGCCCGACGTGATCGAGGCGCCCTATCGCCCCGCGATGCTGGGCGAACGGCCGCTGGAAGACCAGCAGATCGACGTGGAGCAGGGTGGGGCGGTGCGACTCGGCGGGCCATCGTGCCTCGCGGGCGACGTCATCGGCGACTACCGCCTGCCGGTGCCCGCAGAGCCGGGCGCGCGCTTCGCATTCCTCGACCAGGCGCACTATTCGATGGTGAAGACCACGACGTTCAACGGCGTGCCGCTGCCGTCGATCTGGCTGTGGGACAGCGAAACCGATCTGCTCGAATGCGTGAAGAGCTTCGATTACGAGGATTTCCGCGACCGGCTGAGCTGAGTTAATGGCGCACAATCAGGGCGTTTGGAAATTCTCCCCACTCCCGATCTAGTCACGGGCGCTCGTGAGCGATCGTGCTCACGTCCTGCTCGACAACCAGGTCGTCATTGTCATAATTCGGACAATAAAGTGTAATCTAATCAGTGCCTTGCGTGACAGTTTCGGCGCATTGCGCAAATGTTGCACATTTATGAAACCGGGGGCGCATTTTCACTTGCAGTTCAGCGTGACCCCCCTATATCGACCCCCCGCAGCCCCATGGGGACTTCCAAACCGCAAGGCTGCTTCGTCCTGTGTCGTTCTGGCCGAAAGGCCTATTGGGGGTCCCTTGAGTTGCACATTTTCCAAGACGCATCGGCTGTAGCGCGCGCCTTCTCGCCCGACGAACCCGTAATTCTGAACCGTCCGCACGCCGCGGCGCGGGCTGCCCGTTTCTTCGCTCAGAAGTTTCCGGGTAAGTCGCTCTATGCGGTGAAGGCCAATCCCTCGCCCGAACTGCTGCGCGTGCTGTGGGATTCGGGAATCACCCACTACGACGTGGCGTCCATCGCCGAAGTGCGGCTGGTTCGCGCCACCCTGCCCGAGGCCGTGCTGTGCTTCATGCACCCGGTGAAGCCCGCCGGCGCCATCGCCGAGGCTTATCGCGAACATGGCGTGCGCACCTTCAGCCTCGACACGCATGAGGAACTGCAGAAGATCGTCGCCGCCACGGCGGACGAGGACGGCAAGCCCGCAGCCGACCTGCGCCTGTGCGTGCGCCTGCGTGTCAGCTCCGAATATTCCGAACTGAGCCTTGCGTCCAAGTTCGGCATCGATCTGGCCGACGCCGGCCCGCTGCTGCAGGCGACTCGCCAGGTGGCGGACTGGCTGGGCATCTGCTTCCACGTCGGTAGCCAGGCGATGACGCCGTTCGCTTATGTCCAGGCGCTGGAACGCGTGCGCGCCGCCATCGTCGACGCGGCGGTCACGATCGACATCGTCGACGTCGGTGGCGGCTTCCCGTCGATCTATCCGGGCATGGAGCCGCCGCCGCTGGAGGATTACTTCGGCGTGATCCACCGCGCGTCCGAATCGCTGCCGGTGTCCTATTCGTCCGAGCTGTGGTGCGAACCCGGCCGTGCGCTCTGCGCCGAGTACAATTCGCTGGTCGTGAAAGTGGAAAAGCGCCGCGGGACGGAGCTTTACATCAACGACGGCGCTTATGGCGCGCTCTATGACGCGGCCCATGTCGGCTGGCGCTTCCCGGTGCGCACGCTTTCCGACGCTCACGGCGACGTGGAAGAGGGCTTCTCGTTCTACGGCCCGACCTGCGACGACGCCGACTACATGGAAGGTCCGTTCCAGCTTCCGGCCGACATCAAGGCCGGCGACTATATCGAGATCGGCATGCTGGGCGCCTATGGCGCGGCGATGCGCACGAAGTTCAACGGCTTCGGGCAGGGCGCCGCGATCGACGTAACCGACGAGCCGATGGCGAGCCTCTATATGGGGAACCGCAAGGACCCGCGCGTCTCCGACAACGTTGTGTCGCTGCGCTGACGTGAACGCCCCCGCCATGGCGGGGGCGTCATGCTTTGCCGGCTATGCGCCGGCCGCGTGACAGGTTACGGGCGCTGCATGCGTCGTGTGTTGTCCCTCCTGCTTGTCCTGGCCGTGCTGTGGTGCGGATCGCATCTGGGCGAGTCGGCGATGGCGGCGGACTTTCATGACGATGCGATCTGTGCGGTAGAATCCCCGGCCGATTGCGACGCGTCCGGCGAACAATCGCCACAGGGCGCGCATGGCATGCATCATCATTGCCCGTTGGCGCCTGCCGACCGGGCGGCCACCTCCGCGATGCTCGGCGCTTCACCTGGCGCGCCGCCCTGCCAACGCCCGGCGACCAGGCTAGACTCGCTCTCGCAGGCGCCGCCGCTGCAACCGCCCACCGCCTGAATCGACGTCCTTGTCGCGGGATTTCCCGCGCATCGCCTCATCGATTCAGGAGTATATCCAAATGTCATCGCCGATCCGGCGCTCGCTGTTCGCGGGCGTCCTGCTTAACTTGCCTATGCCCGTCCTCGCCCAGCCGTTCGAACAGCCCGAGCCGGTGCCCGAGGCGGTGGAAGAGGAAGCCGAAGATATCATCGTCCAGGCCACCCGTTCGGGCCGCCGCGTGGGCGACGAGCCCGTCCGCGTCGAAGTGATCGACCGGGAGGAGATCGAGGAGAAAATCCTCATGCGGCCCGGCAATATCGCCATGATCCTCAGCGAGACGGGCGGCTTGCGCGTGCAGGTGACGTCGCCCGCGCTGGGCGGCGCGAATGTGCGGGTGCAGGGGCTGCCGGGCCGCTTCACCCAGATTCTGGCCGACGGGCTGCCGCTCTATGGCCAGTCGTCCGCGCTGGGGCTGCTCCAGGTGCCACCGACCGATCTGGGTCAGGTGGAAGTCATCAAGGGCGCGGCGTCGGCGCTCTACGGCGCTTCGGCGCTGGGCGGGGTCGTCAATCTTGTCTCGCGCCGACCGCGCGATGCTTTCGAGAGCGAGGTTCTGGTCAATGCGACCACGCGAGGCGCCCAGGACCTTACCGCCTACATGGCCGCGCCGGTGGCCGAAGGCTGGGGGGCGTCGATCACGGGCGGCGCCCATCGCCAGGATCGCAGCGATCTCGACGGGGATGGCTGGATCGACATGCCCGCCTACGAACGCTGGACCGCCCGCCCGCGCCTGTTCTGGGAAGGCGCGGACGGCGCATCGCTCTTCGCCACGCTCGGCGCGATGACCGAGCGTCGGCTCGGCGGCACATTGCCGGGGCGCACGGTGCCCGATGGCAGCGCCTTTACGCAGGGCCAGGATACCGACCGCTTCGACGGCGGGCTGGTGGCCAAGCTGCCGGTCGATGGCGTCGGAACGCTGCACATGCGCGCCTCGGGCATGACCCAGCACCACCTGCATCGCTTCGGAGACGTGGCGGAGGACGACCGGCACGGCACGCTGTTTGTCGAATCGTCGCTGGCGGGGAAGACCGGCGGCACCGCCTGGGTGGGGGGCGTCGCCTATCAGGTCGACAGCTTCCGTTCGAAAACCTATTCCGCCTTTGACTATACCTACCGGGCGCCGGGCCTGTTCGCCCAAGTCGAGCAGGAGGTCGGACGCGCGGTGACGCTTGCTGCCAGCGCTCGGGTCGATTTCCACAATCGCTACGGCACGCGTTTCAGCCCGCGCCTGTCGCTGCTCTATCGCGGCGGGCCGTGGACGGTGCGGGCGTCGGGCGGGCGCGGGTTCTATGCGCCCACGCCCTTCGTCGAGGAGATCGAGGCGGCGGGCCTGTCGCGGCTGGAACCGCTGGGCCGGCTGAAGCCCGAAGTCGCCGATACCGCCGCGCTCGATGTCGGCTATGCACGCGGGGGGCTGGAGGCGAACGTCACCCTGTTCGGGTCGAACACCAAAGGCACGACGCGGCTCGAACCCGTGGGCGTGTCACGGGTGCGGCTGGTCAACGACACGGGCGCCGCGCGCATCCGCGGCACGGAACTGCTGCTGCGCTATCGCCGGGGCGATTTCGTGGTGACCGGCAGCTACGTCTACCTCGACGCGACCGAACCCGACGGCGCCGGGCGCAGGACGATGCCGCTGACGCCCAGGCATACCGCCGGAATCGTGGCGATGTGGGAAAACCGCGACAAAGGCCGTGTCGGGCTGGAAGTCTACCATACCGGCCGGCAGTCGCTGGATGACGATCCCTATCGCCGATTCGGCAAGCCCTATTTCGAAGTCGGACTGCTGGGCGAAATGGTGGTCGGCAAGGCGCGGCTGTTCGTCAACGCCGAGAATATCCTGAACGTGCGCCAGACGCGCTACAGCCCGCTGCTGCGGCCCACCCGCGCGGTCGACGGGCGATGGACGGTAGATGCCTGGGCGCCGACCGACGGCTTCGTGCTGAACGCCGGCGTCAAGCTGCGCTTCGGCGACTGATGAGGGAAGGGCGGCCTCGCGATGCGGGGCCGCCTACATCAGTTCGCGCAGCGCGTTCCAATCTGGATCGTCGTAAGCTGTTAGTTCTATTGGGAATGGACCCATGCCGGACAGAGAGTGGCTGAACTCCAGCATGAAATCTTGCGCGCCACCTGTGTAGAAACGCCATTCTCGCACGCCGGCGGTGGTGACGACAGCGACGCCGTGACCCCAGGCCCCCGCTTCGCTGGCATCGAGCACCGCAGTTTCGAACGCCTCCATCTCGGCGAGGACAGCCGAAGACGGAAGGCCACCGTTAGCATCCGGATCGTATTTCCAGGAAACGATCACCAATATGCCGAAATGCTTACGATCCGCATTGCTGGGAAATTCGGTTCGCGCGCGAACCAGCGCGATTTGATCGCCGATCTTGCCCTGGCTGAAAGTCCACGAGTCCGAGGCGAAAATCGCGCGTACTCCCTCAGGCCGCTTGCGCGACCTTCATTTCCAGGCGTTCCCAGATCTCGACCAGCGCTTCGGTCAGTTCGACCATCATCGCCTCGCTGTGCGACGGGCCGGGGGTGAAGCGCAGGCGTTCGGTGCCGCGCGGCACGGTGGGATAGTTGATCGGCTGCACGTAGACGCCGTATTCGGCCAGCAGGATATCGCTGATCTTCTTGGCCTTCACCGGATCGCCGACCATCAGCGGCACGATATGCGTGACCGAAGGCATGACCGGCAGGCCCGCTTCGGCGAACAGGCGCTTGAGCGTGGCGGCGGAAGCCTGCTGCCCCTCGCGCTCGACGCTCGACGCCTTGAGGTGCTTGACGCTGGCGAGCACGCCCGCGACCAGCACCGGCGACAGGCTGGTGGTGAAGATGAAGCCCGGCGCGTAAGAGCGGATCACGTCGATGATCTTGCTGTCGGCCGCGATATAGCCACCCATCACGCCGAAGGCCTTGCCCAGCGTGCCTTCGATGATCGTGATGCGGCTCGCCGCTTCGTCACGATCCGAAATGCCGCCGCCGCGCGGGCCGTACATGCCCACGGCATGGACCTCGTCGATATAGGTCAGCGCATTGTACTTGTCGGCCAGGTCGCAGATCGCGTGGATCGGGGCGACGTCTCCGTCCATCGAATAGACCGATTCGAAGGCGATCAGCTTGGGCACGTCGGGATTGGCGGCGGCCAGCAACTCTTCGAGATGGGCAAGGTCGTTATGCCGCCAGACCTGCTTTTCGCAGCCCGAATTGCGGATGCCGGCGATCATGCTGGCGTGGTTCAGCTCGTCCGAGAAGATCACGCAGCCAGGCAGGATCTTGGCCAGCGTGGACAGCGTCGCGTCGTTCGAGACATAGCCCGAGGTGAACAGCAGCGCGCCTTCCTTGCCGTGCAGGTCGGCCAGTTCGCGCTCCAGTTCGATATGGTAATGCGTGTTGCCGCCGATGTTGCGCGTGCCGCCCGAACCGGCGCCGACGTTATGCAGCGCTTCTTCCATGGCGGCGATCACCTTGGGATGCTGGCCCATGGCGAGGTAATCGTTGGAGCACCACACGGTGATCGGCTTCGGCCCGTTATGGCCGGCGAAGCACCGCGCGTTGGGGAACGCGCCCTTGTTGCGCAGAATGTCGATGAACACGCGGTAACGGCCTTCGGAATGCAGCCGTTCGATCGCCTGGTCGAAGATCTTGTCGTAGTTCACGAAGCTCTCATCCTGCGTGGGCTTTTATCGTTACGTCTCGGGCCACGGTTTTCCGGGTGCGGGAGCGATGGACGGCCCTTTATCCAAAGCGATCCACGATAGCCAGCATCTTGTGCCGATAACAGAAATCAAAGAGTCGCGATATCGGACAGACCGTGGCGCGCCAGCAACGGTGCCAGCGGGGCCAGATTGGGCCCGCCGCGGGTGAACAGCGCGCGGTCGGGCACGGCACGCTCGAACGCCTGTCCTTCGGTCAGCGCGACGATGCGTCGGGCGATGCCTTCCGCGCCGTGGACGAAGCCCACGTCCGGCCCGAAAGCGGTGGCCAGTTCGTCCTGCACCAGCGGAAAATGGGTGCAGGCCAGCACGACCGTGTCGATCGCTTCGCCACCCGGCTGACGGCGCAGGCCATCGGCGGCGCGGGCGAAGATGGCCGGATCGACAGGCTCCCCGCGCAGCCTGGCCTCGGCGGCGCAGACCAGCTCGGGCGCGGCGAAGCGCAGCAGGCGCTTGCCGGCCGCGAATTCCTCTTCGAGCCGGTCGACATAGCCCTGGCGGATCGTCGCCTCGGTGCCGAGCAGGCCGATGACCCCGCTGCGCGTCATCGCCGCGGCGGGCTTGATCGCCGGCACGGTGCCGACGATCGGCACTTCCAGCACTTCGCGCACCATGCCCAGCGCGATGGTGGAGGCGGTGTTGCAGGCGATGCAGACCAGGCGCGGGCGGAATCGCTCGGTCATCCGCCCCAGCAGGCCCGCCACCCGCGCGGCGATCTGCGCCTCGGTCTTGGTGCCATAGGGCAGGCCGGCGTTGTCGGCGGCGTAAATGACGGGCGCATGCGGCAGGAGCTTGCGCAGTTCGATGAGCACGGAGAGGCCGCCGACGCCCGAGTCGAACAGGAGAATGGGGGCGGATGCCTGCGTCAAGAATGGTCCCGTTCGTCTGGGGTGGCGTCGGTGCGCTGTATAGCGTCTGCGGCGAAACGGGAACGGGAGAGACCGTGCATAAACTACTTCCGGGCAACCTTCACCCGAGCATGGCGAAAGCGTTACGCAGGGTCTGAGCCGATGTCGCCAGGTCTTGCGCTTCTTCGTCGCTCATTGCGGGAAACAGTATGCGCTCCACGCCCCTCGCTCCGACGATGCAAGGCATGCTCATGTAGACGCCATGCAGGCCCGGCGGGCCATCCTGACGCGATGACACCGGCAGGATCGCGCGTTCGTCCCGGACAATGGCCTCACAGATTCGGACGATCGCCGTGGCGACCCCGTACGACGTGTATCCTTTGCCGGCAATGATATCGTAGCCGGCGTCGCGCACCGCGCGACGCATCGCCGCAAGGTCGAGCCTTCCTGCTTCCGGCGAGAAATCGGCAAGCGCGATCCCGCCGACCCGCGCCGCCGAAAATAGCGGGACCTCGCTGTCGCCATGCTCACCGACGACGAGCGCGTCGACGGCACCCGGCGCCACGTCGAGTTCGGCGGCCAGCGTTGCGCGCAGTCGGCTGGAATCCAGCAAGGTGCCGGTGCCGATAACCCGGTTTCCCGGCAAACCCGCACTGTTGAAGGCGACCATGCTCATGAGGTCGACCGGGTTGGATGCGACCAGCAGAATGCCCTCGAAACCGGCGGTTGAGAGTTCCATGGCGCAGGTGCGAACGATGTCGGCGCTGGTCAATGCTACGGAAAGTCGGGTTTGAGAGCCTTGGGTTGCCGTGCCGGCGGTAATGACGGCGACGCTCGCCATCGCGGCATCGGCGTAGTCGCCGGCCCAGATTCGCGCCGGCCGAGCCAGCGCGTTCGCATCGGCGAGGTCATGAGCTTCCGCGGCGGCGCGCTTTGCGTCGTGGTCGACAAGCACGATCTCGCGAAACAGCGCACGCAGCATCAGGGCATAGGCGGCGGTTGCGCCGACATGGCCAGCACCGATGATGGCGACGCGCTGGGAAGCGGGAGTTTGCGACAAGTCGGTGTTCCCTTGCTGAAGCCAAACGACGACCTGAGTTATGAACTTTCGCCAGTCGCCTGCTTTAACGGAGATGAGGCGGAAAGGGCATAGAATTTGGTTTATTAGTCGAAAAGTTGGCTAGTTGGCGACGAGACGATACGTCGGCAGCGACAAGGCCGCAGAAAGCTTCCCCAACCCGGCGCACCTGGTTAAGAACCGCTCATGGAATGGGGACTGGCTCTTTTACTCGGCTATGCGCTCGGCTCGGTGCCGTTCGGGCTGATCCTGACGCGCATGACCGGGGCGGGCGATCTGCGCGCCATCGGTTCCGGCAATATCGGCGCGACCAACGTCTTGCGCACCGGGCGCAAGGGGCTCGCGGCGGCGACCCTGCTGCTCGACATGGGCAAGGGGCTGGCGGCGGTGCTGCTGGCCTGGCGGTTCTTTCCCGCCGCGGTGGAGCTGGCGGCGTTCGGCGCTTTCGTCGGCCACTGCTTTCCCGTCTGGCTGGGGTTCAAGGGGGGCAAGGGCGTGGCGACGATGATGGGCGTCTCGCTTGGGCTCGCCTGGCCGATCGGGCTGGCTTACGCCGCCGCCTGGCTGGGCCTGCTGGCCATCACGCGCATATCCTCGCTGGCGGGGATGACCGCCGCCGTCGTCGCGCCTATCGCCGCGCTCGCGACCGGGCATGAGCGGTTCGTGCCGGTGCTGGGCGGGCTGGCGGTGCTGGTGCTCTATCTCCACCGCGCCAACATCGCCCGGCTGATGGCGGGGACCGAGCCGAAAGTGGGCGGCGGCAGGCAGGCGTGACCATTTCGCAGGCTGAGGCTTTCGCGCGCATCCGCCTGCTGCGCTCGCCCAATGTCGGCCCGGTGACTTACGCGCAATTGCTGCGGCGTTTCGGCGATGCGCAGCGCGCGCTGGCCGCCTTGCCCGATCTCGCGGCGCGGGGCGGGGCCGGCTATCGCGCCGCGCCCGAGGCGCGGATCGAGGGGGAAATCGCCGCGGTGAAGCGCGCGGGCGCACGTTACCTGTTCCACGATTCGCCCGATTATCCGGCGCTGCTGGCGCAGGCCGGCGGGGCGCCGCCGATCCTGACCGTGCGCGGTGACGCGGCGCTGGCCTCGCGCCCCGCCGTCGCCGTGGTCGGCGCGCGCAACGCTTCGGCCGGGGCGGTGAAGCTGGCGCGCGATTTCGCCGCCGCGCTGGCCGAGGCGGGCTTGGCAGTCGTTTCCGGGCTGGCGCGCGGGATCGACGGAGCGGCGCATCGCGGGGCGCTGTCGGCGGGAAGCACAATCGGCGTGATCGCCAGCGGCATCGACGTGGCCTATCCGCCCGAGCATCGCGATCTCCAGACCGAAGTCGCCGAACGCGGCCTGCTGATCGCCGAGCAACCGCCGGGCACCGAGCCGCTGGCGCGCCATTTCCCCTCGCGCAACCGCATCATCGCCGGCCTTGCGGCGGGGACGCTGGTGGTGGAGGCGGCGCCGAAGTCCGGCTCGCTCATTACCGCGCGACTGGCGGGGGAATATGGGCGCGAGGTCATGGCGATTCCCGGTTCGCCGCTCGATTCGCGGGCGCATGGCTGCAACCAGCTGATCCGCGATGGCGCGGTGCTGGTGCAGTCGGCCGAGGACGTGATCGAACTGCTGGCGGGTTTCGACGGGGCGCCGCGCTCCACCTTCCGCGAGAGCGAACCCGCGTTTCTTGCCGATGAGCCGCTGGACGAGGAACCGGCCGATGTCTCGTCGCTGCTCACCACCGCGCCGGTTGCGGTGGACGAGCTGATCCGCCAGGCGGGCCAGAGCGCGGCGGCGGTGCAGCTGGCTCTGCTGGAACTTGAGATCGCCGGGCGGCTGGTGCGCCATGCCGGGGCAAGGGTCAGTCTTCGCGCCTGAACACCCCGAATCTGAACCGGCGTTCACTCACTTGGCGTTCATCCCGTCGCAGGCAGCTTGCGCTTCACCGAGGGTCGCCCCGCAAGAGGGAGTGTTGCGATGCGCATGGGGATGTCTTTGGCCGCGATGGCGGCGATGCTGGTTCAAGGGCCCGTCGCGGCCGATGCGCCGCCGGCTCAGCGTTGGCAGGATCATGGGCAGGGAAGCGGCCAGGGCTATTGCCGCAGGCCGGGGCCCTTGCCGGTGCTGGGAGCGGAAGATGCGCCTGGCCAGACGCGTCCGCGCCCGACGCCGCGCTATGCCGCGCGTGCCCGTGCCGGAGAGCCGGATATGGTCGGCGCGCCGCCGCCAGCTCCTCCCCCGCCGCCCGCGATGGTGGCCGCGCCCGAAGGTGGCGGCACCGGCAAATACGCAGAGAGCGCGCCGGCCGGGGACGCAAGAAGCGGGTCGGAAGGCCGCATCGCCTCGACAATGCCTTATCCGCCGCGACCCTATCCCCGCCCCCAGCCTCGTCCGCAATCGGGCCTGCTGACCGCCGGCGAGCATGACGATCTGCTCAATCCCGAGCTTTACGCCCAATATGTGCGCGGATCGAACCTGGCGCAGTGGGTGCCCGAGCTGCCGCAAGTCGATACCGGCCGGGTGCTGACCGTGGCGGTGCGCGACGGCGCCGGTCGCCCCGCGCCTTTCGTGCCGGTGGAGGTCGCCTGCTCGGACGGCAACCGCCTGACGCTGACGACGATGGCCGACGGCACCGTCGCCTTCTTCCCCGGCGTTGACCGGCTCAGCCCGCAATTGCGCGTGCGTGCCGGCGGGGCGGAATGGCGCGCAGTCAGCCTGTCGCGCGGAGCCGGCGGGCAGCGGATCGATTTCACCACCGGCCAGGCGGCGCAGCGCGCCCGCAAGCTCGACCTGATGCTCGCCATCGATACGACCGGATCGATGGGCGACGAGATACGTTTTCTCCAGGCGGAGCTCGGCTCGATCGTCGACGGGCTGCGCGCCCGCCATCGCGATCTCGATATCCGTGTCGGTTTCGTGTTCTACCGCGACCTGGGCGATGAATACGTGACCCAGACGGTGCCGCTGTCCGCCGACATCGGCGCCGCGCAAGGCCAGCTCGCCCGGCAATATGCCAGCGGCGGCGGCGATTATCCCGAAGCGATGGACCAGGCGATGATCCGCGCCGCGCGGCAGAGCTGGCGGCCCGATGCGGTGAAGAGCCTGCTGCTCGTCGCCGACGCGCCGCCGCACGACGACAAGGTCGGCCGCACCTGGCTGGCGGCGGAAAACCTGCGCGCCAGCCGCGTTCATATCGTGCCGGTCGCCGCGTCGGGCGTGGCGGACAAGGCGGAATACGTCATGCGGGCGATGGCCGCCGCCACCCAGTCGCGCTACACTTTCCTCACCGACGACAGCGGTATCGGCAACCCCCACGCGCCCCCCGCCATCGACTGTTATCTGGTGACCCGCCTCGACGCCCTGCTGCGCCGGGTGATCGACAGCCAGATTTCTGGCCGCCGCATCGAACCCGATCGCGAGGAGGTCATCCGCAGCGTGGGGCAGTACGATGGCGGCCGCTGCGTCATCCCCGGCGACTGGCGGCAGTGATGCGGACGATCGGGGACGTGGCTTGACGGTTGACCGCCAGGCTGCATGATCGGCGTCGATCGGGAGGCGGCGCATGGCGGATGGCAGGAAGCTGGGCATAGGGGAAGCGATGGCGGGAACCGTCCGGGTCCTGCGCGATCATACGCTGCCCGTGGCGATCTATGTCGTGGCGCTGGCGGGCCTGGGTGTGGCGAGCGATCTTATGCTGCCGAACGGGCCGATGTTCCTCGACTCCATCGCCGGGTTCTTCGCCGGCTATTTCCTCTACGACCACATTCTGAAGTCGGAAGGCATGACCGCGCCGGACAGGACGGGCACCAGCTTCGGTTCCTATCTCGGCGTCAGCATCCTGTCGGGTCTGGGCTTGATCCTGGGCCTGCTGCTGTTCGTGGTCCCCGGCCTGATCCTGGCGGCGCGCTGGACGATCGCCGCGCCGCTGGTCGTCGCCCATGGCATGGGAGCGACCGAGGCGATGCGCGAAAGCTGGGAACTGACGCGCGCGTCGCAGTGGCAGCTGGTCCTGCTCTATTTCCTTTATGGCGCCATTCTTGTCCTGGCGATGGCTGCGCTCGGCTTTTCGGCCGCGTTCACGTCGGGAGAGGAAAGCCTTGGCCTGACCATCGCACTGAACCTGCTCGCGCAGGCGTTCGGGGCGAGCGCCATCGCTATCGCCGTGGCGGTCATGCGGGAGCTGTGGGGCGAGGGCGAAGGGATTCAGGCCGTCTTCGCCTGATCGATTGCCTGACGGGCGTTTTGCCCGCCTCCGATCGCCTTAACGGCAGGCGCGCGCCCTGCTGCCCGCCGCGCAGAACGTCGTGCCGGACAGGAAGCTTCTGCCCCAGGCGAGGCCGGCGGGCGTAGTGCCGCCGCGCAAGGCGATCTGCTTCACGTGCATGTCGCTGGTTCCGGCCACCGCCAGCAGGATGAAGGTCTCGGGCTGGCCCCCGGCGCTGCGCGGGCAGTCGACCTGAATGCGCGCGGCGGGACGGCCGGAAACGGTCAGGCCGGTGATGGGCGATGCGGTCGCCCCCGGGCAGGAGCGCGGCAGAGAGGCCAGGATGTTCCGCGCATAGGCGGCCACCGTCGCCCGTGCGGCAAGGCCGACGAAACGCTGGGTCGTGACCATGCGGGTCCAGGCCTGCACGGTTTCCCCGGCGGGCACTTCCTCGCGGATGCTTTGCTGGCTGTTGCCCGCCGAATGGCCGAGCACGAAGCCGGGCAGGGCGGGTGAGACCAGCCTTTCGCCGGCCTGGGCCGAAGCAGGACCGGGGAGGGCGGCGAGCGCCAGACCTCCGATGAGCAGGCGTAACCACATGGCGCATCCTCCGTTGGTCTTTGCCGACCGTCGCGGCTTATCGCGCATCCGCTCGCGCCTTGCCAGCGCGAACCGGCTAATCCCATGAAATCCGCAACTTGATCCCTGGCCCGAAAGACCTATGTTCCGCCGCCAAAGCAAACATGGGGGCATGTCATGAAATCTGGCGCGAGCGCGGCGATTATGGCCGCGGCTGTTGTATTCGCATGCGCGGTTCCGGTAGCGGCGAAAGAGGCCGAACCGGTCAAGGTCACGTCGGCGGGCAATCTCAAGGGAACGCAGCGCGTCACTATCGGCCAGTTCACGATCGGTTTCCTGATCGAGCGCAAGGATTCCACCAAGGCCGGCGGCGGGCTGACCGGCAGCGGCTTCGGCGGTCGCTCGACCGTGCGCAGCACCCTGGCCGGCTATACGCCCCAGGAGCTTCAGCAGATCGCCGACGCAGCCTATGACGATATGGTCCGCCAGCTTGCCGCATCGGGCTTCGAGGTGATGGACCGTGCGGCACTGCACGCCTACCCGGCGCTCGCCCGCGTGAGCGGGGAGGCGGCGCCCAAGGAGATGACGACGATCACCGGCCGCGACGATCGGGCCAAGGTGCTTTTCGTCAGCGCCAGCCAGACCCAGCCGCTGCGCCTGATGGCCGGCGACGTGGCGGCCAGCGGTTTCGGCGCGATGGGGATCATCATGGCAGGCACGCAGGCGAGCGGCGCCTTCACCAACTACGCCAAGGACACCGGCTCGCGCGTCGTCAACGTGGTGTACTATCTCGATTTCGCGAAGAGCGACGAATACGGCGGCTGGTTCCGCAACAGTTCCGCCGTCCAGGTCGAAGGCAGCCTGGCGATGATGCCGGACCAGTCCAAGCTCACGGTGATCGGACCGAACTACAAGTCCGGCGCGGTGGCGCTGGCCCAGCCGGTGGCGGTGGGCGGCGACTTCTTCGAGAAGGCCGATGCGATGAGCGGCGGCGAGAAGACCTCCAACGCCATCGGTAACGTGATCGGGCTGCTGGGCGGAGTGGGCACGAACAGCTCGCAGAAGTTCACCTTCACCGCGCGTCCCGGCGTCTATGCGCAGGGCGCGCGGCAGCTCGTGACCGAGGCGAACGCGGTGCTGGTCGGCAAGCTGGCCGTGCTGCGATAAGCGCGAAGCTTGACGGCGGGTGGTCTTGATCGCCACCTTCGCGTGTACACGCATGAGCGTGAGGGGATAGTCAGGGCCGTAATGCAGCTAGTTATCGTAGAATCGCCGGCCAAGGCGAAAACCATCGAGAAGTACCTGGGCAAGGATTATCGCGTCCTGGCTTCCTACGGTCATGTCCGCGATTTGCCGGCGAAGGACGGCTCCGTCCGCCCGGACGAAAGCTTCGCGATGGACTGGGAGCTTTACGGCGACAAGCAGAAGCAGGTGAAGGCGATCACCGACCTTGCCAAGCAGGCGGACCGACTGATCCTGGCCACCGACCCCGATCGCGAGGGAGAGGCGATCAGCTGGCACATCCGCGAGCTGCTGGCCAAGCGCAAGGCGCTGCCCAAGGACGTGCAGCGCGTCACCTTCAACGCCATCACCAAGGATACCGTCACCAAGGCGATGACCCAGCCGCGCGAGCTGGATCAGGACCTGATCGACGCCTACCTCGCCCGCCGCGCGCTCGATTACCTGTTCGGTTTCACGCTTTCGCCGGTGCTGTGGCGCAAGCTGCCCGGCGCCAAGAGCGCGGGCCGCGTGCAGTCGGTGGCGCTGCGCCTGATCGTCGAGCGCGACCGCGAGATCGAGGCGTTCAGGCCGCAGGAATACTGGTCGGTTATCGCCCGGATGGAGCAGGGCGGGGCGGAGTTTCCCGCGCGGCTCGTCAAGTTCGACGGCGAGAAGCTCGACCGGCTGAGCCTGGGCGACGAAGGCACCGCCATGCGCGCCAAGGCGGCGGTCGAGGGCGGCGCCTTCCGCGTGGAGGAGGTCGAGACCAAGCCTACCCGGCGCAATCCCTATCCGCCATTCACCACCTCGACATTGCAGCAGGAGGCGGCGCGCAAGCTGGGCTTTTCCGCCAGCCACACAATGCGCGTGGCGCAGAACCTCTACGAGGCGGGCGCGATCACCTATATGCGTACCGACGGCGTGCAGATGGACCCTTCGGCCATCTCCGCCGCGCGCGCCGCGATCAGCGATCGCTACAGCGGACACTACCTGCCCGAAAAGCCGCGCCACTACGAGACCAAGGCGAAGAACGCGCAGGAAGCGCACGAGGCGATCCGGCCGACCGACTTCACCAAGGATCGCTACGGCAGCGCGGACGAGGCGCGGCTCTACGACCTGATCTACAAGCGCGCGATGGCGAGCCAGATGGCCTCCGCCCAGATCGAGCGCACCGCCGTCACCTTGCGCGACGGCACCGGCCGGCACGAACTGCGCGCCACCGGCCAGGTGGTGAAGTTCCCCGGCTTCCTCGCTGTCTACGAGGAAGGGCGCGACCAGAAGCAGGACGGCGCGGCCGACGAGGGAGAGGACGACAGCGGCTTGCTGCCGGCCATGGCCAAGGGCGACATGCCGGCCAAGAAGGGCGTCGACGCCGCGCAGCACTTTACCCAGCCGCCGCCGCGCTTTTCAGAAGCCAGCCTAGTCAAGCGGCTGGAGGAACTCGGCATCGGCCGGCCTTCGACTTACGCCTCGACGCTGCAGGTGCTGAAGGACCGCAACTATGTCCGCACCGAGAAGAACCGCTTCTTCGCCGAGGAATCGGGCCGGCTGCTGACCGCGTTCCTCGAACGCTTCTTCCCGCGCTATGTCGCCTATGAATTCACCGCCGGGATGGAGGACGAGCTCGACGACGTTTCGGGCGGGCGCGTCGAGTGGAAGGCGCTGCTCGAAGCGTTCTGGAAGGACTTCAAGCCCAAGTCCGATGAGGTGATGGAGCGCAAGCCCAGCGAAGTCACCGAAGCGCTGGACGAGTTCCTGTCCGACTATCTGTTCCCCCCGCGCGACGATGGCTCCGATCCGCGTCTGTGCCCCAAGTGCAATCAGGGGCGCCTGAGCTTGCGCGGCGGCCGCTATGGCGCGTTCATCGCCTGCTCCAACTATCCGGAGTGCAAGTTCACCCGCAAGTTCGCTCAGCCCGGCGGCAGCGCCGAAGGCGGCGGTGACGATGCCGTGGTCGGCACCGATCCCGAAACGGGCGCGGAAATCCTGCGGCGCGTGGGCCGCTTCGGCCCCTATATCCAGCTCGGCGAGGGCAAGGAGGCCAAGCGCTCCTCGATCCCCAAGGACATTCCCGAGCTGACCGAGGAATGGGCGATCAAGCTGTTGAGCCTGCCGCGCCAGATCGGCCCGCATCCCGAAACGGGTGAGCCGATCACCGCCAGCATCGGCCGCTATGGCCCCTATCTGGCCCATGCCGGCAAGTATGCGAAGCTGCAGTCGACCGCCGAGGTGTTCGACACCGGCATGAACGCCGCGGTCGCCAGGCTGGCCGATGCCGCCAACGGCGGTGGGCGGGGCGCGCGCGCCGCCGCCGAACCGCTCAAGACTTTCGGTCCCCACCCGACCTCGGGCGGCGAGATGAAGCTGATGGCGGGGCGCTATGGGCCTTATGTCACCGACGGAACGACCAACGCCACGTTGCCGCGCGACAAGCAGCCCGAAGCGCTCACCGCCGAGGAGGCTGTCGTGCTGATCGACGAGAAGGCGGCGAAGGGTCCGGCCAAGAAGGGCGGGCGCAAGGCCGCGCCGAAGAAGGCCGCCGCGAAGAAGGCTCCGGCCAAGAAGGCGACGGCCCCAAAAGCATCGGCCCAAAAAGCACCGGCCCAAAAAACACCGGATAAGGCTCCGGCAAAGAAGCCTGCGGCCAAGAAACCGGCGGCGAAGAAGGCCGCCGAATAGGCGGTCCGGCAAGCTCCTCGTCCGCCGCCATGCTGCGGTGCAGCGGGCGAGTCTCGGTTACGCATGGGACTATGCGAAATTCTGGGGACGCTGCGAAAATGTCGTGCGACGAACCACTTGGTCGATGACGCATGGCTTTCGCGGCGTGGCGGGTCGGTCTTTCGCGATTCTCTGCAAGAATTTGATTCTTAGAGGAAAAAGGTGATTCTGCCCCGATCGCTCCCGGCAGCCGTCACTTGCCATTGTGCAAGTGCGCAATCGGACCTGCTCGCTGGGCGAATGCCCGCGGGACGCGAAGAACGATCGCCATCATGTTGAAATAGCGGCAAATTACCGTCATCTCGCGTGTCGATCCATCCATTGCACGCTTCGGTGCAGGAATGGTTTGCAGTGGAAGCTATTTCTCTTATGGGCGGTCGCAGCGCGCAGATGACATCTGCATGGCATCGGCTTCGCCAGGCTCCTCGGGCATCGGCTGCCGATCGGGACGGAATTCAAATGAGCGGCTGGGCCGCATGAGGAAGGAAGAACGATGAGCGAGTCGGCTAGGTTGGATGGAAAGGCTATCGTTGTCACGGGCGCTGGCCGTGGCATCGGGCGTGAGATCGCGCTCCTCTGCGCCAAGCAGGGTGCTGCCGTGGTCGTCAACGATCTCGGCGCTTCGGCCGAGGGCGAAGGCGCCGATGCCGGCCCGGCCGAAGAGGTCGTGAGCCTGATTCGCGCTGCCGGTGGCAAGGCCGTGGTCAACGGCGCCAGCGTCGCCGATCCGGCCGGCGCAACCAGCATGATCGAAGACGCGGTGAAGAACTTCGGCCGCATCGACGGCGTGGTCAACAACGCCGGCATCCTGCGCGACCGCATCTTCCACCGCATGAGCCTGCAGGACTGGACCGATGTCATCAACGTCCACCTGAACGGCAGCTTCTACACGGCGAAGGCCGCGGCCAACTACTTCAAGGATCAGGGCAGCGGCGCATTCGTGCACTTCACCTCGACCTCGGGCCTCGTCGGCAACTTCGGCCAGGCGAACTACGCCGCCGCCAAGATGGGCATCGTCGGCCTGTCGAACTCGATCGCGCTCGACATGCAGCGTTCGGGCGTCCGTTCGAACTGCATCTCGCCGTTCGCCTGGAGCCGTCTGATCGCCACGATCCCGACCGAGACCGAAGCCGAGCAGCTCCGCGTCGAGCGCATGAAGTCGATGTCGGCCGACAAGATCGCCGTCCTCGCCGCCGCGCTGCTGTCGCCTGCCGCCGACGGCATCACCGGCCAGATCTTCTCGGTCCGCAAGAACGAGATCTCGGTGTTCTCGCCGATGCGCCCGGTCCGCACGATGCACCGCGACAGCGGCTGGACGCCGGAGACGATCGCGACCGACCTGATCCCGGCGATGAAGAACAACTTCTTCCCGCTCGCCCGTTCGGCCGACATCTTCCCTTACGATCCGGTCTGAGGTTTCGCAGCAATGACGATCGATCCCGCCGCGCTTGTCGCGCGCCCGCCCATTGAGTCGCGCCAGACGCTCACCCAGCGTGACGTCATGCTCTACGCCCTGGGTGTCGGTTCGGACGAACTCTCGTTCGTCTACGAAGAGAATCTCCAGATGCTGCCGACGATGGCGACGACGCTCGCTTATCCCGGCTTCGTCTGGAAGGACTTCGACCTGGGCGCGGACTGGAAGAAGGTCCTGCACGGCGAGACCAGCATCGAACTCCACCGGCCGCTGCCGGTGGAGGGCGAGCTGATCGGCAGCACGACGTTCGGTCCGTTCTTCGACAAGGGCGCAGACAAGGGCACCGTCGCTTACCAGAAGCGCGAAATCCGCACCGCCGACGGCGAACTCGTCGCCACGGTGCGCAATTCGAGCTTCCTGCGCGGCGATGGCGGGCAGGGCGGTTCGGACGAGCCGCAGCCCAAGCCGCGTCCGCTTCCTGACCGCGCGCCGGATGAGATCGTCACGCTGAAGACCGCCGACAACCAGGCGATGATCTATCGCCTGTCGGGCGACTACAATCCACTGCACATCGATCCCGAAGTGGCCAAGGTCGGCGGCTTCGACCGGCCGATCCTTCATGGCCTCGCCACGTTCGGCGTCGCCGGCCGGGCGATCCTGTCGGCGCTGTGCGGCAACCAGTCGGCCCGCCTCAAGCGGCTCGACGTCCGCTTCGCCAGCCCGGTCTTCCCGGGCGAGACCATCCGCACCGAGATCTGGCGCGAGGAAGACGGCCGCGCATCCTACCGCGCCGTTGTGGTCGAGCGTGATCTGGTGGTCCTGAACAACGGTTACGTGGAGTACGAATGATGGCCGAGACGGGCATCCTTTCCTTCGGCGCTTACGTGCCGCGCAAGCGGCTCCAGCGTTCGGTCATCTATGCGGCCAATTCCTGGTTCGCTCCCGGCCTGCGCGGTCTCGCCAAGGGCGAGAAGGCGATCGGCGACTGGGACGAGGACAGCATCACCATGGCGGTCGAAGCCGGCCGTGACGCGCTGACAGGGATCGACCGCGCCGAAGTGGGGTCCGTCTCGCTTGCCTCCACCACGCTGCCCTTCGCCGACCGGCTGAATTCGGGCATCGTCAAGGAAGCGCTCAACCTCGCCGAGGGCGTTT
>Ga0209813_10000117_pt1 | contig 28670 bp, 31 predicted proteins | sample EndMethybrTD3033_FD_187596 | JGI IMG/M metagenome (GOLD analysis project Ga0209813, IMG submission 187596) | Populus endosphere microbial communities from Tennessee, USA - Endosphere MetaG P. TD hybrid TD303-3 (SPAdes) (version 2) | ecosystem: Host-associated > Plants > Roots > Endosphere... | reverse complement strand
TTCCTGGAAATCGATGGGGTTGTCGGCATGCTCGCCCCCGTTGATGATGTTCATCATCGGTACCGGCAGGACATGCGCGAAAACACCGCCGATATAGGCATAGAGCGGCAGCCCGCGCGCATTGGCGGCGGCCTTTGCAACCGCCAGGCTGACGCCGAGAATGGCGTTCGCACCCAGGCGGCTCTTGTTCTCGGTCCCGTCGAGAGCGATCATGGCCAGGTCGATGTCGCGCTGGTCTTCGGCATCGACGCCGATCAGCGCGTCGCTGATCTCGCCGTTGACCGCGTCGACCGCCTTGAGCACGCCCTTGCCGAGGTAGCGGCTCTTGTCGCCATCGCGCAGTTCGACGGCCTCGTGCGCGCCGGTCGACGCACCCGACGGCACGGCAGCGCGGCCGAAGCTGCCGTCGTCGAGCAGCACGTCGACTTCGACCGTGGGGTTGCCGCGGCTGTCGAGGATTTCGCGGCCATGGATGTCGATGATCGCCGTCATGCGGGGTCTCCTGAAAAGCAAGGCGGAATGATTTCCGAAAGCCCTTAGCAGGGGAACCTTGGCTGGCAAGCTGCGTTGCAGCAATGACGTGCGAGTTGTGTTACATAGGCTTCACATGGCACCAGACTCATCGGAGTGCCGTCATTCGGCCCTCGCGCAAGGAAGGACTTAACGATGGACGATAGCTTCACCACCTCCGACACCCAAGGCACGGGCGGCGACGCACCCGCGAAGGAACGCTTCGCCAAGGCGATGGAAGAGGCCAAGGCAGGCGCCCAGGCGCTCGGCAAGGAAGCTCAGGACCGCGCCGATCTTTATCGCGAGAAAATCTCCTCCACGAGCGGCGAATGGGCAGAGCAGGCTAAGGAACGCGCATCGGGCCTGGCCATCGAAGGCAAGGCCAAGGCCAGCGAGGCGATTGCCGGTCTCGGCAAGCTGGTGGCCGACAACGCAGGCCTGATCGACGAGAAGGTCGGCCCGAAGTATGGCGAATATGCCCGCTCGGCCGGAGAATCGATTCAAGATGCGGCAGCCCGGCTCGAAGCCAAGGAACTGAACGATTTGGCTGATGACGCCAAGGAGTTCGTCCGCAACAGCCCCGGCCTCGCTATCGGCCTTGCTGCCGTGGTCGGCTTTGTCCTGGCACGCGCCTTCAAGGGCTCCAGCGACTGACAGGGACCGTGACGACACGGAAAAACGAGCAGACGGCGCGAGCGGACTTCCCGGATTTGGCGGCTGACGCCGGCACCGGGGGCCACGATAACGGCGATGCAGGCGAAACAGACCGGTCGCTGGGCGATGACGTGCGCGGATTGGTCGACGATGGCTTCATCGCCCTCAGCGCCGAAATCGCCTACCAGAAGGCCAGGGTCTCCTACGCGGCCCAAGGTATCAGAGGCATCGCGATCTGCGGCGTCCTGGCCGCCGTGATCGCCTTCTTCGCGCTGGTGGCGCTGACCGTCGGGCTGGTGATCGCGCTGACGCCTCTGCTGACCGCCTGGGGCGCGACCGCGGCCGTCGTCCTGGGTTATCTCGCGGTAGCAGCCATCCTGGCGTTGACCGCGGTTTCACGCTGGCGCCGCATGATGGCGATGTTGGACATCGGGGAGACGTCGGCATGAGCGCCGCGCATCGCCTGGAACGAGCCAGGACAGCGCGGGACAGCGCCCGCGCCGAATTCGACGGTCGGCTGGCGCAAGTGAAGCACGACCTGGAAGTGCGCGGCCTGGGCGGCCGGATCGCCGATCGTGTGGGCGACGATGCGAAGGCGGTTCTGGAAGAAGCGCAGAAAGTCGCGGGAGAACACCGCGGCCTTATCGCTGGAACCATCGCCATGCTGACGCTTTGGATTCTGCGTAATCCCTTGCTGAGCCTTGCCGATCGTCTGCTCGGCGCGACGCTGGGATCGGACGGCCAAAATCACGAAAAGGACGTAAGTCATGAGTAAGTCAGGCAGTGCTTCGGACAATATCGTCCACCTCAAGGCCAAGGCCGAGACCTCCGCCAGGACGGCGACGGATTTCGTCCGCGATCACCCCCTAATGGTGGTGGCCGGCGGTATCGCCGTCGGATTGATCGCCGGCGCATTGCTGCCGCGGGGCGCCGGACGCGCCATCGCCAAGCGCGCGTCCTCGCTGGCGGAGATCGGTGCGGCGGCCGCGGTAACGCTGGGTACCCAGGCTCTCGAAAAGGCCGAATCGGCCAAGACCACCAGCCTGGATCTGGGCCGGCAGGCGCTGGAGAAGGCTGGAACTGCGCGCTCGGTAGGAGCGGACATCGGCCGTCATGCATGGGATCGAGCGGAAGCGTCGGCGGCGACCCTCGGCAAGCGCGGAGAGGCTGCCGCCAGCGAAGCCATTGCCGCGGCTGGCGAAACCGGCCAGCGCATCGTCCGCAAGGCGGTGGAACTGGCGGCGAAGGTTCGCCACTGATCATCCCACGAACTGCAGGCGGGCCTTCGCGGCCCCTTGCAGTTCGCAGGTGCAAAATGATAGAGCGTCAAGCCTCAAAAAGGAGGCGATAGCCGCGAATGCAGAAACTTCATCTCGTCATGGGCGGACGCGTCAGCGATCCCCAGGGCCTCGATTTCGTCAACCTCGAGAAAATGGACCTTGTCGGTGTCTACCCTGATTTCGACACAGCCGAGGAAGCCTGGCGATCGAGCGCCCAGCGCACTGTCGACGACGCCGAGATGAAATATGTGATCGTCCACCTGCATCGGCTGCTCGAACCAGAACTGCCGGCTAGCTAATCCTACGGAAAAGGCCCTCGGAGGGATCTCCGGGGGCCTTTTCCTTGGGGCTTGATCCGCCCATCCATGCTGGCGGAAAAGCTCAGATAAATTCGATTTTCTGCACCACGTAGAACCGGTCGCCAGACGGCACCGTGACTTCCACTTCATCGTCGATGCGCCGGCCTATCAGCGCGCGGCCCAGCGGCGAGTTATAGCTGATCCGGCCCAGCTTGGCATCGGCCTCGTAAGGACCGACGATCTGGTAGCGGACCGGCTTGTCGTCATCGTCCAGCAAAGTGATGGTGGCGCCGAAAATGATCCGGTCACCCGAAAGCGTGGTGGGATCGATGATCTGCGCGCGGCTGACCTTGTCTTCCAGATCGGCGACGGATGCTTCCACCTGACCCTGGCGTTCCTTGGCGGCGTGGTATTCTGCGTTTTCCGACAAATCGCCATGTGCGCGCGCTTCCTCGATCGCATCGATGATGCGAGGGCGTTCTTCGCGCAGCAATTTGAGCTCGGCTATCAGCTTTTCATAGCCGTCAGCCAGCATCGGAAACTTTTCGACACCTGCCATAATTATTCGACCTCCTGTCGCCCCCTGATAGGCGACTAGTCTGCCCCACCCGCGCCGCGAGAGGCGGGTCCGTCAGTTCGCAATGCGGGGGGAGACTGTGTTTTTTTCGCTATTCAGCCATAATAGGCCTGCAAGGAGCGGACTTCAAGTTTCGCACCGCGCAATGCCGCGATCGCTTCCGCCGCGGCCAGCGATGCCGCTGCCGTAGTGAAGTAGGGCACCTTGGACGTCAGCGCCGAACGGCGGATCGATTGCGAATCCTTGAGGCTTTGCCAGCCTTCTGTCGTGTTGAAGATCAACGAGATATCGCCGTCGATGATCCGGTCGACGATGTGCGGACGACCTTCGGCGACCTTGTTCACCGTCTCCACCGGCACGCCGGCATCGGCCAGATAGCGATGCGTCCCGCCCGTGGCGACGATGGTGAAGCCGAGTTCGACCAGGGTTTTCACAGCGGGCAGGATCACCGGCTTGTCGCTGTCCTTCACCGACACGAACGCCACGCCGCCATCGGGCAGCAGCGTGCCGGCGCCGAGCTGCGACTTGGCGAAGGCCGTCGGGAAATCGCGGTCGATGCCCATGACTTCGCCGGTCGACTTCATCTCGGGGGAAAGCACCGGATCGACGCCGGGGAAGCGCGCGAAGGGGAACACCGCCTCCTTCACCGCCATGTAGTCGAGCTCGCGCTTGAACGGCGGGAAAGTGCTCAGCTTCTCGCCCGCCATCACCCTGGCGGCGATCTTGGCAACAGGCTGGCCGATAGCCTTGGCGACGAAAGGCACCGTGCGGCTGGCGCGCGGATTGACCTCGATCAGGTAGACGTCATCGCCCTTGACCGCGAACTGGATGTTCATCAGCCCGCGCACGCCCAGCGCCTTGGCCAGCGCCTCGGCTTGACGCTCCATTTCGGCGACGATTTCCGGCGCCAGATTATAGGGCGGCAGGGTGCAGGCGCTGTCGCCCGAATGGATGCCGGCTTCCTCGATATGCTGCATGACGCCGGCGACGACGACCTGCTCGCCGTCCGACAGCGCATCGACGTCGCATTCGATGGCGTCGCGCAGATACTGATCGATCAGCACCGGGCTATCGCCGGAGACCTGCACCGCGGTGGCGATATAGTCGTCGAGCTGCTGGATGCTGTCGACGATCTCCATCGCGCGGCCGCCCAGCACATAGCTGGGGCGCATCAGCACGGGGAAACCGATCCGGTTGGCGACGGCCACCGCCTCGTCCCGGCTGCGGGCGATGCCATTGGCCGGCTGCTTGAGGCCCAGCTTCTCGACCAGCGCGGCGAAGCGCTCACGGTCCTCGGCAAGATCGATGGCGTCTGGTGACGTGCCCAGGATGGGAATGCCGGCGTCTTCCAGCGCCTGCGCCAGCTTGAGCGGGGTCTGGCCGCCAAACTGGACGATCACGCCGACAAGCTCGCCGTTCTGCTGTTCGACACGCAGGATCTCCAGCACGTCCTCGGCGGTCAGCGGCTCGAAATAGAGGCGATCGGAGGTGTCGTAGTCGGTGCTCACCGTTTCCGGGTTGCAGTTGACCATGATCGTCTCATAGCCGGCTTCCGCCAGCGCGAAGCAGGCGTGGACGCAACAGTAATCGAACTCGATGCCCTGGCCGATACGGTTGGGACCGCCGCCGAGGATGACGATCTTGCGCCGGTCCGAAGGCATCGCTTCATCCTCGGGTTCCCCGAACATCGGGGCTTCATAAGTCGAGTACATGTAAGGCGTCACCGCCTCGAACTCGGCGGCGCAGCTATCGATCCGCTTGAACACCGGGTGGACGCCCAGCTTCTTACGCAGTTCACAGACTTCCTTTTCGCTCGTTGCGCCGGCCATGGCCTTGAGCGCGTCGTGCAGCAGGCCCGAGCGGCGCGCCTGCGTCTCTCCCAGGCCGCCCGCGACGTGAACCGAGCGCACGGCCAGGTTGGCGAGGCGCTTGTCCGAGAACCCCATCGCCTTGAGGCGGCGCAGCTCGGCGGCTTCCAGCGGCAGGCCCTCGGCCATGATCTTCGCCTCTTCGGCAACGATTTCGTCGATATGGCGCAGGAACCAGGGATCGTAATGCGTGATCGCGTGGACTTCGTCGACACTGAAGCCTTCGCGGAACGCCTGGGCCACGACCAACAGGCGGTCGGGAGTCTGCCGGGCCAGAGCCGCGGTGAATTCCTCGCGTCCCGCGCCTTCCAGCTCGACCACGCGGTTGAAGCCGTCGAGCCCGGTCTCCAGGCCGCGCAGCGCCTTCTGCATCGATTCCTTGAAGTTGCGGCCGATGGCCATGACTTCGCCCACCGACTTCATCGCCGTGGACAGCAGCGGCTCCGCCCCCTTGAACTTCTCGAAGGCGAAGCGCGGTATCTTAGTGACGACGTAATCGATCGTCGGCTCGAACGCCGCCGGGGTGGCCCCGGTGATCTCGTTGGTGATCTCGTCGAGCGTGTAACCGACCGCCAGCTTCGCCGCGACGCGAGCGATGGGGAAGCCGGTAGCCTTCGAGGCAAGCGCCGAAGACCGCGACACGCGCGGGTTCATCTCGATCACGATCAGCCGGCCATCCTTCGGATTGACCGCGAACTGTACGTTCGAACCACCTGTTTCAACGCCGATTTCCCGCAGCACGGCGATACTCGCCGAGCGCATGATCTGGTATTCCTTGTCGGTCAGCGTCAGCGCCGGGGCGACGGTGATGGAATCGCCGGTGTGGACGCCCATCGGATCGACGTTCTCGATCGAGCAGATGATGATCGCGTTGTCGTGCCGGTCGCGCACGACTTCCATCTCGTACTCCTTCCAGCCGAGCAGCGATTCCTCTATCAGCACCTCGGTGGTCGGCGAGGCGTCGAGGCCCGAACGGACGATCGCCTCGAACTCGGTCTTGTTATAGGCGACGCCGCCACCAGTACCGCCCAGCGTGAAGCTGGGACGGATGATCGACGGCAGGCCAGTGCGCTCCAGTACGGCGAAGGCCTCATCCACCGTGTGAGCCACGCCGGAACGCGCGGATTCCAGGCCGATCTTGTCCATCGCCTCGCGGAAGCGCTGGCGATCCTCGGCCTTGTCGATGGCGTCGGCGTCGGCGCCGATCATCTTGACGCCGAACTTTTCCAGCGTGCCGTCGTTGAACAGCGCCAGCGCGGTGTTGAGCGCGGTCTGGCCGCCCATCGTCGGCAACACCGCGTCGGGGCGCTCCTTCTCGATGATGCGCGCGACGATCTCGGGCGTGATCGGCTCGATATAGGTCGCATCCGCCATGTCCGGGTCGGTCATGATCGTGGCCGGGTTGGAGTTCACCAGCACGACGCGGTAGCCCTCTTCCCTCAGCGCCTTGATCGCCTGGGTGCCCGAATAATCGAACTCGCAGGCCTGGCCGATGACGATCGGACCAGCGCCGATGACCAGGATGGACGAGATGTCTGTGCGTTTGGGCATCGTATTCCTATTCGCTTTGCGGCGTGCAGCCCCAGCCGTCGCAGTCGACGCCAAAGCTGTCTTCGATTCTAAGGTAGGTTTCGGCGAGATCGCGGATGGCGGCGACTTCGGTGGTCTGCGTGCGCAGCAGCACCAGTCCGGGCTCATCCCCGTCGACCGCTTCGAGCTGCCGATCCACGGTGAAACCGAACGTCCCGGCCGCCTCGGCCAGTTCGGCCAGCGCATCCGCAGGACCGCGGAAGGTCACGTCCACGCCCCGCGCGATCTCCGGCCGGTCGCCATGCCGCTGCAAGACCTGGAGCAGTTCCATATCGGCCGCCCAGGCGCCCTCCCAGCGATCCTCGTAAGAGGCGCCCGCCATCAGGACAGCATCCCCACGAACCGTTCGAACAGATAGAAGCTGTCCTGCGGGCCGGGGCTCGCTTCGGGGTGATACTGGACGCCGAAGGCCTGCTTGCCCTTGATCGAGATCCCGCAGTTCGATCCGTCGAACAGCGAAACGTGCGTCTCTATGACTTCATCGGGAAGCGCCGAATTGTCCACCGCGAAGCCATGGTTCATCGACGTGATCTCGACCACGCCATCGATCATGCGCTTCACCGGATGGTTGGCGCCGCGATGACCCTGGTGCATCTTGGTGGTCTTCGCACCCGCCGCCAGCGCCAGCATCTGGTGGCCAAGGCATATGCCGAACACCGGAATATCACGCGCCAGCAGGCCCTGGATCGTCGGCACGGCATAGGCGCCGGTCGCCGCCGGATCGCCAGGGCCGTTGGAGAGGAAAACACCTGCCGGCTGCAGCGCCAGGATCGCGTCGAGCGGCGTCTGCGCCGGGACGACGGTCACCCGCGCGCCGGCCTGGACGAGATTGCGGAAGATATTGTCCTTCGCGCCATAATCGATGGCCACGACATGCGGGCGTGCGTCGCGGGGAGAGCGGGCATAGCCCTGCCCCAGCGTCCAGATGCCGCCTTCCCAGTCTTCCTGGCCGGCGCGCGACACGACGCGGGCCAAGTCCATGCCTTCGAGACCGGGCCAGTCCTGCGCGCGCTTGACCAGCGCCGCGATATCGAAATTGCCGTCGGGATCGTGGGCGATGACCGCGTTGGGGGCGCCCGACTGGCGTATCCGGCGGGTCAGCGCACGGGTATCGATGCCCGAAAGGCCGATCTTGCCCTTGCCCTTCAGCCATTCGCCGAAATCGCCGCGCGAGCGGAAATTGGACGGCGCGGTCAGATCCTCGCGCACGACGCAGCCGACCGCGCCGTCGACAGCCGATTCCAGATCCTCTTCGTTGACGCCGACATTGCCGATGTGCGGAAAAGTGAAGGTGACTATCTGCGCCGCATAGGACGGATCGGTCATCACTTCCTGATAACCGGTCATCGACGTGTTGAAGCATACCTCGCCCACGGCCTGACCGGCGGCGCCGAATCCCCTGCCCCACGCCACATGTCCGTCGGCGAGAACGAGGACGCCGGTTGCGCCTTTGGGTTGAGGCGCGTGCGAAAGGGCGGCGTCGGCCATGGACAGGGCGCTCCGTAAGGGGGTTCCAGCGATAGGTGCTAAGTGCCGCCCGCTAAAGCCCGTGGTGCAGTGCGTCAACCTAGGAAAACGGGAAAATTCCCGCTAGCCTGAACGCTTTCCGCGCAACCATGCGCTTATCCACGGGATTCCGCCACAAATGCTTCGAGACTCGATCAAGGCCGCTCAGGTTACCGCGATGAAAGCTGGTGACAAGCCTCGGCTGGCCACTGTCAGACTGATCCTCGCCAAGCTCAAGGATCGCGATATCGAACTGCGTACCGCCGCCAGTCTGCCCGAGGACGACGTTACCGTCATCGAGGTTCTGCAGAAGATGGTGAAACAGCGCCGCGAATCGATCACGCTTTACGAACAGGGTGGCCGGCAGGAACTCGCTGACGCCGAGGCCGCCGAACTGGCGGTGATCGAGGAATTCCTGCCGCAGCAGTTGAGCGATGCCGAAACCACGGCCGCGATCGAGGCGATCAAGGCCGAACTGGGCGCATCGAGCCTGAAGGACATGGGCAAGGTCATGGCCGAACTGAAGACGCGCCACGGCAGCGAGTTAGATATGAGCAAGGCCAGCGGACTGGTGAAAGCGGCCTTGGCGTAGTGACCACACACTTTGTGAGCAGGCGTGCGCGTGTTACTTCGAAGGCATGAGCCTCACCCCGCAATGGCTGGACGAACTGCGCGCCCGCATCACGTTGTCCGGCGTGATCGGCCGCACCACGCGGCTGACCAAGGCGGGGCGGGAATTCAAGGCGTGTTGCCCGTTCCATAACGAGAAGAGCCCCAGCTTCACCGTCAACGACGAGAAGGGGTTCTATCACTGCTTCGGCTGCGGCGCCCATGGCGATGCGATCCGCTGGATGACCGACCAGCGCGGTCTGGGCTTCATGGATGCGGTGAAGGAACTGGCGCAGGAAGCGGGCATGGAAGTGCCCGCGCCCGATCCGCGCGCGGCGAAGATGGCGGAGCAGCGCGATTCGCTTCACGACGTCACTGCGGCGGCACAAGCATGGTTCGTCGAATCCCTGGCCTCGTCCGAGGGAGAGAAGGCCCGCGCCTATCTCGCCACGCGCGGATTCGACGCTCACACTCTGGCGCGCTTCGGCTTCGGTTATGCGCCGGAAGGCCGGCAGGCGCTGAAAGGCGCGCTGGCACGGTTCCCCGAAGACAAGCTGATCGAGGCCGGCCTCAGGATCGCTGTCGAGGACAAGGAACCTTACGACCGGTTTCGCGGCCGCCTGATGCTGCCCATCGAGGACGCGCGCGGGCGAGTGATCGCCTTCGGCGGCCGCATCCTCGACAAGGCGAAAACAGATGCCCCCAAGTATCTGAATTCGGCTGATACACCGTTGTTCGACAAAGGCCGTACGCTCTACAATCTGCACCGCGCAGGCCCGGCTTCGCGCCAGTCGGGGCGGCTGATCGTCGTCGAAGGCTACATGGACGTCATCGCGCTGGCGGCAGCGGGGTTCGGCGAATGCGTCGCGCCGCTGGGCACGGCGCTGACCGAGCGGCAGATCGAAATGCTGTGGCGGCTGGTGGAAACGCCGATCCTCTGCTTCGATGGCGACGCCGCCGGCCAGCGCGCGGCGATGCGCGCGGTGGTGCGCGCCCTGCCCCTGCTCCGTCCTGCGCACAGCTTGCGCATCGTGCGCCTGCCCACCGGGCTGGACCCCGACGATCTTATCAAGCGCGACGGCGCGCGTGCGATGGAGGCCGTGCTGGGCGAGGCGAAGAGCCTGCTCGACACGCTGTGGGAGCATGAGCGGGATGCCGTCCCGCTCGACACTCCGGAGGACAAGGCCGGCCTCAAGGCCCGACTGCTCGCCCATGTCGAGACGATCGCCCATCGCGATATCCAGTCATTGTACCGGCGCGAGGTGCTCGACCGTTTTTCCGCCTTCGCTTTCCAGCGGCGCGAGAACACCTGGCAAGGCCAGAACACGTGGCCAGGCGGAAGCCGCCGGTTCGGCAAGCAACCCGCTCCGCCCAGCGGCAATGCCGGGCGCCTGCGCCACGCGGCCGATGGCGGCGCGCGCGATTCCCTTTGCGCCGCCATAGTTGCCGGGCTGATTCGCTGGCCCGGCGAAATCCACCGTCACGCCGAGGCACTGTCGGCCTGCGTCGACATCGATGCGCGCCTTGGCGCGGTCCTGGACATGAGCGACGACGACGGGGTGCTTGAACCCGAAGCGCTCGCTACCATATTGGCGCGGAAGGGTTTGGCGCCGCCAGACCCGGCAGAGTTCACCGGCATGCGGTTCTTGTTCCTGAGTTCGTCGGCATCGCCCGCGAACGCCGCCGAACAGCTTGCGCAAGCGGTGGAACTACTGGTCGAAAGACCCGCTCTTGAAGCGGCGCTGAATGATGCGACGAAACGGTTCGAACATGAGCTTTCGGAAGAAGCCTATGCCGAGCAGCAACGTTTGTTAAAGAGAAAACTGGAATTCGACGCGCGTCTCAGGCAAATGGCCAGCGCGCGAGCGGCACTTCACGGCGGCGGTGCCGCCAACACCATGGCGGAATAATGGACGACGATCAGAACGACGATATCCAGGGCGACAAGAACGAAGGCGGCGATGCGCCCCTGATCGATCTCAACGAAGCCTCCATCAAGAAGCTGATCGCCCGCGCCAAGCGGCGCGGCGTCATCACTTATGACGAGCTGAACGAGGCCCTGCCGCAGGACCAGATGTCTTCCGAGCAGATCGAGGACATCATGGCGGCGATCTCGGAGATGGGCGTCAATATCGTCGAAAGCGACGAGGACGCCGTCGATCCCGAGGACAAGCAGGAGGAAGAACCTGATTCCGACGATGGCATGAGCGAACGCCCTGCCATCGAGAAGAAGAAGGAAACCATCGAGCGCACCGACGATCCGGTGCGGATGTACCTGCGCGAGATGGGCGCGGTCGAACTGCTCAGCCGCGAGGGCGAAATCGCCATCGCCAAGCGTATCGAGGCTGGCCGCGACACGATGATCCTGGGCCTGTGCGAGAGCCCGATCACTTTCCACGCCATCATCCAGTGGTCCGAAGCGCTGAACGCCGGCGAGATGCAGCTGCGCGAGATTCTCGATCTCGACGCGATGCTGTCCAAGGAACCCAAGCCCGAGAACCTCACCGAAGACGGTGAGGAGGACACGGGCGAGATCAGCGAAGCCACCGCTGGCCCTTCCTACAAAGAGGAAGAGGACATCGAGGAGGAGCCCGCCGACGGCGAGGACGAGGACGGCATCGAACGCCGCGCCCGCCGCCCGGTGGAGGAAGAGGAAGAGGACAACACCCTCAGCCTCGCGCAGATGGAAGCCGCGCTCAAGCCGGAAGCGCTGGAAAAGTTCGCCAGCATCACCGACTTGTTCCGCAAGTTCGAGAAGATTCAGGCATCGCGCCTCGACGCGATGGGCATCGGCAACGATTTCCCCGCCGCCAAGGAAAAGCAGTACCAGCAGCTGCGCGAAGACCTGACCGCCCAGGTCGAGAGCGTGCAGTTCCATGCGACCAAGATCGAATACCTGGTCGACAACCTCTATGCCTTCAACCGCCGGCTGACCGCGCTGGGCGGCCAGATGCTGCGCCTGGCCGAACGCCACAAGGTGCCGCGCAAGGACTTCCTGGAAAGCTACATCGGCCGCGAGCTCGACGACCAGTGGCTGCAGGCGGTCTCGAAGAAGGACAAGAAGTGGGCGGCCTTCGCCGAGAACGAAGGCGACGCGGTGGAACGCATCCGCGCCGAAGTGGCTGACATCGCCTCCGCCACGGGCATGTCGCTCCCCGAATTCCGCCGCATCGTGAACATGGTCCAGAAGGGCGAGCGCGAAGCGCGCATCGCCAAGAAGGAAATGGTCGAGGCGAACCTGCGCCTGGTGATCTCGATCGCCAAGAAGTACACCAACCGCGGCTTGCAGTTCCTGGATCTCATCCAGGAGGGCAACATCGGCCTGATGAAGGCGGTCGACAAGTTCGAGTATCGCCGCGGCTACAAGTTCAGCACTTACGCCACATGGTGGATCCGTCAGGCGATCACGCGTTCGATCGCCGACCAGGCGCGCACGATCCGCATCCCGGTGCACATGATCGAAACGATCAACAAGCTGGTGCGCACCAGTCGCCAGTTCCTTCACGAGCAGGGCCGCGAGCCCACGCCCGAGGAAATGGCCGAGCGTCTGTCGATGCCGCTCGAAAAGGTCCGCAAGGTGATGAAGATCGCCAAGGAGCCGATCAGCCTCGAAACGCCGATCGGCGACGAGGAGGATTCCCACCTCGGCGATTTCATCGAGGACAAGAACGCGATCATCCCGGTCGACGCCGCGATCCAGGCGAACCTCAAGGAAACGGTCACCCGCGTTCTGGCCAGCCTGACCCCGCGCGAAGAACGCGTGCTGCGCATGCGCTTCGGCATCGGCATGAACACCGATCACACGCTGGAGGAAGTCGGCCAGCAGTTCTCGGTGACGCGCGAACGCATCCGCCAGATCGAGGCCAAGGCGCTGAGGAAGCTCAAACATCCCAGCCGCTCGCGCAAGATGCGCTCGTTCCTGGATCAATAATTTTCGCGGTGAGGCGGGAACCCTTTTTCCGCCCCGCCGTTTAACAGTTGGATCGTCGCCCTTAGGGACTGCGATCTGAAGGAGCCCCGCCGCAGAAATGCGACGGGGCTACCTTTTTATACGGCCTTTACAGGCCTGACGCGGCCTTTTAAAAAGACGCCCATCGCGTAACTGACGAGACAGGCGGAGCACCGCCGTGGAGCGCGATCCTGGCTTGCCGCTCGTCTGGGCACTCTCTGTTTCCTCGGGGGCGTGCCATGTCTGCGATTTGCATCACCAATGAAGTCGGGTCGTTGCGGGCTGGCCTTGTCGCACCCGCACGACTAAGGGGCGGATCAGTCGATTCCCCTTCATTTCGCGGATAGCACCATGCGTATCGCCATCGCTTCAGACCACGCCGCCGTCGACCTCAAGGCCGAACTGCGCGATTACCTGATCTCGCTGGGTCACGAAGTCGCCGATCTCGGACCCGAGACGGCGGACCGCGTCGACTATCCCGACTACGGCTACAAGCTGGCGGACGTCGTCGCCGACGGCACGGCGGAATACGGCGTCGCCCTGTGCGGATCGGGTATCGGCATTTCCATCGCGGTAAACCGCAACCCGGCGCTGCGCTGCGCGCTGGTGTCGGAACCGCTCTCCGCCGCCCTCGCGCGCGAGCACAACAACGCCAACGCCATCGCCATGGGCGCGCGGCTGACCGGTGTCGACATGGCCAAGGCCTGCCTCGACGCCTTCCTTTCCACCGAATTCGGCGGCGGCCGCCACGCCGGCCGGGTCGACAAGCTTTCCAACCCTTCCATCGGACAGAGCGCATGAGCATCATCGAAAAGACCGCTGTCACCCCTGAGGGCTTCTTCACCAAGTCTCTGGCCGAAACCGATCCCGTGATCGCCGGCTGGATCGGCAAGGAACTGGGCCGCCAGCGCGACAAGATCGAGCTGATCGCCAGCGAGAACATCTGTTCGAAGGCGGTGCTCGACGCCGCCGGCTCGGTGCTGACCAACAAGTATGCCGAAGGCTATCCGGGCAAGCGCTATTACGGCGGCTGCGAATATGTCGACGAGATCGAGACGCTGGCGATCAAACGCGCCAAGCAGCTGTTCGGCGCGCAGTTCGCCAACGTCCAGCCCAATTCCGGCAGCCAGATGAATCAGGCGGTCTTCCTGGCGCTGCTGCAGCCGGGCGACACCTTCATGGGTCTCGACCTCAACGCCGGCGGTCACCTCACCCACGGTTCGCCGGTCAACATGAGCGGCAAGTGGTTCAACCCCGTGCCCTACACCGTGCGCCCCGACGATCACCTGATCGACATGGACGAGGTTGCCCGCATCGCGCGGGAGAACAAGCCCAAGCTCATCATCTGCGGCGCCACCGCCTATTCGCGCACCTGGGATTTCAAGCGCTTCCGCGAGATCGCGGATGAAGTGGGCGCCTATCTTCTGGCCGACATGTCGCACTTCTCGGGTCTGGTCGCGGGCGGCGTGCACCCCTCGCCCGTGCCGCACGCGCATGTCACCACCACCACGACGCACAAATCGCTGCGCGGTCCCCGCTCGGGCATCATCCTGTCCAACGACGAGGCGATCGCCAAGAAGATCAACTCGGCGATCTTCCCCGGCCTGCAGGGCGGCCCGCTGATGCACATCGTCGCCGCCAAGGCCGTCGCCTTCGCCGAAGCGTTGCAGCCCGAGTTCAAGGAATATGCCAAGGCGGTCGCCGCCAATGCCAAGGCGCTGGCAGCGTCCTTGCAGGAACAGGGCCTCGACATCGTTTCGGGTGGCACCGACAACCACCTGATGCTGGTCGACCTGCGCCCCTACAACGCCAAGGGCAAGCACGCCGAAAAGGCGCTCGATCGCGCATCGATCACCTGCAACAAGAACGGCATCCCCAACGATCCGGAAAAGCCCTTCGTCACCTCGGGCATTCGCCTGGGCACCCCCGCCGGCACGACGCGCGGTTTCGGGGTCGAGGAATTCACCCAGATTGGCAAGCTGATCGCCGAAGTGGTCGAAGGGCTGCGCAAGAACGGCGAAGAGGGTGACGCCCAGGTCGAAGCCAGCGTCCGCAGCCGGGTGGAAGAACTCTGCGCCCGCTTCCCGATCTACCAGGGCCTGTAATTGCGCTGTCCGTTCTGCGCCCATGAGAACAGCCAGGTAAAGGATTCCCGGCCAACGGAGGACAACACCGCGATCCGCCGCCGACGCCAGTGCGAAGGCTGCGGCGCGCGGTTCACGACCTTCGAACGCGTCCAGCTGCGCGAGATCACGGTTATCAAGAGCGATGGGATCGACGGTCAGGCCCGGCGCGAGGTGTTCGAACGCGCCAAGATCGAGCAGTCGGTCGCCCTCGCCTGCCGCAAACGCGGCATCGCGCAAGAGCGTCTCGACCAGCTCGTCTCGGGCGTACAGCGCCAGATCGAGACTTCTGGCGAAGCCGAAGTCCCGTCCAAGACCATCGGCGAAATGGTAATGGAAGGCCTGCGCGGCCTCGACAGCGTCGCCTATATCCGCTTCGCCAGCGTCTATCGCGACTTCGGCGAAGCACGCGATTTCGAGGCGTTCGCCAGCACCGTGAGGGATGTGGGCGGACAGTAGCCTTCAAGCTCTATATGTAATGTATCCGTTCCTCCCGAGCATAGTCGAGGGACTAGTTCGAGCGAAGCGAGAACCGCGCAACATGGCCTTCTACGCATACATCCTGCAATGCGCCGATCGCAGCTATTACACGGGCCATACCGACGATCTGGAAAAGCGGATCGCCCAGCACCAGGCTGGCGCGATCCGTGGATATACTTACGAACGCCGGCCTGTCGAACTGATGTGGGTCCAGGATTTCCCGACGCGTGAGGAAGCACTGTCAGCCGAAATCAAGATCAAGAACTGGTCTCGGGCGAAGAAGGAAGCATTGATTGCGAAAGACTGGGATCGTTTGAAGCTATATTCCCGCCCCCCTGCAGAACGCTTCGGTCTCGCTGACGCTCGACATAGTCCCTCGACTTCGCTCGGGAGGAACTGGCTTGGGAAGGATAAGCCCAAGGCCGCCGCCCCCGTCATCGTCCTCGTCCGCCCACAACTTGGCGAGAATATCGGCAAGGCGGCGCGGGCCATGCTCAATTTCGGGCTGACCGAGATGCGCCTCGTCGCCCCGCGCGACGGCTGGCCCAATCCCAGCGCCGGTCCGGCGGCATCCGGGGCGGACATCGTGCTGGAGCGCGCGCAGGTCTATGAGACCCTGGCCGAGGCCGTCGCCGATTGCGCCCATGTCTATGCCACCACGGTGCGCAAACGCGGCGTGACCAAGCCGGTGCTGACGCCTGAGCAGGCCGCGCAGGCCATCAGGACCGACGAGAGCCGATCGGCGATCGTCTTCGGGCCCGAGCGTTCGGGGCTGGAGACCGAGGACGTGGCGCTGTGCCGCGCCATCTTGACCGTGCCGATCAATCCCGAATTCGGCTCGCTCAACCTCGCCCAGGCGGTGATCTTGTGCGCCTACGAATGGTCGAAGAATACCGGCCTGGCGCAGCCCACAGTGGAAGAGCTGCTTCCACCCGCCCCGCAGGACGATCTGGAAGGCATGATTCGCCACTTCGAGACGCTGCTGGAGACCCGCGACTACTTCTTCCCGGAAAGCCGCGCGGCATCGTCGCGGCTGACCTTACGCAACCTGCTCACCAAGCCAGGCTGGAATCACCTTGAGATCCGCACGCTGCGCGGAGTGCTTAGCGCGCTGGAGCGCGACCCCGGCAAACGGCGCGGATAGCCGGGGAGATTTCCTCCTTCGCGGGTCTGCGACACGATGGAGGGATGACGCTCCGCCCCCAAAACCATGGCCCCGCTCATAACCTGGCCCTTAACCCGCTTGCTCAGCCTGAGCCGGCCGGAGGGATGTGGGAATCATTGAAAGCGGATACGCTACGAAAGGTCACACATCCCGTGAGGGAACTGCATTTATTCTATTGAATAGAATTCCAAATTCACCAGAACGCCACAAAGTTTCACCACCTGTCCGGCGTCAACCCTCGCGCGATTTCCGATCGTCCCAGGCATCGAATTCGTAAGCGATGGAGCTTTCGACCAAGCGTTCCCACAATTCGGCCACCAGACCCACCGGAACGCCATCCCGCCCTGCGTGAGCAACCGCGTTGGCGATCACCTCTGCCTTGCGCGCTTCGTCGCGCACACTGGCGCGATCGGGTTTGATCCGGGCGGCGGCGCGCATGTAGCCGAAACGTCGGGCGAGGAGCACAACGAGCTCGGCGTCCACCGCGTCGACCCCGGCGCGGACATCGATCATGGACTGGCATTGTTCGGGATCGAGCGGTCTATCGGGCGTCGGTTGAGACATGCGCGAAGCCCCTACCCTGCCATTCCGCCGCCGTCGAGCTTGACTTTCCCCGCACGGCCCGTCATGGGCGCGCCTTCGCAATTGGCCCTGCACTCCGGTGAAGCAGCGGCCGCATTTCGTGTTCGACGAGATGGTGCGGTTCCGGACCAGAAGCGCGGGCGGCAGTCGCCCGCCGCAGCAAATTGGAGTGAAGGCGCATGTCGAAGCGCAATTCGTCGAAGTACAAGCTCGATCGCCGCATGGGCGAGAACATCTGGGGCCGTCCCAAGAGCTCGGTCAATCGCCGCAGCTATGGTCCCGGTCAGCACGGCCAGCGCCGCAAGAGCAAGGTGTCGGACTACGGCATCCAGCTGCGCGCCAAGCAGAAGCTGAAGGGCTACTACGGCGACGTCACCGAAAAGCAGTTCAAGGCGACCTACCAGGAAGCCGCGCGCATGAAGGGCGACACCGGCCAGAATCTGATCGGCCTGCTCGAGCAGCGCCTGGATATGGTCGTGTACCGCGCCAAGTTCGCGCCGACGATCTTCTCGGCCCGCCAGATCGTCAGCCACGGCCACATTCGCGTCAACGGTGTGAAGTGCAACATCGCCAGCCGCCGCGTGCGTCCGGGCGACGTCGTCAGCCTGGGCAACAAGGCCAAGGAAATGGCGCTGATCGTCGAAGCGCTGACGCTGCCCGAGCGTGAAGTGCCCGAATATGTCGCGCCCGACGGCACCGACAAGATCACCTTCGTTCGCGTCCCGACGCTGGACGAAGTGCCTTATCCGGTGCGCATGGAGCCGAATCTGGTCGTCGAGTTCTACTCGCGCTGATCCGACTGCGGCGCACAGCCGGAGAGAAACAGGGCGGTCCGCAAGGGCCGCCTTTTTTCTGCCACCATTGCAACGATTTCTTACACGAAATCAGCGGTCTGTCGGGAACCTGTCACATGGTTCCGCCATTTAGCAGACACTATGTTCCGCTATCGCTTCATCACCCCGCACCGCACCGGCAAATGGTATACCGATCTCAAGACAGCTCAGAGCTACGCCTATCAGATCGGCGCCGGATTTCTTTGCAAGCTTACGGGCCAGTTCGTCGCCTACCGCGACACGAAGCTGGAAGTTTTACCCGCGAATGGCTGAGCTTCAGCGCCTGAGGTAATCGCGCCTGAAGTCCGCCGCGAACGCCGCAAAACGGCTGCCGGCGATGGCATCGCGCATGCCCTGCATCAGTTGCTGATAAAAGCTCAGGTTATGCTCGGTCAGCAGCATCGCCCCCAGGATCTCCCCCGCCTTGATGAGGTGGTGGAGATAGGCGCGCGAGTATGTGTCGCAAGTCGGGCAGGCGCAGCGATCGTCGAGCGGCGCGGTGTCTTCCGCGAAACGGGCGTTGCGCAAGTTGAGCGGGCCGTTCCAGGTGAAGGCCTGGCCGTTGCGTCCCGAACGGCTGGGCAACACGCAGTCGAACATATCGACGCCCCGCTCGACCGCGCCGACCAGATCGTCGGGCTTGCCTACACCCATCAGGTAACGGGGGCGATCGGCGGGAAGCTGGCCCGGCGCGAAGTCGAGCGTGGCGAACATCGCCTCCTGCCCCTCGCCCACCGCCAGTCCGCCGATGGCGTATCCGTCGAAACCGATATCGACGAGCGCGTCGGCGCTATGTTTGCGCAAGCCTTCGTCCAGCGCGCCCTGCTGAATGCCGAACAGCGCCGCACCTGCCGCATGCTCCTCGCCGCTGTCGAAGGCGTCGCGGCTGCGCTGCGCCCAGCGCATGCTCATCTCCATCGACTTGGCGATGACATCGCGCGGCTGGTCGGCGCGCGGGCATTCGTCGAAGGCCATGACGATGTCGGAACCGAGCAGCCGCTGGATTTCCATCGACCGCTCCGGGCTGAGCATGTGGCGCGAACCGTCCAGATGGCTGGCGAACGTGACCCCGTCCTCGGTGATCTTGCGCAGGTCGGACAGGCTCATCACTTGATAGCCGCCGCTGTCGGTCAGGATCGGGCGCGACCAGTTCATGAACTTGTGCAGCCCGCCAAGGCGTGCGACCCGCTCCGCGCCCGGCCGCAGCATCAGGTGATACGTGTTGCCCAGGATGATGTCCGCACCGGTCGCGCGCACGCTTTCGGGCTTCATCGCCTTGACCGTGGCGGCGGTGCCCACCGGCATGAAGGCCGGCGTGCGAATCTCGCCGCGGCGCATCTGGATCGTGCCGGTGCGGGCTTTGCCCTCGGTGGCGTGAATGGTGAAGGCGAAGCGAGTCATCCGCCGCCTATATCGGCAAATCGCCGGGACGCCATATTCCAGGCCGATCTCAGGGACGCAGCCGCCAGCCCGTGCGGAAGATCACCGCAATGATGCCCACGCAAAGCGCAAGGAACGCAAAGGTCAGCCCGATCGCCAGGCCGAAGTTGACGTCCGCCTTGCCGAAGAAGGTCCAGCGCAACCCGTTCACCAGATAGACCACCGGATTGAACAGCGACACCGTACGCCACGGCTCGGGCAGCAGATCGATGGAATAGAACGTGCCGCCCAGGAAAGTCAGCGGGGTCAGCACCATCATCGGCACGACCTGCAGCTTCTCGAATCCGTCGGCCCAGCACCCCAGGATAAAGCCGAAGAGCGAGAACGCCGTCGCGCTCAACATGATGAACATCGTCGCCAGCAAGGGATGCTCGATCCCGTAATCGACGAAGAACCGCGCGGTCACGAGAATCACCACCGCCAGCACCAGCGACTTGGTCACTGCCGCCCCGACATAGCCGATCAGCGTTTCCGCCACGCCGATAGGCGCGGAAAGCACTTCGTAGATCGTGCCGGTGAAGCGCGGCAGGTAGATGCCGAAGCTGGCGTTGGCGGTGCTTTCCGCAAGGATCGTCAGCATCAGCAGGCCGGGCACGATGAAAGCGGCGTAAGGCGTGCCGTCCATCGTCTCGATCCGCTGGCCGATCGCCCCGCCGAAGACGACGAAATAGAGCGAGGTGGTCAGCACCGGCGTCAGGATCGACTGGAACAACGTGCGCCAGGTCCGCGCCAGTTCGAAGCGATAGATCGCGAAAGTGCCGCGCAGGTTGAACCGCATCATCGGGCCGGCTCCTCTTCCTGCGCATGATTGTGGCCGATCAGGTCGACGAAGATATCCTCAAGGCTCGATTCGCGAAGGTCCAGCCCGGTGAAGTCGATGCCCGCGGCCAACAGCGCCTTCAGCAGCGGCGCGACCTCGCCCTCCCCCTTGCCGTGATAGACCAGGACCGAACCGCCGTCCTCAAGCGACAGCTGATAGGCCGCCAGTGCGCCGGGAACGCTCTCCAGCGGCTGCGCCAGTGCGATCCGCGCCTCGGTGCGGCCCAGGCGCTCCATCAGCTCGCGCTTCTCCTCGACGAGCTGGAGCAGGCCGCGATCGATCACGCCGACGCGATCGGCCATCTCCTGCGCTTCCTCGATGTAATGAGTGGTCAGGATGATGGTGACGCCCTGGTCGCGCAGCTTGGCGATCAATCGCCACATGTCCCGGCGCAGTTCCACGTCGACGCCCGCCGTGGGCTCATCGAGGAACAGAAGGTCCGGGTCGTGCGCCAGCGCCTTGGCGATCAGCACGCGCCGCTTCATCCCGCCCGACAGCGCCGATATGCGCTGGTCGCGCTTGTCCCACAGCGACAGCGCCCGCAGCAGTTCCTCGATCTTCGCCGGATTTGCCGGGCGGCCGAACAGCGCGCGACTGTGCGTGACCGCCGGCAGGACATATTCGAACATGTCGACCTGCAGTTCCTGCGGCACCAGCCCGATGCGCGATCGCGCCTCGCGCCAGTGCTTCGCCATGTCCAGCCCGAAAGCGCGGACGGTACCGCCGCTGGGCCGCACGAGACCGCAGACCAGCCCGATCAGCGTGGTCTTGCCCGCGCCGTTCGGGCCGAGCAGGGCGAATATCTCGCCCTTGCGTATGGTGAGGTCGGTTGGCTGGAGAGCGACGGCGCCGCCGCTGTAGGTCTTGCACAGACCCCTGATATCGAGAATCGGTTCCACGACTGCACGATGCACGAGCCGGGCGGTGGTTCCCATAGCGGAGGTGCGCTCGCTTCATTTCTGTCTGGAAATGGCGTGCCATTCTCGAAGAGTGCGCCTAAGGGCAGCATTTCATCGGCCCCGCCTTTTCCGCGGCCCTGAACATACCCATCCCGAAGCGATACGCTTCGACATCTTGAGGATGTAATGGCGACAATCCGCACCGACTGGACGCGCGAGGAGATAGCGTTTCTGTTCGATCTGCCGTTCACGGATCTGGTGTTCCGGGCGGCGGAAGCGCACCGGGCACATCACGATGCGGGTGCGGTGCAGCTGTCGACGCTGCTGTCGGTCAAGACCGGCGGCTGCGTGGAGGATTGCGGCTATTGCGCGCAGTCGGTCCACGCCGATGCGGGCGTGAAGGCGACCAAGCTGATGGACGTGCGCGCGGTGCTGCAAACCGCGGCGCAGGCGAAGGACGCCGGCTCGACCCGGTTCTGCATGGGCGCCGCCTGGCGCAACCCCAAGGACCGCGACATGCCCGCCATCGTCGAGATGGTGAAGGGCGTGCGCGCCATGGGGATGGAAACCTGCATGACGCTGGGCATGCTCACGCAAGCGCAGGCGCGGATGCTGGCCGAAGCGGGGCTGGACTACTACAACCACAACATCGACACCTCGCCCGAACGCTATGGCGACGTCATCTCGACGCGCAGCTTCGCCGAACGGCTGGGCACGCTGGAGCATGTCCGCGCCTCGGGGATGAACGTGTGCTGCGGCGGCATCGTCGGCATGGGCGAGACGCGGGAGGACCGGGTCGGCTTCATCCACGCGCTCGCTACCCTGCCGCGCCATCCCGAAAGCGTGCCGGTGAACGCGCTGGTCCCGGTCAAGGGCACGGTGCTGGGCGACATGCTGGCCGACACCCCGCTGGCGCAGATCGACGATATCGAATTCGTGCGCACCGTGGCGGTGGCGCGCATCACTATGCCCGAAAGCATGGTGCGGCTGTCCGCCGGGCGCGAGAGCATGAGCGACGCGGCGCAGGCGCTGTGCTTCCTGGCGGGCGCCAACTCGATCTTCACCGGCGACAAGCTGCTCACTACTCCCAACGCCGGCGAAGACGCCGACGGCGCCCTCTTTGCCAGACTGGGCCTGCGCGCCATGGCGATCACCCCGGCAGGCAGCCCCGTCGAAGCCGGTTGCGCGGCGTAATGCCCGGGCGATGACCACGCTGGATTCCCGCTTCGCCGAAGCGCTGCGTGCCATCGAGGATCGCGGTCAGCTCCGCCGCCTGCAGCCCATGCAACTCGCGCCGCAGGGAAGACTGCTGCGCGATGGCGGGGAATTCCTCGATTTTTCGAGCAACGATTATCTGGGCCTGTCGCGACACCCCCTGCTGATCGAACGCGCTTCCGCCTGGGCGGCCGAGATGGGCGCGGGAGCAGGCGCATCGCGGCTGGTGACGGGAACGAGCAGCGCCCACCTTGCCGTCGAGGCGAAGATCGCCGCTTTCAAGGGCACAGAGGCGGCCTTGCTCTTCGCTTCCGGCTGGCAGGCCAACGCCGCGGTGATTCCCGCCCTCGTCAAGGCCGCGCCGGGCGCCGCCGTCTTCACCGATCGACTGATCCACGCCAGCCTGCATCAGGGCTGTGCCGCTGCCGGCGTGCGGCAGATCCGTTTCCGGCACAACGATCTAGACGATCTCGAAACGCTGCTGGCCAGCAAGGGCAAGGACGCGCCGGCACGGATCATCGTCACCGAAAGCGTGTTCAGCATGGACGGCGACAGGGCCGACATGCAGCGCCTGGCCGCCATCGCCCGCGCGCACGACGCCTTCCTTTTCGTCGACGAGGCCCATGCCACCGGCGTGCTCGGACCGGGCGGCGCCGGCCTGTCGGCAACGGTGCCCGGCTCCGTCGACCTTGTCATGGGCACCTTCAGCAAGGCGCTGGGCGGCTTCGGCGCCTATGTCGCGGGTTCGCGCCTGCTTTGCGATTACCTCATCAACGCTTGCGGCGGCTTCATCTTCTCGACCGCGCCGCCGCCCGCCGTGCTCGGCGCGATCGACGCGGCACTCGATCTCGTGCCGTCGATGGATGCCGAGCGCCGCCATCTCGCCGATCTGGCCGAGCGGTTACGGTCGGGTCTTCGCGAGATCGACCTCGACACGGGGCCTTCGACCACGCAGATCGTCCCGGCCATCGTCGGCGAAGCGCGCACGGCGTTGGAACTCAGCCGCAAGCTTGCCGACCGGGGCATAGTCGCGGCCGCGATCCGTCCCCCGACGGTGCCGAACGGCACCAGCCGGCTGCGTCTCGCCCTGCGCGCCTCGCAGGAAACCGGCGATATCGAACGGCTGCTCGCCGCCATCAGGGAGACCCGATGATCCTGCGCTTTCTCCACGGCTGGGGTTTCGACGCGGGCTTCTGGACGAAACTCATCGCCGAGCTGCGGGAATGGGGCAGCGAATGCGATGACCGGGGCTATTTCGGCCCGCCGCACTCTTTCGAGACGCAGGCTCCCTGCATTCTCGTAGCGCACAGCTTCGGCGCGATGCGCGCCCTCGCCGCCCCGCCTACGGGCTGCAAGGGCATGGTCGCGATCAACGGTTTCGACCGCTTCACCGGCAGCGGCGACAAACCGGGCGTTTCCCCGCGGGTCGTCGACCGCATGATCGCCCGGTTCGCCAGCGATCCCGCCGCGGTGCTCGCCGATTTCCGCCACCGTTGCGGAGACGACACCCCCTTCGGCCCCGCCGACATCGAGAGGCTGTCGGAAGACCTCGTCGCGCTGCGGGACGACGACCGCTCCGCCGCCGTTGCCGCATGGCCTATGCCGATCTTGTCGGTGCAAGGCGCACACGACCCGCTGCTGCCCGCGCCCATGCGCGATGCCGCTTTCGCCGCCGCTCCTTTGCTCGAGCGGACGACCTGCCCCGATGGCGGGCATTTGCTCCCGGTCACCCACCCCCTATATTGCGCACGCGCCATCAGGGCCTTCGCGGAGCATATGGGATGAACGCGGGCCACCGCCGACAGATCGAGCAGGCCTTCTCCGCCGCCGCCGAATATGATCGCCATGCCCGCGTCCAGCGTGTGGCCGCGCGGCGATTGGCGGCGCGGATTGCCGATCTTCCGCTCCCGGCATTCCCGCGCGTCCTCGAAATCGGCTGCGGCACGGGCTTCCTCACCGAAGCGCTGATGGAACACGGAATTGGCGGCGACTGGCTGATAACCGACATATCGCCCGACATGCTCGACCGCTGCCAGGCCCGTTTGGGCAAGAGCACGGATCGCCGCTTCATGGTGCTCGACGGCGAGTATGGCGATCCCGGCGGACCGTTCGATCTCGTCTGCTCCAGCCTGGCGATGCAGTGGTTCGACAACCAGGCGGCGGCTTTCGCCCGGACTCGGGACTGGCTGGCGCCGGGCGGCCATAGCATCGCCACGACACTGGGCGCCGGCAGCTTCGCGGAATGGCGAGCCGCACATGCCGCCGAACAGGTGGAAGCGGGCATGCTGGACTTCCTGCCCGCCGAACGATTGCCGGCAGTGGCGGTGGAGCGCCATGTGGAACGACACGATAGCGCGCTCGATTTCCTCCGTGCGCTGAAGGCGATCGGCGCGCACACGGCCCCATCCCGTCATCGGCCGCTGCCACCGCCCGCCTTGCGCAGGGTGATGCGCCGCTTCGAGGCGGCAGGCGCCGCCGTTTCCTATGAGATCATAACCTGCCATTACCAGCGGGCATGACCACGAGAGCCTTCATCGTCACCGGCACGGACACCGATGTCGGCAAGACCGTCTTCGCCGCGGCTCTGACCGGGGCGCTCGGCGCTCATTACTGGAAGCCCGTCCAGGCAGGTCTCGACGGCGGCGGCGACAGCGGGAGCATCGCCCGGCTCGCCGGCGTTCCGGCCTCGCAAATCCTGCCAGAAGCCTACCGCCTGAACACACCCTGCTCACCGCACCAGGCGGCGGAGATCGACGGGATAACGATCGATCCGGCCAGGCTCGAACTGCCGAAGACAGACGGGCCGCTGGTCGCGGAAGGCGCCGGCGGCGTGATGGTGCCGGTCACCCGCACGCTGGTCTTCGCCGACATTTTCGCGCGCTGGCGCCAGCCGGTCGTGCTGGTTGCGCGCACCACGCTTGGCACGATCAACCACAGCCTGCTGTCGATCGAGGCTTTGCGCCGCCGCGATGTCCCGATCCTGGGAATCGCCTTTGTGGGCGAAGCGAACCTCGAAAGCGAAACGATCATCGTCGAGCTGGGCAAAGTGAAAAGGCTTGGCCGGCTGCCGCACCTCGATCCGCTCGACCACTCGACCCTGGCCGAGGCTTTTCGCGCCAATTTCCATCTTTCGGATTTCGTTTCGTGACATCGCCCGTCTGGCATCCCTTTACCCAGCATGGCCTCGAGGAGCCGATCCCCAGGGTCGAGCGGGCAGAAGGCGCGGCGCTTCATACCAGCGACGGGCGGCGCATCGTCGATGCGATCTCCAGCTGGTGGGTGACGACGCATGGCCACAGCCATCCCCGCATCGTCGCCGCGATCGCCGCCCAAGCCGCCAGGCTCGATCAGTTGATCTTCGCCGGATGGACGCATGAACCGGCGGAAACGCTGGCCGGCGACCTTGTCGCGCTGATGCCCGAGCCGCTCGCGCATGTTTTCTTCTCGGATTCCGGATCGACCAGCGTGGAAGTCGCGCTGAAGATGGCGCTGGGTTTCTGGGCCAATCGCGGCGAGCCGCGACATCGCATCCTGGTGATGGAGCACAGTTATCACGGCGATACGATCGGCGCGATGTCGGTCGGCGCGCGCGGGGTGTTCAATCGCACTTACGCGCCGTTGCTGTTCGATGTCGGCACCGTGCCCTTTCCCGCCGAAGGATGCGAACAGGCGACGTTCGACGCGCTGGAAGCCGCATGCCGTGAAAGGCCCGCCGCCTTCATCGTCGAACCCCTGATCCTCGGCGCGGGCGGCATGCTCGTTTACCCGCCCGCCGTGCTGGCGGAAATGCGCCGGATATGCGCGCATCACGGCGTGCTTTTCATCGCCGACGAAGTGATGACCGGCTGGGGCCGCACCGGCACCCTGATCGCCTGCGAGCAGGCAAGTGTCGTTCCCGATATCCTGTGTCTGGCCAAGGGGCTGACCGGCGGTTCTCTGCCTCTGGCGGTGACGGTCGCCACGCCGGCGATCTTCGCGGCGCATTATTCGACCGATCCCGCCAGGCAGTTCTTCCATTCATCCAGCTACACCGCCAACCCGATCGCCTGCGCGGCGGCCAACGCCAATCTCGCGATCTGGCGGGAGGAACCGGTGCGAAAGCGGATCGCGACGCTGGCGGCGCGGCAGACGAAAATGCTTTCAAGATTGGCCGCACTGCCGCGCGTTACCCAGGCCCGCCAGATGGGAACGATGATCGCCATCGACGTGGCGGATGGCGGCAACGGCTATCTTTCCGCAGCAGGTCCGCGTCTCAAGGCAAGCTTTAGCCGGGCGCCAGTGCTGCTGCGGCCGCTGGGCAACACGGTCTACGTCATGCCGCCTTATTGCATCGACCAGCCCGACCTCGACCAGATCGGCCATGCCATCGCGGAAGCTATCGGCACATTCGCCTGACCGACGCATGCAGCGCAAAAGGCGCGGCCAGAACTACGCTCACAACACGGTCATTTCGAAAATGGTGCGCCCGACAGGATTCGAACCTGTGGCCCCCAGATTAGGAATCTGGTGCTCTATCCTGCTGAGCTACGGGCGCCCCGCCGCGCTTCTTAAGCGGGAGGATGGCGCATGGCAATCAGTTCGCTTTTTCGGGTGGAACTACCGGGAACGGCAGCGGGGCGACCGCGATGCCTTCCTCGAGCAGTTCCTGCGCTTCTTCAGGGGTCGCCTGTCCATGGATGATTTCCTGCTCGCGCTCGCCATAGTGCATGGCGCGGGATTCTTCGGCGAAACTCTCGCCGACCCAGCGCGAATCCTTGATCGCCTCGGCCTGCATCGTCGCCAGAGCCCGCAGCATTCGCACCGCTTCCGGGGTGAGCGCGCCCTTGGTCATCGCCTGCGGTTGCGGCTGCGATTGAGGTTGCGATTGGGGCTGTGCTTCCGTTGCGGCCGGGCGGGAAATGGCGAGCTGGTTGCCCTTGCGCCCCACTGCCGGCGCCATGGGCGCCTTGACCACTTCCGCCGATCCGCATTGCGGACACGTCAGCAGGCCGCGTGCCTGCTGGCCGGCGAAATCGTCGGACGATCCGAACCAGCCTTCGAAGCGATGGCCGGCCGCGCGGCATTCAAGATCGAACACAATCATGACACGGCCTAAATGGCGATATCGCGGCGGTTGGCAAGGCTGGGAAGCTGCGCGCGCACCTCGGCGATGCGGGCGCGATCGATCTCGGCGAAACCGAGGCCCGGCGCTTCCCCGCCCAGGTCGAGCAGCACTTCGCCCCATGGGTCGACGACCAGACTGTGACCATAGGTCCCGCGCCCGTCCTCATGCCGGCCGACTTGCGCCGCCGCGACCGTGTAGGCGCTCGCTTCCACCGCCCTGGCGCGCTGGAGCATGTGCCAGTGCGCCGCGCCGGTGGGCACGGTAAACGCCGCCGGAATAGCGATCAGGTCGCAACGCGCCTGCCCCAAAGCTTCGAACAATGCGGGAAAGCGGATGTCGTAGCAGATCGACAGGCCAAGCCGGCCCAGCGGCGTCTCCACCGTGACGACGCTGCTCCCCGCCACATAGGCGTTGGATTCGCGCCAGCTTTCCCCATTCAGCAGGTCCACGTCGAACATGTGGATCTTGTCGTATCGCGCGGCGATTCCGCCTGAACCGTCGACCACGAAAGCCCGGTTGGCCCAGCGTCCGTCTTCCCGCGCGACAGCGAGCGAGCCGAGCGCCACCCAGACGCCGGTCCTGGCCGCGACATCGCGGACGGCGGCCAGGACCCGGTCCTCTTCCTCGCGCGCGATATGCGCGGCGGCGCGCTTGCGGTCGCGGTCCAGCAGCCCCGACATCTCGGGCGTGAACAGCATCGCCGCGCCTTCGCCCGCCGCCCGCTCCACCGCCTCGACGATCGTCTGCGCGTTGGCTTCGGGGTTCACGCCCGAAGTCATCTGGAGAACGGCCAGGCGGGTCATCACAGGCCCAGCAGCGGATCGAGCTTGCCCGCGCGATCCAGCGCGCTGACATCGTCGTATCCGCCATAGGCCTTGTCGCCGATCAGGATCTGCGGAACCGTCATGGCGCCCGGCACGCGCTCCAGCATCTCGGTGCGCTTCGGCCCGCCCATGGTGATGTCATACTCGTCATAGGCCACGCCCTTCCCGTCGAGCAGCTTCTTGGCCATGACGCAGTAGGGGCAGCCCCATTTCGTATAGATTTCAACCTTCGGTGACGACATTCTTCACGACCTCTTGAAACGCCGGGGCGCTACCATATCTGGTGATGCGTGTCATGCGCCGCCAGGGCATGCACCTGCCGGAAGCGCCGAATCGTCGGGCT
>Ga0209813_10000116_pt1 | contig 29132 bp, 38 predicted proteins | sample EndMethybrTD3033_FD_187596 | JGI IMG/M metagenome (GOLD analysis project Ga0209813, IMG submission 187596) | Populus endosphere microbial communities from Tennessee, USA - Endosphere MetaG P. TD hybrid TD303-3 (SPAdes) (version 2) | ecosystem: Host-associated > Plants > Roots > Endosphere... | reverse complement strand
TCCTCGGTCGCGTAGAGCACCGGCAATGCGGCCTCATAGCCCTGAAGCCGCAGATATTCGTCCATGGCGGGCACTGTGGGTTCGGCGATCAGGCCGGCCTGATAGAGCCGTTGTTCCGCTCCGAAGCCTGGACGCCCGCGCTCGCTGACCAGCAGCCGCTGCGGCGTGACCGTCACGGCCAGCATCGGCAGGTCCATATATTGAGGGACGACCTCACCCGGGATCTCTGTTCCAGGCTGCACCGCCACACGCTCGGTGAAGCGACTGCTGGTCGCCCCACCGGTCAACTCCATGAAGTCGTAGCTCACCCGTCGCGCGAGGCCGGCGGCATAGATCCGGTTGGCTTGATCGGCCGTCCCCAGGGCGACCACCGTCGTTGCCTGTCCGTCCAACTCGGCCGCGATCGTCAGGAACGGAACGGTCTGATCGGTGTAGCGGATAGCCAGCGCAAATTCGCGGCCCGATAGGTTTTGCAGGTCACCCTCGTCGTCGGGAAAACCGACCTGCAACGCAAAGGGCTCGCCGGCACGCACGATCAGCGCGCCGGCGGGGGATAGGCCCGCCAGGGTCATGAGCATCGTCCTCAGATAAGAGTGGTCAGTTCCAGTGGATCGCCGCGAATGCGGCCTGCTTGGCGGCGAGCGTCCCCGCTGCCCGGATGGCGCGCTTGGCTGCGCAGGCGATGGCCTCGACCCGGGCAATCTCCGATCGGGACATGCTCATGCCGGCATCGAACCGATCGATCACCGCCGCCAGATCATCGCCCGACGCTGCCGCTTCCGCCATCGCGAAGGGGAAGCGCTTAGCCAGCGCCGCCGCATCCAGTGCGGCCAGGTCGAGCCCATCGATGCGGCGATGATCGGCGACCTCCGCAGCCTTTTGGGCGTAGGCGTAGGATTGCCCCGCGCCCGGCGTCATCACGGCGGCCCGCATTTCCTCCCGTCGCGCATCGACCCGAGCGATCAGCGCGGCCTCGCCAGTGGCAAGGTCAATCAGATCATAATGGCCTACCGGCAGCACCTCGATCGCCGCTGGGTCATAGCCTTCCGGCCACACCAGGCTGCCATCGGTGATCAGACGATGGGTGGGACGGCCACTCATATCGTCCACCCCACCGTCATCGTGGTCTGACCCGCAAGGCCCGCCAGCGTCCCGGTACCGCTATAGCGCCGGGTCAGCAGCTGGAATTCCCAGCTGGCCGCCGATGCTGGCCCCGCGATCGATGCGCTGAAGGTCAGGGAAGAAGGTTCGCCTGCCGAAGCGCCATAGGGATCCTGCCTTTCGGCGGCCAGATCGGTCCAGGCGCCGCTGCCCGGCGTCGTGCGATACTGCACCTTACCCGCCAGCTTTCCGGCCCCACTGGTCGCCTCGTAAGCAAGATTGACGTCGACGCCGATCGTTCCATCCGGGCCGACGCTCAGCGTCAGCGGACCGCCATTGGCGCCGCCATAGCTGTTCGAATTAGTGACGCTCAGCGTGTTGTCGGTTGCGCTGTTGACCGCACCGCCATCGCGCACCTTCGTCAGCTGCACCGGCGAAACCGCGATGACGGTCCCGTCATAGGTGATCGTCACGTCGACGCGAGCTTCGTCCGCCAGGATCGCATCGATCGTCAGCACCCGGTTATTGTCCCCGCCCAGCGACGCGACGCAGTTGGTCGCAACGATCGAATATATCGTTAGAGGATCCTCGCTGATGTCGAGCGCGCCCTGGAAGGCGTAGAAGGTCGCGGACAGCGGGAATTGGCCGGCCTTGGGCACCCCGGAATTCGTGCAGCTGATCGCCTTGACCCAGCTGGCCGGCGCGACCGAGAAGCCATCGGCGCCGCGCACGATTTCGCTGGCGATGTCATCCTTGTCCTCGCCGGTCGTGAGCGCCGGTGTCGGCGGCGCGGTACCGGTCTGGCCGAGCGCGTAGGCGTGCTTGGCCGTCGTTTCGGTCACCATCGTGAAAGTGACGTTCATGGCGCCAGGATCAATGCGGCGCGTCATGATGATCGCGTCTACTCCAGCAAGCCCATGTTCTGGCAAATCCAGCGTCAGCATGTCGCCCGGTCCGAAGTGCCGCATATGCGCTTTGCACGGCAGGATGATCGGCATTTCCCGGCTGTCGACCAGGTCATAGGCAGCCAGCTGCGCGACCTGATCCTTGTTCTGCACCAGATCCCACTGGCGTTCCTCGATCTTCTCTTCGCCGTCCTCCGCCACATAGGTCGAGACGCTGACCAGATCGGATTGCACATATTCCCATTTGTTCGCTTCCGACCGATATTTCGGGCGAATGCCGTTCAGCCGATTAGCCCAGGGCTGCATGGCGGTCACTTCGACATCGCCATCGGCCAGGTCCGCATCGGTGATCGTGTAGATCGACACGCGCGGCATGTTGACCATGAGGCCCAGCTTGCCGCCGCGCCATAGCGGCTTTGCCGCGCCCGTTTCCACAATACGCTTCAGGTTCGCCCAGCGGTCGCCTGGCTCATAGATGACGCCGCCGACCTTCCAGCCATTGGCCTGGCAGACGTTCGACAGGGTGGCGAAGTCGTCGACGATGATCCCGTCAGCCGGCAGGCCGACGCCGAACACCTTCTTGCCGTTGCGGAAGCGGCCCAGCACATAGCTGATGCCTTGCGAGCCGGGATCCTCATTATACGTCCAGGTCGCTTCATTGTCGGCGCGGTGACCGCCTGAGCCGCCGGGCCGGCTGCCGTCCTGCCGGGCATCATAGCCCATCACACCCTGCCACACCGCTCCTGATGTCGGCCAGCCTGACGCGAAGCGCTTGCCATCCTTGTCGAACTTGCCGTTCCACAGGATCGCTGCCTTGCTCGACAGCTTATAGTCGCTGCCCCAGCGCGGCATGCCGCTGAAATGCGGAACCAGCGCCGTTTCGGTCCACAGGCCGCGCCGATAGTCGCGATAGAGGAAGCCGGAATAATAGCCCGTCGCCCCGTCGCCGCTCACAGGGATCTGTGCATAGTCCAGATAGATGCCCTCCAGCGCCTGGCACGGGCCGCCAACCGAATAGACGATCACCTGGCCGCGATAGGGGTTCTTCACCTTCTTAAGCGTCGCGCCATATCCGACATCGTGGCGCAGCACGCCGCCCGAATAGGTTCGGCCGAGAATGCATGGAGATACCGCGTCACGGGAAATGACGACCTGGTTGATCGTGCCGCGCGCCGGCGGCTTCTTTGCCGTCAGCTGCGCGCCGATCGACGCGATCGTGGAAGCTACCGACGCAATGGTCGCGACAGTCGTGAGGGTGGCCGCCGTAATCCCGGTTCCTGCGATCGTCGCAGTACCTGCCAGGGCGGCGGGCGCGAACGCGCCAAGAGCGGCACCGCCAGTTGCCGCTACCAGCGCCACCGCGCCGGCAATGATAGCGACTTTGCGCAGCGTCTTAGACACGCCATGCTCCCAATGGCTGTTCCAGCGCCATCATCGGCTTGATCCCACTCGGATCGTCATCATGCCAGCCCAGCAGCTTGCCGCCCGCCGATACGCAGATGCTGTCGAACGGGCCATCGCCCTCCATGAGTGCCAGATCACCCACCAGCATCTGCGCCGGTGCGATGCGCGGCAGCAAGCTGTCGAGTAGAGCGGCCAGGTCGGCGAAGCCCTGCTTGGCCAGCGCGCGCTGCGCGCCCAGCGCCGACCGGAAGTCAGGAATGGCCGGCGGGCGATGGCCCATGTTGCGCAGATGGTGACGAGCGAGATGGATGCAGGTTGCCCGCGTGCTCCAGTCGAAGGGCTTGGCCCGATATTTTTCGAGCGTGCGCCGGGTCGCGTCCGCGCGGCGGACCAGATCAGACATAATCGAACCTCGGCCGATTGAGGATGTTGACGAAGGCGCCGCCCAGACCGGTTAAGGCTGAAGCGCCGCTATTGGTGCCGGGAGCGGCTTCCGTGCCCCACGCTACCGACACGCTGTCGGTCGCATTCTCTTCGCCGCGCTCTCCTGGATAGACCGACTTATGGAAGGTGTCCGACAGGCTGTTGCCGTCGTTCGAATTGAAGAAGCGTTCTCCGCGCGGAACGATCGTCTTGCGCAGCTCGCGCTTGCGCAGGCCGGTTGCCAGCGTCGCCTGGTCCAGCATGCCGTCGAACTGCTGATCCGGCGTGCCGATGATCTGGCCGGTCAGATCGTCCAGCTCGGCGATCCACAGGCGCAGACGCGAACCCTGCATGCCCGGTGCCGCCAGATCGGCAGCCGCGGCGGTGCTGACCGGCAGGAAAGTGAGGGAGAAGGCGGGAACCTCGTCGCCGACGCCCTCTTCGAAGGATTCCATCGCGCCCAGAATGCCGAAGGTCGCATCGCGGGCGATGAACTTTTCAGCACCCCACGGCACCCAGCCGCCATCGCACAGGCGCAAGGTCCGGCCGTCGCGCAGTTCCAGCTTCAGCAGGCCGGACAGCCGCGTGCGCCGCATCAGGCCGCTTCCTCGATCGTGAAGCTGATGCCGTCGACGCGATCGGCACGGGAGAGGCGCCAGGCCTGCTCATTACCCTCAACATCACCCTCGATCATGGGCTGGTCCAGATGCACGGAAGCCCCATCAGGGAACGGCACGCGCAAATGTTCTGCCAGAGTGATCTCGACTTTGCCGGCGCCATCCACCGTGCCGCCGACGAAGACATTGTGCAGATAATGCTGTCCGTCTGCATCGACGATCGAGAGCCAGAAGCCCTTTTCGACCACGTAACCGACCGTCAGCCCGCGCAGGTTGATCAGCCGCCCGGCCTGGTCCGCGCCATCCATCACCGGCGCACCCGAGCCGCTCTGGTCCACCCCCTGAAGCGGAAAGGTCATGCGCAGCCCTTCCTGCTTGCCCCGCACTAGGTCCGAGATGAGGGCCGACCTCTGCACGGCCGTGCCCAGGCTGATCGTGACCGCAGCGCGGTAATGGCCGCCTGGCCGATCGACACGCTGGCCGGTGGCGTTCGTGCCGCCGCGCACAGTCGTGCCGATGTCGACAAAGGCAGGCTCGACCGTGACCTTGGGCGTGTCGATCGACAATTCGATCATGCAAGCCTCCGTCCGCTGCGCTTGGCCACCGCCTGCTGCGCGCCGTTGCTGGCGCCGACGGCGATCACGGGCGCGGCCGCGCCGACGACGTCCGAACTGATCGAAGCGACCTCCATGTCGAAGGTGGCGCCGCGCAGCGGGACCAGCTCGATCCGCGTGGTGGACGCCTGCGCAGCCATCGCCCGCCGCGTATCGCTGGCGGTCAGCACCTGGGCGCCGCGTGGCATGTTGACGATCTCCGGACCATTCTCGCCGACCAGCATGGCGCCGGCGGGCGTGTAGCTGTTGCCGATCGCGGACCCGCCATTCGTCTTACCGAACAGGCCGAACAGATTGCCGATCGTCGGCAGGGTGCTGCCGGTCAGCTGGTTCTGAATCGGGTTGATGATCGCCATCTTCCACAGTGCCGAAACGACATCGTTGATCGCGGCCAGGCCAACATTCTTCCAGCTAGTCCAGTTGCTGGGGTTGAGTACCGTGTCGACGACATTGGCACCGATATCGCGCAACGCCTCCATCTTCGCATTGCTGTCGTCGATCGCGTTGGTGAATGCGATCTGCGCCGCCTTGGCCTTTAGCAACTGGTCGATCTGTTCCTGGGTGGCGCCCGGCACTTCGCGCTCGATGCGCAGTTGTTCGCGCTTCAGCTCCACCGCCGCCTCGATCTCGCGACGGGATTTGCCGCGCATTTCCCATTCGATGTTGAGCAGCACCGTGCCCGCGCTGATCTCGTCATTTGCCGCCCGCAAGGCCTTCTGCTGATCCATCAGCTTGTCGCCCTCGGCAGTCAGTGCCGCACCGGCGGCCACGCCGCCCACTTGGCTATTGGCCCAGGCATTGCGCTCCTTCATCAGCTCAAACTCTTTGCGGGCCGCCTGCTCGCGCTCTCGCGCGGCATCGCGCTCTTCCTTGGTCTGTGCCTTCCTGGCGGCCGATCGCGCGGCGCTGGCCTTCTGCTGGGCGTCCTGCGCCTGGTTCAGTTCGCGCTCGGCCGCCGCGATCTGGTCGGTGGCCTGCTTTTCGGTGATGGTCCCGGCCTTGAGCTGCTCTTCGGCTTTCGCGCGGGTCAGGGTCAGCTGGGCCTGCGCCTTGTCCACCGCCGTGACCGCAGCGGCCAGCTTCGCCTGCGCACCGATCTCGGTCATGTTGTAGGAAGAGGTGCTACCGCTGGAAAAGTCGCCAAATGCCCGCTGGGCGTCGCCCGTGCGTCCAGCGCCGGACAGCAGGCGGGTCTGGGCCTGCGATTGCACGATGGTGCGCGCCTGCCCGGTCCATGTCGCCAGAATGCTGTTCATCGAGGCTGCCTGATCGGCAAGCCAGGGCTTTTCCTTGGTCAGCTGCTGCAACATCTGGGCCGCGCGCGACGTCTGGCCGGTGTCGGCAGCAAAGCGCGCGATATTGGCCAGATCGACGTCGCCCGGCCGCATGTTGCGCAGCTGCTGGCGCGTGTCGTTGAATGCCGACTGCGCCTTGGCTGCGTCCGTCTTGGCCAGCAGCACCTGATTTTGCAGCAGCGCCTGGTTCTGTTCCTTGAGCCGGCCCGTGGTCTGGTCGATCATGCCGGCCAGCGTGGACTGGCGCGCCGACATGCTGTCAGCAGCGTCGCCGCTGCTCAGGAACCTCTCACCCAGCATGATCACCAGCGGGATCGCCACGCCCAAAGCGATGCCCACGGGGCCGCTCAGCACGTTCGCCATGGCGGCAAACTTGCTGTTTCCACCTTCTGTACTGTTGGCCATCATCTGGATCGCACCGATCGCCTGCGGAGCCTGCATCGCGAACGCGCGCAGCGCATCGGTGCCGCCCAGCACCTGCACGATGAAATCCTGTGCCTGGAAGCCCAGATTCTGCATGCCCGCGCGCATGGCGCCGGCGGTGCTGGTCGCCTGACCATGCGCCCGCGAAACCTCGTCGAGGGCGGACCGCTCGATCCGCAGCTTGTCGCAATATTCGTCGAGCGAGATGACACCGGCAGCAACAAGCGTGTGCGCCTGGCTCATCTCGGTGTTGAACCGCTGCTGCGCAGCCCATGCCGGGTCCAGCTGCGCGCGCAGGGCTGCGGCACCTGCCGTCAGCCGTTCCTGCTCGGCATAGAGCTCCCGGAACGCGGCGGCAGAGACGCGGGCGGATCCCTCGTTGAGGGTGGAGCCGGTGCCGACACTGTCGTTGATCCGCATCTGCACGGCCGTCTGCGGCATGATCGCTGCGATCTTCTGCGCGGCAGCCGCCATCCGGCGTTCGGCGGATTCGAAATCGCTCGCGGCCTTGTCGAACGATTTTGACGCGCGCGTAGCGGCCGCGTCGCCAGCCTCGCCGACCTCGCGGAAATCGCGCGTGACGTCGTTCTTGCCCTCCGTCCCGAGACGGATAGCAACTTTAGGTGCTGCCATTTTCCGGACTATCCTCGGTCATCTGGTCGAGCAGGATGCGCTCGATCGGCGGAAGGACCTGCGCCAGCAGGACCATGTCGACATTCTGCGCCGACCCCAGCGCCAGGACGGCGCCGAAATCGAGGCCATAGGGTGCGGACATGCCAGCGCGAAGCTGGCGGCCGCAGCCGGATATCACGTCCCAGACGCCGATCCCGCCGTCGGTTCGCGGTTCGTTTTCGCGGTAGGGGCAGTCTTTTTCGCGGCCTTCTTGCGGGTTTGCTTCGCACCGGCCTTTGCGCTGCGCCTGGCAGACCGATTGGCAATATCCTGCACCTGCGTCGCCCCCGCTGAAGTGCCATCCGGCAAGGGCGATGAGACGTTTTTTTCCAGTTCCTTCAGCACGAAGGGGCGGACATAGGCCTCATCCAGTTTCTCGAACCGCAGCGGATCGGCCAGGAACAGCTTCAGCCGTTCAGGCGTCACCTCCACCGGATCGCCGGCCGCGTCCCCGACGCCGCGCCATTGGTCGATCCCTGATAGCAACAGGCTTTCCGACATGACGTCGCCGGCCTTCTCCATCAGGTCGGGCGACAGCATCGCTTCATCGTCGTCGGGCAAGTCCGCACCAATGGCGGCGGCCGCTGCGCGCCGCGCGAGGCGCAGCGCCATACGGCCGATCGGCACGAAACGCACTTCGACCGCCGGAAGGTCGCCCTTGGCCGGTTGGACAGTGAACCACCAAGGCTCCTGCGCCGTCTTTTCCGCGTCCAGGTTCAGCATCAGAAGCTGGTCTTCTGCCGCGAGGTCGCCCACTCGATGCGGATCGCCCGATCTTCAGCGATCGTCTTGAAGCGATCACCGTCGCGAACCAGCGCGCCGCCCTCGACGACATAGCGCTCCAGCTTGCCGGCTTCCGCATCGGCCTCGATCACATTGGCGATGAGCTCGCCGCTATCCGCATCGATCACGCGCACCTTGCCGATGATCGCGGCGGGCGTGACGTGCAGCTTCACATGGGTCGGCGCAGCTTCCTCGGTCGCGACGTCCACGGTGCTTGCCAGCGGCGCGGCGATCTCGTTGGCGACGGCGTCCGGAACCGTCTGATCCTTGGCTTTGGTCATGATCGATCTCCTCAGGCGCTGTAGTTGGTGACGCTGTTGATCAGCGTGGCGCTGACCTTGTGACCGCCCACGGCGGCGGCGGCCTGACAGTTGAAATCTTGCAGGATGCCTCCCGGGCCGGTGATCGGGCGCTTGCCGCGCGGCAGGAAGACGCGGGGCAGAGCAAATTTCAGGCTGCTGGTGCCGCTGATCCAGCCAATCTCATCGAGATTGACCGGCGTGCCGTCGGTCGCCGCGTTGAGCAGGTCGAGACTGTCGAACCGCGCCGTGATGCGCAGCGCGGCCTGGACGACGCCGGGCACGACGCCACCGATGCGGCCATCGGGCCGGATCACCTCGACCTTGTCGAGGCTGTTGGAGATGGAGAGGTCGGCCGAGACGATGTTACCCAGCGCCACGCCCGCGCGCTTGATCACGCCGGTGGCCTGCGCGAACCGCGCCGCCTGGAGGTTGAGCGGGGTGCCGGCGACCGACGCGCCTGACTGCGCACTTTCGCCCTGCGCGATCAGCGACACGGTGGCATTGAGCATGCCAGAGCGAGCCATGGCGATGCGCAGCTGGTTGACTACCGCGCCATAATGGACGGAGAAGGCCGGGACTTCGGGGGTGCCGATCTCGATCGAATGGCTGGGCAGCGCGGCGGCTCCCGATTGGAAGGCGTGCGTGTAGGGGCCGCTGCCGGTCGTGGTCGGTGCGCCGAACAGGCCGCGCAGCCAGAAGCCGATAGCGTGGAGATCGACCGGAACGACGATATCGCCATCATTGGTCGCGACATCATAGGCCGGGTCCAGCCCTTCCCGGCCGAAGCCCAGTTGATCATCCTCGATCAGCGGCCGTTCCTCGCCCATCGAATGGCTGACGAACGGCAATTTGCGAAAGCCGCTGGCTGGCGTGGTGCCATAGGCCGACTCCATCACCGCATGCATGACGGCGTTGATACCCATGCCGAATGCCATGGTCGTTCTCCGTTCTTAAAGGGGACTGTTGGTCGAATAGGTGGCGATGATGTCGAACATCCCGCCCTTTTGCGTCTGGCCGCCGGTCACATTGATGTTCACCAGTTCCAGCGCCGTCACATCCAGATAGCTGACCAAGCCGCCCAGGAAGCGATCGGCAGCGACCGCCGCGCCGACCGCACCGGCCATCCGGTCCAGCACTTGGCGAAGCGGCTCGGACGAGACATAGGCCGCAATCTCTACCGGGATGCGGTGGCTATAATGATAGGTCGGTGGCGACAGATCGATGTCGGGCTCGCCCGGCTCGCCGTCGCGCAGCCAGACGGTGCCATGCGGGTCGATCCGGCGCGGCCGATCGGCGCCGTCATCCTCCAGCGTCACGAAACGATAGTCCGGGATCGCCAGCTGCAGCATCTCCGCTACAGCCAGATCCACCTCATAGCTCTTTGCCATATCAGCCCCATTTTGCCTGGATGCGCCGAGCCACATTGGCCGCGCGCTGCTGGGCCGGGCCGTCCAGGTCGAACAGGCGCGGCATGCGCACCCCGCGTACCAGCGTGAACATCAGCACCGGCTTGGATTTGCGCGGCGCCATCCCCCGACGCCCACGGGTGCGACCGGCAGTCGCTTGCCGATATCCGCCGGACAGGCCAGAAACGACGTCGATGAAGGCGAGGCCGTGATTGCCCTCGATCGTCACCTGAAGCTCGGCATTGAAGTGCAGTTCGACCTCTTCAGGCGACATACGGCTGCCATTGGAGCGCTTCACCGATGAAGAGTAGGATCCTGCCCGGCGGCGTGCGGGCACGTTGCGGGTCGGGATCCAGAGCCACTTCGCGCCATTGACCGGGCGAATATATGCGCCCTTCGCGAAAGCATCGATGATCGCCGGGGCATTAGACCAGACATAGCCAGCCGGATTGAGCGAGCGACCGCCCTTGGGATAGGTCTCCGACCGCCAGGTGTTGGCGAGGCGATTGCCCATGCCGGCCTCGCGGACCTGCTTGCGGTAATCATCCTTCAGGCCGGTCGCTTCCTCGACCATGATCGCGGTTATGTCGGCGGCGATCTCGCCCTCGACGGAATAGAGCTGGTCGGACAGCGGCGCGCTCGATCGCCGCGCTGTTGGCCTCATCGGGAGGGATTGACCGGCTCGGCGCCGATCGTCGACGTCAGGCCCTCCGCATCGCTGACAGCCTCGCCGGTCAGCCGCAGCTCTTCGGCGGGCACGAATTCTTCAGTCTCGCTGATAGCGCCGACGATGAGCGTGTCGCCGTCCATGAGCTCGGCGACGTCCGATTTGCGGATCTCGATGATGATGGAGCCGGTGATGATCTGGCCATCGCCCAGACGCGCCATCTGTTCATTGCGTCCGCGGATGATACGCACGCCGGGACTATGGACCCCATAAACGGAGGTGTGTTCCGCCGCTTCGGAGCCCGGCGCATGGAAAATGACGTCCAGCGCCGAAGCGAACGGATCAGGCATCAGGCCGGCACGCCGTTCAGCTTCGCCCGGCCGGTGGTATCACCCGACGCCTGATTCTGCACGGCGATGCCTACGTAGCTGTTGCCGCTGGCTGTGCTGGTGAGGCGCTTATTGGTGTTGTCCCAATAGAGCTTGGTGGTGAATGCCACCCATGCCTCGCCAGTCGCCTTGGCGAGCGTCCAGACGCCATTGACTTTGCCCTCGACGCTCGCGCCATTCGCGGCGGCATTGAGAGCGACCGCGAACACGGCGCCGACGAGGAAGCCGGCGCCGCTGGCGACCGCATAGGGGGCGACAAAGGTCATGGTATCGCCCGGATGAATGAAATTGCCTGCCATGGCTGGTTACTCCTTGTTGGCGCCAGCCGCCTTGGGCGGCGACTTGGCGGTGGTGACAGTGTCCTTCGGGGCAGAAGCGGCCTGCTCTTCATCGAAGTCGGCGGTGACGTCGTCAGCGCTTTCGTTCTCGAACAGGCGCTCAGCCTCTTCGTTGGTGACGTGCAGCACGCCCTCATGGGGGTGCCGCAGTTCGCCATTCACATGGGCCGACGTCCGCAGCTTCACGAACTTCATGATCATTCTCCTGAGATGCGGGGAGGGCGGAGCCTCCCCGGTCACTTGTGGCGATCGCTAAGCGATCAGGCCCCCGGCTGCTTGTAGGCGGACCGCCAATTGACGGCGCCGACGCCGTAATCATGGCGAACCTTCCATTCGACGCCGTCGACGCGCCAGCCTTCCTGACTATCGGTGAAGGGTTCGGTGACGCCGTTGAGGAAGACCACCTCGATTGCCGGCGCCACCTGCGGATCGGCAAAGGCATAATATGCCGTGCCGGTCAGTCGCGGCGAGGCGACGACATCGCTGAACAGGCCCTTGACGATGTTGGGCTTCTGCAGCTTGTTGACCGCATCCGGGTCATATTCGCTGCCGTTGACGGTGATGGCGGCGCCGCGCAGGCCGCGCGGCACCAGCAGCACGGACGGCGCGATTTCAAGGAACTCGTTGCCGCTGACATCCTTCTGCTGCGCCATGGCGACGTCGATCGCATCGAACGCTGCGACCGAGGGAGCCGCGCCTGCGCCGGCAAGGTTGCCGTGGGAAGCATGGAACAGCGCAATGCCGTCGTTCATCAGCGGGTTCGAATTGAGCAGGGCGTAGACGTCGATCTCGATCGTCAGCTTCGCGGCGCGGCCGAGGTCAACGGCCAGGCCCGAGAAAACCTGCATATCATCGTTGACGATCGCCTGCCGGCTGAGATTGATGATGTTGCCCTTGGTGGTGGCGCTGATCTGTTCCTTCGCCAGATCCGGGATCGGCTTGTTCTTGAACTCGCCGGCCTCGTTGACGTTGTCGAGCGCACCGAAGCTGCCGCGCAGATAACGGGTATGGGGGCGGAAGTCGGTAACCGAGCCGGTGCCGGCAAAACGGGACCAGGTGTCGGGCGTAATCGCGTAAGCCGCCTGCAGCGTGCGATGGATGGCGTTCTCGAACAGGATCGGGAAATCGCCGGTCGTCTGGGTGATGATCGCGCTGCGAGCAGTCATCGCGTCGCGAACGATGACGTCGGGGTCGCGCGACTGGCAGTTGACACCCATGTTGGACAGAGCTTCGCGGGCCAGATCGACGTTGCGGACGCCGCGGAACTCGCCCGGATCGATCTTCAGGGTTTCACCGCGAGCGGCGGCTGCCTTCTCGACGAGGTTGGCAACGCCAGCCTTAACCAGGATCCAGTTGGTTGCGCCCTCAATGAACTTTTCGCGGGCATCCTGCGTCACGCGGGCGGGGCCGTTGTGTCCTACGTTGGCCGCATCGCCGGCTTCGGCGAGCTTGTCGAGGATCTTCTCGCGCGCGGCGGCCAGGGTGGTGTCGGAGTTGATCAGCTCGTCGATGAAGCCGGCTTCCATGCCGTGCTTGACGCCGAGGGTGCGGATGCCAGCAACGCGAGCGCGTTCGGTCGCGACGGCGTTCTGAACGTCGGCGGCAGTGATCGCCGCAACCGAAGTGTCCGTCGGCTGCTGTGCCGGGGACATGGCAAGTGCGCCAGTCGGCGGCAGGGCGTCCTTGGCATCCAGCGCGATCGCGGAATTGCGGATCTTGTCGATCTCTTCCTGGGTGCCGCCATCCTTCTGGAACTTGGCGATCGCGGCAACCAGCACCGCGCGGGTCTGATAGAGGTTCATGGATGTGTCCTTGGTCTTTGGCGCGGGCGCCGTCGGGGTGGTGCGCGCCATCGCCATTGCGGAGATGAGCGGGCTATCGGGCGCATGCTTGAACCCGAATGGCTTGACGTAGGACGCCGACACGGTGATCGCGTCCTCGGTCGATGTGACGAAATTCTGAGCGAGCGCTTCGACGGCGGTCATCCACGTTTCCGCGTCGAGCATGGAAATCAGCGCTTCGGTGTCGATGCCGGTTTGCTTGGCGTAAATCCCGACGATCTGGTCGCGGATCATATCCAGCTTGTCGGCAGCCCGGCGCAGGTCGGCAGCGTCGCCGCAAGCGCAATCCCACGGATTATGGATCATCATGAGTGCGTTGTCGGCCATGACGATGTCGTCGCCTGCCATTGCGATCACGGATCCCATGGAAGCGGCCAAGCCATCGATATGGGTGGTGACTTTGCGGCCCTTGGCCTTCTGCCGCACGATGGCGTTGTAGATCGCCAGCCCTTCCATGACGTAGCCGCCAGGGCTGTTGATCCGGATATCCAGATCATCATCGCCGTCGGAAATGAGAGGCACGATCGTGTTGGCGTCGAGACCGTCCCAGCTGTCGCCGACGATCCCGTAGATCAGGATTTCAGTCATTTTGCGGGGTTCCTTTGGTCCGCGTTGGGGATTTGCACGGCGTTGCCAGCCTGCGAGACACGGCGCGGATCGCTGTCGAGAATGATGCCGAGGCGATCGAGCCGCTTCAGGTCTTCAGCCATCTCGGCAAAGAAGGTGTCGGGATCATCACCATTCTCGCGGATGACCTGACTGTGCGTTTTCTGGCCGGACCGGACCGCGTCGCGGTTGGCTGGCACCTCGCTCGCCGGATCCAGCATCTCATGCTTTGGCGGCGTCCACCGCATCGAAACGCCAGTGACGTCGTGACCTTCCATCTCAGCTGCTTCGATGAACCAGCGCTCTATGGCCGCACAAAACTGTGGAATGAACATGAGCCATTGCCAGGTGTCGACGGCGCGCTTGAAGGTGAGGCGACCGAGGCGGCCGGAGATGAAGCTGACATCCGACATGTCGCCCGTCAGCATTTCATAGGGAACGCCAAGGCCAGCCGCGATCGCGCGCTGAGACACCTTGGAATAATCCATGTAGCCATCGACACCGGGGGGCGATGGAAAGGTGATCTCCTCGCCTGGGCGCAGATACTGGACCGTGCCGGACTCCACAAAGTCGAGCGGTTCCCGGTCGGCAGGGTCTTCCTCATCATCAGACCCGATGCCTGGAAACGCGCCCTCGACGTCCCCCTTGACGAAGCCTGCGAACGCCGACGCAATTTTCTGGCGCGTGAGTTGTGCGTCCTCGTAGTCGCCAAAGTCCTTGAGACGCAGAATGATCGGCGCGAACCACGTCGCCCCATGTTCCTGCTCCGGACGATCGGCCCGAAAGATATGGGCGATATCCTTTGCGGGTATGAACGTGGAGCTGGATGAAGCGGGCCGCGCGGAGCCGGGATGGGCGTTGTAGAGCCAATACCCTTCGCGCCGGCCAAGCGGCGAGAACTGGATGCCATGCACATGGAAGCCGCCGGTCGCGCCAGCCGCAACGGCCATCGGGCCATCGCGCGACATATCGATATAGTCAGGCTCCAGCAGTTGAAGCTGCATCGGCAGCGGAAGGCGGTCAGACCGTCGGCGCCAGCGCCTGCGAAGAAGCACGCTACCGCTGACGACGATCGACCGCGCCGCTTTTAGTTGCAGGCCGTAGAGGTCGCAGCGCCCCGTGGAATCGCAATCCGTTCGGTCGAAATGCTGGCGGGCCAGGGCATTCAGAACATCATCGACCTTACCGTTGCGATAGACCTGAAATGTGATCCCGGTGCCGACCAGATGCTCAGCAATCTTGTTCGCGCCGGCCGTGGCCCAAGGATTGTTGCGATCGAGATCGCGCGCAATGCCGCGCAGAGCCGACTGGACGGCGGGTGACAGCTCCCCATTGGCGTCCAGCTTAGTCCGCCGCCAACCGGCCGCGCGCCGGCCTATGGTGGCGCCGTCATACTCTGCACGCGCGCCGCGCCGGATCCTTGGATGGGCAACAGTAAATGTCCCTTCCATGCTTCCCACAATGGCAGGAGCGAGTTCGCCCCCTCGGGTCAAAAATTGCCACATGCGCGTGACGATCTGCGCCATCAGAGACCGCTCCGATAATATGGAGTGCGGCGGCGCAAGACGCCGCTTGCGGTCTGGGCCTGCATTTGCAGAGCCGCATCGATCACGCGCTCGGCGGCCAAAAGCTGATCGAGCGAATGATATTCCGTTTTGCGCCCGTCCGCGAAGGTCACCGACCTCACACCGCTGGCGATGGCGGTTCGCACGGCGACGAGATCGCTCTGCTTCCATGTGGTCATGTCAGCGCCTCCGGCTGGTGTACGGATTTTCTCTTCGCGCTCGCTTGGCGCGGGGGGCAGCCTTGGCAGGCGGAGATGCTGGCTCCTGAGAAGCAGCACTTTCGCTTTCAGCCTTTGGCGTGGGCGGATCACGGGGCGGCGTCAGTTCGCCCGTTACCTTTTGCCATTGTCGCGGTGTCCACCGGTCAACGCCCAGACTAATCGCGATCGCGCGGGCGTAGATGGCGTTGTCGAGCGCCTCGTTGCGGTCCCGCGTCTTGTGCCACTCGCGCCGGACACCGCCATTGCGCATCTTCACGAACCGCAGTTCTTCGGCGACCAACTGCTTGATCCACTCGTCGCCAGTGCCGTCGGGGATATAGATATAGCCGTCGGGATAATCTTCGCCGTCGACCGGCTTCTCCAGCCCGAGCTGGCCGTAAAGCTCCATCTTCAGCATCGATGTGCCGATGTTCCAGAGCCTGACGCCGCGCTTCAGCTTCTTGCCGTTGACCGTGACGTCCTGCCAGCTTGGCGAGCCGATTGCCTGCTGGGCAGCGATGCTCTCGCGGCCCTTCACCGCCATGACGAAGCCGGGATGTTGCCGCGCCCAGCGGTAGACCTCCATCGTGCTCTCGCCGTCACCGGAGTCAACGGCGGCCCGCGCAAGCCGCATTGCTCGGCCGTCATCGGCCAGCCACTCGCGGGCGACCTCCTTATCGAGCGCCGCCCAGGTCTTCTTGTCGGCAATCGGGCCAAACACTTCGATGCGCTCGACAAATGCCCGCTTACGACCTGGTCCGAACGCCCAGATATCCATGTCGATGCGGCCGCCGCCGCCGCGCTGGACGTCCGCAGCGCCGATCAGCAGTCCGGCCCATGCCGGCGGGGTGCCCAGCGACATCGCCTTCTCCCGCCGATCGTAGAGGCGCTGCCACTCTGGCGCTTCGCCTCGCTCGGCCCATGCCTCGCCCAGGACCTGGTTGACGAAGGTGCGCAGAAGGTTCGGATCCTTACGGACCTCCATGAACTCGCGCGCGATTTCCAGCCAAGCGGCGCCGGGGTGCTGGCTATATGCCGCCCAGATATGAAATGATCGATGTCGGGGGAACGCATCCGGGTTGTGGGCGCGCCACTCGCCGTTTTCGTCCATCCACGGCTTTTCAGCCTCATCGATGTCGCAGCCATTTTCGCACCGGTACCAGGCGCGGGTCGGATTATCCGTTGGTGCCCAGCGGATGCCGGGGCCGGTACCGTCGCCAAACACCAGCGTCTGCATGTGCCCACAATGGGGGCAGGGGACGTATCGAAATTCCTGACTGCCTTGATCGAACAGAGCGTCGATCCGGCTAAACCCTTTAACCTTTGGCGTGGAGCCGGCCGCGCTGAACCGGCGCGGCGATGTCAGGTTGCGCTTGAACGCGAGGCGGGCCGGGTCACCTTCCTCTTTGGACGCCCAAGGATAGCCATCGCATTCTTCGAGGAACACGTCGTCAGATGTGACGCGCCTGAACTCTTTCGGGCTGTTGGCGCCCTTGATCTGGATCCAGCCGCCCTTGTAGCGCTTGGCTCGGATCTGATTGTCCGAATGCCGCGGCTTGAACTGGGCAACAGACCTGACGACGTCCCACTGCAACACCGGATCGAGATCATCGCGGCTGAACTTTTCCGCGTCATCGATCGTCGGCTGGTAGATCAGCGTGCGGGCGGGATCATATTTGATACGCCAGGCGACGAAGCTCTGCAGGATCGTCGAATAGCCGATGCGACTGCTTTTCCGGACGGATACCTGCGCGGTTTCCGGATCCGTAAAGGCGTCCGCCAGATCCGACTGAAACGGAAATGGCCTGATCTTCGCGCCGTCGTCCGACCGGGCATGGTCGCACATGAATTGCGACAGAGGTGGCCGGATCTTTGGCCGGAACGCGTCAATCCATGCTTCGGCGACGATGACACCGTCATCGCCCTGGACGCATATCGGTTCAGTCGGCGTTTTCGTCGGGGGCGTCTTCCTCATCCATGCCCCCGCCAAGCGCCTTCTCGACGCGCGTCATGCTGATGTCGGTCAGCACGTCATTGATCGCGGTCTCGATCCTCTTGCGCAGTTTCGTATCACCCAGCGCGACCTGCGCGCCGACCTGCTGGAGCCGCGCCACAGCCATGATGATGACTCCGGTGCCGGCCGCGATCATGTCGGTGCGCGATGCCAGTTCCCGGCGGCGCTCGGCATTGTCCATCGCCTTGCCGTCGGCCTGTTCTTTGGCCAAGCGCGCGCGCTCCGCTTCCAGATCGAGCGCATCCGCGTCCTGCCGGCCCGTCTTCATGGCCAGCCACGCTTCAAGGTTTTCGGTCCAGCTCGCACCATCTGCCGGCAGGTCGCCCTTGGCGCGCAGTTCGCCGATCCAGCGGCTGGAGCATCCGAATAGTGCGGCAAGTTGCGGGCGGGTCGGCTCGTTCAGGTCGATGTCCATGCACTTCCCTGTCCGATTACTGTGAAACCCGCAGAAAATCGTCATTTATTACTATGGGTAGGAAGAACTAAGGCGGTTTCTGTGGCTAGCGAGCTTCTGGGCCTTTGCCCCCCGTACTTGCCGATTGGCCGGGAAGGACCCAAGGCTGGGGCTGTTCGTTGCGTGGTCGCGCAACTTTATTTCGCGTCAGCGGGTCGGTCGGGGTAACGGCGGCCGATCGAGCTGCGCCTGATAGTACGTCGCATCCGGCCCGCACCGATCGCGCTTGATGATCAGCCCCGAGCGTCCAGCCCGCCGTTCTCTCCTCGCATTAACATCAAGGTGGTCAGCAAGACCGCCATGGATAAGGTCAATCCGGTCGGACAAAGGTCGGATACATCGGCCCTCAGAAGACATCGGCCACATGCCCATGAAGTGCCGACAGGTGATCCAGGTCATCACGACCTGCCTCGCACCACGGCGCGAACTTCGGCGCTGATCCGCTCGCCCTCCGCGATGATGCGCTCGACGCGGCCGATCGACCGGGACGGCTCACGCATGTCGAAGGCCAGCATGTGCAGGTCGCTGGCCAGGCGCTCCATCTGATCCGCAGGGCAGGGGTACTGGCTCATGCCATCCGCTCCGCCGCTTCCATGGCCTTCTCATATCCGGCCACAATCAAGGCCTCAGCCTTGTAACAGTCGTTGCCACCCAGCGAGTAGGGATCATGCCGGACGCGATGCTTCGCGCCGTCGGCCAGGGTGATGATCATCGCGGTATAGCTATGGCCGCGATCCCACGAGATGGAGGCGACATGCACGGGTTTAACGATCAGATCGTCGCCCACCTTGATCATGTCGCCTCCGATATCGCTGGGCGATATACGCCCGCGCGCTGGTTGTTGGGGTCCCGATATCCGTTCGAGGCTTTCGCCAGCCGGGCAAGACTATCTTCCGCGGCGAAGTGCGAACGCGCATCATGCTCAGCTTAGGGTTGGCAATCGCGACGACGTAGACGCCTCGACGTGCGACGGCACACGCGATAAGCGGCTTTCATGGCCATCCGAGCCGATGAACATGCACGCTTGCTTCAACTCGCAACGGATGAAGATGCTGCGGCCGATGTTGCGGAGCGGCGACGCGACGATGTCCTCCTGATCGCCACCCATCGGCGGCGCGCCGACTTCTTCCGCAGGCGGGCTGCTCTCCTGATCGACGACACCGAGGGCGAATAAATCGCCCCGGAACTTTCCCTCCCGCCGCTCGCTCATGTCGTTCCAGAAGGAGAACGAAATGCTCACAGATATCATCGGCGCAGTGATCGGATCGAAGATTGACCAGAAGGACGGCGACAGCGGCGTGAAGGGTGCAGTCCTCGGCTACTTTGCCCCGCGCGTCGTCGGCACCTTCATCAAGGTCAGCGTCCTGGCCGCGGTCGGCTATGGCGTGGTTAAGGCGGCCCAGAGCTTTGCTGCCGACGATGGCGAGAAATGGTTCTGATTTGATGTCGCTGTGACGCGGGCCGGCTTTCCGAACCCGCGCCACCCAAACCCGATAACTGGAACCGCGCAAGCGCCGGGCAACCATTCCGGGCGGTACGAGATTTTAGACATTGGACCGCAATTAACAGAAACGGGAAACGCGGTAGGCCGAACATGGTGCGAGCAAGCCCAACCCCGAGGCTGCTCCCGTGCTGTGAAAAAAGGCGCCTGAAGGATGAAACCAGACCCGCGTACATCGGTTTCGCGCGCATGGTCGCGCCAAAATCGGAATATGCTCGCCTGCTTCATTTGGCCGTCGAAGAAGAGACGGCTGCATTTACCGCGCAATGTCGAGGTGACGACATGCTATTGATCGAACAACATAGGCGGCGGGCGATGTTCTTCCGTCAACAGGCAGCCACGGTCGCGGCCAAAGGCAGAAGCTCAGAATGGTGATTGTGGGGTCTTCAGTGTCTCACAAGCGGTCGCACGAATAGCATAGCTCCACGTTTTGTATTCCTGGAACTTATGATCGCTTCTGCGCGGTGATCGTTAAGCATAACCGTCACTGCAGCGTTCAGGTCAGGGATGTCCAGCGCTGAAAACACAATGCCATATTCGGTGACTTTGTGGATCGTTATACCCGCGATCGAAGCGCCCCACTGTAACTGAGCGGAAAGCGTGCCCAGGCGGTGCTCGAACCTCTCATAGATCAATGCCGCATCCATGGCCTCATCATCTCCCATCTGGTCATTCATAGAGACGAAGGGAAGTGAACAGCGTCTGCATCAATTTGGTTAATCGGTTAATCTGACGAATTACGACGATAGATGAGAGCAAATGTTGCGCTAGGTTAAGATTGATGCGATCGTATATTCCGCCGAAAGGTTGTGGCCAAATGAAGATTTGCACTTGGCGGAGGAACATTATGCGAAAGCGCATTACCCTCAGCTATATTCGACGCCACCCTGACGGTGTGGGTGCCGATTTTTGTTATTTTTCCGAACGTAGCAGGAAGCAGGCTTCTATGGGAAGACTTTGCCAATCTGCAGGGATCCGCGAAATTTACATTGAAATTTCTGAATTGTACGCCGAACGCGCTGCCCAGGCAATGGACAGGCTAATCCATCCCGATCTCGATTAAAGTTATTCAGTCATAATTTGAATTGCGTCGCACACCGCCGGAAACTGACTTCCTGCGTTTGGTGGCGAGGGCGCCGGTTCATGTGACCAGCAGACCAATTAACTCACCCGAGCTGCTATTGCAGCGGTACCTTATCGGCTGATCGATATGTAACTGACGTAGCGACTCGACGTCAAGACGTCGTTTGGCTACCAAATGCTTTGCCTTCGAGCGCCAAGTTGACATGCTCTAGACGGGCCGCGACTTGGGTAAGCTTCTTGGCCGTGATGTCGTCTCCAGAAGGGGACAACGACTTAGCCCGGCCTTTAGCCATCGCATTTTTTCAGCGAGGTATTGGCGTTCGATCAGCGCCCATCTTTCAAGCTCGGTAGCCATCTTCTCTCCGTCGGTTCGGGGGAACGGTCACCTGAAAGGGCGACAAGATCAAGCCGTGATTTTCGCTGGCAGCAATTCGTGCATCTCGATTTCGATTTCTAGGCTGCCGAACATCACCATCGCCTTCCGGCGCCTGGTGCTGGTGACAACGCCCTTGAGGCCGCCCAATATTCCGGCAGGATGGCGCACCACATCCCCAACCTCCACTGCCGGTCCGAGCGATCGTGGACGACCACGCTGTTCCGCCTGGCGCAATGCGTCCAGTTGCCGATCGGCGATCAGCGGGAACCGCCCATCGTAGCGGAACACGGAGAAGTGCGGGCAACCATGCATCTCCATGCGCTTCGTCTCGCTATTCCAGCGTTTGTAGGTCAGTGCTGGCGACCGGGACATCGCGATCAGATCATCTAGCCGCACAGCGTCAGCGAACACGATGCCGGGCATGATCGGGAGGACAATGTCCTTCAGGGCCTTGGATCGCGGGGCGCGACGCCGCTGCGTCTCTATCGGCGTCCAGACTTTGAACCCGGCCTCGGACAAGGATTGCGCAACCGACATCGTGCTGGCGCCGGCCATTCGCAGAATGCACCAACGATCACTCACCACCTCAACCTCCCAATATCATCAATCATGCCACCGCCAGGCGGCGTAAACGCCGCGTCTTTTCCGTTTCCATTCACCATGACGCGCTCATGCAGATGCGTTATTTTGCCGCCCAAGCTTCCTGGAGACTCGGCATGCGTGACGATCCAATTTGGCTTTCTGCAACTGCTATCGTGCGTGGCGCCGGCCCTGCGGTCGGCGACATCATCCGCGAGCTTCACAACGCCTCGATCGTGGCCCATCGCGACATCGGGCGAGACCAAGGGTTGACGATCATGACCCTGGCGAATGCGATCGAGATTTCCGCAGAGGTCAGCCGCCTGCCGCCGACGCGGCATCTGCGGCTGGTGGAGTAGCGGCAGCAGCTTCACCGCGCTCAGCGAGGCCGTTATGTCAAAGGGCGTTGGGCGGCGGTTCATGGCGCGAACGGCCCGGGAATGTGGCCATCCTCATCGATCTGGCTGAACCGGCACAGGACGAGGCCGCCGCGCTTCATCGGTGGCTCAGGGGCAAGGCCCGCCCTGACCGCTTCGGGGCAATAGGACAGGGCGCGGCGGACATCCGCCACTGGCACGTTATCGCGGACGACGATCTGCCCCAGGACCTGGCAGAGCTTATCCAGCCGCTCCACGTCGTCCATCGCCGCCCAGCCGTCCGAACAGGCGAGGTCGCTGCGATCCAGCAACGCCCAACGATCGTCGCGATCTGGATGCAGCACTGCCATGACATGAACGCCGGGCGTCCAGCACAACATCAGATGCTGGAGCGGGATTTGCCAGTGCGATGCGCTGGGCCAGCGCGGACCGCCCGGACCAACTTTAGCAGCTTTAGCAACATTAGCAGAAGGACTGCTAAAGTCCTCGATATCGGCTTTGATATCCATAAAAATAAGGCCTTTTATCTATAATAGACAATAGGATAGCCCTCTCCATTCCCCTAGTTTGGAATGTAGTTTCAAGGACCAGCAATGAAAACTTTAGCAGCACTTTAGCAGCCTCCCTGCTAAAGTTATGGACCCGCACGAGCGCTGTAGGCGATCCACATCGGGACCTGCCCGCAGAGATCCATGCGAGGGAAACGAAGGAGGGCGCCGCGCTGGTCTGCGAAGTGCCAGGCATCCGCGTCCACGGCAGCGACGGTGAGGGGTGATAGCATTCGGCCCAGTGTCATGGCGACACCATTGCGGTCGACGCGACGAACGGATGGATCGAAGTTAGACCCGAACATTTCGAGTAGCGACCAACCTAGGCGCAGGCCATCATCTGCCCATTCGATAGCGAACTGAAAGGTCCGCCAGGTCAGTCGATCCCAATCCGATCGCGCCATGAAGGTCGGCGGAGGGCATTCCAGCAGGGCGCTGACGCCCGGCTGCCATATCTTACCCCCTGCTAAAGTTGCTAAAGTTGCGAGAGCGTCCGAGCGGCTCATGCAAAAATGGCGGAAATCCTCGGCTTTGGCGGAGATTTCGAAGGCGTCCAAAGTCTCGCAGGGGCCTGCTAAAGTTTGCGAGAGTTGCCGATTACGCATGGCGCACCTGCACTCTCCAGCAGTCCCTGGCCTTCTTTCCGGTCACCGTGCCGCCATTGGGCAGGCGATCGGAGAGGTGATCATGGCGCACCAGGGCCTGGATGATTTCCTTGATCTGGTCGGCGTTTCGCTTGCGGATTTGGGCTGGGCCACGCTGCTGGATTGCGGCGACCGAGACTAGGTTTTCCTTCCAGTCGGCCTTGAGCCAGTCGGATACGACCTGGGCATCGACCAGAACCGGATTGGGGGAGGCGACACCGAACAGACGAACGGCCTCGGAAAGGTAATAGCGAGCAATGGCGATGCCATTGGCCAGCATCTCATCCTCGATCAACTGGACCTTGAGGCCATGCTGAAAGACGGCCAGCACCGCGGCGATCCGCGCAGCCTGCTCAGGTAGCTTGGAAGCGAAGCCGCGAACGTCGACCAGATCGCCGCCCTTGCCGATGCGCTTCTCCATCTCGTTGGCAAAGCCCCACCATAGGGATTTCGCCATGTCCGACAGCGGCAGACGCATGGGGCGCAATGCGCGCGTCTCTTCGTCCATAGGCATTTGCGCGCGAATGATCTGGGCCAAGCGCCGGTCGAAGGCATCGATGGCCTGAGCGATGCCCGGATCGGTGGGGAGTGCAGGGTCGAAAAAGCGGGTGCCCGCGAGACTTTCGGGCTGGGCGACCAGCAGGCGACTGAGGAAGCCCTGTCCCTTGAACTCGGCGTCGCCCAGCAGGCGGCCCGCCAGCACGGGCTGGATCATCATGTGGAAGGTGAGGCGCCGGCCATAGAGGGAGGTCGAGCCTTCACCAGCGGTCAGGCGCTGGACCGGCTTTCCGTCCCAGAGATCGCTGAGCGTCGAGACAGTAAACAGGCGACTGTCCTCTGACAGTCCATATCCGCCCAGCCAGGAGCCGCCTTCGTCTGACATGAGGCCAAGAGATGGCCGGGCGTGCTCGAACTGCTTGATGAGGCCCTGGGTGGTACCGACGCGCACTGTGATGACCGGCGTCATAGGATCCTGCGGCCGGGGGCCAAGATCCTTGAGCGCCTGCTCGATCGCGTCTTTCCCCCGCTTCTTTGAGGCGGAAAGGGCTTCGGTCTTGCTGGTGTCCCAGGCCAGCTTCCGCGCCATCAGTTCATGTTCCATTCGGACATGATGTTCCTGAAGCTCGCGCTGGAACTGGCCGACCTCGCTGGTCGCTATATCGTCGGTGGTCGACTTACGGTCACCACTCTCCGCCACCGTTACGAGGAAGAGGCTGACGGGCCGGTCCTGATCGGTGGGCAGGCCGACATTCACATAGGGCTGCCCCGCGAGCGAACAGGCGCTCAGAACTGAATTGGCCGCCAATGCAGTGGGCACCATCACCTTGCGGGATATGGCGCTGACGGCGGCGGAGATCGTCTCGCCTAGCGCCTCGACTGGATAGTCCTCGCCACGCACCATTTCGCCGGTGAGCGGCAGCGGCTCCGGCCGGGCGAACTCGGCTTCATCCATCTTTTGCAGAACGGTAGCCATCAGCTCCTGATCCCCCGAAGCTGATCGTTCCAGTCCTTGAATCCCGCATCGGGGAAAATCTCGTTGACGGCGACGCCGGTCGCCAGGAAGGCTGCCCCGGCTTCCTGCGCGGCTGTCCGCCCGGCCGCACCGTTGTCGCCGGCAATCGTAACCTGGGCGATCTCGGCGGGGAGTGCCATGCGTGGCATCATTGCGGTTCCGCAGGCGACCCAGATCGACCGGTCCGGCATTTCCTGCCGCAGGGTCAGTCCATCCTCCGGGCCTTCGCAGATGGCGATATGCTCGGTGGGAGGCCCGAGGCGAAAGGCCGAACCGACAATGATGCCGAAGGACAGCTTGGCCTTAGCCTTGCTGCCATCGGCATGGACCCGCTCATATTTGCGTCGTCCACCATCCTGCAGGAAAACACACTGGACCCCAACGATCGCGCCGGTGACGTCCTGAAGGGCGCAGGCCATGGCGGGATGGTCCCGGCCGACTTCACCGGTGGCGTCTTCGCGCCAGCGCGGGGTCATGATGAACCGAACCGTCTCGGGCAATTTTATCACGATCCCGCGCGACCGTGCATAGACCTCGGCTGGTGTGCCGTCGGGCGAAACCGATGCGGACCAGATCGAACGGGCGAGGGCGATGCGCCTTGCCGTCTCCCGAGCGTCAGCTTCCTTGCGCCGGGCGCGTTCTTCGTCCGAGATGGTAGGAAAGATATCGCCGGTCAGTGCCTCGAATGCCTGGCGGAAAGTGAGGCCGTCCTTTGCCATCAGGAATCTGAAGGCATCGCCGCTGACGCCGCAGCCGTGGCAGTGATAGACACCCTTGGCATCATTGACCTCGAAGCTGGGGCTGCGTTCGGAATGGAAAGGGCACAGGCCAACCAGTTCGCGGGCGCCACGCCGGCGTAGCGCCGTGTAACGGGCGACGATGTCCGAGAGATTATGCCGTTCGCGTGCATCGGTAACAGCGCGGGTGAATGCCGCGCTGTCGGCTGCTGTGCGATTTCCCGATCGTCGTTCGAACCTCAAAGCTCGCGCTCCCTGTCCCCGGTGGCTGAGAGCAAACTTGCTGGAGTGTGATTGACGGTCTTCAAGTCATGTTTACGCTTAACATTACAGCCGTGAAATGAAGGAGAACGAACATGACCACTGGAAGTAGCTTTGGCTCTGGGAGCCAGGAAAAGGTTGCCTTGGAATTGATGCAATTCCTGATGTCGAAAGGCGTCAGCCCCGCAGCAAGTGTGGAGGGCTATCTTGAGCTGTATGGCCAATGCCTGCGGGCAACGCAGGGCAGAAACCCCGTGGTGGTGCATCGCAAGGCTATAGAGCAGGGCTGACATTACGCGACCATTCCTCTCGACCGCAGCCCTGCCAGGCGCCAGCGCAGCGCATCGAAGGTCTGGCCGCACCGGTCGATCGCGATCGCGCCTTCAATCACTTCGTCATCCGTGATCCGATCATCCACCATGGCGCGCGCGAGGAACAATTGCCCTTCAGCCGCAGCGATCGGCATTTCCCGGTCGCAGGTGTCGATGACACTGGCAGGCACGGCCTTGCCGCCGACTAGGTGCATCAGCGGGTCGATCCGGCATACGCCATAGACCGATCCGATCTTGAGGATGGTCAGCGCGTTGAGGTCGCCCTTGCCGTTACGGGCATTGCCGATGGTGCCGGCCGACACCCCAAGGCGATCGGCCATGTCCTGATCGCTTTCGCGTGTCTCGAGCTGGATCGACCGGATGATGCCAGAGATTGCGTCCCGCATAGAGCTTTGGGTGAGCGGCCGCGCGGGCTGCAATACATTAGCGCGCTGAAGCATTACGCCTCCATGCATGGGAAAAGGAAATCCAAAGGGGCGATCCAAGAGCGACCTCGCTCTTCACATGACAATCAGCACCATGTTCGCGTGGGCGAACCTGGTGGAAATGCTGGCGCAGATGTTCGACGAGGCGGTCCTGTCGCGCGAGATGATCCATGATTTCCTGGATCAGCTTCAGGATGCCAACACCGACATAATGTCGGAGGAAATGGGCCTGATCTTTGGGCAGATGGTGGCCTCGATCCGCAAGACCATTCCATGCAATGATTGAGGCGCGGAACGACTCCGCAGCTTCTGCCCACGTCGATGTTGGAGAATAGATATGTCCGGACTTCAGCTCGCACATCGCCTTGCGCTCGCGGCGATCGTCAATGGCCTGCGCGATGGTGGCGAGATCAGCGAAAGGACCATCCAGGCTATCGGCGCGCGGTTGCGCGCCGCGACTGCGGTCAGCGATGACTACGGCCACAGAGATACGTCGGACGCGCTTCGTCATCTCGCAGAAGCCATCGAGAAGGGGGAAAATGGCAAGTGAAACCCTGGAGCGCTCCGAGCAAAGCTGCGGCCATGCTTCACTGGTTCGGTGTTCATTTATGCTCGCCCGTAAAGTTGAAAAGCAGTTCCGCTGGCAAGCATGTCCAGCCGTCTCTTGGCGAGATCAGGAATTGATCCGTCTGGCCAGTTTTGGGGGTCTTCGAACCAGGAAATGGCGGCTTCGAAGCTATTTAGCGTGCAGGTTTTACCCGTGCGAAGGCGATCAAAGAATGCGCCTCTATTCAGGACAATCGTTGCGATCCGCGCTAGCGAGCGTCCGCCGTGGGCATTCGTCTCCATCTCGTAAATTGCCGCAATGTGAAGTAGGCTTTCGCGCAGGTCTATCATGCGACAGTACATTGCGGTCAAAATACCGCATGGTCAACGGTAAATATACCGCTACTGCGCGATGCGACGAATGCGGTATTTAACCCGCATGAAGCTTCCTAATGAAATTTTGAAAGAGCGCATCGCAGAACGCTTGGAAATTCTGGGCCTTACCGAGCGAGCAGTATCAATTGCGGTAACCGGCAAACCAGATCTCATCCGCTTTATCCGCACGCGGGGGACGCTCCCTTCGGCTGATAAAATAATCACGTTGGCTGCGGTGCTTGAGTGCTCGACCGCGTGGTTGATGGGAAAAAGCAATGATCCAACACCTGATGAAGCGATGTTGCCGCTTATTGTTGCAATGAAGGGGCGTGTTCAGTCTCGAGAAGCGCCACAGCATGAGTTGGATGTGCAAGAGATTTATGATGCGGTGAGGGCGCCTGGTACTCCTAAATTGGCAGAAATCCCATTTCGCCCGAGATTGACGGATGCAAAAAAGGATATTCCTCTTTTTGCATCTGATGTCGGAAGTGAGATCGAATTTTCTTCCGATGGTGGCAAGGTCAAGGTGCGCCCTTTTCTCGTTTTCGCGGATGATCCAATCATGCATGCTTGGCGGCCCTTTGGTTTGATTGGCAAGGCCAGTGCGTACGGCTTTTTTGTGCCTGTAAGCGGTATGGAGCCTGCCTTTGACGCGGGTACGCCTGTGCTAATTGATCCGGTGCGTACGCCCAAAATGTGGGATTATGCCCTCGTTCGTCTCGCTCGGATGAGTGAGGGGCAGGGGCGTCCGGTCATTATGGGAAGGGTGCTGGAGTCGTCTGGTGCCTACGTCAAACTGCGGCAGTATCGCCCCGAAATCGACTTTGAAATCCCGATGCCGGAAATTGAATCGGTCCACCGAGTTCTGTCTCTCGAGGACGTGCTCGGGCTATGAGCGGTTAACGGTATTTATACCGCATATGTATTGACGCGGTATAAATACCCCATTAACATGCGTGCATCAGCCAATCGCCCAAGGGCAGAGGAAGCTGATGCACGCAGGAACGCGCCAGCAACGGTAAGCCCCGCATAGGGAAATCCGCCACGGTCGATCCTGTGATTTTGATCAGGAGAACCCGACAATGGCCAACGCCACATTGTCGCGGCGCGATGACGCGTCGCGAGTTGCCTCCCTGTGCCCGGATGACATGATCTCCGCCGGCGGGGACGAGTTTCTTTCCACCATCATCAATCTGCTGCCGAAGCTGTCGGTGCAGGAGCTTTCGCAACTCGCGATGTGCATCATCGATGCCATCGACGAGGCGGCCGGTGATCCCGATATCGAGGAAGATGATCCCTGCGGTGATCATGTCGACGAATTCGGCGAGGCCGATACGCCGCGCTACCTGCTCTTTCCTGACGCGGGTTTCGATCCCGATATCGCTGCTGCACATCAGGCGCACGTGGCCCTGAGCGGTGCCCTCCAGCACAAGGGGGCATTCCATGGGCGCGCCTAACAGGATCCATATCCACACCGATCAGCGCGAACTGCCTGAGTGGGTGGCTGAACGCATCATCGCCGATATCGCCCATGACGGCAGCTTTCAGATGGAAGCGACCGACGGTCCGATGACGGTCGAACGCGGCTTTGCCGTCTTCGCCCTGAGCGATGGTGTTTATGCCTGCCAGCCCCGGCTGATGCCGGAAAAGCTCAAGCAGGTGGCGGGCGAGGAGAACCAGGTCGTTAATGAACTGGTCGACAAGACCATCGCCATGAAGACCGTGCGAGATCGCAATCGGGGTGCCCGGCCGGCTGGAAAGAAGAGTGGCGCTCCATTGAAGTTCAAGCCGCCGATCGGCACACCCCCAGCGCCTC
>Ga0209813_10000113_pt1 | contig 29454 bp, 25 predicted proteins | sample EndMethybrTD3033_FD_187596 | JGI IMG/M metagenome (GOLD analysis project Ga0209813, IMG submission 187596) | Populus endosphere microbial communities from Tennessee, USA - Endosphere MetaG P. TD hybrid TD303-3 (SPAdes) (version 2) | ecosystem: Host-associated > Plants > Roots > Endosphere... | reverse complement strand
CGATCAATTCACTGCCGCTGCCGCTATCCCGCCCGATATCGGCCAGCGCCGCCACGATTTCCGCAACGGCCAGGCGCGTCCCGCGCGCCAACTTCTTGCCGGCAGAATTGAGCCACACCGCCCGCCACCGCCGCTCCACCAGCTTGCCACCGATCATATGTTCCAGATCGCCGACAGCTCGGTGCACGGCCGTCTGTGACAAAGTGCTCCCATGGGCGGCAGCGGCGAAACTGCCCGCTTCTGCCAGCGCCAGAAATGCCCGCAACTGCGTCATCGTCATCAGCCGTTCGGGATATTGGAACACGCCAGACAGACCCTTGGCCGCCTGCGACAGATGGTCCAGCGCTGCGCTGGCGCGCTCGATGACGATCTCACCCATCGCCGTGGGGACCATCCCACCCGATCGCCTTTCAAAAAAACTATAGCCGAACTGCCGTTCCAGCTTGGCCAGCCCCTGAGTTAAGGCTGGCTGGGACAGGCTCACGACATCGGCCGCGGCCGTGATGCTGCCATGTTCGCGTATTGCCAGCAAAGCGCGCAGGTGCCGCAGATTGAGGTCGAACGGATCGGTCGCCATGCTGCTTACTCTTGTTACCCTCCGCCCGCGCCCTTTCCAGGCCGTCGGGCTTCCCTCCAACTCCTAAAGGATGATTTCGCACCCGCCAATAGCGTCAAAGCTTTTAATGGACTGACCATTTGATAAATGGTAGGACCATTTCGAACGACAGCATAGCCATGCTGCGGATTCGAGTGACAGGAGGTTGCCCATGGATTTTGAACTGCCAGACGATGTCCGGGAATTTTGCGAGGTGACGCGCACTATCGTCCGCGATCTTTTGCCTTATGAGATCGAATTTCAGGAAACCGGCAATGTCCCACCGATCGTCCGCCAGACATTGGTCGACAATGGCTATTTTGGCATGGCCCTGCCCGAACAATATGGCGGGCTTGGCCTTGGCGCCCTCGCGCAGGCGGCGGTGCAGATCGAACTTGCGCGCCTGCCTCCGCAGTTCTGGACCGAATTACGCCCGCTAATGGGGCCGGGCGCCAAGAATATCATGTACCACGCATCGGAAGCACAGCGCGAAGCTCTGCTGCCCGGTATGGCAACCGGCGAAATTCCGATCGCCTTCGCCCTGACCGAACCCAATAGCGGTTCGGACCCCGGATCGATGCGCACCACCGCCGTCCGCAACGCCGACGGGTGGGTGATCAACGGCAGCAAGACATTCATATCGAATGGCAAGAAGGCCAAATATGTCATCGTCTATGCCTACACGGACAAATCGGCGGGCGCGCGCGGTGGCATCTCCGCCTTCCTGATGCCGGCCGATACGCCCGGCTTCTCGGTCACCGGCACGATCGAACTGATGGGCACCGCAACACCGGGCGTATTCGAACTGACATTCGATGAATGCCAGGTCGGCCCCGACGCTCTGATCGGCGAACTGGGACGCGGTTTTCACTATGCGCTCGAAGGCCTGAACGAAGGCCGCATGAATGTCGGCGCGACGGCGGTGGGCATGGGCGAATATGCTCTGGAACTGGCAATCGAGGAATCAAAGCAACGTCCAGCCTTTGGTGGCGTGATTTCGGATTTTCAGGCGATCCGCCACTATATCGCCACCATGGCGACCGACATGCGGGCCGCACGCCTGATCCTGCTCGACGCCGCTTGGCGTTATGATCAGGGCGAGAAGCGCCGCGAACTGGCTTCCATGGCCAAGTTGTTCGCGACCGAGGCTGGCAGCCGCACGGTTGACACAGCAGTCCAGATATTCGGCGGTACCGGCTATTGCCGGGGCTTTGCGGTCGAACGCCTCTATCGCGACATCCGCATCACCCGCATCTATGAGGGATCGTCAGAAATTCAGAAGAACACGATCGCACGCGAACTGCTGCGATAAAATGGAGGGCGGGACGCGCAACGCTTCCCGCCCTACGGTTGTTGCAGGGGCGGGCATATCCCCGCCCTTTTTTTTTCTGTCAGAGCAGATCGCCCTTCTCTCGCAAGGCTGCGATCCGGTCTGCATCCAGCCCTAGCCCGGCTAGAAGCGCCGTGCCATCCTGCCCCAGACAGGACACATGATCGCGCGCTTCGACCCGCGAGCCACTCATGCGGAAGGGCGGATTGGACACTTTGTAACGCCCCGCGCCATCGCCTATTTCAGCAAAGGCGCCACGCACCACCAGTTGCGGATCATCCAGCAGTTCGCCTAACTCGCGATAGCGCGCGCAGGGGACGCCATGGCGCGACAGGATCGCTTCCGCTTCCTCGGCAAGATGCTGCTCCGTCCATTTTTCGGTCAAAGCCAGCAGAGTCGCCCAGTTCGCGTTACGATCGGCATTGGTGCGGAAGCGCGGATCGTCCCGCCATTCCGGATGGCCTACCGCATCGGCAAGCTGCTCGAAATTTCGCGGAGATGTCGGCGCAACCATGATGAACCCATCGCGGGTCTTGAGCGGCGTATAGAGCGGGCGCCGGGCATCGCCGGGAAATTGAGCCTCCTGCGTTTCGAACACCAGCATACCGACCATCGCTTCGAGCATGGATACATCGATATGCTGCCCCTCGCCCGTCCGCTCGCGCTGATAGAGAGCGGCCTGAATCGCTCCAAAGGCATGGGTTCCGCCCAGAACATCCGCGACGAATATGCCGCTCGTCGCCGGTCGTTCCGCTCCGTCCTGATAGCGCAGATTGACCATGTCGAAGCCGCTTGCCGCATGGATGACAGGCGCATAGGCCGGGTACAGGGCTTTCGGACCGGTCTGGCCATAGCCGGAGATAGAACAATAGATGAGGCGGGGATTGATGTCCCGCAGCGTAGCATAATCGAGCCCGAACCGCTGCATTACGCCAGGCCTGAAATTTTCCACCAGCACATCGCAGGTAGCAACCATCTGCCTGATCAGCGCCACCATCTCAGGGGACTTCAGATTGCAGGCGATGCTCTGCTTGCCGGCATTCAGGTTGCCGAAATAGGCACTGAACCCCTCGCGCAGCGGCGGCCGCGCCCGCACCTGATCCCCCTCCAGCGATTCCACCTTGATCACCTGCGCGCCCAGATCGGCCAGCATTCGCGTGGCGAAGGGGCCCGCCATGACACTGGTAAAATCCAGCACGCGTACGCCGTCCAATGCCCCACTACTGACCGCCATCCTGCTTTCCGCCATATCCTCACCCGTGATTAGGACTTAATATTTAATGGTCCTACCTATCACATGAGGCACAAGGCGGGTCAACTGCCAGATGGGGCCCGGATGTGTCTTGGCGCGGTTACTGGATTGTGGCAGCCATCAGCCCCTGGCTGCCTTGCTGTTCTTGCGAACATGGCGATGCACGCGCTCCAGATGCTTGCGCATTTCCGCTACGGCTGCATCGCTGTCATTAGCGCGCAAATGGCGCACCAGCTTGAAACGGGATTCGATCAGCGACTGTTGCAGCATCTCATAATCTGGACCTTGCACAAACTCGTGAAGGATCGCAGAAAGTGAGTCCACGAAAATGCCGAAAATGCGGTTTCCCGTCGCACGGGCCAGCACCGCATAATATTCTACCGCACATTGATAGCGCGCTTCGACATCGCTCTCCTGCTTTGTGCGCGCCGCTATCGCTTCCAGATCGGCCAGATCGGCTTCGGACGCCCGCTCACAGGCCAGGCGCACGATGATATCCTGAAGCGCCAGACGCGCCTCTGTCAGTTCGGCGAGGGAAATATCGCCCAGATGCACATAATCCTGCATCGCCTGCACGATGCGATCCGGCTCGGCGGTTTGCACGAACGCCCCCCCCTTCACACCCTTCACATTGCGAATGATGCCGGCGACCTCCAGGCTGCGCAATGCTTCCCGCAACGCGCTGCGGCTCACTTGGAATTCTGCTGCTAGGTCCCGCTCGGCAGGCAATTTATCGCCTGCCTTCAACTTCCCCGCGGCCAGTTGCGCCCGTATCTGCTCGCAAATGATTTCGAACGCCCGCTGCGTCTTGATGGGGGCAAAACTGGGTTTAGTCGAAGGCGTGAGCGCCATGTCATAAGCTCCGAATGATATCGGCAATCTATAAAGGTCGCCGTGAAAGGTGCAATGGCCCGACCGAACCCTATTGACAGGCAAACCCATTTTTATAATGGTCTGACCATTAAAGAAATGGAGGCCTCATGAAAATCCTTGTGCCCGTGAAGCGGGTTATCGACTATAACGTAAAGCCGCGCGTGAAGGCGGATGGCACGGGCATCGACCTGGCCAACGTCAAGATGAGCATGAATCCGTTCGACGAAATCGCCGTCGAGGAAGCCATTCGCCTGAAGGAAAAGGGCGCGGCGACCGAGGTCGTGGCAGTGTCGATCGGCGTCGCCAAGGCGCAGGAAACGCTGCGCACGGCGCTGGCGATGGGCGCGGACCGCGCCATCCTGATCCAGACCGATGACGAAGTCGAACCGCTGGGCGTCGCCAAGTTGCTCGCCAAGGTGCAGGAAGAGGAAGGCGCTGGCCTGATCATCCTGGGCAAGCAGGCGATCGACGATGACAGCAACCAGACCGGCCAGATGCTCGCCGCGCTGCTGAACCTGCCGCAGGGCACCTTTGCCAGCAAGGTCGAGGTCGAGGGCGACAAGGTCAACGTCACCCGCGAAGTCGATGGCGGCCTGGAGACGGTGAAGCTCGCCACCCCGGCGATCATTACCACCGACCTGCGCCTCAACGAGCCGCGCTATGCGTCGCTGCCGAACATCATGAAGGCCAAGTCCAAGCCGCTGGCGAACAAGACCCCGGCTGATTACGGCGTCGACATCGCCGCCCGTCTGGAGACGCTCAAGGTCTCCGAACCGCCCAAGCGTTCGGCCGGCATCAAGGTTGCCGATGTCGATGAACTGGTGGCCAAGCTCAAGGCTCTGGGAGTTGCAGCATGACGAAGACGCTCGTTTGGGTTGAACATGAGGGCGGCGCCGTCAAGGACGCGACCCTTTCCGCCGTTACCGCCGCAGCCAAGCTGGGCGAAGTCCATCTGCTGGTCGCTGGCCAGGGCGTCGACGGCGTTGCTGCCGAAGCCGCCAAGATCGCCGGCGTGGGCAAGGTCCATGTCGCCGACGACGCGGCCTATGGCCATGCGTTGCCGGAGAATGTCGCGCCGCTGATCGTCGAGCTGATGGGCCATCATGACGCGTTCGTCGCGCCGGCCACCAGCAACGGCAAGAATATCGCGCCGCGCGTCGCCGCCCTGCTGGACGTGATGCAGATCAGCGATATCCTGTCGGTCGAGAGCGAAGATACCTTCACCCGCCCGATCTATGCCGGCAACGCCATCGCCACGGTCAAGTCGAAGGATGCCAAGAAGGTCATCACCGTGCGCGGCACGGCCTTTGAAAAGGCGGCCAAGGAAGGCGGCAGCGGTGCGGTGGAAGCCGTGGCTTCGACCGGCGACAAGGGCATTTCGTCCTTCGTCGGCGCCGAGATCGCCAAGCTGGAACGCCCCGAGCTGACCAGCGCCAAGATCATCGTGTCGGGTGGCCGTGCGCTGAAGGACGGGCCGACCTTCGAGGAATATATCATGCCGCTGGCCGACAAGCTGGGCGCGGCCGTCGGTGCCTCGCGCGCTGCGGTCGATGCGGGTTATGTCCCCAACGACTATCAGGTCGGCCAGACCGGCAAGATTGTCGCGCCGGAAGTCTATATCGCCGTCGGCATCTCCGGCGCGATCCAGCATCTCGCCGGCATGAAGGACAGCAAGACCATCATCGCCATCAACAAGGACGAGGATGCGCCGATCTTCCAGGTGGCCGACATCGGCCTAGTCGGTGACCTGTTCAAGGTTGTGCCGGAACTGACCGGCAAGCTGTAAGCTGGATTGGCTTGAGTAGGAAAGGGCGTGGGGAGTAATCACCACGTCCTTTCCTTTCGAAATTGTCTTCCATAACCATCTCAGCACTCAATTTGGTAGAGCCAATGCCAGTCTTCTGGGATTCCATCGCAGCATTGATCAGCCTTTATCGAGTGGTCCCAATGGATTGCGCGCATCGCCACTAAATCCCGGAATAATGGAGGTGGACCATAGCGAAACTCGAGGCGAGATTTTACAATGTTATCGGTTGTCGTCCAAGGTCGATATCCTCCTAGTCAAGCTGGTTAGATAGGGCCACACCTGGATGGATAGGTTTCAGGTGTTCTACTTTCGCCGCTTTGCGACCGCAGATGGCCCCTAGCTGAGGTCGGAATATCAATGCCTCAACGTCATATTCCGACGCAGTATTTTGATGACTGCATCCATCAAATTCGCCGCCCAGATTTGGCGCTGGCTAGATCATTCCGCTCGGTGTTTTACGCTATGGTTAGGGTTCCCGCGCCCGGCATCTCCATCCATGGTTTGCCGGCCCTTCTCATTCCATTAAGTAAAAGCAAGTGTGTCCAACTTTGAACATGCAACGCGTAGCAAAGCTAAGTTTCATTGTGGCGCATTAATGCCAGGTAGGAACACGGGTGCAGTTAGGTGCCTGAAAAGAAACATTAATGCGCCACAAATCTCACTCTTTTAATCAGTAGGTCAGGTAAATATTTCATCCCAAATTGCGTTCATCATGTCACCACAGCTAGCATCGTTTGCCACGAACGCACCGACACCATACGCATTATCAAAGTAGCTCCGGATCTCATGTAGTTTTCGCTGCCGCATTCCTAACGTGGAGGCGTAAGTCTTGCACATGGGTGGACCGCCAGGAAACAGAATGCCCATATTTTGTGCATGGAGCGCGCAACCCAGAAACACTATTTCCCGACTATCTTTCACAATCTCCGCAATCTCAGCAGCATCCTCGGAATGAATCTCCTCGGAATAGGTTTTGATGCCCTTGGCTGCGTAGAATGCGCTACCCATCGGCGCCGCCCCATACGCCTGATAATCCTGACCAAATGGATCACCGAGGCTGCCGTAAACATGCTTTATGGGCATTGCTCGGACGAAAGCGACAGCTTCTTCCTCGGGGACGTCTTGCGTCGTCTGAAGGTAATGGGCCAAATACCATTCCAGCGAACGATCATAGTTGAAGGTGATAAAGGCGATCCGTTCCAGGCATTGCTGGAAATTCCGACGCGGGACTCCAGCACCGGCCTTGGATACGATCGTGCCCAGCCATGAATTCCTATAGCTTCGTAGAATGTTGGCGTTCCCCACCATTCGGAAATTTAGGCCGCATAATCGAGAATCCCCTTCCGCTTTCATCAACTGCGACGCAATAGATAGCTTCGCAACCTCAGCAACTAACGGCTTATCTGACCATTCATCCACGAACTGATCGATGGATGCGGCGCCACATATTCCATCTACAATCCTACGCATTGCTTCCCAGTGCGGCGACCCAAGCCCCCCTCCCCGCGTCATTATTGCGTGCGCGACATAATCTTCCGATCCATTGCCTCGATTTGCAATTTCAACCGCGAGAGCGTTTTCTATCAATTCGGCGAGTGTGGTTCCTAAAGGAAAAGATCCGTCCAAATCGTAGCTTGCGCCTGCACCAAGTATAAAAACTGTGTCGTACCGAGCCACGCTTTCCCCCCATTTGCCGTTTAAGTTGCTCGATCAGGCCCAAAGTCTACCTATTTTCTGCATCCCGGAATCATTGGTTTAACCAGCCCTTCCGTGATGATATCTGCCCATGCCTGCCCTAGCTCGCGGCGCGGGTCTAGATATCGCGCACGGTTGTAGGCCCACTCTGATGCGGACATGCCCTTGGGCACGTGAGCAAGCATCATGTCGATCAGCATCCGATCGCTGTCAAACCGCTGAACCGCTGCCCGCTCGTTCATGATGGTCGAGAATGCCGAGCGCCAGCCGTGTGGCACCATCCGGCCTTTGTATTTGCCGCCCGCCATCCGCTTATAGAGCGACGACAGCGCCGCATCGCTCATCGGCTCACGCCAGGACTTCCCGCCTGGGAACAGCAGCTGATATTTGCCGGTGATGATGCGCAAGGTGCGCAGGATTTCGACGGCCTGTGTCGGCAGCGGCACCTCATGCCCAAAGGCCTCATTCCCCTTGTCCTCGACCTCCAGCTTCATCCGGCCGGCAGATATCCGCCAGAGTGCCCCCGGCGCGGGGGCATCGGGCTTTTCCCAATTGATCCCCTCGAATTCGTCCCATGTCGCCTGACGCAGGACGCCCACGCGAACGACAGTCAGGGCCAGCAGGCGCGAGGCGAGCTTCGTCACGATGTCGGAGGTTGACCGATCGACGGCCTGCTGCAGTTTCAACAGTTCGGGCACCTTCGTCAGTGCCGGCTGCTTCGATCCCGTCGGCGTCGGCTTGAGCGCTTTGCTCAGACGGGAAATCGCCAGCACCGCTCCGCCATCGATGAAATGCTCGCCTTCGGCCCGGTGGAAGACGGCCTGGACATAGCCCTTCACCCGCTTGGCCGTCTCGATCGATCCGCGCTTCTCGATCTTGCGCAGCTCGCGCAGGACCATTGGGCCGGTGATGTCCGAGATCGGCAGCTTGCCTAGGCTGGGATAGATGTCTCGCTCCAGCCGGAAGCGCACGCGGCTGGCGTGTGCCACCGACCAGCCGGGCGTCTCATCCTCCATCCATTCTTCAGCGATAGCCTTGAAGGTGGCGCCAGCCGCGGCGATTGCCGCATGCTTTGCCTTCTCCGCCTCGACGGCCGGATCCTTGCCCGCCCGCACGATCGCCCGGGCCGCGTCGCGCTGGTCGCGCGCATCGGCGAGCGTGACATCGGGGAACAGCCCGAAGGTCAGCCGCTTCTCCTTGCCCGCAAATCGATATTTGAAGCGCCAGGACTTCGCCCCTTTCGTGGAGACGAACAGGTGCAGGCCGGCAGAATCAGCGAGCTTGTAGTCCCGCTCGCCCGGCTTGGCGTTCTTCACTTCGGCGACGGTCAGAGCCACGATGCCCCCATTTTAAAATCTGATGCCCCCGCGAATGCCCCCGCATGGGGTGCGCTAGAGCGAGATAGCGTGAGACAAAGTGTAATCCAGGCGCCCTGAAATACAAGGGGCGCGGAGCCTCAATGAGAACAAATGGCAAACATGATTGGGAAACTTGGTGGGCCCGGCAGGACTCGAACCCGCAACCTAGCCGTTATGAGCGGCCAGCTCTAACCATTGAGCTACAGGCCCCACCTTGCGCGGCTGGATAGGCAGCATCAGGCGGCTTGGCAAGCCTCCGCGCGCGTCGGAATGGCATCCAGCAGCTGATCCAGGCTGACCGCCGCCACGCCGCGCCGCGCCAGATGACTCAGCACCCTATCCCACCAGCCGTAAAAGGCGGTGCGATCGGCTTCGTCGCGAACATAGGGCGTGTGCCCAGGTTCCAGCGTGGGCGAATGAAAACTGAAGTTCAGGACACGCACGCCTTCCTCGATCAGGGCATCGATCGCCGCGATCGCTTCGGATGCCGTAATGCCCTCGGGCGTCAACGGCACGCGCGAGAGCATCCGCGCCCGCGCCAGCGCACCGGCCAACGGCCCCATCCCCTGCGTTGCACGATACAGCGCTTCCCCACCGCCCCGCAGCAGACCGGTAATCGCCGTCGACAGCGGCAGTTCCACCAGCGTTCGCGCGGGACCGGCCCAATAGGGATTTTGCGGCAAGCCATGGAAATCTGGGCCATGCTGGCTGCTATAGTCGAAGCGGCTACGCACCGATGTATCCAGGCGAAAACCCGCCGCCTCCAGCAACCGCGCACTGTTCGGGCCAACCCCGTAGCGTCCCGCGCGATAGGCAATTGGCCGCCGACCGAAACGATCCTCGATCCGCCGGCACAGCGCCTCAAGCTTGGCCGCCTCGACCTCTTCGGGCAGCGAGCCGACATAGGAATTGGCCGCGTTCACATCCTCGACATGGGGCGGATTGACCCAGGGGTGGAGATGCGCGCCGACATCGGCCTCGCCAGCCGCAATCCACTCCCCCATCATCCCGGCCGCCGCATCGCTATCCACCACCGGGTAGTCGGTCACATAGACGGGCTTCACCCCGGCCGCCGCGAAATAAGCCTGCCCGCGCGCCATGCCGGCCAGCGCGGTCACGCCATGGCCTTCCCGACGGAAAGGCGCATTCCAGTCGAATTCCTCTTCGGTGTCGACGAACAGCATGAAACGGGTGCCGAACGCGGCCGGAAGGTCGATCATGTCCTCGGGCGCCGGTGCCCGAAGCAGATTGCCGTCATGATGATGAGTTGATTGCATCACTATTCCCTAGGCCGCAATGGTTGCGATAGGGTTTCGCTCCGGTCAACCTGACCTGGATCAGCCGTTGCCGACCACATCTTCTTCCTGCCCATCAACAGGAAGTCGCAGCAGGAAGCGATCCGGGCCTACGTCCAGGCTCCCGCCGCACCCCGCAGCCAGGCTGCGGATCAGGCGCAACGAGAAGCCCAGCCCCAGCAGCGGCCCGTCCGCCCAATCGCCTTCCGGCGTATAGCCTGGATCGAGCAGATGCGCTTCATCCATGCCCGCCAAGGTGGAAGGCCGATCGATTGCCAGCACGACCTTACCCGACGCGCCATCAGGCTGGAACCAACAGGCACCGGTCACTGCCTCACCCTCGGGCGCGACCGAAATCAGCGTGCGCAGCAGATGCTGCACCATGCGTTCGCCCTGTACCGGATCGATACTGATCTGCGGCAGATCCTGCGACACGGCGATATCGATCAACGTCACCGCCCGGCCATCCTGGTCGCGGAAACGGGCCGCGACCTGCATCACCAGCAGCGCCGGGTCTATCGTCTGCGGCGCGCCGATGCCATCGCCACGCGAGACTTTAGCCGCCAAATCCAGATCATCGAAGGCCGCGAGCAGATGCCGCGCATCGACCGCGATATTGCCCGCCATCTCGCGATATTCGACGCCAGCCGGCCCGAACAATTCCTGCTCGATAATCTCGGCAAAACCCAGGATCGCGTTCAGTGGCGTGCGCAGTTCATGCACCAATTGCCGCAGCGAATCCGCCGACAGCCCGGCAATCGTCACCGCCCCCGAGGGCGTCGTCGCCACTTCATGGAGATAGGGGCGCCGCGCCTGGCCGCGATAGCCCTGAAAACGACCGGACCGCGGATCGAAGAACGGCGTGGCCGACACACGCCATTCGCCCGCCATCATCCCGCCGATGATGGTGAAGCGGCCATTCTGGAAGCCGCTGCGACGCTGGAACGCGCCTGCCACATGACCATCGGGACCACTCGTCCCTTCCAACGCGATCTCGCCCAGCGACAAACCGACCAGCGCGGCGCGCGGCCCCTGGTCCACCCAGACCAGCACGCCCGTGGAATCGGTCTCGAAGGCAAAGAAATGCGGCTGCTCGCTCCGCAGCACGGGCTGCGATACAGGTGCAAGCATGACCTCCTGTGGCGGCGTTTCCTCGGGCGCGCGCCGCGTGCTGGTGAAGCGGGTGATGCGATCGACCAGATTGCGGATCTGGTCGGGACCGGGCTCGGCGACAGGTTGAGGTGCGATCTCCGGCTCGACAACGGCCTCGGCCGACAGCGCCATGTCCGCCGTCAACAGCATGTCTACCTCGCCGACGCCTTCGTCGCTGGTCAGGACCAGGTCGGTCGAACCAAAAGCTTCCAGACCCTGTCGCGTCTCCGGCCCCATGTCGCGACGCCCGCGGAGAACGCCGCGTGCGGTAGGACTGAGATGCGGCAGCAATTCCGCCCAAAGCGGATCGGACAGACGCGCACGCGCCATCGCTGCACCGGCAATCGCCGGGCGATCGCCGGCAAAGAAGCGGATCAGGCTGGCCGAGCGCATCCGGCTGCCCAGTTCGACGACGGTCGCGATTCGCTGCATTTCAGACAGTTGCGGCCGCAATTCCGTCATACGGTCGAGCAAGGCATCGCGATCGGCTGCGACCATGGGCGGACGATCATAACGATCATGCTGCGCCAGCAGGTCGACACATTGCCGCCACAGCGTCACCGCGCCCACACCGCTGCGATTGTCGGCAGCCAGCACGGTTTGCATGATGTCGTTGAAGCGCAACCAAAGTCCCCATAGTCAAGCGATCGCGGGCGCCATGCCCCCATCGCTGTTCGTTACATCCTAACCGATAAGCAGTCCTTACCCAAAGCGAAAGCGTGATTTCCACGCACAATATGACCGTCGCATAGTGGGACAATTGCATTGCGCTGAAATATTATTATGATGCGCCCGCAGTAACAGGTAAGGAAATAATCAATCTGATGGCGGGGCCCAATATCGACGACATCGACCTGCAGATCCTGGGCGAATTGCAGGACAATGGCAGGATGACCAATGTGGATCTGGCGCGCAAGGTCGGGCTGACGGCACCACCGTGCCTGCGCCGCGTCCGCGCGCTGGAAGAAGCCGGTGCCATCACAGCCTATCATGCCGTGGTCGATCCGGCGATGCTGGGTTACACCATCACCGTGTTCGCGATGGTCAGCCTCAAGAGCCAGGCGGAGGCCGATCTGAAGGCGTTCCAGGACCATGTCGACGCCCTGCCCGAAGTGCGCGAATGCCATATGCTGAACGGCGAGATCGACTTCATCCTGAAGGTGGTCGCCCGCGACCTGCAGAGCTTCCAGCAATTCCTGACGTCGAAGCTGACGCCGGCCCCCAATGTGGTAAGCGTCAAGACGTCGCTGACGATCCGCACGTCGAAGAATCTGCCCGGCGTCCCGCTGCCGGTCTGATCCGGGAGGCCCGCGACAGCCGGCACACAAGCGCAACGAAAAAGGGCCGGCCCCATGGGGGACCGGCCCTTTTTCCTGTCATGTCGCGCCGGGATCAGCTGGCCGTCTGGGCCGCGCCTTGTTGCGCCGACTTGCGGTTCTGCAGATCGACCCAGACCGACCAGAAGCCGGCAACATTGCTCCAGTTGCCACTGGTCACCTGGGCCAGCGTGGTCTTGCCACCGGCCAGATCGCCCGAACGGGCCAGCGCGATGCCCAGGCGCGCATTGGCGTGGCCCTGATCGACCCCACCCTTGCTCAGCGCCAGCCGATACTGCTCCACCGCCTGCGGATATTGACCAAGCGAGAAATAGCCGTCGGCCGCATTCAGCGCCGCCTTGCCATCGCTCGCCGCCGCCGCCTTCTTCGCCAGCGCGGGCATGCCGGCGATATCCTTGGTCGCCTTGGGCGTCACCGCCTTCAGCAATTGCGCGGTGGTCGCCTGGCTCGTGGTCAGCTTGCCAGCCGAACGGCCCGCCTCGATGATCGCCTTGGCTTCGGCAAAGTTGCCGGTCTTCTCGGCCAGCTGGGCATAGGTCTGGTAATCGCGCTCGCTCGCCATGGCGCCATTGGCAGCCTGCAGGCGATAGAGGTCGAGCTGGACCTGCGGGTCGCTTTCCTGACCGGCCAGATAGTTGGTCAGCGCCGAACGCCATTCGGGGGTCGACGGATAGACTTCCAGCCGCTCGCGATAGAGGCTGCTCACCTCATCCCAGTCATTGGCCTGATAGGCCATGGAAATGGCGCGGTCATACCAGGCGGCCGGGATCGGCTGGCCCGATGCCTTCTGCAATGCCAGCGCCTCCTGCACATAGACCCGTGCATCCTTGGGTTTGTTCTTGCGCATCGCAATGTCGGCGCGCAGCATGGTGGCGTCGATGCCAGCATAGCCCAGCGTCTTGGCATAATCGAGCTGCGCCACCGCGTCAGTATAGTTCGCGACCATGTAGGACAGGTAGCCGGCAATGAACCGCAGGCGCGGCGCGTCCGCCTTGGGCACCGAGCTGGTCTTGAACATGTCGGTCAGCGCGATCCGCTGGGCCTGAATGTCCCGACGCAACACCGCCACCTCGAAACGCAGGCCGGCTGCGGCATAGGCTTCCATGTCGGTGGTTGGGTTCAGCGCAGCAATGCGCAGATTGGCGGTCGAGGCATCGCGTGCCTTGATCGCCGTCTCCGCCGCCAGCACGTCAGTGCGGAAGGCGTCAGACATCTCGATCGGCGGCCCTGCCACAACGACCTTCTTTTTGGCCGATGCCGGCGTCGCCAGCATGGCGCCCGCCAGCATGGCCGGCAATCCGATAGTCAGAAAAATAGGATTCCGCTTGGCCATGTCAGGCCTCCCCCCACTTCAATTATCCGGCGCCTGGCCGGCAACGCAAAAAGATGAAGACGCGCAAGCCACCAGCTGACCGATGGCTTGCGCGCCTTGGACTAAGTTCAGCCCTTGGTGCCCAGATAGGTCAACCACAGATCGGCAATCTGCTTGCGCGCACCGCCCTGGACCGCCCCGAACGCCGCCTTGGCGCCGGCATTGTCGCCACCCATGGTCTTGGCAATGCCCAGACGGGTGTTGATCTCGTCGGCGTCGACACCGCCCTTCTGCTTGGCCAGTTCGAACATGGCCGCCGCTTTGGCATAGTCGCCATAGCCCAGATAGGCGTCGCCGGTCGCAGCCGCGACCTTGCCATTGGCGGCCTTACCGGCATCCGCTTCGGCAGCCCCCAGCGACGACTTGTCGCCCGGAATACGGCCCACGGCCGCCTGATAGATGTCGCTGGCCTGGCTGGCGTTCAGCACGCCCTTGGCGCGGCCGGCATCGATCGTCGACTTGACCTCGCCATAAATGCCCGTCTTCGACGCCATTTCGGCCAGTTCGGTGAAGTCTCCAGCGACCACCAGCCCCTTGGCCGCCGACATCAGGCGCAGCACGTCCAGATTTTCGCGGTTGGTGATGTTCGGGTTCGCCTGCTGGAACAGGCGGATCAGCGTGCGCAGATTTTCACCGCTCGGATTGGCGGCATAGGCCCACTTTGCCCAGTCGGTGACTTCCGGCAGGCGCGCGGCAGCCGCACGGCTGACGCCGATCTGATACCATTGCGCCGGCACGGGCTGGCCCGACGCCTTGGTCGCGTCAGCCGCCGCCTTCAGCGCAGCGAGGCCCTGCTGGTTGAAGCCACGCGCCGGCTCGGCCGAGGCATTGCCGGTGCCGGCCTTGCCGAAATAGGCCTGGGCGATGGTCGGGTTGACCTGTTCCGCCTTGTAGCCGGCGGCCAGCGCCGCCTGGCCACGCGCAATCGCGACGTCGTAATTCTTCTGGGCAAGAGCCGCGTCGGCCGCCACCATGTTGAACTGGCCGGCCTGCTCGGGCGGGGTCAGGCCGCTGTCGAGCATCTGGTTGAGGCCTTCCATCTTCAGCGCGTCATCCTTGCTCTGGATGCCGGTATTCAGCTTGATCGCGCCGATCTGATACTTGTCGTCGTTCGACGCCGCCTTGCCATCGGCTTCGGTCAGCGCCGTCTTGGCACCGGCGAAATCCTGGGCATCGGACGCCTTCTGGGCAGCCTGCAGCGACTTGAGCACTTCGGGCGACACGTTCAGCTTGCGGCCGGCCGGCTTTTCTTCCTTCTTCGCGGCGGAGGCGGGAGCCGAAACGGCGCCGCCGGTCAGCGCCAGAGCCAGCGCGAGCGACAGCGGGGTAACAAAACGCATGATCCTCATCTCCTTTTCGCGCCTGACAGGGGGACCACAGGCGACATCCGGGTTGAACGCCGATTAGGGGTCGGCGCGTGAACGGGCTTTGAACAAGCCTATATCCGCGCATTTTGCAACTGTCATGCTGCCGCTTCGTTCCGCTTTTCTTCACGCCCGCCAATCACCGCCTTGGCTGCACATGCGGGCGCGCGGGCGCGCGCGAGGGGTGACAGATTTGTTTCGCTCGGCTAGTGAAGTGGCAACGCATCACACCCATCCAAAAAGAGAATCGCCTTGACCGACGAGACCGTCCTCGCCGACCCTTCGGACATCAGCCCCATCAGCATCGTTGATGAGATGAAGTCGAGCTATCTCGACTATGCCATGTCCGTGATCGTCTCCCGCGCCCTGCCGGACGTGCGCGACGGCCTGAAGCCGGTGCATCGCCGCATTCTCTTCTCGGCCCAGGAATCGGGCTTCGTCTACAATCGCCCCTATCGCAAGTCGGCCCGTCTGGTCGGTGAAGTCATGGGTAAATATCACCCCCATGGCGACAGTTCGATCTACGACGCCTTGGCCCGCATGACCCAGGACTGGTCGATGCGCGTGCCGCTGATCGACGGCCAGGGCAATTTCGGCTCGATGGACCCCGATCCGCCAGCCGCCATGCGTTACACCGAAGCGCGCCTGGCCAAGGTCGCCACCGCGCTGCTGGACGATCTCGACAAGGACACCGTCGACTTCACACCCAACTATGACGCCTCGGAAAGCGAGCCGCAGGTCCTGCCCGCCCGCTTCCCCAACCTGCTGGTCAACGGCGCTGGCGGCATCGCCGTCGGCATGGCGACCAACATCCCGCCGCACAATCTGGGCGAAGTGCTGCGCGCCTGCCTCGCCTATATCGAGAACCCGGCAATCTCGACCGACGAACTGATCCAGATCGTCCCCGGTCCCGATTTCCCGACCGCGCCGCTGATCCTGGGCCAGTCGGGCGCCCGCAACGCCTATCATACCGGTCGCGGCTCGATCCTGATGCGCGCCCGGCACGAGGTGGAGGAAGGCCGCGGCGACCGTCGCTCGATCGTCCTCACCTCCATCCCCTATCAGGTCGGCAAGAGCGGCCTGGTCGAAAAGATCGCCGAAGCCGCCAAGGACAAGCGGATCGAGGGCATCAGCGACATTCGCGACGAATCGAGCCGCGAAGGCGTCCGCATCGTCATGGGCCTGAAGCGCGACGCCACCCCGGACGTCGTCCTCAACCAGCTGTGGCGCAACACCCCGGCCCAGTCGACCTTCCCCGCCAACATGCTGGCGATCCGTGGCGGCCGCCCGGAACTACTGGGCTTGCGCGAGATCATCGAAGCCTTCGTCAAGTTCCGCGAAGAGGTCATCACCCGCCGCACCAAGTTCGAACTGAACAAGGCGCGCGACCGCGCCCATATCTTGCTCGGCTTGGTGGTCGCGGTCACCAACCTCGACGAGGTGGTGAAGATCATCCGCGGTTCGGCCAGCCCGGCTGCCGCCCGCGAATCGTTGCTGGCGCGCGAATGGCCGATCGGCGAGATCGCGCCCTATCTCGCCCTGGTCGAGGCGATCGAGACCGAAGTCAGCGGGGAGAGCTACAAGCTCAGCGACGTCCAGGTCCGCGCCATCCTCGACCTGCGCCTCCACCGACTGACCGCACTCGGCCGTGACGAAATCGGCAAGGAACTGGCCGAACTGGCCGAAGCCATCGCCGAATATCTCGCCATCCTGGGCGACCGGGTGAAGCTCTACGCCGTCATGCGCGAAGAGTTCGAGGCGCTCGAGAGCGAATTCGCCACGCCGCGCGTGTCGGTCATCGCCCCTGCCGCCGACGGCATCGATGACGAGGACCTGATCGAGCGCGAGGAGATGGTCGTCACCGTCACCGTGCAGGGCTATATCAAGCGCACCCCGCTGGAGAGCTTCCGCGCCCAGGGCCGGGGCGGCAAGGGCCGTTCGGGCATGGCGACCAAGGACGAGGATGCCGTCACCGAATTGTTCGTCACCTCGACGCACACGCCGGTGCTGTTCTTCTCGACCGCCGGCAAGGTCTATCGCATGAAGGTCTGGCGCCTGCCCGAGGGCGGCCCCGCCACCCGTGGCCGGCCGATGATCAACCTGCTGCCGCTGGCACCGGGCGAAACCATCCAGACCGTGCTGCCGCTGCCCGAGGACGAGGAAAGCTGGAAGGAACTGCACGTCATGTTCGCCACCGCGAACGGCACCGTGCGCCGCAACAGCATGGATGCCTTCGCCAATGTGCCCAGCAACGGCAAGCTTGCCATGCGCTTCGACGAAGGCAGCGACGATCGCCTGATCGGCGTCGCCCTTCTGACCGAAGAAGATGACGTCCTGCTCGCCACCCGCCAGGGCCGCGCGATCCGCTTCGCCGCCACCGACGTGCGCGAATTCCAGAGCCGCACCTCGACCGGCGTGCGCGGCATGACCCTGAAGGACGGCGACGAGGTCATTTCGCTCTCGATCCTCAAGGGCTTCGACGCGACGACCGAGGAACGCGACGACTATCTGCGCGCTGCCCCCTGGAAGGAGAACGAGGCGACCCCGGCGATCAACAGCGCCGAACGCATGGCCGCCTTTGCCCAGGCGGAACAGTTCATCCTGACCGTCTGCGCCAATGGCTATGGCAAGATCAGCTCGGCCTATGATTATCGCCGCACCGGTCGCGGTGGCCAGGGCATCACCAATATCGACAATATCGCCCGCAACGGCCTGGTCGTCGGCAGCTTCCCGGTCGCGCATGAGGATCATCTGATGCTCGTCACCGATCAGGCCAAGCTGATCCGCATGGGCCTGTCGTCGATGCGCGTCATCGGCCGCAACTCGGCCGGCGTGCGCCTGTTCAACGTCGCCAAGGACGAGCATGTCGTTTCGACCGCCCGGATCGAGGACGGCGAAGATGACAATGCGGAGGCTACGACCGAGGGCACCGTCGAGGGCGCGCCCGAAGCGGCCCCGGAAACCGGCAGCGAGGGCGGCGAAGCATGAGCGAGTTGTTCGCCTACAAGATCCTGACCGCCGAGCAATATGACCAGTTCAAGGCCGATGGCGTGTTCAAGGGCGCGCCGATCGACCTTCAGGACGGCTATATCCACATGTCCACCCGCGATCAGGCGGCCGAAACGGCGGCCAAGCATTTCGCGGGACAGGATCGGCTGGTGATGCTGATGATCGACCTCGCCCCCTTTGGCGAGGCGATCAAATGGGAAGTGTCGCGCGGCGGCGCACTCTTCCCCCATCTCTATGGCGACCTGCCGATCAGCGCCGTCGCCGGCAAGGTGATCCTGCGCCTCGACGAGGCCGGCAATCATTTGTTTCCGGCAGGGTTCTGATCCATGTCCATTCCTTCCCGAGCCAGTCTCGGGGAGGAATGGAAACTACCCCCGCCCCATCTCCACCACCCGGCCACGCACGACGCGATAGGTCCAGCCGCCCCAGCGGATACGGTTGGAGAGTGACGCCTGTAGCTGCACTGCCAGATGCGCCCAGCAGACTGCAAAGGGCGCCACCATGTCCCACCAGAGCGAGCGCCACGTCCGCACCGCCTGCGCTGGCTCCAGCACGGCCGCCAATATCCGCCGCCGCGCCGCCGCCCGGCCCCAGGCCGCGCCATAGCCGATCGCGATCGCCGGCCAGCTGCCCCAGCCCAGCGCCCACAGCCAGAAGCCCGATTGCAGCGCGACCGCGCCGGTCGCTACCGCCCACATGCGCGGGCTGTTGGTGATGATATGGCGATATTGACGCACCCCAAAATTCCAGAGCGCACCAAGATCGCCGTCCAATGGACTCGCCACCAGCAGGTCACGCACCGGCCGCATCCGCAGCTTCGCGCGCCAGCCAGCCAGGCCGATCGCCATGTCGTCGGACAGGCGCCCGGCCAGCGCCGCGTCGATGTCGATCCGCTCGGCCGCCGCCCGCGTAATCGCCATCGCGCCGCCCCAGGGCATGGTGGAACTGGCCGCGCGCGGCAGCGTCGCCAGTTGCAGTTCGACCGCGCCGACCATTGCCGGCATGCCCTGCCCGGCCGGCAGCAACAGCCTATAGCCTGTCACGATATCCGCCTTGTCCCGCACCAACGGAAAGAGCAGCCGCCCGGCCAGCCGCGCCGGCGGTTCGATATCCGCGTCGATAAAGATCAGATAGCGATCCGCGTCGCGCAACGCCTTGAGCGCCGCCCGCAGCTTGTGGACCTTCTGCCCCTCGTCGCTGGCCACGCCGGCGCGCACGATCTGCACCCAATCCGGCTCAGCGGCAGCCAGCGCCTCCGCTGCCGCGCAGGCCCCGGAGGTCGCGAGCAGCAGCCGGAACGGCGCACTCTGCGCCCTCAGCCGGGTGACAAGTTCGCTGTCACCTTCCCAGTCGTCACGCACCGACAGGATCATGGCCGCGCCATCGGGCGCCTCCTCCTGCCGGTCCGTCGGCAGATGGCGCCAATAATTGATCACGCCCAGCAGGCTGATCGCCTGCAACAGGAACCAGATCGCCAGGAAGATGCTCAAGATCGGGATGCCCCTTTACCCTTTATCGCGCCCGTGTATGACCGACGCCATGCCCAGTGCCAACCCATCCAAGTGTGCGATCTGAATGCTCTACAGCCCCTTCATGTATCGGCTGATGCACATCCTGCCGGTAAGCACCGGTTCGGCGATCGGCGCATGGCTCGGCGGGATGGTCGGTCCGCGGCGCATGGCCGTCCGGTCCGAACGCGCCCGGCGCAACCTTGCCCTGTTGCGTCCTGACCTGTCGGAAGGTGATGTCGCCGCGCTGCTGCATGAGCGCTGGCGCAATGTCGGCCGCTTCGCCGCCGAACTGCCGTCGATGGGGCGACTGCTGGCGAATGGCCATTTCTCGATCGAGGATCATGACGCCTATCGTGCCATCGTCGATGGTCCGGGCGCGATCATCTTCGTGTCGCTGCATATCGGCCATTGGGATGTGATTGCCGCTCATCTCAAAACCCAGATGGACCGGCCGTCGATCGGCGTGCAGCAACCGCCGGAAAATCCGCGCCATGCCAAAATGCTGGAAAAGGCGCGCGCCGCCTATGCCACCGACGCGCTGCCGCCTGGCGAAGGCGCTGCCCGCCGCATCCTGCGCCATCTGGCCAAGGAAGATCGCGCGCTCGCCTATATGCTGCTCGACGAACGGCGCGACCGGCAGGTGAGTTTTCCCACCTTCGGCCGGCCACTGGGGCCACAGGGCAATGTCTCGATCGCGTTGCGCATGGCCAAGGCGTCGGGCGCACGGATCATGCCGCTCTATCTCGTCCGCACTGGCAGCACCCATTTCACCCTGAAATGGCATCAGCCCTTCGATCCCGCCGACATGGACCAGGCCGCGATCTTCGCCGCGCTCGACGATTTTCTGGGCGATGCCGCGCTTGCCCATCTCGACCAGTGGCTGGGGCTGCAGGATATCGACCTGACCGAGCCGGGCCACGCCCCTGCCCCCACCCGGATGTGACTTCCCTTCCCTTACGGTCTAAAGGCCCGCCCATGTCCCGAATCGCGATCAAGATCTGCGGCCTGTCCACGCCGGAGACGGTGGGCGCCGCCGTGCAGGCGGGGGCAAGCCATGTCGGCTTCGTCCATTTCCCCAAAAGCCCGCGCCATGTCGAGCCCGACCAATTGCGCGCGCTCGCCGCAGCCGTCCCGTCCCATGTCGATCGCGTCGCCGTTGTCGTCGATGCCGATGACGAACAGCTTGCCCGCCTGACCGGCACCGGTGCGCTCAGCGCCCTGCAGCTCCATGGCAAGGAAAGCCCGGAGCGGGTCGCCGCCATGCGCCAGCGTTTCGGCCTGCCGGTGTGGAAGGCGATTTCGGTCAAGACCCGCGCCGATATCGACGCGGCCCAGGCCTATGCCGGCACGGTCGACCGGCTGCTGTTCGACGCGAAGACGCCCGATGGCGCGGCGCTGCCCGGCGGCATGGGCCTGCGCTTCGACTGGACCTTGCTGCGCGGCGTCGCCATGCCCGCGCCCTGGGGGCTTTCGGGGGGCCTTGGCATCGACAATGTGTGCGATGCGATCCGCCTGACCGACACGCCGCTGATCGACGTTTCTTCGGGCGTCGAGGATGCACCGGGCATCAAGAGTGTGGACAAGATCATGGCCTTCTGCAAAGCGGTGTCGGCATGTTGACGCTGAACGCCCCTGCCATGCGCATCGAAGGACGATGGCGCTGATCGCTTCCTGACCACAAGCGAACGCCCATCATTTGTCCCCGGAAAGATATTCATGACCGACACCATTACCCTGCCCAACAGCCTTCGTAGCCAGCCGGACGATAACGGCCATTTCGGCGCCTTTGGCGGCCGCTATGTCGCCGAGACGCTGATGCCGCTGATCCTGGAACTGGAAAAGGTCTATAAGGCAGCCAAGGCCGATCCCGAATTTCACGCCGAATATGCCGAGCTGCTGCGCTCCTACGTCGGCCGTCCCAACCCGCTTTACTATGCCGAACGGCTGACCGAAGCGCTGCGCGCCAAGGCCGAACCCGGCAAGGGCGCCAAAATCTACCTCAAGCGCGAGGAACTCAACCACACCGGCGCGCACAAGATCAACAATTGCATCGGCCAGGCGCTGCTCGCCCGCCGCATGGGCAAGAAGAAGGTCATCGCCGAAACCGGCGCGGGCCAGCATGGCGTCGCCACCGCGACCGTCGCCGCCCTGTTCGGCATGGAATGCAAGATCTTCATGGGCGCCAAGGATGTCGAGCGGCAGAAGCCCAACGTCTTCCGCATGAAGCTGCTCGGCGCCGAGGTGATCCCGGTCCATTCCGGCTCCTCGACGCTCAAGGATTCGATGAACGACGCCCTGCGCTATTGGGTGTCTAACGTCCATGACACTTTCTACATCATCGGCACCGCCGCCGGCCCGCACCCCTATCCGGAGTTGGTGCGCGATTTCCAGTCGATCATCGGCAAGGAAATCCGCTCGCAGATCATGGAAGCCGAAGGCCGCCTGCCCGACATGCTGATCGCCCCGGTGGGTGGTGGCTCCAACGCCATCGGCATGTTCCACCCCTTCCTCGACGATCCCGAAGTCGCGATGATCGGCGTGGAAGCGGCCGGCGAAGGCCTCGACAAGAAGCATGCCGCCTCGCTGGCGGGCGGCGCATCGGGCATATTGCACGGCAACCGCACCTACCTGCTTCAGGACGAGGACGGCCAGATCACCGAAGCCCACAGCATTTCGGCTGGCCTCGACTATCCCGGCATCGGCCCGGAACATAGCTGGCTGCACGAGATCGGCCGGGTGAAATATCTGCCGATCAAGGATGACGAGGCGCTGGAAAGCTTCCAGACCCTCTCGCGCCTCGAAGGGATCATCCCCGCGCTCGAATCCGCCCATGCCGTGGCCGCCGCGGAACAGGTCGCGCCGACGCTGGACGCGGACAAGATCATCGTCGTCAATCTGTCGGGCCGGGGGGACAAGGATATCTTCACCGTCGCCGACGCGCTGGGAGTGGAGATGTGAGCATGACCGACCGTCTCGCCACCCGCTTCGCCGCCTGCAAGGCACAGGGCCGCGCCGCCCTCATCACCTTCGTGACCGCCGGTGACCCGGACGTCGCCGCGACCCCCGCCATCCTCGATGCGCTGGTCGCAGGCGGCGCGGACATCATCGAACTCGGCATGCCCTTCACCGATCCGATGGCCGATGGCCCGGCGATCGAACTGGCGAACCTGCGCAGCCTCGGCTCGGGCACGAAGACGAGGGACGTCTTCGCCCTCGCCGCCGATTTCCGCGCGCGCCATCCCGAAACGCCGCTGATCCTGATGGGCTATGCCAATCCGATGCTGGCGCACGGGTCCGACTGGTTCGCCGACCAGTGCCAGGCCGCCGGTGTCGACGGCGTGATCTGCGTCGATATCCCGCCGGAGGAAGATGCCGAACTCGGCCCCGCCCTGCGCGCCGTCGGCGTCCATCTCGTCCGCCTAGCGACCCCGACTACGGACGCCGCCCGCCTGCCCGCCGTGCTGAACGGCGCCAGCGGCTTCCTCTACCATGTGGCCGTCGCCGGCATCACCGGCAAGCAGCAGGCGGCGCAGGCCAATATCGAAATGGCCGTCGATCGGCTGAAGGCCGCCACCGACCTGCCGATCGCGGTCGGCTTCGGCGTCCGCACGCCCGAACAGGCCGCCGCCATCGGCCGCGTCGCCGATGGCGTGGTGGTCGGCTCGGCGATCGTCGACATCGTCGGCTCGCACGGCGATGCCGCAGCGCCCTTCGTCCAGGAATTCGTCGCGTCGCTCAGCGGCGCCCTCACCACTTCTATCCGGGAGACCGCAGCATGAGCTGGATCAACCGCGTTCGTAACGCCCTGCCCTTCACCAAGAAGGAAACCACTGCCGAAACGCTCTGGCACCAGTGCCCGTCGTGCAAGGAAATGGTCTTCATCAAGGAATGGGAGGAAAATCTCTCGGTCTGCCCACGCTGCGACCATCATGGCCGCATCGGCCCGTCGGAACGGTTCGAGCAGATCCTCGATGCCGGCTTCATCCTGCTGCCGACGCCCGGCGTGCCGGAAGATCCGCTCAAGTTCCGGGATAGCAAGCGCTATCCGGACCGGATCAAGGCCGCCCGCGCCTCGACCGGGGATCAGGACGCGCTCATCAACGCGCGGGGCGCGATCGACGATGTGCCGCTGGTCATGGGCGTGCAGAATTTCGCCTTCATGGGCGGTTCCATGGGCATGGGTGTGGGCGCGGCCTTCATCCAGGGAATCAATGACGCGATCGCGCATAAATGCCCCTATGTCATCTTCACCGCCGCCGGCGGCGCACGCATGCAGGAAGGCATCCTGTCGCTGATGCAGATGCCGCGCTCCACCGTGGCGATCCAGAAGCTGCACGCGGCCGGCCTGCCCTATATCGTCGTGCTGACCGATCCGACCACCGGCGGCGTCACCGCCAGCTATGCGATGCTGGGCGATATCCAGATTTCGGAGCCCAATGCCCTGATCGGCTTCGCCGGCCAGCGCGTCATCGAAAGCACGATCCGCGAAAAGCTGCCCGAAGGCTTCCAGCGCGCCGAATATCTGCTCGACCATGGCATGCTCGACATGGTGGTCCATCGCAGCGAACTGCGCGACACGCTGGCCCGCGTGATCGGCTATCTGACGCCGCGCGCCGCAGCCTGAGCCTATATAGCGCGATAGGGGGATCAGCGCGCCATGGCCGACCATGCCGTTTCGGACGACCCGCAGGTCCAGGCCCAGCTTGACCGGCTCTGGTCGCTGTCCCCCGGCGCCGACATATTGGGACTGGAACGGATCCCCCAGTTGCTGGCGCGGCTGGATGATCCCCACCTTCGCCTGCCGCCGGTCTTCCATGTCGCCGGCACCAACGGCAAGGGGTCGACCTGCGCCTTTCTGCGCGCCGCGCTGGAGGCCGACGGAAAGTCCGTCCATGTCTTCACCTCGCCCCATCTGGTGCGCTTCAACGAGCGCATCCGCATCGCCGGCAAGCTGATCGACAATGCCATGCTCGCTGCCTATCTCGCCCGCGTGCTCGATGTGGCCGAAGGGATCGGCGCCAGCTTCTTCGAGGTGACGACCGCCGCCGCCTTCCTCGCCTTTGCCGAACATGATGCCGATGCCTGCATCATCGAGGTCGGCCTTGGCGGGCGGCTCGACGCCACCAACGTCATCGTCGATCCGGTCGTCTGCGGCATCGCCCAGCTCGGCATCGATCATCAGGCCTTCCTGGGTGACACGCTGCCGGTCATCGCCGCGGAAAAGGCCGGCATCGCCAAGCCCGGCGCGCCGCTGGTGACCCAGCGTTATGACGCCGCCCTCGCCCCGGTGATGCAGGATGCCGCGGATCGCGCCGGAACCCAATGGCTCGCCATGGGCACCGCCTGGGACGCCGCCGTCTATCGCGACCGGGTCCATTATCGTGACGAACAGGGCCATGTCGACGTGCCGATGCCGCGCCTGCCCGGCGCGCATCAGGTCCAGAATGTCGCCCTCGCCATCGCCATGCTCCGCCATCAGCAGGCCGTGCCGGTCAGCGAAGCAGCCCTGAAGGCCGCGCCGCTCTGGGCGCACTGGCCCGCCCGCCTGCAACGGCTGGAGCGCGGCCCGCTGCTCGCCGCCCTGCCCGAAGCGGCCGAAGCCTGGCTCGACGGTGGGCATAATGAAGCCGCCGGCCAGGCGATCAGCGCCTTCTTCACCGCCGACCGGCTGCACAGCCGCCAGATCCAGCTCGTCATCGGCATGCTCGCGAACAAGGATATGGACGCCTATCTCGCGCCGTTCGGCGGCCGCATCGCTCATATCCATGCGCTGCCGGTGCCGGGACATGATCATCACCCGCCCGAACGCTTCGCCGCCGTCGCCGCCCGCTGGGGCATAGGCTGCACCGCCCATGACGACCCGCAGGCGGCGATCGCCGCCATCGCACAAGATGCCGCGCAGGCCCAGGATGGGGCACCGATCATCCTGATCGCCGGCTCGCTCTATATGGCCGGAGAGATTTTGCGGTTGAACGGACAATTACCCGACTGATTTAGACTTGCGAATGCCTCGCAATAGCGTAGCTTGTGTGTCCCCGAGTCACACAAAGGCGCACCCGCATGGCATATGGAGAAAGCTACCCCGTCGAACTGCCCCGGCCCATTCCGGGCGGCTATGGCAATCGGCTGTTCCTGTTCGTCATGCGCCGCATGGCGACGGCGGGGGTCAATGATGCCCATGCCGCCAATGCGATGCTGGGCGCCTTCGGCAAAAGCTATCGCCGGCCCCTGGTGCTGATGCGCGCGATGATGCTGGAACTGGCGCGCGCCGCCAGTCGCAAGATATTGGTCGCGCCCTGTTGCTGCGCGCGGATGACGGCGGACGAGGCGGCGATCATGCAGGCGGTGGGCGATGCGCTGCGCGATCCGCATACCGCCTTCGACAATGTCTCGGGGCTGCTGGGCAATGACGATGCGCTGGGCGCGCTCACCTGCCTGCAGGCGGTGGCGCAGGCGCATAGCGACCTTGGCCGGCCGCTGGACCTCTACGCGGCCAATTAAAGCATCGTGCGCAAAAGTGGGAACCGGTTTTGCGCTTAAAACGATGCGACAACAAAAAATTAGAGCGCGCTGCCTGCGTCGGATTTAACGCAGCGCGCTCTAAGCCGCCGCTTTCCGCAGTTCCGCCAGCCGCTCCCCCGCCCAGCGATACATATCGGCCTGGGCGGCGCGCTGGGTGCGGTCGAGCCGCCTGGCCCGCTGCTCGACCTCCTCCAATATCTGCCGCGCGCGCAGCCGGTCGCCCTGCTCCAGCAGGAAGGCGGCATAATGGCAGCGCGCCTCCTCGCCGGCATAACGGCTCATCACATCCTCGAACAGCAGGCGCGCCTGCACATCCTCACCGATATCGGCCAGCATCCGCGCCCGCAGCAGCGCGCGCCGATCCCATTCGCTGCCCCGGCCGACGTCGGGCACATCGTCCAGCTCCGCCAACCCCTCGCGGCTGCGCCCCAGTTCGAACAGGGTCTGCGCCAGCTTCACCTGCGTCGTCGCATCCTGCCCCGGCCCCAGCGCCAGCCCCTTGCGATAGGCCGCCTCCGCCTCGGCAAAGCGGCCCAGGTCCAGCAGCGCATCGCCCAGCGCGATCTGGTTGGCCGCGGTCTCCGCCAGGTCCAGATCAGCCCGCGCCTTGCGCAGGCCGCGTTCGGGATCGACCTTGCCGACCACCTGGCTGCGCGCGGTGCGCAGATGGCGATTGCCCCAATAGGCCGGCAACACCTCCAGCATCAGATAGGCAAAGCAGCCTGCCAGCGAGAAGAGGAAGATGAACAGCATCCAGATCTGGTTGCGGCCGCTGCGCACGACATCGACCGCACAGATGATCTGGATACAGATGGATGCGACGAGGAAGATCATGCGGCGCTTCCGCTCGCCTTGTCGCCATCAGCAGTCGCCGCCGTGCCGATGCTCGCGTCGATCAGCCCAGCCCGCATCATCAGCCAGAACAGCAGGATGCCCGGCACCGCCAGCGCCGTCGTCAGCAGGTAGAAATCGACATAGCCGAACCGCTCGATCAGCGCGCCGGCGGTCGTCCCGGTCAGGAAACGGCCGACGATGCTCGCCGCGGCCGAGATCAGCGCATATTGGGCCGCCGTGAAGCGCAGGTCACACAACGCCGAGAAATAGGCGACGACGGTGACGCCGCCGATGCCGCTCGCGAAATTCTCGAAGCCGATCGCCCCGGCCATGCCCCAGTTGCTCTTGCCCAGCGCCGCCAGTGCGGCGAAGCTGAAATTGGACACGCACATCAGCACCAGACTGATCAGCACCGACCGTTTCATGCCCAGCCGCGCATAGAGAATGCCGCCGACGAAAATACCGATCAGATAGGCCCAGAAGCCGATGCCGACGTCATAGATGGCGATCTCGTCATTGCTGTATCCCATGTCGTCGAACAGCAGGCGGAAGGTCAGGTTGGCGAGCGTGTCGCCGATCTTGTGCAGCAGGATGAAGCAGAGGACCAATACCGCGCCCCGGCGACGGAAAAACTCCACCAGCGGACCGGCGATCGACTGCCACACTTCGCCCATGCCGCGCCGCGCCGCCGCCTCGCGGTGCCGTTCGGGTTCGCCCAGCACCAGCCCGGTCAGCATCGCCGGCAGGGCGAAGACCGCGCAGGCCAGATAGGCGCCATGCCAGCCGATCCGCGCCGCCAGCACCAGCGCCAGCGCGCCGGCCGCCACCGACCCGATCCGCCAGCCATATTGCGACATGCCGGAACCAACGCCCAGTTGTTCGGGCTTCAGCGTCTCGATCCGATAGGCATCGATCACGATGTCGAAGGTCGCACCGGCAGCCCCGACCAGGATCGCGGCATAGGCGGTCTGCAACAGGCTGGTGCTCGGATCGACCAGCGCCAGATTGGCGACCGCGGCCATCACCAGCAGCCCCGTCAGCAACAGCCAGGATACGCGCTGCCCCAGTCGGCCGATGATCGGCAGGCGCACACCATCGACCATCCAGGCCCATAGCCATTTGAGATTATAGACCAGGAAGGCGAGCGTGAAGGCGGTCACGGCTTTCTTGTCGATGCCGTCCTGCGCCAGCCGCGTCGTCAGCGTGGCACCGATCATCGCATAGGGAAATCCGGACGACACCCCCAGGAAGAAAGCCGCCAGCGGCTCCTTCTGCACATAGGGCTTTACCGCGTCGCTCCAGCTGCGCGTGCCGCCGGCCAATTCCGTCATGATCTGTGATGCCCCCGATGATGCGATCCGGGCGCCACCATATGAGCAAATGCAGCAGAGGCAAGCGGCACGGCCGCCTGCCTGCCCCGGATCAGCCCGGCGTCAGGCGATCTCGGCGAACAGCTTCATGCCGCGCGGCTTGCGTGGTGGCGCGCGACCGGCCAGCACCGCATCGACCACCGCGATCGCCGCCAGCAGGTCGCGCGGGGCGAAGGGCTTGGCGAGACAGCCGACCGCCAGCGATCGCGCATCGGCGGGACAGGCACCGGTGACGAACAGCACGGGCAATTGGCGCGCATGGGCATGGCGCGCGACCTCTATGCCGCAGCGCCCACCGCGCAGATTGATGTCGGTGACGACCAGATCGACCGATCCCATATCGATCACGCGGGCGGCGTGGGTGTGGCTGTCGACGGTGGCGGCGATGCGATAGCCTGCCTGGGACAGGATATGCTCATGGTCGAAGGCGACGAGCGGTTCATCCTCCACCACCAGTACGCTGCGGATGGCGTTGCGCGGCGCACCTGCCCCGTCTCTCGCCCCGTCCCTGGCCGTGTCGTCCCCTCTGATTCGCCCGAAAAACATTTGCTGTCCTGCCCCGTTTCCGCCATGCAACCGACCAACGCCGCGCCCCGGCGCCGGGTTGCGCCCGGCCGGGGCTTTGCCGTTCACATGGACGGCGCTATGGCACCGTTCATCATATTGCACATGCCGCCCTGATATGGGGATGGCCACCCGTCACGAAAAGGAATGCATCAAGTGGAACCGCCAAAAAAATCTGGTCCGCCGCGCCGGTCGGGTCCGGGCGGTCCCAAGC
>Ga0209813_10000112_pt1 | contig 29493 bp, 19 predicted proteins | sample EndMethybrTD3033_FD_187596 | JGI IMG/M metagenome (GOLD analysis project Ga0209813, IMG submission 187596) | Populus endosphere microbial communities from Tennessee, USA - Endosphere MetaG P. TD hybrid TD303-3 (SPAdes) (version 2) | ecosystem: Host-associated > Plants > Roots > Endosphere... | reverse complement strand
GGTCGCGCCCGGTCCACGCCGTATCGACATGCGCCGGCCTGGCAGCGCTTTCGCTCTCGATGGCCGCCACCGCCCATGCGCAATCCGCCCCTGCCGAGGCTGCGGCGGACAAACTGGAAGCCGGTCGCGTCCCGGTGCCCGCCGCCCCGCCCGAAGCGCAGCTGCCCGAAATCGCGCCGATCATTCCCGACTCCGAATTCAACGCGGCGATCCCCTCGCTCGACGTCGATAACGATCCCGAGCTCGACCGGCCGCTCGAATCGATCGAGGCGTTCGAGCGCCGCATCGCCAGCGAGCAGGCCGGAGCGAAGCCTGCGGAAGGCCAGGCACCGCCGCTCGGCGATCCCGCGCTGGCCGACAAGGACTCGGTCGAGACGATCGGCGACGCGCCCGTCCGCGATGCCGAACTGGCCAAACCGCTGATCCCGCTCGACCAGTTCCAGGTGGAGCCGGTGCAGTTCGCCGAAGACGCGGAGCCGGAGGAAAAGGCCGAGAAAGTCGCCTACAGCGTCGAGATCAACGGCATGGAGGAAGCCGACGCATCGACCGAGGCCGATCTGGCGGGAACATTCAAGGACTTGTCGGCCCTGCGCGACGGCGATGGCGAGGCCTCTAACGTGGCTATGGTCCGTGCCCGCCTGACCGAGGACAGCGCGCTGATGCAGCGCATCCTCGCATCCGAAGGCTGGTACGAGGCGCGCGTGACCACCCGGCTGGACCGCCGCGGCGATGTCGCAGGCGAAGACCCGCGCGATGGCGGCGATGCGGCCAGTCCCGCCGGCGGCGACCCCGCCGACACCCGCACCGCGCGCCGCCGCCGCGCACTGACAGCGGTGCTCAACGTCGTGCCGGGCAAGCGCTACAACCTGGCCGCGATCGATGTGCAGGCCGGGCCGACCGTGCCGCCGACATTGATCGCCGACAATCTCGCGCTCAAGGTGGGCGAACCCATCGTCGCCCAGCGCGTGCAGGGCGCAGAAGCGCAAGTGGCCATCGCCCTCCCGCAGAACGGCTATCCCTTCGCCGAGGTCGGCCAGCGCGACATCCTGCTCGATCCGGCGACCGCCGACGGCGTCTATACCCTGCCGATCACGGTGGGCCCGCGCGCCACGGTGGGCGGCTTCGCCACAGAGGCGTCGGATGGAGGCGATCTCGCGTTCGACGAAAAGCATGTGGAGGTACTGGCCCGCTTCAAGCGCGGGGAGATATACGACGGCCGCAAGATCGACGACTTGCGCCAGGCGCTCGTCGCCACCGGGCTGTTCTCCACCGTCGCCGCCGAACCCCAGCGCACCGGTGAAGCGGTGGGCGACGGCACCGAATACGTGACGATCATGGTCAAGCAGGACGCCGGCCCGCCGCGCACCATCGCCGGCACCGCCGGCTACGGCACCGGCGAAGGCCTGCGCGCCGAAGCGAGCTGGACTCATCGCAACCTGTTCCCGCCCGAAGGCGCGCTGATCGTCCACGGCGTCGCCGGCACCAAGGAGCAGGGCGCGGGGGTGACGTTCCGCCGCTCCAACGCCGGCAAACGCGACCGCGTGTTCGAACTGGTCGCCGAAGCGTCGCACAGCAACTACGACGCCTACAGCGCCTATACCGGCCGGCTCGGCGCGCGCATCAGCCGCGATTCGACGCCGATCTGGCAGAAGAAATACACTTACGCATTCGGTGCCGACATCATTGCCACGGCGGAAAAGGATTACGATTTCGCGGCGGGCCAGCGGCTGCGCCGCACGTTCTTCATCGGCGCGCTGACGGGGCAGGTCGGCTTTGATCGCAGCACCAACCGCCGCGATCCCACCCAGGCGCTGCTGGATCCGACCGACGGCTTCCGCCTGACCGCGCTGATCCAGCCCGAAGGATCGTTGGAGGACGGCTTCAATCCTTATGTCCGCGCGCGGATCGACGGATCGGCCTATTTCTCGGCGACCGACGACATCGTCCTGGCCGGCCGTGTGCGCTTCGGCACGATCCAGGGGGCGAAGCGCGAGGATATCGCCCCGTCGCGGCGGTTCTATTCGGGCGGCGGCGGATCGGTGCGCGGCTATGGCTACCAGAAGCTCGGCCCGCTCGACCCCAACGGCGATCCCATCGGCGGGCGCAGCCTGAACGAGGCGGCGGCCGAAGTCCGCTATCGCTTCGGCAATTTCGGCGCGGTCGGCTTCTTCGACGTCGGCCAGTCCTACGCCTCGACGATGCCCAAGTTCTCCGACTTGCGCTACGGCGTCGGCGTGGGCGCGCGGTACTATACCAATTTCGGCCCAATGCGCGTCGATGTCGCCACCCCGCTCGGCCGGCGCAAGGGCGAAGGGCGGATCAACGTCTACGTGTCGATCGGGCAGGCCTTCTGATGGCCGGTCCGGACGAAACGCCGCCTGCGGAAGCCGCGCCCGAACAGGCGGAAGCGCCGCGCAAGAACGCCGCCAGCCTGCCGCTGCGCATCGCCAAATGGGTCGGCGGTATCCTGCTCACGCTCGTGCTGCTGATCGGCGGCGGCGTCTTCGTGCTCGATACCGGCCCGGGTCACCGCTTCGTCGCCGACCAGATTGCCAGGCTGGAATTCCAGAACGGCATGCGGATCAGGATCGGGCGCATCGAAGGCTCCCTTTTCGACGACATGACGCTGCGCGCGCTGTCGATCCACGACACCAAGGGCGAATTCCTGTTCTCGCCCGAAGTGAAAGTAAGCTGGCGGCCGTTCGACTACCTCAAGAACCACGTCGATATCCGATCGGCCACGGCCGCGCGGATGACGCTGCGCCGCGTGCCCGCGTTCCGCGCCACGCCGCCCAGCGACGAACCGCTGCTGCCCGATCTCGATATCGACATCGGCAGCCTTAAGATCGACCGCTTCGTCGCCGAACCCGCCGTCTCGGGCGAACGCCGCATCGCCACCATCGCCGGCAAGGCGCATATCGCCAATCGCCGGGCGCAAGTGCAATTCAACGGCACGACCGTGGCGATCCAGGCCGCGCCCGGTCAGCTTGCCGCGGGCGGCGGCGACCGGATCGCCCTGACGCTCAACGCCGTGCCCGAAAGCAACCGGCTGGATATCAAACTCACGCTCGACGCGCCCAAGGGCGGCGTCATCGGCGCGCTGGCCGGGATAAGCGACCCGCTGGCCGTGCGGCTCGACGGGCGCGGCGACTGGAAGGCATGGAACGGCAAGCTCGACGCCGACCTTTCCGGCACCGAATTCGCCCGCCTGACGCTGGCCGCGCGTGACGGCGTTTTCACCGTCAAGGGTCCGACGCAAGTCGCTCGCCTGGCTCCCGCCGGTCCCACCGCGACGCTGCTGGGGCCGATCACCAATCTCGATCTCACCGCCGCGCTCGAAGATCGCCGCGCCACGCTTTCGGGCACGGTATCCAGCGACGCCTTCAATCTCGCCACGAACGGCGTGGTGAACCTGGCCGACAGCACGTTCCAGGACCTCAAGCTCGCTTTGGTTCTGCTCAAGCCCTCGGCACTGGCCGAGAACCTGAGCGGCAGCGGACTGCGCGCCCTGCTGACGCTGAACGACGGGTTCGCCACCCCGCGTGTCGCTTATACGGTCGACGCGGCGCGGCTGACGATGAACGACATGGGCCTCGAACGCCTTTCGGCCAGGGGCGCGGCGCGGATCGACGCCGACCGCATCATGGTGCCGGTCGACGCCAGTGTGGCGCGGATCACCGGGCTGGACACCGTCGCCGGCGGGACGCTGGCCAATGTGCGGCTAAACGGCAACGTCGCCATAGACGGCCCGCGCATCCTCTCCGACGACATGCGCATCCGTTCCGATCGGATCGACGGCAAGCTGATCCTCCTCGCCGACACTTCCAAGGGCTTCTACACCGGCGCGGTGAACGGCAGGATCGACCGTTACCGGATCGAAAGCGTCGGCCTATTCAACATCGAGACGCGCGCAGACCTGAAGACCGTGCCGAACGGCTTCGCCATGGTCGGCAATGTCCGTGCGCGGTCCACCCAGCTGTTCAATTCGGGCGTGCGCGATTTCCTGGGCGGCAACGCGGTCGCCGCCAGCGACGTCAGCTATGGCCCCGACGGCGTGATCCGTTTCGCCAACTTGCGCGTCTCCGCCCCCCAGTTCCGGCTCGCTGGCGGCCAGGGCAGCTATTCGCCCAACGGCCAGATCGTGTTCAACGGCACCGCCTTTTCCAACCAGTACGGCAAAGTCGGCGTGCGCGTGGCCGGCACCGTTTCCGATCCGCAGGCGACGATCAACGCAGAGCGGCCCGGCCTTGGCATCGGGCTCGCCAACCTCAACGCGCGGATCACCGGCGCGCCGGGCGGCTATCGCCTCGCCGCCACGGGCGACACCGATTATGGCCCGCTCACCGCCAATGTCGTGCTGAAAACGGGCAGGCAGCTCGCCATCCAGATCGACGAGGCGAACCTGTCGGGCATCGCCTTCGCCGGATCGCTGGTCCAGACCCCGGCCGGGCCTTTCGCCGGGCAGCTCACCGCCAACGGGAGCGGGCTGAACGGGCTGGTCAGATTGGGCGCGGCGGGCAAGTACCAAGAGGCGCTGGTCAACTTGCGCGCCACCGACACGGTGCTGCCCGGCCCCGCCAATCTCTCCATCGGCTCGGCCATCGTCGATGCGCGGATCGTGCTTTACGACAAACCCTATGTCGTCGCCGACGCCCAGCTCGCCCAGACGCATTACGGATCGTTCGATCTCAACGCGGCGCGGGTGCTCGTCGACTATCGCGACGGGCGCGGCACCGCCAAGGCGCTGGTCGAAGGCACCGGCGGCGCGCCGTTCCGCCTAGCCATCAACGCCGATCTCCAGCCCAACCTCTGGCGGGCGATGCTCGATGGCAGGATGCGCGGCGTCGCGGTGAAGACGGCCAGCCCGGCGCGGATCATCCCCAAGGCGGGCGGCTACGAACTGCTGCCCACCAAGATCGACGTCGGCAGCGGCAGCCTGCGCCTGGCCGGCACTTATGGCGACGGCATCAAGGTCGAAAGCCGGCTCGACCGGCTGAACCTCGCCATGTTCAACGCCATTCTGCCCGGATACGGCTTCAGCGGCCGAGCGACGGGCAGCCTGGACTTCTCGCAGCCCAACCCCTCGGCCTTCCCGCGCGCCGACGCGCGGCTGACCATCGACGATTTCACCCGCACCACCGCCGTCGCGGTGAGCCAGCCGGTCGACGTCAACTTTGTCGGCAAGCTGCTGCCCGACGGCGGCGAGGCGCGCGCGGTGATCCGGCGGCGGGGCAGCGTGATCGGCCAGCTCCAGGCCTCGCTGCGCCCACTGCCGCCCGGCGCCGGCCCATGGACGACCCGGCTGCTGAGCGCCCCGCTGGGCGGCGGCATCCGTTATAACGGCCCCGCCGAAACGCTGGTGTCGTTCGGCGGCCTGGCCGACCAGAGCCTGACCGGCCCGATCGGCCTTGCCGCCGACTTCTCTTGCAAGGTCTCGGCGCCATGCCTCAACGGCGTGGTCCGCGCCAACAACCTGGTCTACGAGAACCAGACTTACGGCACACGGCTCACCAACCTTGCTCTGTCGGGCCGGTTCGGCGGCGACCGGCTGGAAGTGGAAAGCCTGACCGCGCGCGCCGGTAATGGCACGATCAGCGCCAAGGGCTTCGTCAGCCTTGCCGCCGCCTCGGGCTATCCGATGGACGTGACGGCGACGCTCCAGAACGCGCGCCTCGCCCGGAGCGAAGCCATATCCGGCAGCGCCACCGGCACCTTGCGCCTGACCAAGACCGCCGGCGAAACCGCGCTGCTGTCGGGCGAGTTGCGCCTCCCCGAAACGCGTTACCAGATCATCCGCCAGGGTTCGGCCGAAGTGCCCGAGCTGACCGGCGTGCGCTTCAAGCCGCCGCGGGGCCGCCAGCTCATCACCGGCAACGAACCCGCCAAGCCGGGGCCGGGCCTGTTCTCGCTGCTGCGCCTCGACCTCAAGCTGCGCGCGCCCGAAGAACTTTACGTTTCCGGCATGGGCCTCGAATCCGAATGGCGGGCCAACTTCTCCGTCACCGGCACCAGCGCCGCGCCGGTGCTGGCGGGACAAGTGGAGCTGATCCGCGGCACGCTGGGCTTCGCCGGGCGTTCGTTCGACCTGTCGGAAGGCCATCTCGACTTCACCGGCGGGCGGACGATCGACCCCGTGATCGCCATGGTCGCGACGGAAGACGTCGATGACGTGACGGTGAACGTCAACGTATCGGGCCGCGCGTTCAATCCGCAGATCACCTTCTCCAGCGTGCCCGGCCTGCCGCAAGACGAAATCCTCTCGCGCGTGCTGTTCGGCAGCTCGATCTCCAGCATTTCGACGCTGCAGGCCGTCCAGCTCGCCTCTTCGCTCAATTCGCTGCGCGGATCGGGCGGCGGGCTCAACCCGCTGGGCAAGCTGCGATCGGCCACGGGAATCGACCGCTTGCGCATCCTCAGCCCCGACGAGACAACAGGGCGCGGCACGGCGCTGGCGGCCGGACAGTACCTGACCGACGACATCTATGTCGAACTCGTCACCGACGCGCGCGGCTTCACCGCCACCCAGCTCGAAGTCAGCCTGACCAAGTGGCTGTCGGTGATGAGCCAGGCCGGTGGTTCGGGCCTCACCCAGTTCAACGTGCGCGTGAAGAAGAATTACTGATGCGGCGCGTGCGAGGCATGTCGCCCTCCCTGCTTGCAATGACGAAGAAGGGTGCGGTTCAGCTCACGCCTGCCCTCCTCTTGCTCCTCGCCGCCTGCCAGAAGCCGACGTTCGACGAACGCTATGCGGAGGCTGAGAAATCGATCCGCGCCACGGCCGCCGCGATCGACAAGGAACTGGCCGAGCGGGAAAAGGCGGAAGGCGGCGCTATCCCTTCGGTGCCTCCAGCCCCTCAGGCCCCAGCATCGCTTCCGGCCGCACGATAGCGTCGTAGTCCTCGGCGCTCACCGCGCCGCTGGCCAGCGCAGCCTCGCGCAGGGTGATGCCCTTCTCGTGCGCCGTCTTGGCGATCTTCGCCGCCGCGTCATAGCCGATCTTCGGCGCCAGCGCGGTCACCAGCATCAGCGACCGATCGACCCCGGCGCGAATATTGTCCTCGCGCGGCTCCAGCCCGGCCAGCAGGTGGCGGACGAAACTGTCCGCCGCGTCGGCAATCAGCCGCACCGACTGCAGGAAGTTATAGGCGATGACCGGGCGATAGACGTTCAGCTCGAACTGCCCCTGGCTGGCGGCGAAGGTGATCGTCGCATGGTTGCCGAAGACCTGGGCGCAGACCTGGGTCATCGCCTCGCATTGGGTCGGGTTGACCTTGCCCGGCATGATCGAGGAACCCGGCTCGTTCTCGGGCAGGGCAAGCTCCCCCAGGCCCGATCGCGGACCGGAACCCAGAAGGCGGATGTCGCCGGCGATCTTGTACAGGCTCGCCGCCAGAGTGTTCAGCGCGCCGTGGCAGAAGAGCAGGCCGTCCTCCGATGCCAGCGCCTCGAACTTGTTCGGCGCGCTGGTGAAGGGAATACCCGTCATCCCGGCGATCGCCTGCGCCATCGCCTCGCCGAAACCGGGCGGCGCATTGAGCCCGGTACCCACGGCCGTGCCGCCTTGCGCCAGCTCGCAGACCCCCGGCAGCGTGGCGCGCAGCCGCGCGATCCCGGCCTCGACCTGCCGGGCATAGCCGGAGAATTCCTGCCCCAGCGTCAGCGGGGTCGCATCCTGGGTATGCGTCCGGCCGATCTTGACGATATGCCGCCAGGCATGCGCCTTGGCATCCAGCGCTTCGTGGAGCGCGGCGAGGTTGGGCAGCAGCCGATCCTCGATCGACATCATCGCGGCGATGTGGATCGCGGTGGGGAAACTGTCGTTCGACGACTGGCCAAGGTTGACGTGATCGTTGGGGTGGACCGGGCTTTTCGCACCGGCCGCGCCGCCGAGCCGAAGATTCGCCACGTTGGCGATCACCTCGTTGACGTTCATGTTGCTCTGCGTGCCCGAGCCGGTCTGCCAGACGACCAGCGGGAAATGATCGTCGAGCCGGCCGGCGATCACCTCGTCGGCCGCCGCTTCGATCGCTTCGGCCAGTTCGGGCGCGAGCAGCCCCAGTTGGCCGTTCACCCGCGCCGCCGCGCGCTTCACCACTGCCAGCCCGCGAATCACCGGCAGGGGCATGCGCTCCTCGCCGATACGGAAATTCTCCGACGATCGCTGCGTCTGCGCTCCCCACAGGCGATCCGCGGGCACGGCGATCTCGCCCATGGTGTCGCGTTCGATGCGGGTGTCGGGCATGGTCGTCCTCCTGCCGTCATCCCGGCGAAGGCCGGGGTCGCTAGCCGCCGGGTCCTATCTGGAGGCCGACGGTCCCGGATCAAGTCCGGGACGACGATCTACCCGAATCCGCCCAAACGAAAAAGGCGGCGCGAGTTGCCTCGCGCCGCCTTCTTTTCAAGTCGGCCCAGTCCGACCGCGAGATTACTTGATCTCGACGGTGCCGCCGGCTTCCTCGATCTTCTTCTTGATCTCTTCGGCTTCAGCCTTGTTGACGCCTTCCTTGATGGCCTTGGGAGCCGATTCAACGAGGGTCTTGGCTTCGGTCAGGCCGAGCGAGGTGATCGCGCGGACTTCCTTGATGACCTGGATCTTCTTGCCGCCGTCGCCCGTCAGGATGACGTCGAATTCGGTCTTCTCTTCAACGGCTTCGGCAGCAGCGCCACCGCCGGCGGGGGCAGCAACGGCAACCGCGGCAGCGGCGGAAACGCCCCATGCCTCTTCGAGAGCCTTGGCGAGGTCAGCGGCCTCGAGGACGGTCAGCTGCGACAGTTCTTCAACAAGCTTGGCGATATCGGCCATGATGTTCACTCCTAGTTTCGTGGCCGGGATGCGCCCGAACGACGGCACCCCGGTAAATCGTGTGGAATCGTCTTAAGCTGCGTCCTTCGCGGCGTAGGCGCCGAAGACGCGCGCCAGCTTGGCCGCCGGGGCGGTCGAAAGCTGGGCGATCTTCGTCGCCGGAGCCTGGACGAGGCCGACAAGCTTCGCGCGCAGTTCGTCGAGCGAGGGCATCGAGGCGAGCGCCTTGATGCCTTCCGCGTTCAGAACCTGCGTGCCCATCGCGCCACCGACGATCTCGATCTTGTCGGTCGTCTTGGCGAAGTCCACGACCGCCTTGGCGGCGGCGACGGGATCGACCGAAGAGGCGATCGCCGTCGGACCCGTGAACATCTCGTCGATGCCCCCGTAGTTCGTGTCCTTGATGGCAAGCTTGGCAAGACGGTTCTTCGCAACCTTGTAGGTCGCACCCGCATCGCGAATCTTGCCGCGCAAGGCGGTGGACTGGGCCACCGACATGCCGAGGTTGCGGGTGACTACCACCACGCCGACCTCGTTGAAGACCGCGTTGAGCGAAGCGACCGATTCGGCTTTCTGCGAACGATCCATGCCTTACTCCTTCACAAATGACCGTCGAAGCGAACTTCGGCGGCCGGCTACGTAGTCCGCGCGCGCCGAAGCGCTTGCGGGCGAGTCCGTTGAGGGGGGAAGGAGTATGCGTCGAAACGCATAAAGGCATCGCACCGGATGGAGCGAAGGCCGTATGAAATCTCTTTTCCCCGTCTAGGCTGGAAATTAAGCCCCGGCGATTCCGGCGCACCAACTGTCTCGGACGGATGACCGGCAGCGAACCGCCGGTCGGCCGGGCCATTGGCGCAAGGCACCCCGAAAGTCAAGGCGGGAGACCCGCGCGCCCGCAGGAGCCATCCCCGACGGGCGATAAAAGAGAAGGCGGCTCCCGGGGGAACAGGGAGCCGCCTTCAGCAACTCGTCCCGAAGGACGAGCGGGACGTACCTTTCAGACCTCGGCGCCTGAGTCAGACCGTGACCGGCTGGGGGGATGCGGGGGCAACGCGCCGGCCCGGTTCGTAGGTACGCCAATCAAAAGGTTCGCTGGCCGCTTCGCGCTGCTGCTGTTCGCGCGTCTGCAAGATGATCCGCGCGCGGCGGCGACGGGCCTTGCGCGAACGGAAGGGATTTTCGGCATCGGGCGGCATGTCCACCATCCGCTGCAGCAAGGCGTCACGCGCCTCACCGTGTGGAATCGGACCGGCGGGAACGGCGGCAGACGGCGAGGGGTCCGAGACATCCCGGACGACCGGGGCCTCGGCGACCTGGGCTTCGCTTTCGCCTATCGGGCTCTTCAGCATCTTGTAGCTGACCACGGTGGACTGCCTTTCGGCCGGTGAAACGGCGGCCGCGCGGACCGGCGCCGGCTCGGTGACCAGCGGCTCGACCGGCAATGCAGCTTCCGCACGGGCGCGAGGCGTATAGGCCGGTTCGTCCGGAAGCGACCGGTCGACGACCGCACGACGGCGACGCGAGCGCAAGGCGAGCAGACCGGCCCCGCCCGCCAGCCCCAAGGCCGCGAGGAGCGCCGCAAGCGACGCGTCGTCACCAAGCCCCGAACCCGGTTCGTCCACCCCCGATTCATTCACCGACACCTCGGTGACGGGCGCCGTGTCGAGCACCGCGTCGGCCGGGGGCGCGATTTCAGGGCCGATCGGAGCCGTCGCCGCGACAACAGCGGGCGTTTCGGCGACTGGCTGGGGCGGAACGGGCTTGGACGGCGCGGCTGCGGCCGGTCGCTGCGCACGGGCTTCCGCCGAGACGGCGGCACGGGCAGCGCGCTCGCGCGGGGCCGGTTGAGCCGGGAGCGCGGGCTCCGCGACTGCGGAGACATCGGGCAGGACCAGCGTGGGCATGCCGGCGGATGGCGCTGCCGGCTCGCTCGTACTCGGCAGGCTATCCGCCGGCGCCACCGGCGGCGCAGAGACCGCCTGCGGCAATTCCAGCGACGGCGCAGCTTCCTGAGCCGCGGCGGGGGTGGTTCCAAACGCAATGACAGCAGAAATCGCTGTGGTTGCGCCGAGCGAGCGTATGAATGCATTGGTCATGAAACAAGCGTGGGATCAGACCGCCGGAATGAAAGTCGAAAAATGACGAAAAGAGTGTTTTTAAGCGTTGAACCGTTGAATTTGTACGGCTTTTGAGCAAATAATAGCATTCGCTGTCCGTCAGTCCATGACGCTTTCTTTATCTCGAAAATTTGATCGCGATTCTGGAACTTTTTACCAAGCCAGTAGTTTGCAGGCCGTCCGAACGATGAGCTGTCTCGCCCGGCACAGGCAATTGACTCTCCGGAACCGGACTCCTATATGGCGACCTGCCCGATGCTTCGAGCAAGCCATGTCCATGCGCGGGGACATGTCCAGGAAGGAAGCGGCGGGTTCCACCGAACGCAAAGGCTGCTGGCCATGGCCCCACCGGGATGCCGTGCGCCGTGCGGCCTTTTCGCTTTTGGCGGCGCCACCAACCGCGCGTGGCACGAATTTTTCGCCGGACGCCGCAATCATCGCGGCCCGGCCCAAGCGAAGAGGCAAGACCCCTCCCATGGCGACCAAGCCCCTCCACCCGACCGGCGCGCGCGCTTCGTCCAAGCGCCGCATCCGCAAGATCTTCGGCGACATCCACGAAGTCGTGCAAATGCCGAACCTGATCGAAGTGCAGCGCGAAAGCTATGAGCAGTTCCTGCGCTCCGATCCGAAGACGGGCTACATCTCGGGCCTGGAAAAGACCTTGCGCTCGGTCTTCCCGATCCGCGACTTCGCCGGCACCAGCGAGCTGGACTTCGTCCACTACGAACTGGAAGACCCCAAGTACGACGTCACCGAATGCCGCCAGCGCGGCATCACTTATTCCGCGCCGATGAAGGTCACGCTGCGCCTGATCGTGTTCGAGGTGGACGCCGAGACCGAGACCCGCTCCGTGCTCGATATCAAGGAGCAGGACGTCTACATGGGCGACATGCCGCTGATGACCGCGAACGGTACGTTCGTGATCAACGGCACCGAGCGCGTGATCGTCAGCCAGATGCACCGCTCGCCGGGCGTATTGTTCGACCATGACCGCGGCAAGACCCACTCTTCGGGCAAGTTCCTGTTCGCCGCGCGCGTCATTCCCTATCGCGGTTCGTGGCTGGACTTCGAATTCGACGCCAAGGACATCGTCAACGTCCGTATCGACCGCAAGCGCAAGCTGCCGGTCACCGCGCTGCTCTATGCGCTGGGCCTCGCCGACGAGGACATCCTCAACCACTTCTACGAAACCGTCAGCTGGCAGCGTGGCCAGGGCGGCTGGCAGGTGCCTTACGTCGCCGAGCAATGGCGCGGCACGAAGCCGACTTTCGACATCGTCGACGCCAAGTCGGGCGAAGTGATCTTCCCCGCCGGCCAGAAGATCAGCCCCCGCGCCGCCAACAAGGCGTCGAAGGACGGCCTGACCCAGCTGTTGATCCCGACCGAGGAAATCTTCGCCCGCTATTCGGCGCGCGACGTCATCGACGAGTCGACCGGGCGCATCTACATCGAGGCGGGCGACGAAGTTTCGCCCGAGAACCTCGAAGCGCTCGACAAGGCGGGCATCGACCACCTCGACCTGCTCGACATCGATCACGTCAACACCGGCCCCTGGATCCGCAACACGCTCAAGGCCGACAAGGCCGAGAACCGTGAGATGGGCCTGGAAGCGATCTACAAGGTCATGCGTCCGGGTGAGCCGCCGACGAAGGAAACCGCCGAGGCGCTGTTTGCCGGGCTGTTCTTCGACGGTGACCGCTACGACCTGTCGGCCGTGGGCCGCGTCAAGCTCAACATGCGCCTGGGCCTCGATGCCGAGGACACCGTCACCACGCTGCGCACCGAGGACATCCTCGCCGTGGTCAAGGAACTGGTGAACCTCAAGGACGGCAAGGGCGAGATCGACGACATCGACAACCTCGGCAACCGCCGCGTGCGTTCGGTGGGCGAGCTGCTGGAGAACCAGTACCGCGTGGGCCTGCTGCGCATGGAGCGCGCCGTGAAGGAGCGCATGAGCAGCGTCGACGTGTCCACCGTGATGCCGAACGACCTCATCAACGCCAAGCCCGCCGTGGCCGCGGTGCGCGAGTTCTTCGGTTCCAGCCAGCTCTCGCAGTTCATGGACCAGACCAACCCGCTGTCGGAAGTCACCCACAAGCGCCGCGTCTCGGCGCTCGGGCCGGGCGGCCTCACGCGTGAGCGCGCCGGCTTCGAAGTCCGCGACGTCCACCCGACCCACTACGGCCGCATCTGCCCGATCGAGACGCCCGAAGGCCCGAACATCGGCCTCATCAACTCGCTGTCCACCTTCGCGCGGGTCAACAAGTACGGCTTCATCGAGACGCCGTACCGCAAGGTCGTCGACGGCAAGGTGACGTCCGAAGTCGTCTATCTTTCCGCCATGGAAGAGCAGAAGCATACCGTCGCCCAGGCTTCGGCCGAAACCAACCCCGACGGCAGCTTCGCCGAGGAACTGGTCTCGGCGCGTGAAGGCGGCGAATTCGTCATCGCCCCGCGCGATCACGTCACGCTGATGGACGTTTCGCCCAAGCAGCTCGTCTCGGTCGCCGCCTCGCTCATTCCGTTCCTGGAAAACGACGACGCCAACCGCGCGCTCATGGGATCGAACATGCAGCGCCAGGCGGTGCCACTGGTCCGCGCCGAGGCGCCGTTCGTCGGCACCGGCATGGAAGAGACGGTGGCCCGCGATTCGGGCGCGGCCATCGCCGCGCTGCGCGGCGGCATCGTCGACCAGGTCGACGCCGCGCGTATCGTCATCCGCGCTTCGGGCGATATCGAACCCGGCCAGTCGGGCGTCGACATCTACACGCTGCAGAAGTTCCAGCGCTCCAACCAGAACACCTGCATCAACCAGCGCCCGCTGGTTAAGGTCGGCGATCTGGTCGAGCAGGGCGACATCCTGGCCGACGGTCCCTCGACCGAGCTGGGCGAACTGGCGCTGGGCCGCAACAGCCTGGTCGCGTTCATGCCCTGGAACGGCTACAACTACGAGGACTCGATCCTGATCTCCGAGCGGATCGTGAAGGACGACGTCTTCACCTCGATCCACATCGACGAGTTCGAAGTGATGGCCCGCGACACCAAGCTCGGGCCCGAGGACATCACCCGCGACATTCCGAACGTCGGCGAGGAAGCCCTGCGCAACCTCGACGAAGCAGGCATCGTCTACATCGGCGCCGAAGTGCATCCGGGCGACATTCTGGTCGGCAAGATCACGCCGAAGGGCGAAAGCCCGATGACGCCGGAGGAAAAGCTCCTCCGCGCCATCTTCGGCGAAAAGGCCAGCGACGTGCGCGACACCTCGCTCCGCCTGCCGCCGGGCGTTTCGGGCACGATCGTCGAAGTGCGCGTGTTCAACCGCCACGGCATCGAGATCGACGACCGCACCAAGGCGATCCAGAACGAGGAAATCGAACGCCTCGCCAAGGACCGTGAGGACGAACGCGGCATCCTCAACCGCGCTACCTACAACCGCCTGCGCGAAATGCTGGTCGGCCAGGTCGCGGCCGCTGCGCCCAAGGGCTTCAAGAAGGGCGGCGAAATCACTCTTGCCGAGCTGGAAGAAGTCGAAAAGCACGAGTGGTGGAAGTTCGCCGTCGCCGACGACGGCCGCCAGGCCCAGCTCGAGGCCGTGAAGACCCAGTACGACGAGACCGTCAAGGCGATCCAGGAGAAGTTCGAGGATCGCAAGGAGAAGCTGGAGCGCGGCGACGAGCTGGCTCCCGGCGTGCTCAAGATGGTCAAGGTCTTCGTTGCGGTGAAGCGCAAGCTGCAGCCGGGCGACAAGATGGCCGGCCGTCACGGCAACAAGGGCGTCATCAGCCGCATCCTGCCGCAGGAAGACATGCCCTTCCTGGAAGACGGCACCCCGGTCGACATCGTGCTGAACCCGCTCGGCGTGCCGTCGCGCATGAACGTGGGGCAGATCTTCGAAACGCACCTGGGCTGGGCCGCGCGCGGCCTGGGCCAGCAGATCACCGCCGCCCTGGAAGACTGGCGCCACGCCAATCCCAACCCGGAAGCGGCGGCGCCGCCGACAGCGCTGATCGACAAGCTGAAAGACGTCTACGGCGAGAACTACCACGCCGACATCGACAGCCGCTCGACCAACGAGATCGTCGAAATGGCGGGCCTCCTGAAGAACGGCGTACCGATGGGCACTCCGGTGTTCGACGGCGCGCGCGAGGCGGACGTTTCGGCGATGCTGGAAAAGGCCGGGCTTAACACCTCGGGCCAGGTCACGCTTTATGACGGCCGGACCGGCGACGCCTTCGACCGCAAGGTCACGGTGGGCTACATCTACATGCTGAAGCTGCACCACCTGGTCGACGACAAGATCCACGCGCGTTCGATCGGGCCGTACTCCCTCGTCACCCAGCAGCCGCTGGGCGGTAAGGCGCAGTTCGGCGGCCAGCGTTTCGGCGAAATGGAGGTCTGGGCGCTCCAGGCCTACGGCGCGGCCTATACCTTGCAGGAAATGCTGACGGTGAAATCGGACGACGTGGTCGGCCGCACCAAGGTCTACGAAGCGATCGTCAAGGGCGACGACACGTTCGAGGCCGGCATTCCCGAGAGCTTCAACGTGCTCGTCAAGGAAATGCGCAGCCTTGGCCTGAACGTCGAACTCTCTTCGCTGACCGACGGCGACGAGGACGACGATTTCGCGCAGGCGGCGGAGTGAACCTTCGGAGCGCTGCATCCCGAAGACAGCGCTCCATCGTTCGCCACTGAGATTGACCCTCCAAAGGGACGAAAATTATGAACGACCTGAGCAAATTCACTAACCAGATCGCCAAGCCCGAGACTTTCGACCAGATCCAGATCGGTCTCGCCAGCCCCGAGCGTATCCGTTCCTGGTCCTTCGGCGAGATCAAGAAGCCGGAGACGATCAACTACCGCACGTTCAAGCCCGAGCGTGACGGCCTGTTCTGCGCGCGCATCTTCGGTCCGGTGAAGGACTACGAATGCCTGTGCGGCAAGTACAAGCGCATGAAGTACAAGGGCGTCGTCTGCGAGAAGTGCGGCGTCGAGGTGACCGTGACCAAGGTGCGCCGGGAGCGCATGGGCCACATCGAGCTGGCCGCCCCGGTCGCGCACATCTGGTTCCTGAAGTCGCTGCCTTCGCGCATCGGCCTGCTGCTCGACATGCAGCTCAAGCAGCTTGAGCGCATCCTGTACTTCGAAAGCTACGTCGTCACCGAGCCGGGCCTGACCGCGCTCGAAAAGTACCAGCTCCTCACCGAGGACGAACTGCTCGACGCGCAGGACGAATATGGCGAAGACAGCTTCTCCGCCGACATCGGCGCGGCCGCGGTCAAGAACATGCTGATGAGCCTGGACCTGGTCCAGGAACGCGCCGACCTGATGGAAGAGCTGGCGACGACCAAGTCCGAGCTCAAGCCGAAGAAGATCATCAAGCGCCTGAAGGTCGTCGAAAGCTTCATCGATTCGGGCAACAAGCCCGAGTGGATGATCCTGGAAGTCGTGCCGGTCATCCCGCCCGAGCTGCGCCCGCTGGTGCCGCTGGACGGCGGCCGTTTCGCGACGTCGGATCTCAACGACCTCTATCGCCGCGTCATCAACCGCAACAACCGCCTGAAGCGCCTGATCGAACTGCGCGCGCCCGACATCATCGTGCGCAACGAAAAACGCATGCTGCAGGAAGCGGTCGACGCCCTGTTCGACAACGGCCGTCGCGGCCGCGTCATCACCGGCGCCAACAAGCGTCCGCTGAAGTCGCTGTCCGACATGCTCAAGGGCAAGCAGGGCCGCTTCCGCCAGAACCTGCTCGGCAAACGCGTCGACTATTCGGGCCGCTCGGTGATCGTGACCGGTCCCGAACTCAAGCTGCACCAGTGCGGCCTGCCCAAGAAGATGGCGCTCGAACTGTTCAAGCCGTTCATCTACGCGCGCCTCGACGCCAAGGGTCTCTCCATGACCCTGAAGCAGGCCAAGAAGTGGGTCGAGAAGGAGCGCAAGGAAGTCTGGGACATCCTGGACGAAGTGATCCGCGAACACCCGGTCATGCTGAATCGCGCGCCGACGCTCCACCGCCTGGGCATCCAGGCGTTCGAGCCCGTGCTGATCGAGGGCAAGGCGATCCAGCTGCACCCGCTCGTCTGCTCGGCGTTCAACGCCGACTTCGACGGTGACCAGATGGCCGTCCACGTACCGCTTTCGCTGGAAGCCCAGCTGGAAGCGCGCGTGCTGATGATGTCGACCAACAACATCCTCTCGCCTGCCAACGGCAAGCCGATCATCGTGCCGTCGCAGGACATGGTGCTGGGTCTCTACTACCTGTCGATGGACCGCGAAGGCGAGCCGGGCGAAGGCATGCTCATGTCCGACATCGCCGAAGTGCACCAGGCGATCGAGGCGAAGGCCGTGACGCTGCACACCAAGATCGTCGCCCGCGTCCCGCAGACCGACGAGCAGGGCAAGCAGTACCTGAAGCGTTTCGAAACGACGCCGGGCCGCATGCTGATCGGCGAGTGCCTGCCCAAGAGCCACAAGGTGCCCTTCGAGATCGTCAACCGCCTTCTCACCAAGAAGGAACTGGGCGACGTGATCGACCAGGTCTATCGCCACACCGGCCAGAAGGACACGGTGCTGTTCGCCGACGCCATCATGTCGCTCGGCTTCCGCAACGCGTTCAAGGCGGGCATCTCGTTCGGCAAGGACGACATGATCATCCCCGACAGCAAGGATGCCCTTGTCGACGAGACCAAGGCGCTGGTTGCCGATTACGAGCAGCAGTACCAGGACGGCCTCATCACCCAGCAGGAAAAGTACAACAAGGTGATCGACGCCTGGAGCCGTTGCGGCGACCAGGTGGCCAACGCCATGATGGACGAGATTCGCGCGACGCCGAAGGACGAGCATGGCCGCGAAGCGCCGGTCAACTCGATCTACATGATGTCACACTCCGGCGCGCGTGGTTCGCCGACGCAGATGAAGCAGCTCGCCGGCATGCGCGGCCTGATGGCCAAGCCTTCCGGCGAGATCATCGAGACGCCGATCATCTCGAACTTCAAGGAAGGGCTGACCGTCCTTGAATACTTCAACTCGACCCACGGCGCCCGCAAGGGCCTGGCGGACACGGCGCTCAAGACGGCGAACTCGGGCTACCTGACCCGCCGTCTGGTCGACGTGTCGCAGGACTGCGTCGTCGTGATCGAGGACTGCGGCACCGAACGCGCGCTGGAAATGCGCTCGATCGTTCAGGGCGGCTCGACCATCGCCTCGCTGGGCGAGCGCATCCTGGGCCGCACCCTGGCCGAGGACATCGTCGACAAGGAAGGCAACGTCGTCGTCTCCAACGGCACGCTGCTGGACGAGCCGACCACCGCGAAGATCGAAGCGACCGGCATCCAGGCCGCGCGCATCCGTTCGCCGCTGGTCTGCGAAGCGACGCAGGGCGTCTGCGGCAAGTGCTACGGGCGCGATCTCGCCCGCGGCACGCCGGTGAACATCGGCGAGGCTGTCGGCGTCATCGCCGCGCAGTCGATCGGCGAGCCGGGCACGCAGCTCACCATGCGCACGTTCCACATCGGCGGCGCGGCGCAGGTGAACGAAACCTCGCACCTCGAAGCGATCAGCGACGGCACGGTCCAGTACCGCGATATCCCGACGATCGTCGACAAGCGCGGCCGCCGGCTCAGCCTCGCCCGCAACGGCGAGATCGTGGTCATCGACACCGATGGCCGCGAACGCGCCATGCACCGCGTTCCTTACGGCACGCACCTGCTCCACGTGGACGGTGCGACCATCAAGGAAGGCGAACGCCTGGCCGAGTGGGATCCGTTCACCCTGCCGATCATCACCGAGAGCACCGGCATCGTGAAGTATCAGGACCTGCTCGACGGCCGCACGCTGACAGAACAGACCGATGACGCCACGGGCATGACCAGCCGTGTCGTCACCGAGAACCGCTCGACCGGCCGGACCAAGAAGGACGACCTGCGTCCGCGCCTCACCCTGCTCGACGAGAGCTCGGGCGAAGCCGCGCGCTACATGCTCGCCCCCGGCACGACGCTGTCGGTCGAGGATGGGCAGTCGGTCGAAGCCGGCGACGTTCTCGCCCGCGCCAGCCGCGAAGCCGCCAAGACCCGCGACATCACGGGCGGTCTGCCGCGCGTGGCCGAGCTGTTCGAGGCGCGCAAGCCGAAGGACAACTCGATCATCGCCAAGATCAGCGGCCGGATCGAATTCGTCCGCGACTACAAGGCGAAGCGCAAGATCGCGATCATCCCCGAGGAGGGCGATGCCGTCGAATACCTGATCCCCAAGAGCAAGGTGATCGACGTCCAGGAAGGCGACTGGGTCAAGAAGGGCGACAACCTGATCTCGGGCAGCCCCGATCCGCACGACATCCTCGAAGTGCTCGGCGTGGAAGCGCTGGCCGAGTATCTCGTCGCGGAAATCCAGGAAGTCTATCGCTTGCAGGGCGTGAAGATCAACGACAAGCACATCGAGGTGATCGTTCGCCAGATGCTGCAGAAGGTCGAGATCACCGCGGGCGGCGACACCACGCTCCTCCCGGGCGAACAGGTGGACTTCGAGGAAATGGCCGAGATCAACGGCAAGCTTGAAGCCGGCAAGGTCCCGGCCGAAGGCAAGCCGGTGCTGCTGGGCATCACCAAGGCATCGCTGCAGACGCGCAGCTTCATCTCGGCGGCCTCGTTCCAGGAAACCACCCGCGTGCTCACGCAGGCGGCGGTCGAGGGCAAGAAGGACTCGCTGATCGGTCTCAAGGAGAACGTGATCGTCGGCCGGCTCATCCCGGCGGGCACCGGCGCCGGCATGAACCGCATGCGCGTCGCCGCCACCAGCCGCGATGCCGCACTTCGCGCGCAGTACCGCAAGCTGCAGGAGCACCTCATTGCTCCGCAGACCGCGGCCGAAGAGCACGCCGCCGAACTTGCCCAGGGGCCGGAAGCGGCGATCGGCGACGATCCGCTGGCCGTGATGGAAGGCGAAACCCACGGCAGCGACGCCGACGCCGGCGATTACCTGCTGAAGAGCGACGAAGCCTAAGCTTCGCAGCCTGCACAGGGTTCGAGAATAGCCCCGCCGGAGCGATCCGGCGGGGCTTCTTCTTGCCTGCAATGCGGCCTAAGCTGCACGGATGATCCGCTTCATCGCCTCCGCCGCCCTGCTCGTCGCCAGTGGCGGGACCGCCCTCGCCCAGGCCGTGCCCGCCTATCCGGGCGAAACCACGCGCGTCACTTCGCAAGCCGATGCCCAGCGCCTGCTGCGCAACAAGGGCCTGACGCTCCAGTGGATCGACTGGAACCGCAGCGCCCGGGGCAGCGTGACCGTCTCCCGAGGGCCGCTATGGTCGCTGCGCGGCGCTCAGGCCCAGCGCGGCGGGCCGGGGCGAGTGACACTCGATGGCGCGATCACCGAGATCGGGCGCGGCTTCTTCACCTTTCGCGGCACGATCCGCATCTCCGACACGCCCGACACCGGGCGGGTCTGCGAAAAGACCAAGAACTGGCATTTCGCGGTGACCCAGAACCGGCCTTATTACCGCCTGCGCGAATTCGAATGGTGCGACGGGCTGACGGACTACGTCGACATCTATTTCTGAGCGGCCAGCGCGCGGAGCGCCTCGCCATCGAGCCGCATGATGGTCCAGTCGTCCATCGGGCGCGCGCCGAGCTTGCGGTAGAAGCCGATAGACGGCGCGTTCCAGTCCAGCACCGACCATTCGAAGCGCGCGCAGCCCCGCCGCACCGCCAGCCCGGCAAGATGTGTGAGCAGCGCCCGTCCCAGCCCGCGGCCGCGCGCCTCGGGCCGCACGAACAGGTCTTCGAGATAGATGCCGGGCTTGCCTTCGAAGGTCGAGAAATTGTGGAAGAATAGCGCAAAGCCCTGTTCCGCGCCGTCCACCTCGCCGATCACGACTTCGGCCATCGGACGTTCGCCGAACAGATGGTCGCCCAGCGCCGCTTCGTCGAAGCGGACTTCGTCCAGCAAGTGCTCGTAGTCCGCCAGTTCGCGGATCAGGGCGGCGATAAGCGGCAGGTCGGCGGGCGTGGCGGCCCGAATGGAAAGCGACATGGCCCGCAGCCTACAGGCGGGCGGCGCTACAGCGAAGGGTGAATCACCATGCGATCGCCGCGCAGCTCCACTTTGCCCAGCCGGCGCAGGACGGACTGGCCCAGAAGGTTGGTGGTCAGTCCTTCCATCACTACCCCCGGCACGTCCTCGAACTGCTCGCCGGCGATCTCGATGCGGTCGATCCTCACCGGCGCGCCGTAACCGATCCCCGATGCCGTCTCGCCCACGGCGTGGAACCTGTCCGGATCGACATCGAGGCCGAGCGCCTGGGCATCGTCCACCGTCAGCGCGACGACATCCGCCCCGGTGTCGACGAGGAAGTTCACGTCTTCGCCGTTGACTTGAGCGGTCAGATTGAACTGCCCCGAGGCGTCGCGATGAAGCACGGTTTCCTGCCCGATCGCCCCCCGCCGGCGGCCGGACGATCGCTCCGCCGCCGCATGCGCCGCCCGGCTGGCGTCAGCTTTGTCCCCCGCATCGCCGGAAGGCGGTTCGAGCCGCCAGGCGAACAGGAACACCCCGCCCAGAATGGTCGCAGCAATGATGTGCAGGCGGTTCATCCCCTCCTGCCTAACAAAAGGGTGTTACCGCTTCGCCAACGCGCGCCTCATTCGGGCTTCGAGCTGGCCGGTGCATCCACTTCGAGAGAACCGATGCGCAGCCGGTCGATCCGCGCCTCGTGCAGCCGCAGCTTGCCGATATGCAACCGGCCGATCGCCAGCGCTCCCACCGCTATCGCCCCCATCGCCAGGGCGCCGAGCGCGAAGGAGCCGAGCGCCAGCGTGCCGACAGCGCCGGCGCCCAGCCCCGCCGCGCCGATTTTCGCCGCCGGCAGCTTGGCCGGCTTACCGCGCCGGGCAAGGAAACGCGCCTTCATTCGGCGGCTTCCGCCTGGCCCGCATCGGTCGTCTCCGCCTCGATCTCGGCGGCCTTGGCTTCTACCAGGCTGACGATGTGGTCGAGCATGGCGTCGCTCGACACGTGATGATCGGTCACGCCGGAAAGATAGACCATGTGCTTGCCGTTGCCGCCGCCGGTGATGCCGATATCGGTCTCTCGCGCTTCGCCCGGCCCGTTGACGACGCAGCCCAGCACCGACAGCGAGAGCGGCGTCTTGATGTGGCTCAATCGCGATTCGAGCGCCTCGACCGTGCGGATCACGTCGAAGCCCTGCCGCGCGCAGCTGGGGCAGGAAACAACGCGCACGCCGCGTGTCCGCAGGCCCAGCGCCTTCAGCATCTCGAACCCGACGCGCACTTCTTCTTCCGGTTCGGCGGAAAGCGAGACGCGAATGGTGTCCCCGACGCCGGCCCAGAGCAGGTTGCCCATGCCGATCGAGCTTTTCACGGTGCCGCCGATCAGCCCGCCGGCCTCGGTAATGCCAAGATGCAGCGGGCAGTCGACCGCTTCGGCAAGCCCCATGTAGGCCGATACCGCCAGGAACACGTCGCTGGCCTTTACCGCCACCTTGTATTCGTGAAAATCGTGATCCTGCAGCAGCTTGATATGGTCCAGCGCCGATTCCACCAGCGCATCCGGGCAAGGCTCACCGTATTTTTCCAGCAGGTCCTTTTCCAGGCTGCCGGCATTGACGCCGATGCGGATCGCGCAGCCGTTGGCCTTGGCGGCGCGGACCACTTCGGCCACGCGATCGCTGCTGCCGATGTTGCCGGGATTGATCCTGAGGCAGGCAGCGCCGGCGTCGGCGGCTTCGAGCGCGCGTTTGTAATGGAAATGAATATCGGCGATCAGCGGCACCCGCGCCGCGCGGGCGATCTCGCGGAAGGCGGCAGTGCTGTCCTCGTCGGGGCAGGAAACGCGGATCAGGTCGGCGCCGGCATCCTCGCAGCGGCGGATCTGGTCGATCGTCGCGCCCGCGTCCGACGTCAGCGTGTTGGTCATCGTCTGCACGGTGATCGGCGCATCGCCGCCCACCGGCACCGAACCGACCATGATCTGCCTGCTCTTGCGGCGCTGGATATCGCGCCAGGGTCGAATCGAAGACATCGATTAATTCCGCGGTTTCAGGTCAGGGTTGACACTGTTGACACTGTCCAGGGACGAAAGTCCCGAACTTCGCCGAGCGTCGAAATCCTTGCGCCCGGCCAGGGACGGTCGCGGCAGGATCGAGGGGCGAAGTCTCACGCCGCACGCCATAGCAGGCCGGGCGGGATTAGGAAAACGGGAAGCGACGACAGTTGAGAGAGGGTCGGCGCTAAACCATCCGGGCGAACAGGAACTCGTCGTCGCGCTTTTCGCCCACCCAGAAATGGATGTCGGCGACTTTCCCGAAGCCGTGCCGTGCATAGAATCGCTGGGCGTCGGCATTGTCCGAATAGACCGAAAGCTGGATTTCATCGGCTTGGCGCAACGCCGCTTCCTCCAGCACCCAGGCCATGAACAACCCGCCGAGACCGCCGCCGGTCGCGTCGGGCGCGGTATAAAGCTGCTTGATCTCGATCGGACGGGCGCCGCGCGCATGCTCGCCAAGGGTGGAGGAAATCGCCAGCTTGCAATAGCCGACCAGCCGGCCGCCGCGCTCCGCCAGGCGATAGAGACGCGCCGGATTCGCCAGTTCGGCGGCGACAGCCGCTTCGCCATGCGTGTCCTCCAAGAAAGTTGCGAGATCCTCCGCCCGATAGAGATCGCCGAATTTCGCGACGAAGCTGTCGCGCCCCAGCGCCGCCAGCGCGGGAATGTCGGCGGTGGTGGCGGGGCGCAGGATCGTATCCATCACAGTTCCAGGGTCATGCAGATGCTGAAGTCGTCGAGCACATAGTCGGCGAAAGGCGGGCACTCCACGAAGCCATACGATTCGTAAAGGCGCCGCGCCGGCAGAAACTCCGCCGGCCGGCCGGTCTCCAGGCTGACGCGCGCATAGCCCCGTGCCCGTGCCTCGCCCAGCAAATGCCGCAGGATCGCCTTGCCCACGCCCCGCCCGCGATAATCGGGCGCGGCGCGCATCGACTTGATCTCGCCATGTCCTTCATCGAGGTGCCGCAATGCCCCGCAGCCCGCCAATGCGTTCCCATTCCACGCCGACCAGAACGTCACATCGCTTTGCCGCAGCCGCTCCACCGGCATGGCGTGGACGCTGCACGGCGGGGACCAGCGGTGCATCTCGTCAAGGTGCAGGCGCAAGAGCGCGGCTATCGCCTCTCCCGTCAGGTCGTCCTCGCGAAAGGTGAGCGAAAGCGTCATGCCGGCCCCGAGAACTTGTCGGCCTTGCGCTTGCCCATGCGCATGCCGGCTTCCAGCCGCGCCCGCAGCTGGCGGTAATAGGCCTCCAGGAAAGGACGTTCCTCGATGTGCTCCACCGGGCGGCCGATCTTGGTGCAGATCGCCTCGTAGACCGGAAAGTACGCGTTGCGCTGATTCTCGCGCAGCACGCGTTCAAGCGTCTGCAGTTCATATTCGCCGTAGACCGCCAGTTCCTCATCGGTGAAGCGGATCTCCGGCCGGGCGCCGGCATCCGTGCCGGCCGCCTTCGCGACCGACATCGCCGCTTCCAGCTTGCGCTTGGGCGCCTCGACCACCCAGCTGCCGGCGATCAGGTCTCCGGCCCGCAGCCGGTCCTTGTTGAAGCAGGGAAACAGCGCGAAGACCAGGAACCACGCGGCGGCGGCGAAGCTGGCCAGGGCGGCATCGCCGCCTTCGCCGATCGAGGCCAGGAACACCAGCGGCAGGAACAGTTCGATATCGCGCAGCAGGTTGCGGGCTATCACCATCTCGGCGGTAAGACGGCTGCCGTCGCGCGCGGCGATACGGATGCCGGTGATCCGCTTGCCCGGTGTCGCTCCGCGCGGCCCCAGTTCGAAGAACAGGAAATAGGCGTTGCGGAACAGGAACATCGCCGCGATCCAGACGATGAACAGGAACTCCAGCGCCTTGGCGACGGGCGAGGCATCCTTGACTTGCGCGGCTACGCTTACCGTACCGCCGGCGATCGTCAGGAGGGCTATCGTGGTGATCGCCATGGCGATGCCGACGAAGATCAGATCCAGCATCAACGCCCCCGCCCGGGTGCCGCGGCTGGCGATGGTGAGCGGCAGGGCGATACCTTCGGGCGTCACCATCACCCGGTCGCGGTCGCTGCGGCGCAGGCGCGTGGGGACGGCCGCGCTCATGCCCGCGCTCCGTCCACGTCGCGGCGGAAAACGAACAGATAGGCGATCCAGAACAGCAGCATGAAACCGCCCACGGTGAGCCGTCCGGGAGTGTTGTCGATCAGCTGGCGGGCGAACCCTTCGAGCATGGCGGCAATCACCAGCATGAACACCACGCCCATCATCACTTGCGCCGCGCGCCGGCCCGCCTCCGCCGTCGCCTGCATGAGCGGCTTGTCGCCGGGAAACGCCATGGCCCGGCCGATATGCAGCCCCGCCGCGCCGGCGAGCAGGATGGCGAACAGTTCCGTCGTGCCGTGAACCGCCAGCCAGCCGACGAAATCCAGCGTTAGCCCCGCGCCGTGGTAGAGCCACAGCATCGCCCCCAGCGTCGCCATGTTCTGCACCAGCAGCATCAGCGATGGGATGCCAAAAGCAAAGCCCAGCGCGAAGGCCAGGATCGATACCTGCGCGTTGTTGTTGAACAGATAGGCGGCGAAGGCCGACATCGCCGGCTGATCCTGATTGCCGAACAGCGTGCCCAGCAGCACCTCGCGGCTGGCGCCGGGCTGGCGCTGGTCGACGAACTGGCCGGGGACCAGCACATGATACCATTCGCTGTCGCCCGAGACGAGCAGCCAGCCGACCACCGCGCCGGCAATCATCACCGCCAGCGCGATGGCCACGTCCAGCCCGATGCCCCGCACCGACGCGCTCCAGCCGCCGCCGAGGAACCGCCGCAGCCACGACCAGAGGGAGGCGCGCGGACCGTAGACGACGAACCAGGCGCGCTGCACCAGCGATTCGAGATAGGCCAGAGTCGCCGCGTCGAGCGAGGTCTCGCGCGCGATCGACAGGCTGGAGGCGACAGTGCGGTACAGCACCGGCAGCGCCAGCACGTCCTCGTCCGAAAGCTTGCGCAGCCGGCCTTTTTCCATCTGCGTCACGATGGCCTCAAGCTGCTTCCAGTCGCCCTCGCGCTCCAGCCTGAACCGGTCGGACCGCAGCGCAGCGGCTTCGATGGCGGAGATGTCGGGTGCATGCGTTGCCATCAGGGATGTGCTCGCGCGGATAGGAAGCGGGAAGTGGTTTCTCGCGCAGGGTCCGCAGAGGGCGCGGAGAGGTGACGGCCGCGAAGCCGCTCCTCCGATCCGCCGCCGCTTCGTGTTCGGTAATAGCCTGCAGCGCAAAGACCACTCCGCGTCCTCTGCGGACTCTGCGCGAACCATAAAACATTCTCTGCGCGACGTCCTGCCGTCCCGACGCAAAACGGCCCCATCACCCGATGGCCCCCGAACGCTTGATCGCCAGGTACGCGTCGATCAGCCGCGTGCCGATCTGGCTGTAAGGCGCTTCCACCACGTCGACGCCCAGCTGCTTCAGCCGCCGGGTGACGAGCGCGCGCTGGCGCAGCAGCGAATCGGCGGTCACCGCCACCGACAGCGCCTGCATGTCGTCGGGCGCGGCGGTGGCGAGGTCTTCCAGTTCCTCATCGATCATGGTGACGAACAGCACCAGGTGGCGCGAGACGAGGCGGCCGATGCTTTCGATCATCAGCTCGGCGCTGGTCGGATCGGTGAAATCGCTGAACACGATAATCAGCGAACGCCGCTGCAACCGCCCGGCCAGCGTCGCCAGCGCCAGGGTGAAATTGGGTTCCTGCGCATGATAGTCCAGCCCGGCGGCGGCGCTTTGCAGGCGATGGAAATCGCGCGTGTCGACCACGAAGGGCGTCATCACTTCGGGCCGGGCGGCGAAGCCGAACAGCGAAACCTTGTCCCCGCCCTTCAGCGCGACATAGGCGGTGGCGAGCGCGGCCGACACTGCGCGGTCGATCCTCGGCATTCCGGCGAGCGGCTCGCACATCGTCTGGCCGCAGTCGAAAGCGAAGACGATCTGGTTGTTGCGCTCGGTCTCGAACTCCTTGGCATAGAGATGGACATGGCGGGCCGAACTTTTCCAGTCGATCCGCCGCCGGTCCATGCCGGGCTGGTATTCGGTCAGCGCCTCGAACTGCGTGCCCTCGCCGCGGATGCGCCGGGCGATGAGGCCGTATTGCGCGTCCTTGAGAAAGGCCTGCAAGGCAGGCGAGCGGACATCGCCGATGTTCGGCCGGACGCGCACCGCGTCGTTCAGCTCGCGACTGACCTGCCGCGCGCCGAGGCCGAGCGGCCCGGTCCAGCGCAGCCACAGCCGGTCGACCCTGCCGGTGCCGCGGCGGCTGGGGACGAACGTGAATGTCCCCTGCCCTTCGCCGAGCGCGAACACGGCCCGCCCGCCCGGCGCGAGGCGCGGGTCGAGCGAGAGCGAAGCTTGCTCGCCGCCACGCAGGCCGCCGGAGAACGCCACGTCGACGGCGATCCGCCCTTGCGCGCCCACTTCGATGTCACCGGGCACGACCACTTTCACATCCCGCACCCGGCCCGCGACCGCCGCATCGGCCAGTACGAGCAGCAGGAGCGCACCGCCCAGCGCCGGCGCGACGATCCACGCGCCGGGCGCGACCGCACCGATCACCAGCGCCACCGGAGCGGCCAGCGCCAGCAGGATCGCCGCGCGCAGGGTGGGGACGATCACCTAGAGCTCCTCCCCGGCACGGTGAGGATCGGAGGCGGCCCCTTCCTCAACGCGGCGCCTCGGTCTGGCGGACCAGTTCCGCGACGAGCGCTTCCACCTGCTTGCCCTCGATCTCCGCCGCCGGGCTCAGCAGCAGGCGGTGGCGCAGGACCGACGTGGCGAGGTGTTTCACATCGTCGGGCACCACATAGTCGCGCCCGTCGAGCGCGGCGCGCGCCTTGGCCGCGCTGGCGAGCAGGACGGCCGCGCGCGGGCTCGCGCCGCTGGAAAGATCGGCGCTGTCGCGCGTGGCGCGGACCAGCCGGACGACATATTCGGTGACGGAATCGGACAGCGTGACCTTGCTCACCGCCTCCGCCGCCGCGTCCAGCATCGCCGGGCTGGCAACAGCGCGGATACCAAGATCGGCCGGTTTGAGCAGCCCGTTGCGCTCGCCGTACCGGGTGACGATCCGCGTTTCTTCCTCAAGACTCGGATAGGCGATCAGCAGCTTGAACAGGAAACGGTCGAGCTGCGCCTCGGGCAACGGATAGACGCCCTGGCTCTCGATCGGGTTCTGCGTCGCCACGACCATGAAATGGGCGGGCAGCGGATGCGGCGTGCCGTCCAGCGTCACGCGGCGTTCCTGCATGGCTTCCAGCAGCGCGGCCTGGGTCTTGGGCGGGGTGCGGTTGATCTCGTCCGCCAGCAGCAGGTCGCAGAAGATCGGTCCGCGCGTCAGGGTGAACTGGCTGGTCTGGAAGCTGAACAGGTTGGACCCGAGGATATCGCCCGGCATCAGGTCTGGCGTGAACTGGATACGCCCGAACTGGATACCCAGGCTGGCGGCGAAGCACTGCGCCAGAAAGGTCTTGGCGGTTCCCGGCGGACCTTCGAGCAGGACGTGCCCGCGCGCCAGCAGCGCGACCAGCAGGTGATCGACGGTCTCGACCTGACCGACCACCGCCTTGGCGATCTCGCCGCGAATCGCCCCGGCGAGCTGCCCGACCTCCGCCAGATTCAGCTGTAGTGTCTCACTCATCGGATCAGGGTCCTTTCCAGCGCGTGAAGCTCTTGCGCGGCTTTCAAGATGTCGTGCGGGCGGTGCGCGGCGCGCAGGCGCGCGGCGATCTCCGAAAAAGGCGTGGCGCCCGGTTTGCGCGCTTCGAGCGCGCGATCGATCGCCGCCTCGGCGGCCGCGACATCGGCGACGCGCTGCAGGGCGAGGATGCGCACCAGCCGTTCACGCGCGCGGGTGGCGTAAGGCCCGGTGACCAGATGAAGGCGACGCGTACGGCGGATCAGCCCGGCGGCGTTGGCGACAAGCGCCTGCTTGCCGAATGCGATGGCGCGCGTGCCCTTGCGCGGCGGACCGAAGCGCACGAAGGCGCGCCAGCCTGCGACCAGCGCCGCCATGAGCAGGCACAGCGTCGCGGCCAGGAACGGCGGGGTGAACGCCAGCGTCAGCAGGTTGGCATTGCGGCCGTGGCCGTTCATCGTCAGGTCGAAATCGACCGGCATCCGCGCCTCGCCCATCGTCCGGTCGATCAGCGCCAGGGCGGCCATCGCCCGCCGCTGGTCGGCGAAACCGTAATTGTTGAGCAGGTCGGGTTCGGACACGACCACTACCGGGAACAGCGAATCGTCTTCACCATCGCCGGGATCGACCCCGGCCGCCTTGGCCAGCACCGGATAATAACCGTCATCGTCGAGGAAGCCCGCCAGCATCTGCCCGCTGTCGTCGCGCACGAGCGGCATCATCCGGCCCGACGCCATGCTCATCGTGTGCGGATCGGCCAGTGGACCCGACCGGCCCAGCCCGTTCCAGCCCCGCGCATCCTCCCGCCCACGCAGGTCGAGCGGTCCCAGCGCCGGAATGCCATCC
>Ga0209813_10000111_pt1 | contig 29673 bp, 26 predicted proteins | sample EndMethybrTD3033_FD_187596 | JGI IMG/M metagenome (GOLD analysis project Ga0209813, IMG submission 187596) | Populus endosphere microbial communities from Tennessee, USA - Endosphere MetaG P. TD hybrid TD303-3 (SPAdes) (version 2) | ecosystem: Host-associated > Plants > Roots > Endosphere... | reverse complement strand
CATGTGAACGGCAAAGCCCCGGCGCCGGGTTGCGCCCGGCCGGGGCTTTGCCGTTCACATGGACGGCGCTATGGCACCGTTCATCATATTGCACATGCCTCCCTGATATGGGGATGGCCACCCGTCACGAAAAGGAATGCATCAAGTGGAACCGCCAAAAAAATCTGGTCCGCCGCGCCGGTCGGGTCCGGGCGGTCCTAAGCGTCCCTCCGGCCCCGGATCGCGTGGCGGCACCGATCGCGGCACTGGCCGTGGCCCGGCCCGATCCAACGCCCGATCGGACGCCCGATCGGACAGTCGCAACGAAGGTCGCTTTGACAGCCGGAGCGAAGGCCGTCCGGGCCGCCCCGCCCCGCGTGGCGAGCGCCCCGATCGCAATGGCCCCGGCGAGGCCCGTGGCAATCGCTTCGGCGAAGGCCGCGGCGAAGGTCGCGGCGCCCGCCCCGATCGCAGCGCTTCGGGCGAAGGCCGTGGCGGTCGCTTTGCCGGAAACCGCGAAGAAGGCCGTGGCGACCGCCCGGCCCGTGGCGCGCGTCCCGATCGCAACGCCACCGGCGAAGGCCGTGGCCGCTTCGGCGAAGCGCGCGGTGAACGCAGCGAACGCCCGGCCCGTGGCCGCCCCGATCGCGCCGCCCAGCCGGATCGCGCCGAACGCCCCGTCCGCAGCGGTCGCCCGACCGAAGGCCAGCGCCCCGAGCGCGCCGCCGCTGGAGATCGCCCCGCGCGCGCGCCCTTTGGCGAGCGCGCCGCCCGCCCCGCTTTTGGTGACCGCCCGGCCCGCCCGCGTCCCGAAGGCCGCACGCCCGGCACCTCCTATCCGCCGCGCCGCCCCGGCAGCAAGCAGCCGGCTGCACCCCACACCGCCAACCCGCACCCGGCCCGCGCCGCCGCGGAAACCAGCGGCAAGGGCGAACCCCAGCGCATCGCCAAGCTGCTCGCCCGCGCCGGCATCGCCTCGCGCCGCGAGATCGAGCGGATGATCGAGGAAGGCCGTATCGCCAGGGACGGCGTCACGATCGATACCCCCGCGACGCTGCTGACCTCGCTCCATGGCGTGACCGTCGACGGCGATCCGGTCGCCGCGCCCGCCCCCGCACGCCTGTTCCTGTTCCACAAGCCGACCGGCTTCCTCACCACCGAGCGCGATCCCGCCGGTCGCCCGACCATCTACGACATCCTGCCCGACGACCTGCCGCGGCTGATGCCGATCGGCCGGCTCGACATGAATACCGAGGGGCTGTTGCTGCTCACCACCGATGGCGAGTTCAAGCGCGAGATGGAATTGCCCTCGACCGGCGTGCCGCGCACCTATCGCGCCCGCGCCTTTGGCGAGGTCAGCCAGCAGCAGCTGGAGGATCTGTTCGACGGCATCGAGATTGACGGCATCCAATATGGTCCGATCGAAGCCAATCTGGAACGGCGCACCGGTCGCAACCAGTGGATCGAAATGACCCTGACCGAGGGCAAGAACCGCGAAGTGCGCCGCGTGCTCGAACATTTCGAGCTCAAGGTCAATCGCCTGATCCGCACCAGCTACGGCCCGTTCGAGCTAGGCGAACTGGCCAGCGGCGCGGTCGAGGAAGTGCGTCAGCATGACCTGGTCGCCTTCCGCAGCAGCCTGAAGAAAGCACAGAAATGAGGATCATCTCGGGCCAATGGCGCGGCCGTCCGCTGGTCGCGCCCAAGGGCGACGCCACCCGTCCCACCGGCGACCGCACCCGCGAAACGCTCTTTTCGATGCTGGCGAGCCGCTTGGGATCGTTCGAGGGGCTGGCCGTGGGCGATTTCTTCGCCGGCTCGGGCGCGCTGGGCTTTGAAGCCCTGTCGCGCGGCGCCGGTTCCTGCCTGTTCGTCGAGCAGGACAAGGCGGCGATCGACGCGATCCGCGCCAATGGCGACAAGCTCGGCCTGCGCCCGGACATTCGCCAGACCAGCGTGCTGTCGCTCGGCCCGACGAAGACGCCGCTCGACCTCATCTTCATGGACCCGCCCTATGACACCGGCGCGGGCCAGGTCGCACTCGACAAGCTGGCGCGTCTGGGCTGGACCAGCCCGGCCACCTGGATCAGCATCGAAACCGACCGGCGCGAGGACGTGGCGGTCAAGGGCTTCATCGTCGACGCCGTGCGCGACGTCGGCAAGGCGCGCCTCACCCTGCTCCGTGCAGAGGACAGCGCGCCCGCCACGTAACTATCGTATCAGGTGGCCTCGGCGTAGGCCGCCTTTTCCTTGCCGATCAGGATATTGGCCAGGAAGCCATAGGCCTCCGCCCAGGCCGCCAGCACCTCATCGGTCGCGACCTCTTCGCCCAGCACTTCGCGGATCGCCGGCAGCAGCGCGGCCGCCACCTTGGGATAATGGTCGGGCTGCACCCCGGTATCGACATGGCGCTGCACCATGCGCGCAATCGCGCCGTCCAGTGCCTGCAACTTATCGACATTCTCGGCAAAGCCCAGGATCGCCGCCGCGAGCCGGCGCGGCTGCTCGCCACTAGCCTGCGCCGCCTGATCGAACATGTCCTTGATCGACGCGTCCTCAAACAGCCGCGCATACATGCGAGTGGTTATCTCGACGCCATGACGCCGCAACGCGGGGCCGCTCGCCTTCACGATGGCAATGGTTTCGGGGGACAGATTTTCGTGCATGACAGGCTCCTTATCAGGGACTCGATAAGGTTCATTTAATATGCATCTTTTAAGATGTAAATTGAATATATGTTTATGACGTTCTGCCCGCAGGATAGGAGGGCGCGATGCAATTGACCCGCCATACCGATTATGCTCTGCGCGTGCTGATCCATCTCGCCGCCGTGCCGGGCGGACGGGCAACAATCCCGGAGATCGCCGACGCCTACGGCCTGTCGCGCAATCATCTGATGAAGGTCGTCCATAGCCTCGGGCAGGGCGGCTTCATCCGCACCCAGCGCGGCCGGGGCGGCGGCTTCACCCTTGCCGCTGATCCTGCCGATATCCGCATCGGCGCCGTGGTACGCCATAGCGAACCGGACATGGCGATGGCCGATTGCGCGTCCTGCGCGATCCGTCCGGCCTGCGGCCTGTCGGGCATATTGGCACAGGCGGTCGGTGCCTTCCTGACGGTGCTGGACGGCTATAGCCTAGCCGACGCGGCGCGCGACCGAACGGGTCTCGCAGCGCTCATCGCCGCCCTGCCCAGCCCTGCCGCCGCCGATCCCAATCCGGATCTCAGCCCGGCCTGCGCATCCTCTTCTTCGCCTCGCCCGGATTGACGCAACCGTCCTGCACGCCCTTGCCGCACACCGGATAGACCTTTGCTTCGGTCGGCGGCGGCGTCATGTTGCCGCCCACCGTCACAGGATTGGCCGCCGTGCCCACCGGCGCGGCCAGATCGCGCGGCACGTCCGCCGGTGCCGGCACCATGCCCGTCTCGGCCGGCACCGCGCCAGTCGGCTGGGCGGCATTGGGATCCTGGTTCTGGGCCGGCGGTGACATCGCCTGCGCCCCGGCCTGACCGGGCATCGCCGCCAAAGACAAAGCGGCAAAACCGGCGATCATGATGATCTTCATCGGGTTGGTCCTTCTTCTCCTTGCCCCGAGCAAGGGAGAAACCGGTCGCCCCGCGTCCCTGTTCCGCGTCAGCGACGAACCGTGCCGCCGCTGACGTCGGTCGCACTCAGTCAGACGGGTATCGATCGAACCGGGGCAGGTCATGCGCCGCCGCCATCCAGGGCGCCGCCTCGGCATATTGGACATGCACCGCCGGCGGAAAGACCGTCTGATCGTCCAGCGTTGCACTCTGAATGTCGATCATGCCCGGAAACACCGTCGGGTTGGTGTAGAACAGCCCGGTGCCGCAGGTGCCGCAGAAATGACGGGTCGCATTGTCCGACGACTGATAGGTGACCGGGTCACCCTCTATCGTCACCTTGTCATGCGCAAACAGCGCCCAGCCGACCATCGGCGCGCCCGCGCTCATCCGGCAATCGCTGCAATGGCAGAGCGCGCTGTAAACCGGCTCGCCCTCCGCCGCATAATGGATCGCCCCGCACTGGCACCGCCCCGTCACCATCATCTTGCTCCATTCGCATCTTGCGTGATTCCCTTTTTGTTCTCATAGATTGCGTCCCGCTGCAAGGCCATCCGCCCTTGCCCCCGCAACCGCCCATCCCTAGTTGATCGCCCATGACCGTGCCTGCCCCCTCTCCCAATGACCCGCCCTATCTGAAGGGCCTCAACGAACCGCAACGCGAAGCTGTGCTGACCACGGAGGGGCCGGTGCTGGTGCTGGCCGGTGCGGGCACGGGCAAGACCGCGGCCCTCACCGCCCGCCTCGCCCATCTGGTCGCGACCCAGCGCGCCTGGCCATCGGAAATCCTGGCCGTGACCTTCACCAACAAGGCGGCACGGGAAATGCGCGAGCGCGTCGGCCGGATGATCGGCCCGGCGGTCGAGGGCATGCCCTGGCTCGGCACCTTCCACGCGATCGCCGCCAAGATTCTGCGCCGCCATGCCGAACTGGTGGGCCTTCAGTCCAATTTCACCATCCTCGACACCGACGACCAGTTGCGCCTGATGAAGCAGCTGATCCAGGCCGAGGGGATTGACGAGAAGCGCTGGCCCGCCCGCCAGCTCGCCGGTCTGATCGACCAGTGGAAGAACAAGGGCCTCACCCCGGAGGAAGTCGGTGCCGGCGAGGCGGAGGGCTATGCCCATGGCAAGGGGCAGAAGCTCTACGCCGCCTATCAGGCCCGTCTGCGTGAAGTGAATGCGTGCGATTTCGGCGACTTGCTTCTGCACTCTCTCACCATATTGAAGCGTCACCGCGACGTGCTGGAGCAATATCAGCAGCGCTTCAAATATATCATGGTGGACGAATATCAGGACACCAACTCCAGCCAATATCTCTGGCTGCGCCTGCTCGCCCAGACCCGCAAGAATATCTGCTGCGTCGGCGACGACGACCAGTCCATCTATTCATGGCGCGGCGCAGAAGTCGCCAATATCCTGCGGTTCGAAAAGGATTTTCCGGGCGCCGTGATCGTCCGCCTGGAACAGAATTACCGCTCCACCCCGCATATCCTGGGCGCCGCCTCCGGGGTGATCGCGGAAAATGGCAATCGCCTGGGCAAGACCCTATGGACCGATATCGACGTCGGCGAAAAGGTGCGCGTGCTCGGCGTGTGGGACGGGCCGGAGGAAGCCCGCCGCGTCGGCGACGAGATCGAGGCGATCGCCCGCGCCGGCGGCTCGCTGGACGAGGTCGCGATCCTCGTCCGTGCCCAGCACCAGACCCGCGAGTTCGAAGACCGCTTCATCCAGATCGGCCTGCCCTATCGCATCGTCGGTGGCTTCCGCTTCTATGAGCGTGCCGAAATCCGCGACGCGCTCGCCTATCTGCGCCTCGTCAACCAGCCGGCCGACGATCTGGCGTTCGAACGCATCGTCAACGTGCCGAAGCGGGGCCTGGGCGACAAGGCGGTCGAGAAACTGCACCGGCTGGCGCGCGCGGAGGGCATTCCCCTCGCCCTTGCCGCTGCCCGCATACTCGACACCGACGAACTGACGCCCCAGGCGCGTCGTTCGCTCGGCGCCTTCATCGGCGACCTCGCCCGCTGGCGCGATCGCGCCGCACAGCTGCCCCATGCCGAACTGGCGCGCCAGATATTGGACGAAAGCGGCTATACCGCCACGCTCCAGGCCGAACGCTCGACCGAGAGCGCCGGACGCCTCGAGAATCTGAGCGAACTCACCCGCGCGATGGAGGAATATGAGACGCTGGGCGCCTTCCTCGAACATGTCAGCCTGGTCATGGACAATGAGGCGCAGCAGGATGAGCAGAAGCTCACCATCATGACCATCCACGCCGCCAAGGGCCTGGAATTCGACAATGTCTTCCTCGCCGGCTGGGAGGAAGGCATCTTCCCCTCGCAGCGTGCGCTCGACGAAGGCGGGCTCAACAGCCTGGAGGAGGAACGGCGCCTCGCCTATGTGGCGATCACCCGCGCGCGCAAGCGCTGCACCATCCTCCATGCCGCCAACCGCCGCATCTATGGCCAGTGGACCAGTAGCATCCCCTCCCGCTTCGTCGGCGAATTGCCGCCCGAACATGTGGATGAGGAAAGCAGCATGTCCGGCGGCGCCTCGCTCTGGCGCGCCAACTGGTCGGAACGGGACGATCCCTTCGCCAATGTCGCGCGCGGATCATCGCGGGGGCCGGGCTGGCAACGCGCCCAGACCAGCGGCCAGTTCAGCCGCGAGCCGGTGCGAATCGTCGAAGCCCGCACCTCCGCCGTATCGCTCGGCAACAAGGGCCGCGACGATGTGTCTGTCGGCCAGCGCGTCTTCCACCAGAAATTCGGCTATGGCACGATCGCCGCGATCGAGGGCAACAAGCTGGAAATCGACTTCGAAACCGCCGGCCGCAAGCGGGTGATGGACAGCTTCATCACGCTGGCCTGAACGGCGCCCGCCCTGTCCTCATTCGCGAAGGCGGGAATGGCCCAAAAGGGTGGTTAGCGGAATGTCGGCTGTTGGGGCGATGAACCCCAATAGCCGAAGCTGTGCAGTTAAAGCTCTTTCGGCAACAACCGCTCCGGTTGCAGACGTTGCGCTAAGCTGATTAGATCATCGCATGGTCGGCAATCTTTTCACTATAGTTTCAGATTTTCGCGGCACAACGAGTAGCCTTCAGGTGTATGCTGCTGACGAGCAGCGCGCTGTGCTCGCTTGGGCGCAACTCCTTTCCAAAGAGCGTCATTTTGGGCGTGCCTCGGGATATATCGCGAGGGCTTTCCAGTCGCGGAGCTTTCTGGCCGAGGCAACCGCAATTAGCGATCAATCGAACGTCTGGACTACGGGCACCTCCTGCGGAGGCGACTATGTATGCGTGACGATTGTAAAAACATGCCCTCCGAGCGACGATCGCTAACCACCCCGGAAGCGGATATCCAGCTTTCGACTTGCCATCTGAATGAATGGCGGGTTTTGAGCTTAGCTGACAATGACTGAGTGACCACCTTTGGTCGCTTCCAGACCATCCTCCCCTGCAAGGGGAGGTGGCTGGCCGTAGGCCAGACGGAGGGGCGCCCCCTCTCGATACGACACCGCAGCCAGCCCGACCGAATCCCAAGGCCATCAACGCAATCCCATGGGGCGCGTGTGCATGATGCTATGTGAAGAAAAATGGTGGAGCCTAGCGGGATCGAACCGCTGACCTCCTGCATGCCATGCAGGCGCTCTCCCAGCTGAGCTAAGGCCCCATCCTGATACAGCACAAGCTGCGTCCCGATGGATCAGACCATGTCCGGCACAGGCCGTCGGCTGAATGTCCTCCCGCGCTTGCGCTCGGGAATTTTTCGGGAAAATGCCTGGCGGACATTTTCGGGTTCCGAAAATTGGTGGAGCCTAGCGGGATCGAACCGCTGACCTCCTGCATGCCATGCAGGCGCTCTCCCAGCTGAGCTAAGGCCCCGTACCATCTTGAGGCGCCGTTGGGTCCGGCGCCTCGGAGGTCGCTGCCTCTAGGATCAGGCGATCCCGTTGGCAAGCAGAATTTTCACTTAATTGTCGTCGTCGCCGTCATCATTGCCGGCATCGACGCCCAGGTCGTCGTCGCCGCCCAGATCGACGTCATTGTCCGGCGAATCGCCGTCGTCATCGACGTCCAGATCGATGTCCAGATCATCGTCCGCCGTCTCCAGCTCGCCATCAGCGGTCTCGACAACCTTCTTGGGCGCGGCCTCTTCATAGGGCAGCGGCTGCTTCGACTTCAGCACCGGTTCGGGCTCCCAGGCGGCGCCGCAGTTGATGCAGGTCACCGGGTCATCCTTGCCCAGGTCGTAGAAGCGAGTCGCGCATTTCGGGCAGGTCCGCTTCGTGCCCCATTCAGCCTTCACCATGTCCGGCCTGTTCCTTCTTCGATGCTCAAACAGAAATCACGCGGCACGACGGAAGTCGGCCACGAAACGTCGGGCGCCTTGCCATAGCGAAACCGCGCTGTCAAAAGCCGGGCGCATTTTTTCGGTTCCAAGATGATGGATACCCCGTGACCAGCCATAATGACCAACCCAGCCCGATGACCTTCACCGCCGCCCCTGCCCTGTCCGGCAGCGTCGCGGTTCCGGGCGACAAGAGCATTTCCCACCGTTCGCTGATGCTGTCCGCCCTGGCCGTGGGCGAAAGCCGGGTCGAAGGCCTGCTGGAGGGCGAGGATGTGCTGGCCACCGCGGCCGCGATGCGCGCGATGGGCGCGGACATCCGCCGTGACGATGACGGCATCTGGCACATCCATGGCGTCGGCGTCGGCGGCCTGCTCCAGCCGCAGGAAGCGCTCGACATGGGCAATAGCGGCACCTCCACCCGCCTGTTGATGGGCCTGGTCGCCAGCCACGGCATCACCGCCACCTTCGTGGGCGATGCATCCCTCAGCAAGCGCCCGATGGCGCGCGTCACCGAACCGCTGTCGCGCGTCGGCGCCAGCTTCGCCTCCAGCCCCGGCGATCGCCTGCCGCTGACCATGACCGGGGCCTGCCCGGCCGTGCCGCTCGACTACACCCTCCCGGTCGCCTCGGCCCAAGTGAAGTCGGCGATCCTGCTTGCCGGCCTCAACACGCCCGGCATCACCCGCGTGGTCGAGCCGATCCCGACCCGCGACCATAGCGAACGCATGCTCAAGGGTTTCGGCGCCGACCTTGATGTCGAAGTGCAGGCCGACGGCACCCGCATCATCACGCTGAAGGGCGAGGCCGAACTCAAGCCGCAGAATATCGTCGTGCCCGGCGACCCCTCGTCGGCCGCCTTCCCGATGGTCGCGGCGCTGCTGGTGCCGGGATCGCAGGTGACGATCGCCAATGTCGGCCTCAATGCCACCCGCGCCGGCCTGATCGACCTGCTGCGCGAAATGGGCGGATCGATCGAGATCATCAATGCCCGCGAAGTCGGCGGCGAGCCGGTCGGCGACCTGGTCGTCACCGCCTCTGCCCTGAACGGTGTCGAGCCCGATCCCGCCCGCGCGCCCAGCATGATCGACGAATATCCCGTCGCCTTCGTCGCGGCAGCCTTTGCGCATGGCCGCAGCATCTTCCGCGGCCTCGACGAACTGCGCGTCAAGGAATCGGACCGCATCGCCACCATGGCCACCGGCCTGCGCGCGATCGGCGTCACCGTCGAGGAACTGGAGGACGGCATCATCATCGAAGGAAGCGGCGGCCAGCCCCTGCCCGGCGGCGGCCCGATCGCCACCAAACTGGACCACCGCATCGCCATGAGCTTCGCGGTCGCCGGCCTGGTCTCGCGCGACGGCGTCACCATCGACGACATGCGCCCGGTCGCGACCAGCTTCCCGACCTTTACCACCCTGCTCCAGACGCTGGGAGCCATCGCATGATCATCGCCGTCGACGGTCCCGCCGCGTCGGGCAAGGGCACGATCGCCAAGGCACTGGGCCGCCATTACAGCCTGCCAGTGCTCGACACCGGCCTGCTCTATCGTGCCGTGGGCCTGTCCGTGCTGAAAAATGGCGGCGACCCGGATCATCAGGCCGATGCGCTGGCCGCCTGCGACTTTGGCGATGCCGTCCTGGGCGATCCCGCGCTGCGCAGCGAAGCGGTCGGCAGCCTCGCCTCGCGCGTGTCGGTGCATCAAAGCGTCCGCGACGCGCTGGTCCAGCGCCAGCGCGACTTCGCCACCCAGCCGGGCGGCGCCATCCTCGACGGACGCGACATCGGCACCGTCATCGCGCCGGACGCCGATGCGAAGATCTTCGTCACCGCCAGCGTCCATGTCCGCGCCGAACGCCGCTTCAAGGATGCCCAGGCCCATGGCGGCGAACCCGACATGGACAGCCTGATCGCCGACATCCAGGCGCGCGATACCCGCGACATGAGCCGCGATCATGCCCCGCTCAAGGTGGCGGACGGCGCCGACTTGCTAGATACCAGCAATTTGACTATAGACGCCGCCGTCCAGCGGGCCATCGCGCTTGTGGACGCCCAGCTTGAAGGTCGCCCGTAGGCGTGTGACCCGATAAGGCGCGCGGAAATTCCGGGCGCCCTTTTCGCTTTTCCAGGCTTGGCGTTCCAACGCCCAACCCCTTGGATACGCAGGCGGTATTCGGCCGCTTGCGTGGTTTGGCCAAAGACCATCGGACACAACCGATTGGCCAGCAATGATGAGTGAAGGACCAACCATGGCCTCTACGGCATTCCCCTCGCGCGACGATTTCGCCGCGCTTCTCAATGATTCTCTCGGTGGCGAAGACGGCGGCTTTGAAGGCCGCGTCGTAAAGGGCACCGTTACCGGCATCGAAAACGACATGGCGCTGATCGACGTCGGCCTGAAGTCGGAAGGCCGCGTGCCGCTGCGCGAATTCGCCGCTCCCGGCCAGAAGGCTGACCTCAAGGTCGGCGACGAAGTCGAAGTCTATGTCGACCGCGTCGAGAACGCCCATGGCGAAGCCATGCTGTCGCGCGACCGCGCCCGCCGCGAAGCTGCCTGGGACAAGCTCGAAGCCGAGTTCACCGAAAGCGCCCGCGTCGAAGGCGTCATCTTCGGCCGCGTCAAGGGTGGCTTCACCGTCGACCTCGACGGCGCCGTCGCCTTCCTGCCCGGCTCGCAGGTCGACATTCGCCCCGTCCGCGACGTTACCCCGCTCATGGACATCCCGCAGCCCTTCCAGATCCTCAAGATGGATCGCCGTCGTGGCAACATCGTCGTGTCGCGTCGCGCCATCCTGGAAGAAACCCGCGCCGAACAGCGCTCGGGCCTGATCCAGACCCTGGCCGAAGGCCAGATCATCGAAGGCGTCGTCAAGAACATCACCGACTATGGTGCGTTCGTTGACCTGGGCGGCATCGATGGCCTGCTGCACGTCACCGACCTGTCGTACAAGCGCATCAACCACCCGAACGAGATGATCAACATCGGCGACACCGTCCGTGTCCAGATCATCCGCATCAACCGCGAAACCCAGCGCATCAGCCTCGGCATGAAGCAGCTGGAAAATGATCCGTGGGAAGGCGCCGCCGCCAAGTACCCGGTCGGTGCGAAGCTGTCGGGCCGCGTCACGAACATCACCGAATATGGTGCGTTCGTCGAACTGGAGCCGGGCATCGAAGGCCTGGTCCATGTTTCGGAAATGTCCTGGACCAAGAAGAACGTCCACCCCGGCAAGATCGTTTCGACCAGCCAGGAAGTGGAAGTCATCGTTCTCGAAGTCGATCCCGAGAAGCGCCGCATCTCGCTCGGCCTCAAGCAGGCCCAGTCGAACCCGTGGGATTCGTTCGCAGAACGTCACCCGATCGGCTCGACCGTCGAAGGCGAAGTCAAGAACGCGACCGAATTCGGCCTGTTCATCGGCCTGGACGGCGACGTCGACGGCATGGTCCACATGTCGGACATCGCCTGGGGCATCTCGGGCGAAGACGCGCTGGCGCTGCACCGCAAGGGCGAGACGGTTCAGGCCGTCGTTCTCGACATCGACGTCGAGAAGGAGCGCATCAGCCTCGGCATGAAGCAGCTTGAGCGTGGCGGTCCGGCCGCTGGCGGCACCACCGCCGCTGCTGCCGGCCTGAACAAGAACGCGATCGTCACCGTGACCGTTCTGGAAGTTCGCGACGGCGGCCTGGAAGTCCAGGCTGGCGAAGATGGCGCCACCGGCTTCATCAAGCGCAGCGACCTGGGCCGCGACCGCGACGAACAGCGTTCGGAACGCTTCCAGATCGGTCAGAAGTTCGACGCCATGGTGACCGGTTTCGACCGCGCCAAGAAGCCGACCTTCTCGGTCAAGGCGATGCAGATCGCCGAAGAAAAGCAGGCTGTTGCACAGTATGGCTCGTCGGACAGCGGCGCGTCGCTGGGCGACATCCTGGGCGAAGCGCTCAAGGCCAAGAACGAAGGCTAATCCCTTCCTTCCTGCCAACAGGCAAAGAAAAGCCCGCCGGAATCCAGGTTCCGGCGGGCTTTTTCATGCCCGTTCGCCACTTCCTTGCCCGATCGAAACGATTTCGTTGCTCCCCGATTGTCAACAGCTTTCCAATTGTTTATAAATGTCGTGAGGGGAAATTTGGGGTGCTGGAGGAACTATGATCCGTTCTGAACTGATCCAGAAACTCGGCGAAGAAAATCCGGGCCTCAGCCTGCAAGAGGTTGAGAAGATCGTCGACCTCTTCTTCCGGGAAATTGTTGATCGCCTGTCGGGCGGCGGCCGGGTCGAACTGCGCGGCTTCGGCGCCTTCACCACCCGCGCCCGCGACGCGCGCACCGGCCGCAATCCCCGCACCGGCGAACAGGTGCCGGTCTCGGCCAAGCGCGTGCCCTATTTCAAGCCGGGCAAGGAAATGCGCGAACGGCTGAACGGCAAGGCCGCCGACTGATCAGCCCCTTGACCTGCCGCGCCTGAGCCTTCAGGGGAAGGCGCAGCGCGGACGTGGCGAAATCGGTAGACGCAGCGGACTTAAAATCCGCCTCCCCCTGGGAATATGGGTTCAAGTCCCATCGTCCGCACCAGGCGGCTTTCCTCGACGATCAGAAATCGGCGTCGATCAGCGCCAGACGATCGAGCGCCAGCATTTCCCGGCGGGTCGGATGTTCGGGATCGTCGGCGCCCAGCCACAGCCTTATCAGATGCGCATCTTCCATCCGCGCCAGTTCGGAGGCAATCTCGACATCGGCGGCGGAGGTCATGCTGCGACCGCATGCACGGGCATTGACCAGCGCCGCGAGGGCGGCATTCTTGCCCGCCAAGGCCTGCTCGACCCGCGCCCAGATCAGAATATCCGCGGCGCTGATCGGCGCATCGTGCAGCGCCGCAGCCATCATTCCCATCATCGTTCGTCCATCTACAATCCAGCCGCCTATCTAGCGCAGCGGATTTTGCCCCCGGATGTCCGGAAAATTACAGGCCGGTAACGCAAATGCCACACGCCGCGCGACGCAGTTTCCGACATGCCTGATGGGATTTCTTTTGGCGAAAGGGTGGCAATTCACCGCGTCAGCCGCAATGATGACTTATGACCGATGCAATCAATCCCCAGAGCTTCAGCGACTCCCTCGTCATCCTGGGGGCAGCGGGATTGGTCATTCCCGGCTTTGCCCGCTTCCGCATCAGTCCCGTCATCGGTTTCATCCTGGTGGGACTTGCCGTCGGCCCCGCAGGACTTGGCTCGCTGGTCGACCAATATCCCTGGCTCTATCATGTCACCATCTCCAACCGGGCGGCGATTGAGCCATTTGCCGAACTGGGCGTCATATTATTGCTCTTCTCCATCGGTCTAGAACTGAGCTTCCGGCGATTGTGGAGTATGCGCGCGCAGGTATTCGGCGTCGGCGCGACCGAATTGCTGGGCAGCGCCGCGCTGATTGCCATGGGCCTCTATCTGCTCGGCCAGCCCACGGCCGGCGCGATCGGCCTCGGCCTCGCCCTTGCCCTGTCCTCCACCGCCGTGGTGCTGCCGATGGTCGGCACCCAGAGCGCGGTCGGCCGCTCCGCCTTCTCGATGCTGCTGTTCGAGGATCTGGCGCTGGTGCCGATCATCTTCATGCTCGGCGCCCTCGCCCCTTCGGTTGCAACCAGCCCGGACGCTGCCTGGAACGAACTGGCCACCACCCTCTTGAAGGGCGGCCTCACCATCGCGGTGATGCTGGTCTTCGGCCGCATCTTCCTGCCCCATATCTTCCGTCAGGCGGCGCGCACCAAGAGCCCTGAAGTCTTCCTCGCCGCCAGCCTGCTGGTCGTCATCCTCTCCAGCCTCGCCACCTCTATCGCCGGCCTGTCGCCGATCGTCGGCGCCCTGCTCGCGGGCCTGCTGATTGCCGAAACCGACTATCATGGCGAGGTCGAGGTGATGACCGCGCCGTTCAAGGGGCTGGCGCTCGGCGTGTTCCTCATCACCGTGGGCATGAGCCTGGACCTGCGCGTCATCCTCGCCAACTGGCCCAGCCTGCTGCTCGCCGTGCTGGGCGTCGTCGTCGCCAAGACGCTGGTCACCGGCCTGCTTCTCTATTTCTCGGGCGTGCGCAAGGGCGTCGCGCTGGAAGTCGGCGTGCTGATGTCCAGCCCGTCGGAAACCACGCTGATCGTGCTGTCGGCGGCGGCAGCGGCCAAGCTGATCCTGCCCTCCACCGCCGCCTTTTGGCAGATCGTCACAGCCATCGGCCTCACCATCACGCCTTTGCTCGCCCGCTTTGGCCATGACATCGCCCAGCGGCTGGAAAATGCCATTGGCGAGGAACGGGTCGAGACCGAACCGGACCAGACCGAGGCTGCGGCCGTCGTCATCGGTTTCGGCCGTGTCGGCCAGATGGTCTGCGACCTGCTCAAGACCCATGGCCAGCGCTTCATCGTCGTAGAATCCGACCCCGATGTCGTCGCCGAAGCCCGCCGCCTGGGCTATCCCATCCTCTTCGGCGACGTCGCGCGGGCGGAAATGCTCGACCGCCTGCGCCTCGGCCATGCCCGCGCACTTATCCTGACGATGGACGATCCGGTCCTTTCGGTGCGGGTCACCAAGCGGGTGCGCGGCTGGGTGCCGGACCTGCCGATCATCGCCCGCGCCCGCGACGCCGATCATGCCGCCCAGCTCTACAAGGCCGGCGCCAGCGATGCCGTGCCCGAAACGCTCGAAAGCTCACTGCAACTGGCCGAAACCGCGCTGGTCGATCTGGGCGTCGCCATGGGGCCGGTGATCGCCTCGATCCATCAGGCCCGCGAGGATCTGCGCGTCGGTATCAAGGAAGCCGCCCAGCTCCAGTCCGCCCCCCGCCTACGCCGCCTGCGCCAGGACGAGGTGCCATGACCGCCTGACCTATCGCGTCAGCCCTGATGCACTTCGGGCGGGCTGAACACCGACCAGCCGGTCCGCCGTGCCAGCATCTCCAGCGCTTTTGTGCCCAGCGCACTGTTGCCGCTGGCATTGAGACCGGGCGACCAGACCGCGATCGCCGCGCGGCCGGGCACGATCGCCAATATGCCGCCGCCCACGCCCGACTTGCCGGGGATGCCGACGCGAAAGGCGAAATCGCCCGACGCATCATAATGGCCGCAGGTCAGCATCAGCGCGTTGATGCGCCGCGCCCGGCTGGGCGACACGACCCGGCCACCCTCGGGATGGCGCCCGTCGAGCATAAGATAGCGCCCGGCCAGCGCCAACTGCTGGCAGCTCATCTCGATCGCGCATTGATGGAAATAGCTGCCCAGCACCAGATCGACCGGATGGCGGACATTGTTGAAGGCGCGCATATAATTGGCGAGCGCCATGTTGCGATAGCCGGTCGCCGTTTCCGACGCGGCGACTTCCTCATTGATGCGGATCGCGTCGTCGCCGGCCAGATAGCGGACGAAGCGCAGCATCTCGCCGATCGCCACGCGCGGCTGATGCCCGCCCAGATTGACGTCGGCCACCACGATTGCCCCGGCATTGATGAAGGGATTGCGCGGAATGCCATGTTCCTGCTCCAGCTGGACGATGGAGTTGAAGGCATTGCCGGACGGCTCGCGTCCGACCCGGTCCCAGAGCTGGTCGCCCACCTTGCCCAGCGCCAGCGTCAGCGCGAACACCTTGGAAATGGACTGGATCGAAAAGCCGCTGTCAACGTCGCCGCCGGTCAGCAGCCGCCCGTCAGCGGTGGCGATGGCGATCCCGAACTGGCCGGCATCCACCTTCGCCAATTCGGGTATATAGCTGGCGACGGTGCCCCGCTCCGTCTCCCTGGCCATGGCGGCCACGATATCGTCGATCAAAGCTGTCAGGTCCATGGCAGCCTCTTAGAGCCTGTTTGAAAAATCGCGAAAGGACGATTTTTCGGTGCGGTGCCAGCCCGCGCCGCCGCCCAAGAACCCGATCCAGTGTCATCCTGTCGGGTGGTTGGGCGGGGGCGCGGGCTGGTACCGGCTTTCTCAAACGGAAATTCAGCCAAACAGCCAGTGGCCCAGCATCCGGTCGAACGGGAAAGTGAAGAAGCCGGCGATCAGCAGCGCTCCCGTCACCATGCCGCGCACCGACCGACGATGGCGCTTGAGGTCATGGCGCCGCGCAGACAGCACGATGATCGGCACCTGGATCAGGGTGAAGATCGACAGGATATGGATGATGCTGAACCGGCTGCCCGGCCCGTGCAGTAGGAAACTGTCGAGCGCGGTCAGGAATAGCGCACCGCTCCACACCCACCCCATCCAGCGATGCCGCCTATCGCCGCGCCGCCGCAACAGCATCACCGGCGTCAGGGCCAGCGCAACCAGAATCGTCAGCAGATGGAACCAGACGAGGTTCGGCACCTGTCCCCACTGCCCATGCCCCCGCCAGATCGCCATCAGCACCACGGCGATCAGGATGACGGACGCCACCGCCAGAAGCCGCTCATAGCGGTCAGGCGCAATCCCCTGGGGCTGCGGCGATGTACTTGCAATGCTGGCCATATATCCCCCTGAACCGCACCCTGTCAGCCGTGCAGGGCGGGGTCAACGCTGCAGCACGACTCGAAAGCCGCCATCCCCCTCGACCGTCACGCTCCCTGACGGCAAGGTCAGCAACTGCTCCACCGAAACCTGACGCGATCCGGTCGGGCACAGTCCGTCCTGCGCCGGTCGGCTATAGCGTGCGGTCAGATTGAAACTATCCTGGTTGCGGGACATCTGACGGCCCAGCGTCACTTCGATGGTCCGGCTGTTCGCCCGATAATTGGGCAACTCGCAATCGCTCTGCACGCTCGCCGCTTCGTTGATCGACAGGCGCGCTGCCGCACCGCCAACCGACAAGGTGCCCGTCCACAATGTCTCGCGGCCAAGATAGACGCTGACCCTGACCGGCACCGGCGACGTCCGATCAGTCTCGCTGATGGCGGGAGAGACGAAGATCGGCGGCGGCACCCGTACCGCAGCTGGCGGTGGCGGGGCAGACTGCGGAACGGTCGCAAGCAACAGGGCGATCAACAGCATGACATTCTCCCCAAACGATGGAGAGAGGCTAGGCGATGGCGTTTAAGACAATGTTACGTTAGCGGCCCAATCCGCCCAGTGCCTTGTTGGCGTCCGCGATGCGCCGGCGCACGACGCTGGTCAGTTCCTCGATCGTCGACACCTGTTCCACGCCATAGCGGGCGGCGGTGATGTCGACATTGCCCTTGCGCCAGAAACCGTCGGGACACAGCACGATCAGCTTGCCGCCGCGCGCATGCAGCCCCATTTCCAGCAGGCTGACCGGGCTCTGCGTGCCCGGCGCCAGATAGAGGATGATGATGTCGGCGCTGTCCAGCGCCGCCAGTTCCCACTCCACCTGCTGGCGGAAATGGGGGTCGCTGGCTTCGGGCTTCCAGGCCGGGTTCCAGTCGGCCCGGCGCGGGTTCAGGATCGTCACCTTCTCGTCGGCCAGCGCCGCGATCATATCGCGCTGCCAGTCGGTCGCCTTGCCCATGTCGATGCTGCCGCCCAGGAACAGGCGCGCGCGATCATGCGCGGCCGGCAACGGCTCGGGCGAGGTGATGGTCACCGCCTCACCCGCCCGCGCCGTCATCGGCAGGGCGAGCAGACAGGATGCAAGGATCAGGCGCAACATAGGGACGGGAGGCGCACCGGCGGCGCGCCTTCTCATCTTGTCAGGCCGGAACGCTGGCGAGTGCGGCCTTGACCGCGTCGATCGCAGCCTGCGCCTTGTCGCCATCGGGGCCGCCGCCCTGGGCCATGTCGGCACGGCCACCGCCGCCCTTGCCGCCCAGCGCCTCGACGCCCGCACGGACCAGATCGACGGCGCTGAAGCTGCCGGTCAGGTCGTCGGTCACGCCCACGGCAATGGTCGCGCGGCCATCGACCACGGCCAGCACCGCCGACACGCCGCTGCCGAGCGCCTTCTTGTTGCCGTCGACAATGCCGCGCAGTTCCTTGGGGTCGAGGCCGTCGATCACCTGGCCCAGGAAGTCGACGCTGCCGACCTTCTCGGGACCGGCCGGCTTGGCCGAACCGCCACCGCCCAGCGCGAGTGCCTTCTTGGCCTCGGCCAGTTCACGCTCCAGCTTGCGGCTCTGCTCGACCAGCGCGGCGATGCGCGCGGGCACCTCTTCCGGCGTGGTCTTGAGCGCAGCCGCCGTCTGGCGCAGCTTCTCGTCGCGCTCGACCAGCCACAGGCGCGCAGCCTCGCCGGTCAGCGCCTCGATCCGGCGCACGCCCGAGGACACGGCGCTTTCCGACACGATCTTGAACAAGGCGATGTCGCCCAGCGCGCGGACATGGGTGCCGCCGCACAGTTCGACCGAATAGCTATGGTCGTCGCCCTTACCCATGGAAAGGACGCGGACTTCATCGCCATATTTCTCGCCGAACAGCGCCATCGCGCCGGCGGCGATCGCATCGTCCGGGGTCATCAGCCGGGTCATGACCTCGTCATTATGACGGATCTGCGCGTTCACATCGGCCTCGACCTTGGCGATCTGCGCCTGGGTCAGTGCCTCGGGATGCGAGAAGTCGAAGCGCAGGCGGTCGGCCGCGACCATGCTGCCCTTCTGGGTGACATGGCCGCCCAGTTCCTTGCGCAGCGCGGCATGGAGCAGGTGGGTGGCGCTGTGATTGGCGCGAATGCGATCGCGGCGCTCGACATCCACCGTCAGGTTGACGGTGTCGCCGACCTTGACGCTGCCCGCGCTGATCACCGCCTGATGTGCATGCAGGCGGCCGAGCGGCTTGGACGTGTCGGCAACCTCGGCCACCAGGCCGCCCAGCGTGGTGATCGTGCCGGCGTCGCCATTCTGGCCGCCGCTCTCGCCATAGAAGGGCGTCTGGTTGGTGATGATCGTCACCTTGTCGCCGGCCGACGCCGCATCGACGCGCGCACCATCCTTGAGGAGGGCCAGCACTTCGCCCTCGCCCTTGGTCGAGGCATAGCCGATGAACTCGGTGCTGCCGAGCGTTTCGGCGATGTCGTACCAGATCTCGTCCGACGCCTTCTCGCCCGATCCCTTCCAGGCGGCGCGCGCGGCGGCCTTCTGCTCGGCCATAGCAGCGTCGAAGCCGGCGCGGTCGACAGACAGGCCCTGGGTCCGCAGCGCATCCTCGGTCAGGTCATAGGGGAAGCCATAGGTGTCATAGAGCTTGAACGCGGTCTCGCCCGGCAGGGTCGCGCCCTCGGCCAGATCGGCGGTCGCCTCGTCCAGCAGCTTGAGGCCGTTTTCCAGCGTCTTGCGGAAGCGGGTTTCCTCGCGCAGCAGGGTTTCCTCGATCAGCGGCTGGGCGCGGACCAGTTCGGGATAGGCGCCGCCCATTTCCGACACCAGGCTCGATACCAGGCGATACATCAGCGGATCCTTGGCACCGATGATGTGCGCATGGCGCATGGCGCGGCGCATGATCCGGCGCAGCACATAGCCACGACCTTCGTTCGCCGGCAGCACGCCGTCGGCGATCAGGAAGCTGGTCGAGCGCAGATGGTCGGCGATGACGCGGTGGCTGGCCTGGAACTCGCCGTCGGTCGCGGTGCGGGTCAGCGCCCCGCTCTCGGCGATCAGCGCCTTGAACGTGTCGATATCATAATTGTTATGGACGCCCTGCATCACCGCGGCGATGCGCTCCAGCCCCATGCCGGTGTCGATCGAGGGCTTGGGCAGTTCCGAAACGATCTCGTTGGCTTCCTGCTCATATTGCATGAAGACGAGATTCCAGATCTCGACGAAACGGTCGCCATCTTCTTCCGGCGATCCCGGAGGGCCACCCCAGATATGGTCGCCATGGTCGTAGAAGATTTCCGAGCAGGGACCGCACGGGCCGCTGTCGCCCATCGCCCAGAAATTATCCTTGGTCGGGATGCGGATGATCTTGTGATCGGGGAGCCCCGCGATCTTCTTCCACAGGTCGAACGCTTCGTCGTCCGTGTGATAGACGGTCGTGGTCAGCTTTTCCGCGGGCAGGCCCCATTCCTTGGTCAGCAGGGTCCAAGCATGATGGATCGCCTGTTCCTTGAAATAGTCGCCGAAGCTGAAATTGCCCAGCATTTCAAAGAAGGTGTGGTGGCGCGCGGTATAGCCGACATTGTCCAGATCGTTGTGCTTGCCGCCGGCGCGGACCGACTTCTGGCTCGACGTCGCGGTCTTGTAGGGGCGCGTTTCCAGACCGGTGAAGACATTCTTGAACGGCACCATGCCGGCGTTCACGAACATCAGCGTCGGGTCGTTGTGCGGCACCAGCGGCGCGGACGGAACGATGGTGTGGCCATTGGCCCCGAAATAATCGAGGAAGCTGCGGCGAATGTCGTTGGTCGAGGTCATGCGCGCGATTTAGTGGGAAGCGGCCCGCCGCACAAGCGGGGGATTTGGTCGCGATGTAACAACCCTGTTCAGATCAATTGCAGCGCGACCTCCACGCCATAGTCACGCCGGGCATCGGCGAACACAGTTGCTACCCGCGCCATGAAGTCGGCCATCTCGGCCGGCAGGTTGTCGATATTTGCTATCGTCACAGTGAAGGGCGGCTCAACGGCGTTAATGTCGCCCAACAAACTGTCATATAGAGCATCCAGATTAAGACCATGCCATTCAGGCGCGCCCAGTCGCGGCAACAGCGCGAGATAGAAGTCTAATGGCTTTGTCCAGCCGGAAGCATCAATTTCAATCAGTTGCATGGCCCGTCGCTTATCCCATCGGCTCCTCGATCGACATCGGCGGCCTGGAGAACCATTGCGGCCCCTGCGCGGTCATGTGGAAGCAATCCTCCATGCGCACGCCCATCGCGCCGGGCAGGTAGAGGCCCGGTTCGTTGGAGAAGCACATGCCGATGTCCAGCTTCGTCGTCTCGCCATGGACGAGGTTGACCGGCTCATGCCCCTCCATGCCGATGCCGTGGCCGGTACGGTGCGACAGACCGGGCAGCTTGTAGCCGGGGCCATAGCCCAGTTTCTCATAATAGGTGCGGACCGCATCATCGACCGTGCCGGCCGCCACACCCAGCTTCGCCGCCCGGATCGCGACCTGCTGCCCCTGCGCCACCTCGCCCCACAGCTTGCGCTGCTGCGCCGTGGGCGCGGCGCCATAAACGAAGGTGCGGCTGATGTCGGACTGATAATCCTCGACCGTGCAGCCGCAATCCATCAGCACCACTTCGCCCGTACGCACCGACTGCGGCTTGCCCGAGCCATGCGGATAGGCGGCCGCTTCTCCAAGCAGGATCAGGTTGAACTCGCCCTTGCCGCCGAGCGCGCTGGTCGCGGCCGTCATCAGCGCGCCGATATCGGCCGGGGTCATGCCCGCCTTCACCTGAGGATAGGTCCAGCGATAGGCGCCCATGGTGACATCCGCCGCCTTCTGCATCAGCGCGATCTCGGCCGCCGTCTTGCGCATGCGGATGGCTCGCGTCACCGGGTCTTTCACCAGGGTCGCGGCGGGCAGCGCGGCCTTCAGCCCATCGACCGCAAAATAGCGGACCGTCTCCTCGATGCCGATCCGCCCCTTGTCCAGGCCCCGCGCCTTCAAGAAGTCGGCGATCGGCGCATAGGGGCTTTCATGCTCCTGCCAGACGCGAACCTCGGCCGGAATGGCGAGCGATTCGTCGATCGAGGGCTTCTCGAAAAAGGGACAGACGACCAGAGGCGTGCCGCTGGCCGGAATGACCAGCGCGGTCAGCCGCTCGGAGCGCCACCAGCGGATGCCGCTATAATAGATGAGGCTCGCGCCCGGCTCGACCAGCAGCGCGTCGATGCCCTGCGCCTGCATCATCTTCTGTGCCCGCGCCAGCCGGTCGGCACGCTCGGCCTTGCCGATCGGGGTGACGTCGCGGGTGATCGACTGAAGCGCCTCGCCCGCCTTTTCCTGCGCGAACAGGCGCGGACTGACCAGCGCGGTGGCGACCCCGGCGGCGGCATAGCGAAGCAAGGTGCGGCGATCAGGCGTAAGCATAATGTCCCCCGGTGCGCAGCGCGGCCTGATAGGCGGGCCGCGCCTGTATTCTCTCCAGCCACCCGATCAGATGCGGACGCGATTCGTCAAGCCCGCCGCGCGCCCGCGACGCCTCGATCGGGAAGCTCATCATCATGTCGGCGGCGGAGAAGTCCGGTCCGGCAAAATAGGGGCGGCTTGCCAGTTCGCTTTCCAGCCAGTCGAGATGATCGTCCAGCATCCCCTGCACCGTCGGCCGTGCCGGTCGGCCGAGCAGGCCCAGCTTGCCGACCACCAGCAGGGCCAGCAGCGGCGGCATCATCGACCCTTCAGCATAATGGAGAAACTGGCGCCAGCGGATCGCGCCCTCCGCATCGGCCGGCGCGCCGAAGCGACCATCGGCCCGCGCGACCAGATATTCCATGATCGCCCCGGTCTCGATCAGCCGATGGCCATCCACCTCCACCACCGGCGACCGGCCGAGCGGATGGATGGCGCGCAGGGCGGCGGGTGCCCGCATCGTCTTGCGGTCCCGCTCATAGCGGCGCACGTCATAAGCCTCGCCCAGTTCCTCCAGCAGCCACAGGATGCGCTGCGAACGACTATTGTTCAAATGATGGACGATGATGGTCATGGCGCCTCTCCCATGCTGCGACCCGATCAGGGCTAACGCAGCATGGGAAAGAGTGACAGCGAAGTTTACGCTATCTCGAGGGCTTCCTCCGCCTTGGCGCGGGCGCGATAGGCGTGCAGCAACGGCTCGGTATAGCCATTGGGCTGCGCGACACCCTCGAAGACCAGCGCGCGCGCCGCCTGGAAGGCCAGGCTCTCGCCCTCGCGTCCGCTCATCGGCCGATAGAGAGGATCGCCTTCATTCTGCGCATCGACCTTAGCCGCCATGCGGGCCAGCGCAGCATCGACTTGGTCCCCCGTGCAGACACCGTGCAACAGCCAGTTGGCCATATGCTGCGAGGAAATGCGCAAGGTCGCGCGATCCTCCATCAGGCCGACATCATGGATGTCGGGCACCTTGGAACAGCCGACACCCTGGTCGATCCAGCGGACGACATAGCCCAATATGCCCTGCGCATTATTGTCCAGTTCCTGCGCGATCTCTTCTTCGGAGAAATTGCGGCCGACCGCGACGGGAATGGTCAGCAGCTTGTCGAGCGACGCAATGCCCTCGGCCTTGCGTTCTTCCTGACGGGCGAAGACGTCGATGCGGTGATAATGGGTCGCGTGCAGCGTCGCCGCCGTCGGGGACGGCACCCAGGCGGTGTTGGCGCCGCTCCGGGGATGGCCGATCTTCTGCTCCAGCATGTCCGCCATGCGGTCGGGCGCCGCCCACATGCCCTTGCCGATCTGCGCCCGCCCCGACAGGCCGCAGGCGAGGCCGATCTGGACGTTGCGATCCTCATAGGCCGTGATCCAGTCGCTCGCCTTCATCTCGCCCTTGCGGATCATCGGCCCGGCCTGCATCGACGTGTGCATCTCGTCCCCGGTGCGATCGAGGAAGCCGGTATTGATGAAGACGATCCGGTCGCGGACGGCATGGATGCAGGCCGCCAGATTGGCCGATGTGCGCCGCTCCTCATCCATCACCCCGACCTTGATCGTATGCCGAGCCATGCCCAGCATATCCTCGATCGCGTCGAACAGGCGGTTGGTGAAGGCCGCTTCCTGCGGCCCGTGCATCTTGGGCTTGACGATATAGACGCTGCCCGCGCGGCTGTTGCCATCCGCCTTAGCCAGATCATGCAGCGCGATCAGGCTGGTGACGATGCCGTCGATAATCCCCTCGGGCGCATCCTGCCCATCGGGCAGCGCGATCGCCGGCGTGGTCATCAGATGACCGACATTGCGGACGAACAACAGGCTGCGGCCCGGCAGCGTGAAGCTGCTGCCATCGGGCGCGCTATAGGCACGATCGGGATTGAGCGCGCGGGTCATCGGCTTCCCGCCCTTCTCGAACGTCTCGGTCAGGTCGCCCTGCATCAGCCCCAGCCAGTTGGCATAGGCGGTAACCTTGTCCGCCGCATCGACCGCCGCGACCGAATCCTCCAGGTCGCAGATGGTGGTCAGCGCGGATTCCAGGATGACGTCGGATATGCCCGCGGGATCGGTCGCGCCGATCGGATGCGCGGAATCGAAGACAACCTCGATATGCAGGCCATTATGGCGAAACAGCCTGCCCTTCGCGCTGGTGCCGACAAACTGCGCCGGATCGGCCAGGACGATTTCTCCGCCCGCCAGATCGGCCCAGCGTCCCGTTGCCAGCGGAACCGCATCGTCCAGAAACGCCTTGGCCCAGGCGATGACCTGCGCCCCGCGCGCCGCATCATAGCCCTTGCCCGAAGCCGCGCCCGCAATGGCATCGGTGCCATAGAGCGCATCATAGAGGCTGCCCCAACGCGCATTGGCGGCGTTGAGCAGGAAACGGGCGTTGAGGATCGGGACGACCAGTTGCGGCCCGGCCATACGGGCGACTTCGGCATCGACATTCCCGCTGCCGATCGCGAACGGCGCCGGTTCCTCGACCAGATAGCCGATCTCGCGCAGGAAGGCCTGATAGGCGGCGGCGTTGTGCGCCTGCCCCCGGCGCACCTGATGCCAGGCATCGATCTGCGTTTGTAGGTCATCGCGCGTGCGCAGCAGCGCCGCATTGTCGGGGGTGAAGCGCGCCAATATGTCGGCAGTGCCCGCCCAGAAGGCGTCGGCATCAATGCCCGTGCCCGGCAGCGCGCGCTGCTCGATGAAGTCGGCCAGCGTTGCGGCGACCTTCAGGCCGGCGCGGTCCGTCATACGGTCGGTCATGCAATCCACTCCTTGCTATGCCGTCCTTTTACGCCTTTCCAATTATGCCGTGTAGACGCTATTATTCGAATAAAGACTTTCTTGTGGTGAACGAATATGATGGACCCGGACCATGAATTGTTCGTGAGCATCGTCGATGAAGGCGGGCTGGCGGCCGCTGGACGGCGGCTCCACATCTCCCCCGCCATGATGTCAAAGCGGCTGGCCCGGCTGGAAGACCGGCTGGGCGCCCGGCTGATCCACCGCACCACCCGCCGGCTGGCACTGACCCCGGCGGGCGAGCGGCTCCATGGCGACCTGCGCGCGATCCTCGCCTCCCTCGACGAAGCCGAACGTCGCGTGTCGGGCGTGTCGGCGATTGCGTCCGGCCCGTTGAGAATCACCGCCCCGACCTCCTTTGGCCGCATGCATCTTGCCCCCTATCTTCAGCCTTTCCTGGATAATCATCCTCGCATCGACCTGCGGCTCGACCTGTCGGACGACTATGTTGACCTGATCGAAAGCCGGGCGGACCTGGCCATCCGCATCGCCGCCGATCCGGGCGCCGGCCTCACCGCCCGGCGGCTGGCGCCCAATCGCCGCATCCTGTGCGCCGCGCCCGCCTATCTTGAGCGCTTCGGCACGCCGCGCCGCATCGCCGACCTCAAGCATCATCGCCTGCTCGCCGCCGACGGCCAGCTACCCTGGCGGCTGATCGGTCCCAAGGGGCCGGTCGCGATCGATGGCCACAGCCATATCCGCACCAACAGCAGCGAAGTCGTGCGCGAACTGGCGCTGTCGGGCAGCGGCATCGCGCTGCGTTCACTCTGGGACATTAGCGATGCACTGGCGCAGGGCGATGTGCGCCAGATCCTGCCCGATCATGAAGGGTCGAGCGACGTCGCCCTCTATGCCGTGCAACTGCCACAGGCCAATCCGCCGCTGGCCATCACCGCCTTTGTCGACTTTCTTGCTGCGCAATATGCCCTTGCGCCGCCGTGGGAGTCGCGGACGGACCGCACTGGCTTGCCCTAGCGGAACACAGTCTCTAAGGCGCATCGCATGGACGATAACACCCGCCGCGCCGCCCTAGACTATCACCGCCTTCCCCAGCCCGGTAAGCTCGCGATCGAGCCGACCAAGCGCATGGTGAACCAGCGCGATCTGGCGCTGGCCTATTCGCCGGGGGTGGCCGCCCCCTGCGAGGAGATCGCTGCCGATCCCGCCAAGGCGCTGGACTATACCGCACGCGGCAATCTGGTCGCGGTCATCTCCAACGGCACCGCCGTCCTCGGCCTCGGCGCGATCGGCGCGCTGGCGTCGAAGCCGGTGATGGAGGGCAAGGCCGTCCTCTTCAAGAAATTCGCCGACATCGACGTGTTCGACATCGAAGTCGACACCACCGACACGGACAAGTTCGTCGAGGCCGTCGCCCTGCTGGAGCCGACCTTTGGCGGCATCAATCTGGAAGACATCAAGGCGCCCGAATGTTTCGAGATCGAACGGCGCCTGAAGGAACGGATGAACATTCCGGTCTTCCATGACGATCAGCATGGCACCGCCATCGTCGTCGCCGCGGCCGTGCGCAACGCGCTGGTGCTGCAGGGCAAAACGCTGGCCGATGCAAAGCTGGTCACTTCGGGCGCCGGCGCCGCCGCGCTCGCCTGCGTCGACCTGCTCGTCTCGATGGGCCTGCCGATCGACAATGTGACAATGACCGACAAGGACGGCGTCATCCATTCGGGCCGCGAAGGCATGCTGCCCAACATGGCGCGCTATGCCCGCGACACCAACGCGCGCACCCTGCCCGACGTGCTGCCGGGCGCCAACCTGTTCCTGGGCCTGTCGGCGCCGGGCGTGCTGAAGCCGGAGTGGCTGCCGCTGATGGCGCCCAATCCGCTGATCTTCGCGCTCGCCAATCCGGAACCGGAAATCCGCCCGGAAGCCGCGCGCGAAGTGCGTCCGGACGCGATCATCGCCACCGGCCGGTCGGACTATCCGAACCAGGTCAACAACGTCCTGTGCTTCCCCTATATCTTCCGCGGCGCGCTGGATTGCGGCGCGACGCAGATCAACGAGGCGATGAAGGTCGCGGCGGCCGACGCGATCGCCGCCCTGGCCCGCATGCCTGCGCATGACAGCGTGGCGCAGGCCTATGGCGGTCGCAAACTGGTGTTCGGCGCCGATTACATCATCCCGACCCCGTTCGACCCGCGCCTGATCGGCGAGATTGCCGGCGCCGTGGCCAAGGCGGCGATGGACAGTGGCGTCGCCACCAAGACGCTGGACCTGGAAGAATATAAGCGCGCCCTGTCGCACCAGAACACCCGTTCGGGTCAGCTGATGCTGCCGGTCTTCCATGCCGCGCGCGGCAGCCAGTGCCGCATTGTCTATGGCGAGGGCGAGGATGAGCGCGTGCTGCGCGCGATCCAGGACGGTCTGGACGAAGGCATCGTCAAGCCAACCATCGTCGCGCGCCGCCGCCTGCTAGAACAGAAGCTGGCCGACATGGGCCTCAGCTTCCAGCTCGACCGCGATGTCGAGGTGATCGATCCCGAGACGGATCATGACATCATGCGCGAACTGGTCGAGGCCTATCGCGCCATCGCCGCGCGCAAGGGCGTGCCGCCAGACGAAATCCTGCGTCATGTCTATCGCCGCCCGACCGTCACCGCCGCCATGCTGCTGCGCACCGGCCGGGTCGACGCCGCGCTCGTCGGTGGCCGCTCCGAATATTGGGGCCAGGTCGAACATGTGCTGCGCATCATCGATCGCGCACCGAACCACAGCCGCATCTATGCGCTGTCGGGCCTGATCCTGGACGCGGGCGCACTGTTCATCACCGATACCCATATGGTGCCGGACCCGACGCCCGACCAGATCGCGGAAATGACGCTGCTGGCGTCGACCGAGTTGCAGCATTTCGGGCTGAAGCCGCGCGTGGCGCTGCTGTCCCACTCGAATTTCGGTGCCTCGAACAGCCCCAGCGCCCGCAAGATGCGCGCCGCGCTCGACCTGGTGCGCCAGGCCGCACCGGACCTCGCGGTCGATGGCGAGATGCACGCCGACGCCGCGCTCAGCCAGGCGCTGCGCGAACGGCTGATCCCCGACTCCCGGTTCGAGGGGCCGGCCAACCTGCTGGTGATGCCGAACCTCGACGCCGCCAATATCACGCTGACGGCGCTCGGCGCTTCGTCCAGCTCGCCCACGGTCGGGCCGATGCTGATCGGCACTGCCCGGCCGATCCATGTGCTGACGCCCGGCGTCACCGCGCGCGGCATCCTCAACCTGACCGCCATCGCCGCCGCCGAAGTGGCACGCGAAGGCTGACCTTAACCTTTGCCGGTTAGGCTGTTAGCTTGACCGGCAAAGGATGAAGCGAGGAAGATCATGGCAGGCGTCATCGGCACATTGGCTCGCAGCCTTGGCCCGAAACTGCTGATCGGCGCCGTCCTGGGCGGCGGCGCGCTGCTGCTGACCGAAAAGATCGACCGCAACGCCGGCACCGCGACCCAGGCCAAACCGGCCGAGGCCGCCGCCGCGCCCAAGCCGCTGCCGCTGGTGGAACGGCGCAGCGACCAGGGCATGAAGGTCGACCACCATGCGCTGGCGGTCAAGCGCGTGCTCAAGATCGAGGGGCCTTTCGAGCATGGCGACTATGCCTGGGACGAGGAAGGCGCCCCGGCCAAGGGGCCGATCATCATCACCGTCGACCTGAAAGCCCAGACCCTATCCGTCTTCCGCGACGGCTATGAAATCGGCGCCGCCGTCATCCTCTATGGCGCGACCGACAAGCAGAGCCCCTTGGGCGCCTTCCCGATCATGCAGAAGGACGCCGACCATTATTCCAGCACCTACAACAACGCGCCCATGCCCTATATGCAGCGGCTGACCAGCGACGGCGTCGCCATCCATGGCAGCGACGTCAAATGGGGCTATGCCACCCATGGCTGCATCGGCGTGCCCAAGGAATTTGCGCAGAAGCTGTTCGGCGTCACCAAGGTCGGCGACATGGTCATCATCACCAACGGCAAGATGCTGGATACCAGCAAGGCCGTCGTCAGCGGCTGACCGGCCCTGGAGCATCGTGCGCAAAAGTGGGCGAGCCGGAGTCGCGCGCCTCCGGCTCGGGTTTTGCGCTTAAAACGATGCGACAACAAAAACTTAGAGCGCGCGACCTGCGTCGGATTTAACGCAGCGCGCTCTATTGCGGCGCCTCCTCGATCGCGGGCGCATGACGCACCGTCAGCGCGCTGCCGCCTGACGCCGCGATGATGCAGAATATCGCCACGCCCTGCAGCGCCGTCAACCGCTCGCCCAGCACGACGAAGCCGGCCAGTGCGCCGATCGCCGGCGCCGCGCTCAGCAACAGGCCGAACACCGGCGCGGGCAGGCGCCGCATCGCCTCGATCTCCAGCGAATAGGGCAAGGCGCTCGACAGCAGGGCGATCGCCAGCCCGACCATCAGCACCCAGGGCGAAAAGAGCGACGCGCCGGCATGGGTCAACCCGACCGGCAGCACCAGGATCGCCGCCGCCAGCATGCCCCAGGCGACAGCATCGCCGCGCAACGCGCCCGACACCCGTTTGCCGGTCAGGATATAAAGCGCCCAGCAGGCCGCCGCCCCGACAGCGAAGAGGACACCCAAAGGATCAAGCACGGCGTCGCTGCGCAGCGGCAAGAGCAATAGCAGGCCGATCACCGCCGCCCCTAGCCACAGGAAATCGCGCGGCCGGCGCGACCCGAACAGCACGATCGCCAGCGGCCCCGTCACCTCGATAGCCATGGCGATGCCCAGCGGGATGCGGGCGAAGGCCTGATAGATGAGCAGGTTCATCAGCGCGAGGGTCGCGCCATAGATCAGCAGCGGCCAGCGCACATCGGCCGGAATCGGTCGGCGCCATGGCCGCCGGAACAGCATCAGCAGGATCGCCGCCAGGAAGATGCGCAGCGCCGCGATGCCATAAGCGCCGACGATCGGGAACAATGTCTTGGCAAAGGCCGCGCCCATGTTCATCGACAGCAGCGACGCCAGCACGGCCCCCGCCCCCGCCAGCAC
>Ga0209813_10000110_pt1 | contig 29929 bp, 25 predicted proteins | sample EndMethybrTD3033_FD_187596 | JGI IMG/M metagenome (GOLD analysis project Ga0209813, IMG submission 187596) | Populus endosphere microbial communities from Tennessee, USA - Endosphere MetaG P. TD hybrid TD303-3 (SPAdes) (version 2) | ecosystem: Host-associated > Plants > Roots > Endosphere... | reverse complement strand
CCCCCACTCCAACCCCCACGGCAACCCCCACACCGGTCCCGACGCCCGAAGGCTTCGTGGCCAATCCCGCCGTACTAAGCGAAAATTCCGCGCTCTATGGCAAACGGCTCTACCAAGGCGTTCCCAGCATTGCGCGCACAGGGTCCAGGATCTGGGCGGCGTGGATGAGCGACATCTCGCTGACCAGCGCCAATCCGGAAGCTCCGGGCAACTTCATCGTGCTCCGGTATAGCGATGACTTCGGCTTAAACTGGAGCACGGAACGCTATCTCGTCCCTGCGGACCGCCGGATAGACCGAGCGCTCGATCCCATGTTGTGGGCTGCGCCCGACGGAACCCTGTGGGTGATGTACGCTCAGTCGGGCAAGGGCCAGATCTTCGATAACCAGCTTGGCATATGGGTTAGCGTCGTCGATGCCCCCGCCTCCGCCAGCCCGCAGTTCCGTCCGGGCGTGCGCCTGACCGACGGCAGCCCGGGCCGCCCGTTCCAGATCGACGGGAAATGGTATCTGTTCGGCAATTACTGGCGCGTTCCCGGCCCCCCGGTCTATCCCGAGCGGGCCGGACGGAACCTGTTCCAGATCAACGTGGCGAACCGGTCTCTGCAATACATGTCTCGCCTGCCCGAAGGCCCCTACGTCACGCATGACGAGACCGCGGCGATCGAAAAGCGGGATGGGTCCGTGTTGGCACAGTGGCGCACACTGGAAGGCATTTACCAGTCGACTTCGCTCGACCGGGGAATGACCTGGAGCCAGCCGTCCAAGTTCACCGTGGTCCAGTCCGATATCGCCCGTCATACGATCGTGCGCACGCCCAGGGGTCGGCTGATGATGGTGCTCAACCTCGGAATCACGGTCTATCGCCGCACGAACATGACTATCCTGCTGAGCGACGATGACGGCCAGACCTGGCCTCACCGCCTGTTGCTCGACAATCGATCCGACGTGTCCTACCCCGACGTCACGTTCGACGACCAAGGCAACATCTACATCCTCTACGATCACGAACGAACGATCTACGTGGGCAGCGGGGCGCGTGAAATCCTGCTTGCCAAAGTGTCGGAAGCCGCGATCGTCAGCGGCAACGCCACTGTAGAACGGCGGATAGTCTCAAAACCCTGACCAGGATCGCCTCGGCCGGGTAGGACTTACGCCGACCATCGCGAGGCTAGCTCGGCCAGATCGGTCGCAACCGGGAAACCGTGTCTCGCTGCGTAATCCTGCCAACCGGCGAATTCGCTCCAGCCACTGACGAACGCGAAGTCGAGGCCGGCGGCTGTCGCTGCCTGGTGATCGTAGCGGCTGTCGCCGATGAAAATGGCGGATGGGGCAATGCGGCCCGCCGCGATCTCGCGTGCGAGGATTTCGTCCTTTGTGTCCGGGCTGCCGAAAATGGCTTCGAAATGGCAGGCGATCCCGCGTTGGGCGAACACGTGGCGAAGCTCCGCCTGGTCCCCGCCGGACACTACGAACCACGGCGTATTGCCGGTCGCCGCGCGCATGCTTTCCAGCCCGGGTGCAATCGCGCACATCGCCAGACCCTCGCGGACCGCATCCGCGTACCGCTCCAACAGTTCCCCGATGGTCGGCCCCGACGTCCGCGCCGGCACGATCTCGTCCATGAAATGAGCGAATTTGCGGTAGCGCGAAACACCGCCATTCGCGGTGTGATAAATCACGAGCGCTTCCGCCGCGGTCTCGCCATAGGGCAGTGCCGCCTGACGGAACGCCTCGGTCTTCACCCGATTTGAATCGAGGATGACCCCATCGCAGTCGAATACGATAGCGCCATATTTCATCGTTCGGCGTCCGTTCCGAGCATGCCCACAAGCTTCTGCGCGATAATGAAATCCTCTTCCCAGTCGATGTCGACATTCTTCAAGCCGTGGGTTTCGAACATCGCGGGATTGGCGCCGATACGATCGTGACGCTCGAGATAAATTTCCCGGCTCGCGATGAAGAGGGCGCTATTGACCTCGAATAGCGGGTCAAGATCCTGGGTTGCCGGCCACGGGTTCACCGAACGGTCGCAGTTCACGATGGTCTTGATCGCGTCATTCCAGATGAACTGCTGCAGCCGGCTCACGCTCATCAGTGAATCGTGCGGCCCCTCTATCACCGCAAGGCGGTATGCCTCCAACGCGGCGACATAATCGTTTTCGTCGACGAACGGGGAGGTTGCATGCATCCAGAGGATGTGATCGCCCGTCACCACCGAAGGCACGTAGTCGATCAAATCCTGCAGGCGCGTCGTCGATGCGCAGAGTTCGTCGGGCCTACGCACAGCCCTTGCATTGCTGATATAGCCGAATTCCTCGAACTGGCCGAGCACGACATCGTCGTTCGTCGACACTACGATCTCAGCGACATGCGGGCTGAACCGCGCAAGCTGCTCCATCTTGTGCTGGAACAGGCTTCGTCCGTCGGGACGAAAGGCACGCGTGTTCTTGCCCGCCGCCCTGACGCTTCCCGCCCGCAGCGGGAAGAAGACCGAAAGCGATGTCATGCTAGATTCCGTAGATCGAGACTGCCGGAAGCGCCTTATACGTCGTCGGACCGACAGACAGCAACCGCGGCCGGTTTTCGCCTTGCCCATAGAGCGAGAGGATGGTGTCCATTTCATCGTTCCGCGGATCGCCCGCAGGATAACCATCAAAACCGGCCATCAAAACGCGGTTGGCCTTGCCGCTGGTCGCGATGGCAAGCGCATAAGCCGCGACGAGGGGGGTCGGCGTGACACAATGCGTTTCATGGCATGCAAAAGTATCCGCTGCGACACCCAGACCGAAATCGAGAAGCTCCTTGCCGGCCAGCTCCGCCCTGAGGTCATCGGACAGCATCGATGCCGGAGTTATCAGCGGCTGCGGAAGCAGGGCATGGGTTTCCACATCGGCCATCAGACGAACGGGATGGCAGGCAGCGCGCAAGTCGATCAGATCGGATGCGATGGCCGATTGCGTGTTGAGGGCCAGCACGATTGGCCGCGCCCGGCGGATATAGCCTTCGAGCGCGTCGCGGTGCGCCTCGACACCGCCACCGGTGCCTAGGATAAGGACGTCCCGGCCATCGATGAGGTCAGCGGGCGCCCAGGTGCCGCGCGGCTCGCCTCCATAGAACCGGCGCGCACCGTGCAACCGGTCAGAGCTGAACTTCGAGCCACCCTCTTGACGGAAATGCTCGATCACCGCGAGGATGTCCTCCTCGTCGTAACGGGCATCGCCCAGCATTTCCTGTACGTAACTGGGGTGGATGCCGTACTTGCCCGAAAGGTAATAGTAGGGGTTCGTACCCCAGCCGTACCGCTCCTTCATGGGGCGGAAGTGCTTGCGGATCAGTGTCATCAGCGGGACAAGGTTCGCCTTGCGGCCGCGGATCGATTCGGCTTCGATAGCCAGTTCTTCGGTGCGGGCGTTACCCGGCCCGCGGCCCATCCCCGTCACCGTGACGTCGAGCCAGCTAGCCCCGTCGGCTTGCGCGCGAAGCGTGTTCTGCAGAGCGAGGCCCATGTTGTCGTGCGTATGAACGCCGATGGCGCCATCCCATTCGCTGCGCAGCCAGCCAATGATGCGCGAAACCTCGTCCGGCGTCATACCGCCCATGCTATCGGCGAAATAGAGCGCTTCGATCGGCCAGTCTCGCGCTCGCCTCGCATAGTCACGGACTTCGTCCGGTGTGCGATCGGAAATCTGCATGAGGTTGAAGCCGGTCTTGTACCCACGGTCAGCAAGCCAGCCGACAGCGGGCAGAACCTTCTCGAATTCGTGATAGTGACAAGCGAAGCGGACCAGACGGACCGGAGAGGTGGCCGTCGTCTCTGGAAACAGCTTTTCCAACGTCGGCACAAGACCCAGGTCGGTCACCAGATCCGAACCGTTCAGCATGACACCGACGGTCAGCCCCTCCGGCACGGTCAGGCTGCGCAGGAAATCGTCGGTTGCATAAGCGCAGGCGCCCTTGAACCCCGAATTCTTCAAAAAGCGGAAGCCCAGCTCAACGATATCGACCTGAGCAGCCTTCATCGCTTCAAGATAGGATTGGATAAGGGAGATCGAAAAATCCCAGTTGTTGTAATAGCCGCCGTCACGGAGAGTACAGTCCAAAAGCTTAAGGTCGCTCATTCCACACCTTGTTGCAGCGCCACATAGATGGGTGGCGCTTGGTCCAAATCCGCGCGAAGCCGGACCTACACCAAAAATCGAGGCTCAGCAATGAAGTAACCGGCGCGAACGAGCGTGATCGCGCAATCCCACTTGCGTCACATTGTGCATCGCGGCATGACCGATGCTGCGGATCATGTTGCGGCAGGGAGGCGCGTCGTGCGCGAATATGAAGGCGAGTGTCCCGCTGCATCGGGAGTTGAAAAGCGATGAGCGAAGTCCCCGTCGTCGCCTTCCTCTGGGAGCATTATTCGCAATACCACATGGACCGCTGCCGTGCCGTTGCCGAAGCCTTTTCGGATCGGGCCAAGATCGTCGGCTTCGAGATCGCCAGCAGCAGCGCGGTCTATGCCGGCTGGGGCGAGAGCGGCGAGGCCAACGGATTTACCAAGGTGACATTGTTTCCAGGCACCCTCGCCGACGGGATTGGCTCACTCGCCCGTTTCCGTGCGCTGCGCAAGGCGCTGAACGCGCATCAGGTAGATCACCTATTCATCGCCGGGTACGAGCGCCCTTGGCTTTTCGCCCTGGCAACCCTCTCCCGCTTCTCCAGCCGGCGCGTTTACGTGATGCTGGATTCAAAATTCGACGACAAACCGCGCCGCATTGCGCTCGAAACTCTGAAGCGCGTGCTCATGCTGCCCTACCGCGGTGCATTCGGCGCCGGACGGCGCACGCGGGACTATCTTCGTTTCCTCGGCTTTCGCACGCGGCCAGTGGTCGATGGGTACGACACCGTCTCGCTGAAGCGGCTCCGTGCGCTGGCGCCCGCCGCGCGTTCGACCTGGGAAAGCCGAGCCTTTCTGGCCGTCGCGCGTTTCGTGCCCAAGAAGAGCCTGTCGACCGCTATCCAGGCCTATGCACGCTATCGCGAACGGGGTGGCTCCGCCCGCCGGCTAAGGCTTTGTGGAAGCGGAGCGCTGGAAGAACAGTTGCAGGACGAAGCGGAGCAGCTTGGCATGGCCGAGGAAATCGACTTTCTGGGTTTCCAGCCACAGGACGCCATCGCTCGCGAGATGGCAAACGCCTTGTGCCTGCTGCTACCGAGCACAGAAGAGCAGTGGGGTCTTGTGGTCAACGAAGCGCTCGCCTTCGGCTTGCCGGTCCTCGTCTCGACCAACGCTGGCGCCGTGGATCTGCTGGTCACCCCGCTAGGCAACGGCTTCGCCCTCGACCCCGACGATGTCGACAGCTGGACTGAGGCCATGCTGGTGCTGGGCAGTGATCGGGTGCTCTGGGACCGACTGGCGGCCGGCTCGGCGAAGCGCGCGCCCTTGGGCGATGTTGCAGCGTTCGTCGAGGGCGTGAGCGCGCTCACGGGCCTCGACGGCGACCCCGGGCGTACGGCAGCGTGATGCGCCTCGCCAGGATCAAAGCCCATTCCGGGGAGCTGCTCCGGCTCGACCTGCTACGTTTCATCGCGTCGGTGGGGATCGTTTGGCATCATTCGCACGAATTCTTCTATGCGCGCGTTGACCGCGCGGCGGTGCACGAAGAGACCCGGGCGCTCGCCCTGTTCGTCGACCTGTTCTTCGTCATATCGGGCTTCGTGATTGCCTATGTTTATGACGGCCGCATCGCCGGCTGGCGAGACTTCGGCCGCTTCATGCAGCGCCGCGCGGGCCGGCTCGTGCCGCTCCATTGGCTGACGCTATTGATATCGTGGGCGTTCTGGGTCGCGGTGACCCGCTTCGCCGCAAATCCGAACGCCGCGATCGACACGTCCGTCGAATGCCTGGCACGCACCACCGCACTGTCTCACGCGATCGTTGGCTGCGACGGCACCGCCCCGAACGGAGTTTCGTGGTCCATCAGCACCGAGATGATGCTTTACCTCCTGTATCCAATCTTCGCGGTGCTGCTGCGCCGGCAACTCGCGCTCACGGTGACTGCCGCAGTCGCGCTGGCGGTCGCGTGCTCCTATGCAGTCCGGTTCGATGTGACCTGGGATATGGTCTATGCCCCGCTGCGGGGCCTTCCTTCGTTTCTTCTCGGCATGCTGCTCTTCGCGGCAAGGAAGGAGGTCGCCCGCCTTCCTGTCGGCTCACCCGCTCTATTGGCAGCCACCGCCGTGCTCTTCGTGCTGATGATGAGCGACGTACCCCAGTTCGCCGTGCTCGCAATGGTCTATGTGGTTGCCCTGATGGCCATCGCGTCGGACACGCGCGGCCCGCCAGGCCCCGCGATCTCGCGCCTTGCTCCCCTTGGGCAGCTAACCTATAGCATTTACATGTGGCACTTGATCATAATCATCGTCGTGATGAACGCGATAGGTGACAAGTTCCTCAATCTTTCCGCCATACCGATGGCAGCACTTGCAGTGCTCTGTTACGCAATCATTGCGGCTGTCAGCTACTTGTCGTGGACGCTGATAGAAACGCCCGCGCGACGCTGGATCGATTCATGGTAAGAACTCTTCCGGCTTCGAAACCGGGCCAACTGCACCCTCCTCGGCAACACGCGCGCCGATCGCGGCTTGTCACGGTCGACGGCAGCCCGCGTGGGCTGGTTATGTTTGCAATGGCGGCCGGGGCGTCGGCGATCGGCCTGCTCGCGCTCGGCGTCGTCGGCGGAGAAGCCGTGGGCAGCGGCCCGGACCCCTTTGTCAGAGCCTTGCTCTCCGCTTCTTTCCTGTTCTCTCTAATCGTCATCGTGGTCACGTCGTCCGCGCGCGACATGCAGATTTCTCTGCAGACGATGATGCTCTATTTCGCGATCTTCCTGATCTTGCCGGGCTACGCGCACGTCTCCAACAACGAGTTTCCATTTCCGGGCCTGCGCTATGCCGATTCCGTTCAGCGCGACGCTTCGCTCATGGTGACGATGTTCTTGCCGGCGACGGTAATCGGGTACTGGCTGGCACGCCGCGTCATTCCACGGCGCATTTCAAAGCCAACGGTCGGCCCGCTGCGATTTAGGGGCAGCGTCTTTGTGGCGAGCCTGTTGTTGAGCGCCGCCTTTCTGGGCGCGTTATTATATATCTCGACAGTAGGCATCGGCAACGTATTCCAATTCCGCAGCGACCAGCGCATGTCCGGAGTGGACGTCACCGGGTTCGGCCTGATGATCGTCTTGCCCCGCGTTTTCTGCACTATGTCACTGGTCTACGGCCTCGCTCTCTGGCGCTTCACCGGCCACAAGCAACTCGGTAAGCTTTTTACCGCGCTCAGCATCCTACCGGCGCTGGTCACACTCTGGCCGCCGATCCTGCCGCGCAGCATCAGCTTCGGCACTTTGCTCCTGATCTCAATGCTTTACGTCCAGTATTCTCTGCCGGGCCGGCGGCTGGCGCTGAGCGGCCTCTATCTCTTCGGCGCGCTGGTCGCCATGCCGGTGGTCGATGCCATCACTCGTTATGGCGCTTCGGTGTTCGACTTGTCCGCCGCCAACGTATTCGGAAGATACGTCAATTCCGGGGACTTCGACGGACTGCAATCGCTGAACAACGCCGCACTGCTGGTCGATGCCGAAGGATTTTCCTACGGTCATCAGCTGATCTCGGCCCTGCTGTTCTTCGTCCCCCGCGCGATATGGCCGGACAAGGCGGAGCCGACAGGCTCCATCGCCGCCGACATCGCCGGTTACGACTTCGTCAACGTATCGATGCCGCTGCCCGGAGAGCTTTTCGTCGACTTCGGCTGGGCGGGTGTTATCGTCGGCGCCCTGATCGTGGGATGGGTGCTGTGCTGGGTCGATCGCTATATCGATTCCCACTGGATCGGGGACGCCAAAGGACGGCTCATCGCCGGAGCCATGGTCGGCTATGCGATCGCTATCTACCGCGGCACCCTGATCGGCGTCGTCGCCCCGGTTGCCGCGCTCGTGGTGATGATCCTTATCGTCAACAAATGGGGTCTGCGCCCGATAAGGACCAGCCGCGCCCCGATCAGGCGAGGTATCGCGCCAATACCGCGCGATTGACCCGGTTCATATCGGCATTGCGCACCCCGCGAGGCCGCTCGATCCGAGCACTGCTTTCGGCTGCGAGCAGAGCCTGCGCTGCGCCCGCCAGATCGCCCCATCCGATCGATTCCGCAGGATGCTCCAGCACCTGCGCGAACCGCTCCAAGTGGGAACCCCGGCGCACCACAGCCATCTTGGCGAACTGCACCGCGCGGCCGAATATCCCCGACGCCTGATCGTAATCGGGGGCGTAGCAGCACCAGACGCCATCCGCGATGGCGTAGAAGTCCAGCAGCTCTTCATCGCTTATCCGCCGGTTTACCAGAACGCCCCCCGCAGCAGTAAAGCGCTCTGCATGTGCGGAAAGTTCGGCGGGCACCGTTCCGGCCGCAATGAAGAGGAAGCGGCGGCGCAGATCGTCGCTGCTAGTCCACAGGTCGCTGAAAAAATCGAACCCCTTGCCGCCCGCCTGCCGGCCCAGGGCGACCACGATAGCGCGGCCAGCAGCCTGCTTGCCGTAAGAGGCGACTTCGGCGGAAGGGGTCCGCGAAAAATCGTCGGCGGCGATGTCGCACAGTTCGGGATCGTAAATCCAGCCGTTGACCATCTGTGCGATCGCCGGCTCGACAGGCACGGGAACGATCGAAACCAGTCCGCCGCCGGGCATCCGCCGAACCGCAGAAAGCAGAACTCGCTTGAAGGCCAGCCGCGCGTCGTCCCCGCCCGCCGCCTGGGTGGCGCGGAAAACCAGGCAAAGCGTCTTGCGGCCAAATATGGAGCGCAGCGCCATCACCAGCAGGTTCGCGACCGTGCGCTGCTCCAGCATTGGCAACACCAGCGGCCCTGGCGCCAACAGGGCGCGGGTCAGCGAGGGCTCGACCCTCGAGGCTTTCCCGAGCAAGGCCGCCTCGCGCTGAAAATAGCCTACGTAGTTGAGCCGGTGCCCATGGTCGGAACTTTCGCAAATCGTGACTGTCAAATTCGCAAATCCCGTTACTCTTGCGGATCGGCTGCGGGGTGCCGCGTTGTGGAACCACCGCCATAAGTCGCATCGTGCCGCGCGGGATTGGCTTCGATCAGCCAGTCGCTAGCTTCCGACAGCACTGTCCGGCCATGGCGCGAAAGGGTGAACACCGGCCGTCCCGGCAGGGCCGGTGCGCGCAAGGTTTGCAGCCCTGCTCCGACTTCACGTGAAATCACTTGGGTGCCCATACGAATGGAGAGGGTTCCTGGTTCCGTCAAGAGGGCGACGAGTTCCACCTCGTTATGCAGGGGGTAGCCGCCCCACATCTTTTGCGGCGGACCGCGCCGAATGTCTTCGAGCTTCACCACCTGCCAGCGATGGATATAGTAAAGCGCATCGCTGCGCAGCGGCGGCGGCGACCCGCGCTTCAGCCAGGCTATGTAATAGGCGTTAAGATCGTACCAGGCGAACTGACTGAAGCTAGAGGGCCCAAGCTGCGTCGCTTCCGAATAATCGTTCCAGGTCAGCAGGTGCACCATCCGGTTGCCTGACGAAATCGCCTCCGTCCATTGGCTGCGGAAAGACACGCTGTTGACCGCTTCCGCGATCAGGCCGTCCTTGGGGCGGTAATCCTGCGCCGAGACCGGGCTGATCCAGCGGCGCACGCCCCGGCTCGCCAAGCTTGAGGGCCAGCGTGCATATTCGCCCGCCGCATCGGGCGTGCGAGTGCCCCAGACCGTTGCCCCCCAGGCCAGCGGCAGGAGATCGTCGATCTTCGAAGTTTCGAGGAAGTCGGGAACGAGTGCGATTGGCATGCCGTGTGCCGCCGTCTTCGCCATCACCTCGCGCCAGAAACCCGCCGGACGGCTTTCCGCCCAAAGCGGTATGACGAGAAGACGCCCGTCGTCCAGCCGGTAAGCGGCCGGGCGGCGGCCGAAGCGCACCAGGAAATCGGCGATATCGTCGGCGGTCTTGTCGGCAAGCCCGCCGAAATCGAGCTCAGGAATAATCCGAAAATCACCATCCACGGAGTGAGCGGCATCGAGCATACCGAACGCCGCTGTCTCGAAAAGATCGTCGTGACCGAGCGCCAGAAGATCGATTCCGAAGGCGTCGATGCCGATTCGCGATGCCCGGGCGATTTGCACCGCGAGATCGGCCTGCTTCCAGCGAAGTGGGCGCCTGGGCAAGGCAACCAGCGGGCGTTCGCGAATGAAGCCGCGCTGCCTCGCATGCTTGCCAGCCTCCCCCGCTGCGACCAGATACTGCGCCGCGTAATAGTCCTTATTCGGAGGGTTATTGTCGATCGAGAGGGGGAAGACGGGAAGGTAGTGCGCGATGACCAAGGTCTTCCCCTGTCCAGTCCTGCCGGTGTCGAATGGAAACGCGGAAACGGGCGACTCTCGCTCGACGAATCTGCGGGCCTCTTCCGCCATGGCCGCCAGCGAGGGCCCCGCATCCGAGCTATCGGCTTTCTCGCCTGGAGCGGGGGTCAGCGCTTGTGCGCAGAGCGGAGAAACCGCCGCCGCAAGGTATACCCCCGCGAAGCCGGCGACGAGACAAGTTACGAATTTCGCACGACCATTCGGCATGTAGAGATTCTACACGCGACACCGATTCAAGAAAACGTGGCAGAAGGCAAATGCGCAGAAAAGCGCGATGAACGGAAGGCCCGGCCGCAAGGCGCCGCTGTGCGGCCGGGCTGATCCGTCCGTCAGGTCCAGGTCTGGATAGTGCGCAATACTTCGGCAGCAAGCATGTCTCCCACGAAGTCCTGCCCTGCCTGGGTAAGATGGGCGCCATCGCCCGAATCCCAGAAGTCAGTATTCCCCGCACCCGTCGTTGCGCCAGCCTTTCCGCCTATCGTCAGCAGATCGTGCCCTGTGCCGCGCAAATCGATGAAGGCCGTGCGCAAGCCCAGCGGATCGAACACGGCCTGCGATGCGAGGAAACCGGCCTTTACCGCCGCATTTTTGCTGTCGGCGGGCGTCGCCCCCTGGGACCGCATTATCCCGGTCTGGATGGCGAAGGTGTTCGCATAAGCGGGCGTGGCGAAGAACTGGTCCCAATAGGCCTGCACCTCCGCCTGCAACGCGGCGTCGGTCGGCGCGCTGTCATTGATCGACGCCTGCGTCACTAGCACCATAGGCGTGAGCGGATTGGCCGGCATCCGTGCGGCGAAATCGCCCAGGCGGTTGCGATACCTGCTGAGCGCTCCGCTGTTGTCGGCCAGGAAGCCAGTCCCGCCTTGCCCGTTCACCCACACGTCCTCGATGCCGAAACGCTGCGCCAGGCGGTACGGCCAGCCGCCGCAGGGCGCATCGGTGAACGTGTCACCATAGCTGTCGGTCATGAACAGAAAGCGCGGGCCGGCAACAGGCCACGGACGTACGACCGAATGATTGGGAACACGCAGCCCATTTATCTTGGTGCCGCGGCCCAGGACTTCGATCCGCCGCATCCGGCGAGTCGTATGAGTCGAGCGATCGGGAGTACCAGCCGTGACATTGAACGTGGCACCGCTTCCCGCACCGCCCGTGACACCCGCACCGCTACCGGCAACAACAGTATAAGCACCCGATTCGCGGACATAAAAGCGGGTGACCGCACCCGATCCATCCACGCCGCTGACGGTAAGCACCATCGGCCGGCCGTTGGCGGTGCCGCCAATCACGGTGAGTTCATCACCCAACGCATAGCCGGCGCCACCCGACGCGACCGTCGCATTGACGTGGATACCCTGGATATCGACGCCGAAGTCCACTTTAACGTACTGATAGTTGCCCGCATTCGGCAAGGCGATCTGAGCGCGCCGGCTGACGATCTCTCCGTCGACCATGACCGTCACGCTGGAGGCGCCGTTCCAGTCGCCGAAGACGATCTCGAACTGCGGCGCGTCCGTCACAAAGCGCTGCGACCAATCGTGTTCGCCGCGGTTGGCGCCACCGGGTTGGGTGATCCATCTGTTGTAGTAGACTGTGTCATAGGGGCTGCCCCCGGTCCCCGTCATCGGCGTTCCGCCCGAGTAAGTGATGCGTCGATCCCCCCGCGGGATCGTGGTTCCCGAAGCGATATCGGTGGAGCCGGTTTTGAGGGAAATCAACGGCGGTACAGCCATAAAACGCGGCGGATCGAGCAAGCGGAGCTGACGCAGCGCTGCCAGGCGCTCCCATCGTTCGGCAGTGCGCGTGCGCTGCGCGAGAAGGCCGCGGCCGATGAAGTCCAGCGCGCTCATTGCGACACCCGGTAGGCGACCGTGCCCGAGGTAACTTCGATCTGGAGATAGAACGTCGCCGCCGCGTCCGTTTCAACCCAAAGCGGCTCGTTGCAATTCGCCGCAAACAGCCCCCACACACTGCCGCCCGCAGTCACCGGAAGCTTGGTCGTACCGGCATCCGTCGAACGCAGCAGCTGCACCGAACCGGTCCAGCTTCCCGAAAGCGTAAGAACGATGGCGCGACCAAGGTCTGGCGTAAAGGGTCCGGCAACGCTGCTGGCGTTCGCCGTACCCACGAGCGGGGATGAGATCGCCGCGCGGAGTGTAACCGCTATCGGCAACGGGTGGGCGCCATCGACGATCGTCGCCGCCCCATCGAGTGCGCCGAAGGCCAGCGCCATAACGGGCGCATATCCGCCTGGGGCGGAAATGGGAATATCGGTCATTATAACGACTCCTCATGAACGGCGCAGCGGGCCCGCTGCGCCAGGGAGTCACTCTATGTACTCATTTTGTTCCTGTAGGACACAACTTTTCATCCGGCAATTCGGATGAGTGCGGCTACTTGGCCAGGATCATTACCGATGCCCCGCCGAACAGGCGAACGGCGAGGTCGTCGCTCACCGCGCCCATCAGACGGCGCGGAACATTGGCAAGGCGCGTCTTCAGCCCTCGGTTGGGCAGTTCGACCGCTCCGTGGGTGTAATTCCAGTCGATCACTTCGAGCCCGCAGTCGCGAATCGTCGCGAGGGCGGTGTCCTTGGTGAAGTAGTGCAGATGGCCGATAATCTCTCGGACATGGCTTATCGAATGCGGCCTCATCATGGAGGAAACCGACAAGTCGAGCGGCACATGAAAAAGCTTGTACGTCCCCTTACCCGCCACCCCTTTGATGAAGTTCATGTAATCCGGCACGTGCTCGAAAACGTCGATCGCCATGGCAACATCGAACCCGGCGCGGTCACTTGTTAGAAAGTCGCCCAGCGTGAAATCGATATCGCTGGTAGCTTTCGTCGAGGCGATCGAAAAAGCTTGAGGCGAGACTTCGAAACCACTGAGCTTTGCTTCAGGATAACGCTTTTTCAGTTCAACCAGGATTTCCCCAACCCCGCAGCCTATTTCCGCGAAGCTGCGCGGATGGATGCCGTTGCGCTGGAGAATTTCGAAGATCCAACGCGCCTTGAAGGGTGAATCAGCCGCATGCCAATCGGGATTATTATCCAGATAGTCACCGTCGACATATCGAACCTCTACCATGATGGCGCGCTCTCTATCTTCCAGCGCCGGCGGCCGTAGCCGTCAGCGTGGCTATGCGAATTCTTTCAGAAACCACTGGTATGTCGCGGCTATGCCGGATCGCAGATCGATTGACGGCTGCCAGCCAAGCGCACGCAACTTGTCGGCCGACATGATCTTGCGCGGGGTGCCGTCAGGCTTGGTTTCGTCGCGCACGATGGCACCGGTGAAACCCACAGCCTCGCAGACCATCTGCACGAGTTCGAATATCGTCAGATCGCTGCCCGAGCCGACATTGATATGTTCGGCTTCCGAATAGGTCTTCAGCAGCATGACGCAGGCATCGGCAAGATCGTCGACATGCAGGAACTCCCGCCGCGGCGTGCCGGTGCCCCAGATCTCTATCGATTCCGCGTTCGTCAGCTTGGCTTCGTGCGCCTTTCGGATCAGCGCGGGCAAGACATGGCTGGAGTTGAGATCGAAATTATCGCCCGGTCCATAAAGATTGGTGGGCATAGCCGAAATATAGTCGCAGCCATGCTGGCGTCGATAGGCCTGCGCCAGCTTGATGCCGGCGATCTTGGCGACCGCGTACCATTCGTTGGTCGGTTCGAGCGGACCGGTCAGCAGCGAGTCCTCGCTGATCGGCTGTGGCGCGAACTTGGGGTAGATGCACGACGAACCGAGGAAGAGCAGTTTCTCGACCCCTTGCCGGAACGAGGCCTCGATGACGTTCGCCTCGATCATCATGTTTTCATACAGGAAATCGGCGGGGCGACTGTCGTTCGCCAGGATGCCGCCGACTTTTGCGGCGGCAAGCACCACCGCGTCGGGCCGTTCGCGCGCGAACCACGATCGCACCGCCGCCTGGTCGAGGAGATCGAGCTCGGCTCGCCCCGCCGTCAGAAGGCTGCAATCCTCCACCGCAAGTCGCCGCACGATCGCCGAACCGACCATCCCACGATGACCAGCCACGAAAACACGTTTTCCCTTAAGCGCGTACATGCTCAGGCGCCCTTGGCGATCGGCGCGTCCCGCATGATGTCGAGGTCGGCGGCAACCATTTCGCGCGCCAGTTCGCGCACGGATGTCTCGTGCGTCCAGCCGAGCTTACGCTTGGCCTTCGCGGGGTCGCCAATCAGCAGGTCAACTTCCGTCGGACGGAAATAGCGCGGATCGATCTCGACCAGGCACTTACCGCTCTGCGCGCAGTAGCCTCGCTCATCCACCCCTTCGCCTTCCCAGCGCAAAGTCACGCCAACGTCCTCGAACGCCCATTCCACGAAAGTACGGACAGGCGTCGTCTCGCCCGTCGCCAGTACGTAGTCGTCGGGCTCGTCCTGCTGCATCATCAGCCACATGCCTCGAACGTATTCGCGTGCGTGACCCCAGTCGCGTTTAGCGTCGAGATTACCGAGGTACAGCTTCTCCTGCCTGCCCAGTTTGATCGCCGCGGCCGCGCGCGTGATCTTGCGCGTCACGAAAGTCTCGCCGCGCAGCGGACTTTCGTGGTTGAACAGGATCCCGTTCGATGCGTGCATCCCGTAAGCTTCACGGTAGTTCACCACGATCCAATAGCCATAAAGCTTGGCTACACCATAAGGCGAACGCGGATAGAACGGCGTCGTCTCGCTTTGCGGCACTTCCTGCACGAGGCCGTAAAGCTCCGAAGTGGAAGCCTGGTAGAAGCGCGTCGTCTTTTCCATGCCCAGGATGCGGATGGCTTCCAAAAGGCGCAGAGTGCCCACGGCATCGGCGTTTGCCGTGTATTCGGGCGTTTCGAAGCTCACCGCAACGTGGCTTTGCGCCGCTAGGTTATATATCTCAGTCGGCTGCGTCTGCTGGACCAGCCGGATCAGGTTGGTCGAATCGGTGAGGTCGCCATAATGGAGATGGAACCTGGCGCCTTCGACATGAGGATCCTGGTAGATATCTTCGATCCGGCCCGTGTTGAATGAGGAGGATCGGCGCTTGACGCCATGGACCGTATAACCCTTTTCAAGCAGAAGGCGGGAGAGATAAGCACCGTCCTGGCCCGTGGCGCCGGTGATCAAAGCAATCTTGTCAGTCACAATTCCTCCAGCCTTATGGCGGTAATTTCATGCCGCTTGCCGCTCGCCATTGCAACAGGTTTTGCTGCGATTGCGAAGGGCATGTTGCAAGCGGTTATCTGCCCGTTTCCATGCGCGCCGAAGATGCACATTTAGGGACCGGTATGCCTTATCATCGCAAGGTCGCGAAAACTTTGCGGTGACACATGTCTGGTCATGGCCTTGCCCCTGTTTGGACCACAATTGAGCTTGAGCTGCCCACCGCCAAGCTATGCTGCAAGCGCGAAGAGAGCAACCTCTAACCGCGCTCCTTTGACCGCATGTGCAATACGAAAAGACATCAACTGGTTCACCTAAAGGCCGCTGTGGGGCACAGCGTGCGCCAAACACGATAGTTCGTTGGAGCGATTGAAAGCCAAGCCTTCGAGCTATTCCGAGAGACCCGCGGAAGGCGGTCTTGCGGAAGACGAGTCAACAAGTCGCACAAGATTCAGTTTCCGTAACATGAACCCGCCGGCGGACTGACGATCGTCCACCAAAACACTCAGCTGCCAAAGCTGGATCGGGCAGGTAGAGGGAATGCGAATGAGGAAGCGATAGCGCGTAGCGCCTGGTGCGACGCTTATACGTTCGCGCCAAGTGGGTTGAGGCGCGGCTATTGGAGTACAATATAATTCCCATTCCGTACCGATGCCTGCGCCACTATCGCCGGAAGCCAGTTCCTGACGCATTTCGTAAGTGCCGGCGGGTAGCCGGGTCACGCGCTCAGCGGCAAGCGAGACCCGTGCCGGCTCCGCCTCCACTGCCAGCTCTCCATCGCGATGCAGCGCCGCGCGCACCAGTTCCGTAGACCGCAGGCGCCAGGAAAGCGGAACGAGCGCGGCATCGGTGGTAGCCGCCGTCATCCCGAAATCTTCGATAGCGCTTCCCGGCACCTGTACGAACCGGTCAGCGAGCGCACGTGCAAGATCATAGCGGTTCTTCTCGACGAGGTTCCGCAGAATGGGAGGTAGCACCGCCGTTCGACGTTCGCCGAGGTCTATTCGGCTTTCCAGCATGAGCGCCGCAAGGCTGGCCGGGTCCGTCGTTTTGGCCCCGACGCTCTCCAGAAAATCGACGAACCATGGGCGTTTTGCATAAGCCCGCAGATTGCGGCGCAATCTTTCGTCGGCGAGGCTCGAGGCGAGCGGAAGGTACATCTGGCTCGCCGCGGGCCGGACCGTCACCATCTTGTCCAGGTGATCCAGCACGGCGGCATAGTCGCCATCGACCACCGCTAGCCCCAGCAAAGCGGATTGCGTGGGCACATCTCGGCGCGAAATCCGCTCGGCTATGCGAAATTGCTCACGGAACGCCCGCGAACCGAGAAGCCGCGAGGACATCGCAAGCTGGTACATGGCCGAAGCCTCGAGCGGAGATTGCATCAGCAGGGCGCGGGCTTCGGCGGCCACTCGCTCCACATCGCGACGCTCTATCGCTTGCGAAGTCGCCAACGTCGTCCTGCTGCGCGCCATGGCGATGCGGGCATCGTCCCGAACCACCTCCGGTGCAGCCGAAGGCTCGGACGCCCGCCAGTAAGCGGCCGCAGCATCAGCCCAGGCGGCGCCCCCGGCCAAGAGCCCGGCCAGCGCGACGGTGATGATACGAAGCATTATCGATCCGGCCGGGGGCTGCGCGTCGGGTGCTTAGGCCCTCGGTCCCGAAAGTTCGACATCTTCGTCCTTCACACCATAGCCATAGCCGTAACCGTAGCCGTAACCATACCCATAGCCATATGCGTGCCGGCTGAAATCGACCTTCGTGACGATGACGCCGAAGACGTGGCTGCTGAACGCTTCAAGCCGCTGGAGAGCTGCACGCGCCGCGCGGCGCGATGACTTCTCGGCTTCGATGATAAATACGACGCCTTCCACAGCCTGGCCGATGAGCGGCGCATCCGCGAGGCCGAGCACCGGCGGGGCGTCGATCACGACGTGATCGTAACTTTCGAGAAGCTTCTTCACCACATCCTCGAGGCGCGCGCTGCTCAGCAATTCCGACGCGCTCGGCGGCAAGGGGCCCGACGTTATCACATGCAGGCCCGGACGCCCTGTTTCCTTGATGAAATTGCCCACGGAGTTGTCGCCGACAAGGATATTCGACAGACCCGTCTTGTTCCCCACACCCAGGAAACGGTGGAGCGATGGCGATCGCATATCGCCATCGAGGATGACGACGCTCTTGCCGGTGCGGGCGATCGTCGCTGCGAGAGCGACAGCCGAAGTGGTCTTGCCTTCGCCCGGCCGCGTACTCGATACCGACATGGATCGCGGCAGACCGTGATTGGTGGCGAAGGCCAGGATCGAACGCACGCTGAAGTAGGCTTCGGAAACCTGCGATTTGGGATCCTCCAAATCGGTCAGCGGATTGTCCTTCACCAGCGGCACATTGCCCAGCAGCGAGGCGCCGAAGTACTTCTTTACATCTTCGGGACTGCGAATGCCCTCGTCGATCTGCTCGAGAGCGAAGACCGTAATCGCCGACAGGGCCAGACCGATCAGCAACGCAAGCGCGAGATTGACAAGCATGTTCGGCGCGGACGGCGTCGTCGGCACCTTGGCGTCATCCACGACCGCGATGTTGCTGGCCCCCACGGTGCCGGCGACGCCGATCTCTTTGTACCGCTGCAGCAACGCATCGTACAATTGCCGGTTGGTGTCGGCGTCACGCTGATAGATGTTGTACTGGATCGAATCCTGCCGCTGACGGTCGAGCTGCGCCTTGAGGGTGGCTACCTGTTGTTCCAAGCTGCGTTCGTTGGCGACAGCTTCCGTGTAGCTCAACTGGCGGCTTGCAACCACGCGGGTCCTTTCGCGGGCCATGGCCACATCGATCGCGTCAATCTGTTCCTTGACCGCCCGCGCGGCCGGATAGCCAGGCTCGAAGCGAACGAGAAGCTGCGCGTACTGCGCGGAAAGCTCCACCCGGCGAGCGCGCATTTGGGTGATTGCGGGGTTCGTCAGCGCTTCCGGACTGTTTTCCGCCGCCTCGGAGCCTGTCCGACTCTCGGCCGCGATGCGCGCCGCGCGCGCGTCGTTAAGCGCCTTGTTCAAGGCTTCGAGATCGAACGAGGCGAGCGTGCGCTGCGAAGAAGTGCGGCCATCCTGGTCGCGCGTCGAATCCAGCGTCACGATATCGCGATTGGTGGCATAGACTACGGCGTTGCGCTCCGATTGCTCGAGCCTGCCGCGCAACGCGGCAAGCCGCTGCTCAAGGAATTGCCGCGCATCGGCGGTCGAGGCGAACTGCCGGTCCATCGAAGCGGTGATAAAGGCCTGCACCCAGGTATTGGCGATCTTGGCCGACAGCACGGGAGACTGGCTGGTATAAGTGATGTTGACCAGGCGCGAATTGCGGATCGGCTCGATCGAGATATGCTTCAGCAGCAAGCCGATAGCTTTCTGCTCCCGACGTCGCTGCGTCGCGGGGGACATCGACGGTCCACCCCCACTCTGTTCCTCGACGCCATGGGCGGCAAACAGTTCGTTGTTCGATCCGAGCTGCAGCTTGCGCGCTACGCGCTCGGCAAGGGAATAGGCCTCGAGCAGCGAATACTGCGTCTGATAAAACTCCGAATCCAGACCCTCCCGCTGGGATTCCAGACCTTCGACGTTGGTCACATTCTTCTGTTCGCGGCTGATTTCGACTTGCGTGCGCGCAGTGTACTGCGGCGAACTCAGCAGCGTCACGACAAATCCGAAAATCACGCAGACGACGACGATCGCCATAATGATCAGACGTCGCCTGACCAGGATTTGCCAATACTGGAGCAGGTTGGGCGAGGTTGAAACGTAGTTCTCCCCTCCGCCCTCCGCGGGCCAGTCGGGATTCATGCCGTCACCAAGCTGCTGAGGAAGATCGATAGTCGAAGTCATAGATTTAAGCCGTCCACATAAGACCGGTCATTGCAGGCGGTCGAGTGCAACAATGAGCGGAGTGGTAATCGCAGGGACAGTAGACAGAAGATCCTTGAACAGGCGGCGTGCCGAAGATTCCCCTACCATAACGACATCGCCGGCATATATTTCAGGATCGGGATAGGCGCCGTGTCGAATTGCCTTGAGATCGTAGAGCGCGGCGAAGCGCTGCCCCTGGACCGTCCTGAACACCACGACGTCGTCGAGCCGGGTGAATTCGCCTGTACCTTCCGCCTTCGCGACGGCCCTCATCAGAGACATCTGACCAACCACGGGATAAACGCCGGGCTTCTTTACGGAACCTTCGATCGTCACCACCTGGCTGACGGTTTCGATGAGGTTGACCGTCACCTGCGGGTCGCGGACATATGCCGACGACAGGCGGCGCGAAAGTTCTGCCTCGACCTCGCCCGGAGTCAAGCCAGACACATTCACCACACCGGCCAGGGGGAAGGATATCCGTCCGCTGGCGTCCACCTGGACTTCTCGCTTGGACAGCTCTTCGACGCCGAATACGTCGATCAGCAGCTTGTCGAGAGGACCGACGAAATAGGGGGTCGTGCTGCCACTGAAGTCGGCGCGGCCAGGGGTGGGCAGGTCGCCCGTCTGCACGACAGACAGGCGGGGATCACCGCCGAGTTGAGGCTTTCCACCGCAAGCAACGACGGCGATAGCGCATACTGAGGCGAACCCCACGCGCTTAATATTGGCGCTGATCATCGAACCCACCCGCTTCTAGTCTCTTGAGATTTACCCACATTCTTGGCTCTTTTGTCTAAATAATCAATTGGGCGCCGTCTAGGCTGGCTCGCCGCGCCGGTCCAGAACGCGGCGAGTACGGCCAGGCAGAGCAGCGCCGGCGTGCGCAGCGGATAGTCGGTGATCGACGCAAGAGCGAAGACGACGATCACCGAAAGACCGGCCCGCCCCAGCAGGATCGAGTGATAGTCCATCCCCGAAGACGGCCGGATGACACGCCAGCCGCGCAGACCAAGCCAGATCACCGTGGCGGCGAGTATGGCAAGCGCCGGTACGCCACCAGTGAGCGCTACTTCCAACCAATCGTCATGCGCGTGGTTCATGTAATAACGGCGCAGGAGGCCGTCGGGTTCGTGAAGCGCGAAGACCGCCTCGAAACTGCCGATACCCGATCCCCACGGCAGATAGTGCCGGATCATGGACATCACTTCGGGAAAGATGAGGACGCGCATATCGCTCTCGTTCTCACCCATGAGGCGATCGAACGACATGGCGCGTCCCAGCCAGATGCTGAGGAGGATGATCGCCGCCCCCAGGACAGGCAAGGCCCAGCGAAGCCATCCGAGGCGCGGCTGCGGCATGGCCCGGTCGGGGCCGCGATCCGTGGAAGCATCCTTGATCCCGGACAGCATGAGCGGCAGGACCGCTACGCAGAAGGCAGCGAGCGCCATCCCCGAACGCGATCCCGTCGCAAGGATGAGCGGCAGCAGGAACGCTCCGCCCGCCAGCGCCACATAAAGATTGGCGTTCGCGAGGCACGACGCCCTCGTGCTTTTGTCCGCGCCTGCGCCGGTGCGCGCCCACACCAGGAGCATCGGCAGGAGCGTGGCCAGGAACACCGCCTGGTGATTGCGATTGGCGAACAAGCCGACGGGCAACCAGTTCTGCGTCACATTGTAGAAATAAAGCGGACTCGACACATCGCCCAGAACCTGGATGAGGCCGATAAACGCACTGAAAAACCCGAGAAGCAGAACAACCGGGACGAGCCGAGCCAACTGCGTGCTGTCGAGTTGCAGGCCGATCACGAGCACCGCCAGCGGCGGCAGCAAAGCCCCGAGCGCGTTGCGCGTGGCATAGGGCGCCATTGACAGCGGCCGCCACGGTTCTCCCAGCCCGGCAGCGCGATCGATTGCCACAATCGCTTCACGGCCGGGAAACGCATGCCAGATCGCGGGCGGCAGGGGCACCAAGTGCAGCAACACCAAGGTGATCGCGGCCGCGCCGATACCGAAAAGCAGCTTGTTCGCCTTAATCTGCGCCACAGTCAGGCTGGCAAGGCCATAAGCGAGGAACAAGGAGGCTACCGGCCGCAGATACATAAGCGACTGAATATCTCCGCGCGATCCGCCGCCCATCAGGAAGACCAGCGCCAGCAACAGCGAAAGCGCATAGAGCTTTTCGTTATTCCGCACGCTCGCGACAAGGCTAGCCAGCGTGTCGCCGCCGCGGGCAGGCACCGTCCGGCCCGCGGCAGAATGAGTCCGCTGCCGTGTCACGCGACATTCCCCGCATGCGGATCAGTCGACCTGTAGAAACCCCAAAATGCCAAAATCACCCCGCATTCGAAGCGAGGGTATCAGCCCTTCGCGCTCGCAGCAAACTAAAGCTCGCGCGTTTGTCGGCAAATCGCCTTGGCGCTGCGACGGTCAGTTCCGCTTGGGGGCGGAAAACGTGCCCGAAACTCTGCCGTTTCCACCGAAGGCCCCCGCAATTCCTGCCCCTCGCCCGTCGACGCTGGATACGCCGCTGTCGAGATCCATGACCAAACGACCGCCGTTCAGCGTATCCGTTCCTCGCCGCAGCGCCACATTTCCAACCAAGGTGATGACCCTGCGATTGAAATCGTAGATCGCCACGTCGCCTCTTGCGCTTTCTTGACCGCGCGTAACGGTGACTCCGCCCGTCGCGTCCAGACGCTGGATTTTGAGCGCTCCATGGTTGGTGTAGGCTACCGTCGTGCGCGCAGCTTGCAAGCGCAGGTCACCCTGCCTGACGTCGACGTTGCCCGCAAGAACCACCCGCTGCTGCTTGTCCTGCAGCTCTATGCGATCCGCTGCATAGTTCACCGGCGCATCGCTGTTGAAGCCGGCAATCCCCTGCGCGGAAAGCTGCTGTACGCCGCCCAGCGCAACGACGCCGAAGAGAAGCCCGACCAAGCCCCCACGGAGCACGCTGCCGGAATGCTTGCGAAAGCTCATTTTGGCATCCTGACTTTGCCGGGGGTCATCCGCAGCCTGGCGTTTCCATCGAGCGTCACGGTCCTCTGGCCCAGATCGGCGCTTATCCGCTGGGCCGAAAAAGTGCCAGTCGGAACCGCGCCGGTGACGCCGCCGCTGCCGACGACGCGCCGCGACTTGAGATCGATCCTGACATTGCTGGTCGTCATGCGGTAGCCGTCCGACGCGGTAAAATCCACCGATCCCGGAACCGCCACTTGCGATGTGTCGTAGTTGTAGTTGCCCTGCCGGGCGGTCAGTTCCGCCGGCCCGTCGCTCAACAGCAGGCGGGCGACCAGATCGCTCATCTGCACGATGGGGATGTCCGACGACGACTGGACAGCGTTGCCCGCCGTCAGCGAGAACTGTCGGCCGACATTGTCCTGGCCGCGATACATGGCCCGGTCCACCCGAATGCGCTCACTGGTGACGGCGACCTTGCTGCGATCGAGCAGAAAACTGATCTCCCCCCGGGGGGACAGCGGCGCCAGTATCATCACCGCCGCGATCAGTCCGACGGCGGCCGGCAAGGCGCGGCCGAGAAAACGGATAAGCCGGTCGTGCGCACCGCCGGGCGCGGCGAAATGCCGGCGCCTGTCCCTGATGATGTCGGCCTGGGCGGTCATCGACGCGGGCTCACTCGTGGCTGAAGATGTCGTGCTCCGGCCAGCCGGCAAGGTCCAGACGCGCGCGCGCCGGCAGGAAATCGAAGCAGGCCTGGGCAATCTCCGCACGGCCCTCCCGCGCCAGACGCTCGGCCAGAATGACCTGCATCGCGTGGAGATAGCGCACGTCCGACGCGGCATATTCGCGCTGGGCGTCGGAAAGCACCGGACCGCCCCAGTCGCTCGACTGCTGCTGCTTGGAGATTTCCTTGCCCAGCAGCTCGCGCACGAGGTCCTTCAGGCCATGGCGATCCGTGTAAGTCCGGACCAGCTTGCTGGCGATCTTGGTGCAGAACACGGGCGCCGCGGTGACCCCGAGGTAATGCTCTATCGCGGCAAGATCGAAACGGGCGAAATGGTAAAGCTTCACCCGCGCCGGATCGGCCAGCACCGCCTTGAGATTGGGCGCATCGAAGCTGCTTCCCGGCGAGAATCGAACGAGATGCTCGTCGCCTCCGCCATCGGATATCTGCACCAGGCACAGACGATCGCGCGGCGTGATGAGCCCCATCGTCTCTGTGTCGACGGCAACGGGTCCCGGAGCGAGCACGCCCTCGGGAAGATCTTCTTCGTGGAGATGGACAGCCATATGACGAAGGTGCTTAAGCCCATACTCCGGTCAGTGGAAGAGGCTTAGGGTAAACACGATGGCGGCTCCTGCGGTTCCCGATAGCTGGCGCCCGATACTGGAACCCGTTCTGACCACGCCCCCGGCGCGGCGTCTGGGCGGAATTCTCACCGCCGAGGAAGCAGCCGGCAAACGCATCTATCCGCCGCGCGGCGACCGCCTGCGCGCACTGGAACTGACCCCGCTGGAAAGCGTGAAGGCGGTGATCCTGGGGCAGGACCCTTATCATGGGCCGGGGCAGGCGCATGGCCTGGCTTTTTCGGTGCCGCAAGGGATCAAGGTCCCGCCTTCGCTGCTCAACATCTACAAGGAACTGGAAAGCGACCTGGGCATCGCCCGGCCGGGCCATGGCAACCTCGAAGGCTGGGCGCGGCAGGGCGTGCTGCTCCTTAACAATGCTCTCACCGTGGAGGAAGCCCGCGCCGGATCGCACCAGCAGCTCGGCTGGGAACCGATTACCGATGCAGTCGTCGCCGCCGTGGCCGCGCGCGATGACCCCATCGTGTTCATGTTGTGGGGCAGCCATGCCCGCAACAAGGCGGCACGCATCCCCGGGCTTGCCCAGAGCCACCACCTCATCCTGACCGCCCCGCATCCCAGCCCTCTGTCGGCGCACTCGGGCTTTTTCGGTTGCCGCCATTTCAGCCAAGCTAATGAATTTCTCGTCGCGCAAGGCCGCGCTCCGATCGACTGGCAAATTTAACCAAACTCCAACCTGCGCCGCATTATCCGGCTCGCGAGCACTTCCGCTCGCGGTGGGCCGCAAGCCATAAAAAGACGGGCGTTCGCCAGCTTGCCGCTTCGCGGCACAGCTCTGTTTGGATTCACCCTACCGCAAAAATGTTGATCTTAATCAGATTTTCACAATGAATTGAAAGCCTGCGCCCGCAAGTTTACCTTGCCTTCTTCGCAAACGCAGCATTAGAGTGTCGTTCCAGTCCGGATGATTTGATGAGTCGAAGGCTGCCCATGAACACGTATTCTCCCATCGACATCCCTCGCGAAACCGTTCCCATGCAGCGGCGAACGCAATCTAAGGCAGCTCAGCGCCTCACATTGTCGATTTTTCTCGTAGCTGTCGATCTGCTCGCCGTGATCGCAGGCTTTGCCGCGGCAAGCGCGATACGCTTCGGCTCCGATTTTGCAGGCAGCAATCAAATCATCTTGGGCGCGTTTATCCCAATCTACTTGGTCAGCGCAGGAATGATGCGCGCATACTCGGGTAAGGTTTTACTCGAGAATCAAACCACCCTTATCAAAGCGACCAGCACTATTTCAGTGGCAGCAGCCGTTATCATCGCGGTGTTATTCTTCTTAAAGAGCACCGATGATGTATCTCGACTGCAATTTGCTTTAGGGATATTTTTCTCCTTCATATTAATCATGCCCGTTAGGCTGGCATTCGTAAAATATTCGCGATCCCAACTTGGCGGCGAGCTTTATTCCGTTGTGGAGCTTCATGACGGGAAGTTTCGTGCTCCATCGCCGTTCTCATACAACATCGCCGGCTTGCTCGACCCGCTTGATCCTGACGCAGATAGCTTTAACCGGCTGGGCAATGTCATCGGGAAAGCCGATCGGGTTATCGTAAGGTGCCCCTCCGATCGCCGCGCAATCTGGTCTAACATTTTGCAGGGAATGAATGTTGATGCCGAGATCGTTTTTCCCGAATTCAGCGAGATTCGTCCGTTGAGCGTGGGGCAACATCTTGGCGAGACGACGATTGTCGTAGCCCGCGGCCCCCTCGGCATACGCGACAGGCTTATCAAGCGCCTTTTCGATATCGCTTTTTCCATTGCCGCGCTGATCATCATGTCGCCCTTGCTCTTGGTGACCGCGATCGCGATTAAATGTGACAGCCGGGGGCCGGTGTTCTTCCTCCAACCGCGGATAGGCCGGCAGAATCGGCTGTTCTACGTCTATAAATTTCGCAGCATGCATATCGACCGCTCTGACCACGGGGGTCACAAATCGACGGATCGCAGCGATAGCCGCATCACTCGGGTAGGCAGGCTTATTCGGCAAAGCAGCATCGACGAGCTGCCGCAAATCTTGAACGTGCTCAAAGGCGATATGAGCATCGTTGGCCCTCGCCCGCATGCCGTGTTCTCCACCGCCGAGAACCAGTTGTTCTGGCATATCGACAAGCGGTACTGGCATCGCCACGCTTGTCGGCCAGGTATCACCGGGCTGGCTCAGGTCATGGGCCTTCGCGGCAATACGGTCTGGAAGCGAGATCTGACTGAAAGGGTGGAGGCAGACCTTCGCTATCTGCGCGAATGGTCATTCTGGGGCGACATCGGGATCATTTTGCGCACTTTGAGCGTCATAATCCACAAGAACGCCTATTGATTGAAGGGAGTGAGCCATCCTTGTGATGGCCCAAGAATCGCGACTGGGGTGCCAGATTCTCCCGAACTTTTAGGCTTCGAACTCTCCTCCCTCCTCAATCGCCGCCATCTCTTCGTCCGACAAACCGAAATGATGGCCGACCTCGTGCACCACCACATGCATAACCAGTGCTTCCAGCTCCACGCCGGTCTCGCGCCATTCGCGCAGGAGCGGCTGGCGATAGAGCGAGATCATCGGCGGCAGATTGCCCGATTCCCAGATCGACTGCTCGTCGAGCGGGCGGCCATGGTATAGCCCGGTCAGGTCGTAGGGATCGTCCATGCCGAAATCGTCGAGCACCTCGCGATCGGCGAATTCCTCGACGCGGACGATCACGTCTTCCAGATGGCGCCGGAAATCGTCCGGGAGACTGGCCATGGCCACCTGCGCCAGCCGCTCCAGCGTGGCCGCATCGGGAAAGTCCGCCATCATAGTCCTTTAGCACAGCGAACGCCGACGCCGGCGCTCCAGGGACTATTTGGTGGGTAACGCGGTTTCGTCAATCAGCTCGATCTGGTTGCCATCGGGATCGCGGATAACCAGCAAGGCATAGCCCCGGCCGACGCGCGGTTCGCCGAAACCGGTAAAGCCGGCGGACGTCAGCCGATCGAGCGTAGCGGTCATGTCCGCCACCCGGATGACCATGAAGGCCCCGCCCCTGATGAAACGGCCCTTGTCGTCCCTGACCATGACGATCGCCGATCCCTGCCCCGGCGCGGGCCATGACAGCGACGTTTCGTGATCGTTGTGCCGGGCGCTCTCGCGCATGCCCAACGCGGCATAGAACGCCGCCGTCCGCTGAAAGTCGGCCACGCCCAGCTTGATCGCCGGCATCCCGGCATCCATCGACTGCCGATCCGCCGATTGGGCATTCGCGGTCGCCGCAGCCAGTGTCAGGGCGGCCGCTCCGGACCACATCAGCCATTTCCGCATCGCTCGCCTCTCGTGTCTCGGCGAGCATGGGCATCGCCTCTTGCCGGACGGCCAGATCATGCATCGCGGCGCGAAGGCAATCTTCGCGCGCGAGAAAACCGCATCGTGGAAACGAAAAAGGGCGCGCCGCACGGGCCCGCCCTTCTATCGTTCGGCCTATCCGGTCAGCGCGGCAGCTGGCTCGCGCCCATCAGCGCCTCGTCCACCGCGCGCGCCGCCTGGCGGCCTTCGCGGATCGCCCAGACGACCAGGCTCTGGCCGCGGCGCATGTCGCCGCAAGCGAAGATCTTGGGATCGCTGGTCCGGTAGTCGATGACGTTGGCCGCGACATTGCCGCGACCGTCCAGTTCGACGCCAGCCTGGTCGAGCAGGCCCTGCTTGCGCGGGCCGAGGAAACCCATGGCCAGGAAGATAAGGTCCGCCTTCAGGGTGAATTCGCTGCCGGGGATTTCCTGCATCTTGCCGCCGACCCATTCGACGCGGACGCATTCGAGGCCGGTCACGTCGTTCTCGCCCACGACGCGCTTGGTCAGGATCGCCCAGTCGCGGTCGACGCCTTCCTCGTGGCTGGACGAGGTGCGCAGCTTGAGCGGCCAGTTCGGCCAGGACAGCGCCTTGTCCTCCTTTTCGGGAGGCTTGGGCATGATCTCGATCTGCGTGACCGAGGCCGCGCCCTGGCGGTTCGAGGTGCCGACGCAGTCCGAACCGGTATCGCCGCCACCGATGACGATGACATGCTTGCCCGTCGCGGTCAGCGAGCCGCGCGGTGCGGCGCGCAGTTCGTCGTCGCCGGCGTTGCGCTTGTTCTGCTGGGTCAGGAACTCCATCGCCATGCGCACGCCAGGAAGCTCCGAGCCCGGAATCTCCAGCCCGCGCGGCAGCTCGGCGCCACCCGACAGGACGATGGCGTCGAAGTTTTCCTTCAGCGAAGCGACAGAGATCGTCACCCCGACTTCGGTCGAGGTGCGGAACTGCACGCCTTCAGCCTCCATCTGCGCCGCACGGCGATTGATGAGGTGCTTTTCCATCTTGAAGTCGGGAATGCCGTAGCGCAGCAGCCCGCCGACGCGGTCGTTCTTTTCGAACACCGTCACCGAATGGCCGGCGCGCGCCAGTTGCTGGGCGGCGGCAAGGCCGGCGGGACCGGAGCCGACGACGGCGACGGTCTTGCCCGTGCGCCTGGCCGGAACCTGCGGCACGATCCAGCCTTCCTGCCACCCCTTGTCGACGATCGCGCATTCGATCGACTTGATGGTGACCGGCTGGTCGGTGATGTTCAGCGTGCAGGCGGCCTCGCAGGGCGCGGGGCAGATGCGGCCGGTGAATTCGGGGAAGTTGTTGGTCGAATGCAGCACTTCCAGCGCATTCTTCCAGTCACCCTCGTAAGTCAGGTGGTTCCAGTCCGGGATGATGTTGTTCACCGGACAGCCGTTGTGACAATAAGGGATGCCACAGTTCATGCACCGCGACGCCTGGGCCCTGAGATCGGGCTCCGGCAGCGGAACGACGAATTCCTTGTAGTGCTTCAGCCGTTCCTTGGGATCGGCATAGCCGCGGTCGTGCCGGTCAAGCTCTAGAAAGCCGGTTTCCTTGCCCATTTTTCCCTGTGTCCTAACTCTCCGCGATGCCGGCCTGTGCCGGCGCCCGGATCAAACAACAACGCCGCTCCCGCGACTTCCCCGTTGAGCTGCCCCCCGGCTTGAGCCGGGGTGGCCGGATGCCTTACTCCGCCGCCACCGACGCAGCTTCCAGCCGTTCGGCCTCGAGCTGTTTGAGCGCGCCGGCATAATCGCGCGGCATGACTTTCACGAACTTGCCGAGCGCATTGTCCCAGTCGTCGAGCAAGGCGCGCGCGCGCTTGCTGCCGGTGTGGAGGTGATGCCGTTCGAGCAGAATGCGCAGGCGTTCCGCGTCGTGGCGCAGCATGTCGCCCATGCCGCTGTCATGCACGCCGATCGTGCGCTGCTGCGGCCGGCCGGCACCGCCCATGTCGTCCTTGGCGTCCTCGTCGCGATCCTTCGAGACAGGCACGAGATCGACCTGGGCCGGGTTGCAGAGCTGCGCGAACTGCCCTTCGACGTCATAGACATAAGCGACGCCGCCCGACATGCCCGCCGCGAAGTTGCGGCCGGTCTTGCCGAGCACCACCACGGTGCCGCCGGTCATATATTCGCAGCCGTGATCGCCGCAGCCTTCGACCACCGCGACGGCGCCCGAATTGCGCACCGCGAAGCGTTCGCCCGCGACGCCGTTGAAATAGGCCTCGCCCGCGATGGCGCCATACAGCACGGTGTTGCCGACGATGATATTCTCGGTCGGCTCGCGATCCACGTAATCCGGCTGACGCACGATCACGCGGCCGCCCGACAGACCCTTGCCGACATAGTCGTTACCATCTCCGGTGAGGTCGAGCGTGACGCCATGCGCCAGGAAGGCGCCGAAGCTCTGCCCGGCGACGCCGGTCAGCTTCACGTTGATCGTGTTGTCCGGCAGGCCGGCATGGCCATAACGCTTGGCCACTTCGCCGGACAGCATCGTGCCGACGGTGCGGTTGACGTTGATGACCGGGCGTTCGATCCGCACGGCTTCCTTCTTGTCCAGCGCATCGGCCGCGGCGGCGATCAGATCGTTGTCGAGCGCGTTCTCCAGCCCGTGATCCTGCGTCTGCGTCCAGTTGAGCGAAGGCCCGTCGCCCAGCGGCGCCTGGTAGAGCAGCTTCGATAGGTCGATGCCCTGCGCCTTCCAGTGGCTGACCGCCTTCTTGGTGTCGAGCCGGTCGACCCGCCCGGTCATCTCGGCGACGGTGCGGAAGCCCATCTCCGCCATGATCGCGCGCAGTTCCTCGGCG
>Ga0209813_10000109_pt1 | contig 30480 bp, 29 predicted proteins | sample EndMethybrTD3033_FD_187596 | JGI IMG/M metagenome (GOLD analysis project Ga0209813, IMG submission 187596) | Populus endosphere microbial communities from Tennessee, USA - Endosphere MetaG P. TD hybrid TD303-3 (SPAdes) (version 2) | ecosystem: Host-associated > Plants > Roots > Endosphere... | reverse complement strand
GTCCATGCCGGGGCTGGCGGCACCGAGAGCCAGGACTGGGCCGAGATGCTCCAGCGCGTGTACATGCGCTGGAGCATCTCGGCCCAGTCCTGGCTCTCGGTGCCGCCAGCCCCGGCATGGACTTCCAGATAGGCGTCGTTGCCGTCGGCCTCGCCCGCCAGCAGGGCCTGCACCTTGTCGGCATCGGCGCGTATGGCCAGCGCGGCCAGCGACGCCAGGCCTTCGGCGACGGTATCGTCGTCGCCTTCCGCCTCGCCCAATTCCACGAACTCTATGGCGTCGGCCATCTCCTGGCCGATCTCCTTGACCGTGCCGATCGCGGTATCCAGTCGCCGCCGCTCACGCATGACCGCTTCTGCTTCCTTGGGATTGTCCCAAAGCTTGGGGTCTTCGACACGCGCGTTGAGCTCGTCGAGACGGCGCAACGCGCGATCCCAGTCCAGGAACTTGCGAACGAGCGCGAGCGCGGCTCCGATCCGGTCGATGTGGGCCTGCCCTTCGGCACGCATTTCAGGAACTCCGTATTACAGCGGTATCGCAAGCGGCCCCGCTTAGCGGAAGGGTGCCGATTGTAAAGTTTCGCGGCTGACGGACGAGTTCAATGATGCGGACGCAGCGCCTGTACCGCCTGCAAGGTCAGGCGCACGTGATCGCGGTAATCGAGATCGGAATGGACCATCGTGATGCGTCCATTCTGGGCGATGACATAGCTTGTGCGACCCGTGACCCCGGCGGGCACCCGCGAAGCCGCGGCCGGCGGCAGACTGCCGCGCCGCAGGGCGACGTCATAGGCCTGGACGATCGCCGGTGTCGCCACCGCTACCGGAAACTTTCCCCGGCACTCCTCGGTCGAGAAACGCTGCAGCGTCGGCAGGTCATCGGTCGACAGGCCGACCACCGTCGCACGCGCGGCGGCGAAGCTGTCATGTGCTTCGGCGAAAGCTCGCGTCTCCAGCGTGCAGCCCTGGGTGAAGGCCTTGGGGAAGAAATAGAGCACGACCGGCCCCCGGCGGAGCGCCGCACGCAAGTTGAACGCGTAAGTCTTTCCATCCAGCGCGCCGCGCGTCGAAAAGTTCGGCGCGGATGCGCCGACGGGCAATTCCGCCCTCGCCGTTCCGGCCAGGGCAAGCGCGAGAAGCGGGGCGGCAAGCAGGAGGAGTTTCTTCATCTGGCAAGACTGGACCAGACGCCCCGCGCTGTCCAGCGAAGCGCGGGACTGTTCCGCTATGCGGTAGACAGCACGCAACAAGGTGTTAGGGAAACGCCATCTTCACCACTCATCCCGGGAACCCATGAGCACCACCGATCGCCCCCGCCGCAGCGCGCTGTACCTGCCCGCATCCAATGCCAAGGCCATCGCCAAGGCGCGCACTCTTCCTGCCGACATCGTCATCCTCGACCTTGAGGATGCCGTCGCTCCCGATGCGAAAGTGGAAGCGCGCGCGGCAGCTATCGCGGCGGTGAAAGAAGGCGGTTTCGGCTCGCGCGAAGTGGCGATACGGGCGAACGGCATCGACACCGAATGGGGCGAGGCCGATCTTGCCGCCATCGCCCTGTCCGGTGCCGACGCCGTGCTGGTGCCGAAGATTTCTTCACCCGCCGATATCGAACATTGCCAGGCCGCGCTGTCCGCCGCCCCGGCTGCAATGCGCCTGTGGGCGATGATCGAAACGTGCTCCGCCGTGCCGAAGCTCGACGCGATCGCCGCGATGGCCCGCACGACGCGCCTGTCGCTGTTCATCATGGGCGTAAACGATCTCGCCAAGGAAATGCGCGCGAAGCAGACGCCGGAGCGCACGCCCTTCCTCCCGATCCTGTCGCTCGCCGTGGCCGCCGCCCGCGCGCACGGCGTCACCATCCTCGATGGCGTCTGCAACGAATTCCGCGACATGGAAGTCTTCCGCAACGAAACCGAGCAGGGACTGCTATTCGGTTTCGACGGCAAGTCGCTGATCCATCCGGGACAGATCGATCCCTGCAACGAGATCTTCTCGCCAAGCGAGTCCGAGCTGCGCTGGGCGCGGACCCTGATCGAGGCTTTCGCCCTTCCCGAGAATGCCGGCAAGGGCGTGATCCAGGTCGAAGGCCGGATGGCGGAGCTGCTGCACCGCGATCAGGCGGAACAACTGCTTGCTGTCGCGAAGATGATCGCCGAGAAGAACTGAGCCTTGCCATTCCGGCGGTGCGGATAATTCCGCCCGCCGGTCACGGCCCGAGATAGCCGACCGTGCCCTGATAGGGATCGGGCGAATCCGCCTTCCACCGCACCGATCCGAACGGGCGCTCCAGCCTGCGGCTCACGCGGTGGCCATGGCCGGTGCGGTTATAGGAGTCCGCCAGCTCCTGCAGTTCGAACTCCGCCTGGGTGTAGCGATCGCGCGTGCGCAGGTAGTCGCCCCAGGTCGGGCAGTGATAGCGCTCCACCCAGATCGCCGGATTGGCGATATCGCGCGATATCGACCAGTCGAAGCCGCCGATGCGTTTGCGCACGCGCTGGACGCGCATGATCACGTCGTAAAACTCGCGCGCCTGCTCGGGGTCCACATCGTATTCCAGCTCGATCACGATCGGGCCGGAGCGCATCTTGAGGCCAAGCGCCACTTCCGGCTCATAGCCGATGTCCACCGAAGCGTTGTCGACATCGCGATCGGCGACCAGCGGGAAGAAATGCCCCAAAGCTATCGTGGCCATGACCGCGAAGCCCGACGCGACGAAAGCGAACGACACATCCTGCATCGCCGCCACCTGCCCCCACATCCATGATCCGACCGCGATGCCGCCGGTCAATGCCGATGAGAACAGCGAGAGCGCGCGGGCAGTCACCCAGCGGGGGGCGGACAGCTGAACGCTGACGTTCACCAGCGCGACCGTCAGGATATTGCATGCACCGATGAAGAAGAAGCCCAGGCAGGTGACGACGAGAGTATGGCTCGTGCCGATGGCGATCAGCGACAGGCCGGTTCCCACCGCGAAAATGCGGACCGCCAGCTCATTCGACAGACGCTCACGTATCTGGCTGACGAACAGCGCGCCCAGCACTGCCCCCACTCCGCTGGCGCCCAGCAATATGCCATAGACGGCCGCATCGCCGTGCAGCAGGTCCTTGGCGACCAAAGGCGCCAGCGCGGCCGCGGTGGAAACCGCCAGGCCGAAGCACATGACGCGCAGCAGGGCCGTGCGGATAGGCGGCGAATGCATGGCATAGCGCGCACCCGAAACGATGGCCCGGTCGATCCTTTCAGGCGGCAATCGCGACGGAGTGTGCCGACGCTGCCAGAAGAAGAACGCCAGCAGCAGGGGGATGTAGAAGGTCGCGTTGATGCCGAACGCGGCCTTTGCCCCGAACGCGAGGACGATGAGGCCGCCAAGCGCCGGGCCGAAGCTGCGCGCGACATTGTAGCTGATCGTACCGAGCGCGACCGCCGCGGGCAGGTCGCGCGAGGAGACCTGTTCGCTGATCGACGCCTGCCAGGAAGGGCTGTATAGCGCGACACCCCCGCCGATCAGCACGCAGAACAGCAGAAGTATCCATGGCGAAGTCATGTCGAACACGGCCAGCGCGGTCAGCACCGCGCTGCTCAGCGACGCGAAGCCAAGGCCGGTCAGCGCGATCTTGCGACGGTCGAACATGTCCGCCACCGCCCCGGCCGGCAGCGCCACCAGCATCAGCGGCAGCATGAGAGCCGTCTGAACCAGCGCCACCATGTCGGGCGACGGGCTCAGCCGCGTCATCTCCCACGCGGCGCCCACCCCCAGGATAAGCTGGCCGAAATTGGAGAAAAGGCTTGCGATCCAGATCGTGCGGAAGGCTTTTTCGCGCAGCGGAGCAAAGGCGCCTGCCCGTTCCTCCGCCTGCGTCTCGGCACTTTCCCCCATGAAATCCTGTCCGTTTCCGTCCGCTACTTGCGCTGTCCACCGGGACGCCGCCCGCGTCAAGGCGCAGCGCGGCAAGTCGGGCCGGTATGACGAAATTGTACCCGAACTGTTTGATGCGCCGCCCTTAATGCCGCCGCGTGCCCGACCTGAGGACGAACCCGCCTTACCGCCGCGTCATTCCCGCAGCAGGCCGGCGAACGCCCGATCGCATATGGTCATCCTGGCCGCGCAAACCCTCGTGCCGCGCGAATAGTAAGTGCAATTATCCGCCAATCAGGATAGACAGGCGCAATAGCGAGGTTTGGGTGGGGGCGACCATAGAGGCTGTCATAGAAAGCGCGAGCGAAACGAAGCGTGCGATCGGGCTGCGCTTCACCGTGCTTGCCCGCTTGCTCCGCAATAATTTCGACCGGCAGGTCGTGAAACTGCATGTCACCCGCTCGCAATGGGCGATGATCGCGGTGGTCAGCCGTCACCCCGGCGCGACCCAGCGCATGATCGCCGAAATGCTCGAAATGTCCGAAGCTTCCGCCGGACGTCTGATCGACCGGCTCTGCGCCGATGGCCTGCTGGAACGACGCGAGCGGGATGACGATCGTCGGGCGCGCGCCGTCTACAAGACCGAGGCGGCCGAGCCCCTGCTGGAAAAACTGGCCACCATCGCGCGCGACAACGAAGAACGGATGTTCAAGGGCTTCTCCGAAGAGGAGATGGAGCGCCTTCGCCAGATGATGGAGCGGGTCTACGCCAATATGCTGAAAGGCTGAGGCTCGAACCTCATGTCATTAACCGGCAGTCGACGGCACAGCGGGCGATGACGCCTCAAACCAAGGCAAAACGCCCCGGGGTTCCCGCTCCACTTCGGGCAAGAACCCCGGTCAGTCCTTAAATCAGGCCACAGCCATTCCCGGCTTGAGCGTCGCCGGCAAGGTTTCCCAGCCACGCACTGCGGAAGAGGACGACAGCCGCGCGCGATCGAGATGGATGTCCCATTCCGGAAAGCGCTTCAGCACTTCGTCCAGCGCGATACGCCCTTCGACGCGCGCTAGGGCGTTGCCCAGGCAATTGTGGAACCCGACGCCGAACGACAGATGGGGAATGCGTTCACGGTGGATGTTGAACTTGTCGCCATCGGCGAACTTGTTCTCATCGCGGTTGGCTGCCGCAAGGTTGGCGAGAACCTTGCTGCCCGCCGGAATCTTCACCCCCTGGAACTCCGATTCGCTAACCGAATAACGACCGGCGACATGGCCCGGCACCTCGAAGCGCAGCACTTCCTCGATCGTCTGCGAAACGAGCGAGCGATCCTCATAGACCTGGCGACGCTGGTCGGGATGTTCGGCCAGGGTCTTGGCCGTCCAGCCGATCAGGCGGTTGGTCGTTTCGTTGCCCGCGGCCGAAAGGATGTTGATGAAGATCATGATCTCGTTGCGGGTGAGCTTGCGCGTCACGCCCGCCTGATCCTCGAACTCGACGTTCATCAATTCGGTCATCAGATCGTCGGACGGATTCTTCTCGCGCCAGTCCACGTATCGCGCGAAGAGCGTGCCTTCGTAGTCGTAATCGCGCTTCTTCTCCATCGGCTGGCCAGGCTCGACAGTCAGGCGATCGTCGGTGAACTTCTGCACTTCCTTCAGGTCTTCGTCGGGAATGCCCAGCAGCATGCCGATCACGCGGATCGGCATCTCGGCGCCCAGATGCTCGATGAAGTCGAAATCGCCGCCTTCCAGGAAGCGGTCCAGCGTCCTGGCCGTATATTCGCGAATCTTCGGTTCGAGCGCCGCCATCTTCTTCGGCGTGAACACGCGCGTCAGGATGCCCCGGTGCTGGGCGTGGAGCGGCGGATCCTCGTAGATGAACATGCCCGAGGGATAGACGGTGTCCGGGCTGATGAATTCGAGCAGGTTGCCATGCTTCGAAACGAACGTGTCGCGATCGCGCAGCATCCGCTCGCAGTCGTCGTAGTGGCTGAGCAGATAGAAATCGTGCTCTTCGTTATAATAGACCGGCGCCTCTTCGCGCAGGCGGCGATAGACGGGATAAGGGTTCTTGAAATAGGCTTGGTTGTACGGATCCCAGTTCAGCGGTCCGTTGCTCGTGGCGTTCAACTCTCTGTCCTTCCCAAATGGCGGCGCCCCAGACCGTGCGATCATCCCATCGAGCTTGGAGCGGATGATCCGGAAGGCCCTGATGTTGACGCGGAACGGGTGACGAAACTTGTTGTAACTTATTATCTGATAACTATTTTTCAGCTCACAGTGTGACCTTTCGCGATGGCCCGGACCGCGATGGCCCGGGCCATGACGATCACATGCCGGCCAGGCTGAATTCCGGCTGCTTGATCTTCGGCATCTCGGGCATCGGCGCGAAAGTCTTGCGCAGCGTCCGCGCCGGACCTTCTGCGGCAACGTTGGGCCGTGCGTGCTGGAGCGCGAGGTTGTCCCACATCACCAGGTCGCCTTCGTGCCACTGGTGCTCGAAAACATTCTCCGGCGCGTAGAGATGCTGGAAGACCTCCTCGAGCAGCTCGTCGCTTTCCTCCTTCGGCATATCGGCGATGCCCGCGGTCATCTGCTGGCAGACGTAAAGCAGCTTCTCGCCCGTGCGCGGATGGCGGTTGTCGACGGGCAGGCGGACTTTGTCATCCTCGTCGAAGCGGGCGGTGAGGACGTTGGCGTCGCCGCCCGAACGCTCATAGCTGATGTCGTGGACATGCTCGGCGAAGCGACCCTCGATACGGGCGCGCAGATCGTCCGGCAGCGTCTTCCACGCTTCGCGGGCGCTGACGAAGACCGTCGGCTGCGACGGTTCGGCAACCTCGACACCATAAAGCGACAGGAGCTGGCAGGGCTTGTCGCTCCACATCATGTCCGAGTGGTAGAGAAGGCGGCCGAACGGAGCGATGCCCTTCTCTTCCTTGTTGGAGATGTAGCTGTTGCGCTCCGGATCCTTGTAACCTTCCTCTCCCGGCGCGGGCACGTTACGGCCAATCAGCGCGTAAGAAAGGTAGTTCTGAAAGATATTATCGATCTCGATGCCGCGGAAGACCAGCAGGCTGTGCTTGTCGAAAAGCTTCTGCAATGTCTCCAAAGTTCCATTATCCAGCGGAACCTTCGGCTCTAGACCGATGACCTCGACGCCGAAAACCGGGTTCAGCTCTCGCACCTCAAGTTCAGCCACATCTTTCTCCTTTTTACTTGATCTCGTAAAACGCAGATCTTGCTATTCAAAGTGTCAGCCAGTGACACCATTGATGCGGAACTGGAAAAACTCCGCTGGCGCCTCCGACTTGCTGTAGCTCTTTTACAGTAAAATTTGCCCCGACGCCACCACGGTGCGGAAAAAATCGTACAAAATTTATACTTCTTGCCGGCCGGACGCTAACCGCTGCAGGCGAGCGGCGGCGGCAAACCCCGCAAACAACGGGTTCCTGGAGAAGACATCGCCCCGGAAGGCCGCCATGGCCAGATATCGAACAGCCGCGTCGCGACGTCCGACATGCGTTCACCCAAGGCAGCTGTCAGTCTGATGCCAAATACTGGATCAGTAATAAAGCGCTTGCCCGGCGCACAAATGCGAAACACGCAATCGGTTTCAACATGAACTATTTTCGACAAACACGAAGAACAGGCCAGCCCGGTCGGGGAGACGATGCGGCTGGGACACTAGCGGTCCGGGTCAAGCCCGGGACGACGTCGGCGAACGCCCTGCCCAAAACGATCAGGAATATGATCGCCAAACAAAAAGGGCGGCGCAATGCGCCGCCCTTCCCGATTTTTAGGTTGAGGCGAAAATCAGCGCGCGCGGCCGAGTTCCGACTTCGTCAGAGTGGTGGTAACCTTGCCGCCGACTTCGCTCAGGCTCGACGCCGGAACGGTGACCAGCTTGCCGTCCAGGATAACCTGCGGGTTGCCTTCCGCGCTGACGCGATAGATCGAAGCGATGCGCTGGCCGTTGCTGCCATAGAGCATCTTGCCGGCATTGACCGAAACAGCCGAGGTGGCGGCGTCGGTAGCGGCGCGAACCGACTGCGAGGTTTCGGCGGCAACAGCCGGCGCAGCGGCGAGAGTAACGGCCGAAAGGGCGATAAGGGCGGTGAACTTGTTCATGGGGTATCTCCGAAACAGAAAAATGGACAGGGGGGTGAGCTTCGATGGCTAACCTAGGTTAGTATGTTGCGAATGTCAATTGCAAATTCCTCAACAGACGTCGCGATTTCATCAATCCTGGTCGCTGAATTCCGCCAAAAATCGTTTGCCAATTGGAACTAAAGAGTCAATTGCGGCCCACAAACGTGCCAGCCCTTGATCGAAGGTGGATCGAACGCCTAAAGGCGGCGGGTACGGTCGCCAGATCGCAACTGATAAAGGGATGAGACGATGAAACCCGGAACCCGCCTGAAGAGCGCCACCTGCGACACCGAAGTGATGGTGATCCGCAGCGGCGATGGCACGATCGAATGCGGCGGCGCCGCGATGGCCGAAGCGAAGCCCGCCGACCTGCTGCCGCTGGCCACCGACTTCTCGGCCGGCACGCTGATGGGCAAGCGCTATGTCGATGCCGACAATGCCTATGAGCTGCTCTGCGTGAAGCCCGGCAAGGGCTCGCTCTCGGTCGATGGCGTGGCCCTTGTCACCAAGGACGCCAAGCCCCTGCCCGCTTCGGACTGAGCTAAGGACAGACACCGCCGATGAATATCGCGCTTCTCCTCGAGATGGCGGCCGAAGCCGCGCCCGACCGTATTGGTGTCGTCTGCGACGGCAAGCGCTGGACTTATGCCGAACTGCTGAGCGCCGCCCGCGGCGCGTTCGAGCTGATCGAACAAAGCGGCGCGCAATATGTCGCACTGCTCGATGAAAGCAGCGAGGCGGCGGTGATCGCCCTGTTCGGCGCGGCGCTGGCCGGCGTGCCCTATTGCCCGCTGAACTATCGCCTGGCCGATGCCGACCTTGCCGCGCTGCTCGGCCGGATCGCGCCGGCGCTGGTGATCGGCGACGAGGAGCGCGTTACCCGCATCGCGGGCGATCAGGGCCACACGGTGCTCCGGCGCGAGGAATTCACCCTCAAGGTGCAGGAACTGGTGCCCGAGGGCGAGGATCGCGCCTACGACCCCGGCGAAGGCATCGCGGTGCAGCTGTTCACAAGCGGCACGACCGCGGCGCCCAAGGCGGCGATCCTGCGCCATTCGAACCTGCTGGGCTACATTCTCGGTGCCGTGGAGTTCGCCTCCGCCGATGAGGACGACGCCGCCCTGGTAGTGGTTCCGCCCTATCACATCGCCGGCATCTCGGCGTTGATGTCGTCTATCTATGCCAATCGCCGCATAGTCATGCTGCCTTCGTTCTCTCCGGAAGCCTGGCTCGGGCTGGTCGGCGACGAGAGCGTCACCAACGCCTTCGTCGTGCCGACGATGCTGACCCGTATTATCGCGGCGCTCGACGGCGGCACCGCAGCCGATCTGACCTCCTTGCGTTCGATAGCCTACGGCGGCGGCAAGATGCCGCTCGAAGTCATTCAGCGTGCGCTCGACCTGTTCCCCGAAACGGGTTTCACCAATGCCTATGGCTTGACCGAGACCAGCTCGACCGTTGCCTTGCTCGGCCCCGAGGATCATCGCGCGGCCCTGGCATCAGATGATCCGAAGGTCCGCGCCCGCCTGACCTCGGCTGGCCAGCCCCTGCCGACCGTCGAGATCGAAATCCGCGACGAGGACGGGAAGACGCTTCCCGCCGGCGAAGCGGGCGAGATCTACGTCCGCGGCGACCAGGTCTCGGGCGAGTACAAGGAAAAGAGCGCGCTGGTCGAAGGCGGCTGGTTCCCCACCCGCGACGCCGGCTTCATGGACGAGGACGGCTATCTGTTCCTGTCCGGCCGCGCCGACGACGTGATCGTGCGCGGGGGCGAGAACATCTCTCCCGGCGAGATCGAGGACGTCCTCCTGACCCACGCCGCCATCGCCGACGCCTGCGCCTGCGCGGTGCCTTCGGTGGAATGGGGCGAAGGCATCGGCCTGGCGATCGTTGTGCGCGACGGGCACGAACAGCCCGGCGAAGACGAGCTCAAGGAACTGATCCGCGCCCGGCTGCGCTCCTCGCGCCTGCCCGACCGTATCAGTTTCGTCACCGAGCTGCCCTATAACGAGATGGGCAAGCTGCTGCGGCGTGAGGTAAAGAAGATCCTTGCCGACTGATTCCGCCACTGAGCTGGCGATCCCGCTGGCGCGATGGTTCGACAGGAAGCTGGACGAACTGGCACGAACGACCGGCTGCCCGGCGATCGGCGAGCTGTCCGGCGAAACGCTCATGGCCGAGCGTATCGGACATAAGGGGCTGACCGTGCCCGGCCGGATCTCGGCAGGGAACGGCAGCCGCCTTCTGCGCGCCAGGGATGGCTGGATCGCCATGACGCTGAGCCGGCCGGTCGCGGATCGCGAGTTGCTGCCGGCGCTGTTCGGCGACGCCGACTTCGCGGTGGAAGACGATGCGGCCATCGCCGCCGGGGTGGCGGCAGCCGACTGCGAATATCTGCTCTCGCTGGGTCGCGATCTCGGCATGGCCATCGCCACGGTGGACGAGACCCCGGCTTCGCCGCCGGTCGAAGTGCTGGCCGAAGGCCAGCCCCGCCGACGCGCGGCCGATCATGTGCCGCTGGTAGTCGATCTTTCCGGGCTGTGGGCCGGCCCGCTCGCGGGCCATTTCTTCCACCTTGCCGGCGCGCGCGTGGTCAAGGTCGAAAGCAGCACCCGGCCCGACAACATGCGAAACCACGACATCGGTTTCTACACGCTCATCAACCAGGGCAAGGACAGCGTCACGCTGGACTTCACCGACCCGCCGCAGCGCGACGCCCTGATCGCCCTGCTGCGGCGCGCCGACATCGTCATCGAAGCCGCGCGCCCGCGCGCCCTGCTCCAGCTCGGGATCGACGCTGCGGCGCTCGTGCGCGAGGTTCCGGGCCTGGTCTGGCTGACGGTCACCGGCCACGGCGCCAGCGGCGATGCCGCGCACTGGGTGGGCATCGGTCACGATTGCGGCGTCGCCGGCGGACTGACCAAGGCGCTGTTCGACGCCACCGGCGAAGTCGCCTTCGTCGGCGACGCCATCGCCGATCCGCTCACCGGTCTAGTCGCCGCGATCGAGGGATGGCGGGCCTATGCCGCCGGCGAAGCGCGGCGGATCGGCTTTTCGCTGAGCGCGGTATCGGCGCTCGCCTTGACGGAGGAGCGCGCGCACGATCCCGCCGCGCTCGAAGCCGATTTGCGCGCCTGGCGTTCGGCCGAGGGTCAGCCCTTCCCCTATTCTAGGCCGCGCCAGCCTCAGGCGGCGCTGCGCCCCTTCGGAGCGGACAACGCCCTCTGGCTGGGCGAAACCGCCGCGTGCTGATCCGCAATGCCGAGGTCCGGGCCGAGGTCCGGGGCCTCGGCCTCGCGGACCTCAGGCTAGCCGACGGCAAGGTGGCGGAGATCGGACGGCTTGCCCCCCTGCCCGGAGAGACCATCTTCGAAGCGGGTGGCGGCGTGCTCCTGCCGGGCCTGCACGACCACCACATCCACCTGTTCGCACTGGCCGCGCGCGCCGCTTCGGTGCCTTGCGGGCCGCCTGAAGTCGCGACGGCGGATGAACTGGCGGAAAGGTTGGCGCGCCTGCCCGGCGATGGCTGGATCAGGGGCATCGGCTATCATGAGAGCGTGATGGGCCTGCCCGGCGCGCGCGCGCTGGACGCGCTGATATCGACGCGGCCGCTGCGCATCCAGCACCGTTCCGGGCGAATGTGGCTGCTGAATTCCTTGGCGATAGAGGAACTCATTGCACATACGGAGCCGCCTGCCGGGCTGGAACGCGATGGCGCGGGCGGCTTCACCGGGCGGCTGTTCGAAGAAGACGCCTGGTTGCAGAGGACGCTGGGCAGCCGCCCGCCTGACCTCTCCGCCATATCCGCCGACCTGGCCGCTTGTGGCGTGACCGGGGTGACCGAGATGTCGCCGCGCAACGACCCTGCAACGACCCTCCATGTCACTTGCCAGCGGGACGCCGGCGCCCTGCAACAGCGCTGCTGGCTGGCGGGCACGCTCGCCCTGGCGGATGCCCCGGAAGGGCCGTGGCGACTGGGGCCGGCCAAGCTCCATCTCCACGAAGCCGCCTTCCCCCCCTTCGACGAGGCGACGGCCTTCATCGCCGCGGCGCATCGGCAGGATCGCGGTGTGGCGATCCACTGCGTGTCGGAAATCGAGCTGGTCTTCGCCCTCGCCGCCATCGAGGAGGCCGGCGGTCATCCCGGCGACCGGATCGAGCACGCGTCGGTAGCCTCGCCCGAGCTTGTCGCGCGGATGGCGGCGCTGAGGCTGGCGGTGGCGGCCCAGCCGCATTTCGTCTTCGAACGGGGAGATCGTTACCTGCTCGACGTGGAGGAGCGTCACCAAGGCGACCTCTACCGCCTGCGAAGCCTTCAGGCGGCCGGCGTCGTACTGGCTGGCGGCAGCGATGCGCCCTTTGGCAGCGCCGATCCCTGGCAGGCGATCATGGCGGCGGTGACGCGCAGAACCCGCGATGGCGCGGTCATCGGCACCGAGGAGGCACTTACGCCAGAAGACGCGCTGGCGCTCTACCTGGCCGACCCCGCCGACCTGTCGCGCCAGCGCCGGATCGCGGTGGGGGAGGCCGCCGATTTCTGCCTGCTCGACCGCCCCTGGGCGCAGGCGCGCGAGCGGCTGACGTCAGACGATGTCCGCGCCACCGTCGTCGCCGGACGGCTGATCCACGAGCGTATCGACCAGCCCCCAGGCTAGCGCCTGGCGAGCGTTAAGCCGCTTGCCCGACAGGATCATCAGCGCAGTCCGCTGCCGGCCGATCCGCCGGGTCAGCGAAACGCAGCCCCCTGCCCCCGGCAATATGCCCATCGCCAGTTCGGGAAGCTGGAACCAGGCATCGGCCGTCGCAGTCACGCGCGCGCCCCAGGCGGCCAGCTCAAGCCCGGAGCCGACGCAGCCTCCCGCGACATGGACGTCGAGCCGGTCGGCGCAGCGCGCGGCGGCGAGCGCCGGCAAGGTGCGGCGGCGGATGGCGTGGGCGGTCGCGGGATCGGTCGTCGTGCCGAACTCACCCAGATCCGCGCCCAGGCTGAACACGCGCCCCTCGGCCCGCAGAGAAACGCGGGCGATCCCCGGATCGAGCGCGGCGAGCGAGAAGGCTTCGCACAGCGCATCACGCATCGGACGATCGATGGCGTTGCCCGTATCGGGACTGGCGAGCGTGACGATCAGGCGGTCATCGTCGCGGGTAAACTCCACCCTGCCCGCGCCGGCCGGTTCGGAACGCGTCAGGCCCGCCAGCCAGCGGCGATGCACGTCGCTGCCCTGGAGCATCGCATAAGCCATCGATTCGACGGCGAGCCCGGCCTCGGCATCAAGGCCCGGCAGTACCCGCAGCAATTCGACGATGGCGGCCGCGGCTTTCGGCGCCGCCAACACCTGCCGCAGGATCGCCTCGGCCGAGACCGGCGGTTCGATCACCGCATCGAGCGCGCCGGCCAAAGGATGCGCCCTGTCGCCCAGCCCGATGACCGGGCACGGCGGGAGAGCGATGGCTTCTGGTTGCCCCGCCTTGTCCAGATCGACGAAGGCCAGCGGGCCGTCCCACCGGGACTCGCCCTCCCACAGATGCCGCGCATCGATGGTAAGGTCTTCCACCCGCATATCGAACGGCCCCGCTTCGAATCAGCCCGCTTCGATCAGGCCTTGCCGGGATAGACCGACAGGTCGCCGGCATAGGCGATGCCGCCCGGCCAGAACTGCGTGCCGCTGATCTTGCGGAAATAGTGGACGGTGCGGGCGAACGATCCCGCTTTCGAACGCGGCTGATAGGCCACGCCGCTGGGGCTGATGCCGCGCGCGCGCTCGGCGAAATCGTTGACGGTGAAGCCGAGGTCGTCGGTCTGCTGGGCGCAGAACACCAGCTCGCCGCCGTAAGTGAAGCGGCGCGGCTCGATCTGGATGGGGGAAAGCTTGCCGCGCTTCATCGCCACCTTGCCGGGCGTGCCGGTGACTTCGGGGGCATGAACCTCGTTATACCAGGTCTGGTATTCCGCCTCGCGCCCCGGCGTGTAGTTGCCCAGCAGGATGCTGACGCCGGAGAACGGCTGATCGGCGCGATGATTGGCGCTGAACTTCCAGTCGGAATACATCGCATAGCTCAGCACCCGCTCGTTCTCGCCGCTGTCGTCGATGAGCCCCGCGTCGCGCGCTTCGGCCAGCAGCGGGCCGAGCGCCGGCAGGTCGATCTCGGGCGTGGCATAGTCGAATTCGTAGACGCTGGCATAGCGCCAGGGCTGGGCGATGTCGGGCATCACCTGCTCCGCCGTCAGTTCATAACGGTCGGCGGTCCTGAAGCCGCGCAGCCGGGCCAGCGCCTCGCGATGCCGGCCGTCGAACCAGGCGGCGAAATCCGCCTCCTTGCCCGCGGGCACGTTATGCAGCTGGATGGTGACGTAGTGGCTCATCGTGATCTCCCATGTTCAATACGGCATGACGCCTTGCGCTATTTCCTGCCCGCCAGCGAATTGCCGAACACTTCCGGGCGCTGCACGAGAAACGGCAACGGAGCAAACGCAACCAGCATCCACGACAGCACGTGGAAGCTGTCGAGGAAAGAAATCATCGTGGCCTGGCGCGATACTTCCGCGTTTATGATTGCGATCGCTCCGCCGCCCAGTCCGGGCAACCGGTCCACCAGCCCCGGCAGATCGATTCCCGGCACCACCCCCGCCGAAACTTCGGCGGCGAGCGCGGCGTGGCTCGATTGCTGACCGCGCGCCAGCATCGACACGAAGATGGAAACACCCACCGAGCCGCCAAGATTGCGGAACAGCCCGCTCAGGCTGGAACCATCGGGGCGCAGCGCCGGTGGCAGCATGGCCAGGGCCAGCACGTTCATGGGCGTGACGATGAAGCCGAAGCCGAAGCCCTGCAGGAACGCCGCCCACAGGATGGGCTGGGTGTTCATATCCAGCGACCAGTAGGTCATCGACCAAAGCCCGGCGGCGGCCAGCAGGTAACCGGAGGACATGATGATGCGCGCGTCGACGTAGCGGGCAAGATAGCCGGTAAGGAGCGAGCTTATCATCGCCCCGATGCCGCGCGGCGCCATCATCAGCCCGCTGTCGATCACCGAATAGCCGTAGATCGTCTGGAACATCATCGGCAGGGTCGCCGACAAACCGACCGAGGAGAAGCTCATCACCGCCATGAAAGCCAGGCCGATCACATAGTTGCGATCCCGGTAGAGCGCGCGATTGAACAGCGGCCGGGGGGTCTGCAGGCTGTGCAGCACGAAAACCCACATGGCGGATATCGCGATAATCAGCTCGATCACGATCTCCGGGCTGTTGAACCAGTCCTTGTGCTGGCCGCGGTCGAGCATCAGTTGCAGCGACGCCAGGCTGAGGCCGATCGCGACGAAGCCGAATCCGTCTAGCGGCCGCTGGGTGATCGGGCGGCTGGGCAGCAGCCACCAGAGCACTATCACTGCCGGAATCCCGATCGGGAGGTTCACATAGAAAATCCAGCGCCAGTTGAGATATTCGGTGATGACCCCGCCGATGAAAGGCCCGCTGATCGGCGCCACCATCACGATCATGCTGAAGATGCCCATCGTCATGGCGTGCTTGGATGGCGGGCTGACGTCGAACATCGTCGTGATCGTCAGTGTGCCGATAAAGGCAGAGGCCGTGCCTTGCAGGGTACGGAAGACAACCATCTCGGCCAGGGAGGTGGCGGCTCCGCAAGCGGCCGAAGCGCCCAGAAACACCAGCGTGGCGCCGATGAACAGGTTACGCGATCCGATCCGGTCGGACAGCCAGCCACTGAGCGGCGTGGCGATCGCGGTGGCGACGATGAAAGAGGTCAGCACCCAGCTTATCGAATCGGTAGATGCACCGAGTGCGGCCTGCATGTGCGGCAGCGCCACGTTGGCGATTGTCGCGTCGAGGAACTGGCAGATCGATACGAGGATCACCGCGCCCATCAGCAACGGCCGATTGGCCGTCTCCAGATGAGCCTTGTCCGCTGGTGGAATGACGGGCGCGGCCGCGGCGGATCGACCGCCGGGCCCGCTATCTGCCGGTATCGACGCGGACATGGGTCGACAGGCCGGCGATCAGCGGACGAGTGGGTTTTTCGTCAATCGCGATCCGCACCGGCACGCGCTGCGTGACTTTCACCCAGTTGCCCGTGGCGTTCTGCGCCGGCAGGATCGAGAATTCCGAACCGGTGCCGGCGCCGATGCTGGCGACGCGGCCCTTCAGTTCCATGTCGGGAAAGGCGTCGAACGTCAGCGTCGCCGGCTGCCCCACGCGCATGCGCGCAAGGTCGGTTTCCTTGAAATTGGCCTCCACCCAGCTTCGCTCGCTGGCCACCAGCGTGAGCGCGGGCAGACCCGCCGTCATCATCTGGCCGATCTGGAGCCGGTCCGCCTGGCTCACGGTTCCCGACACCGGCGCCCGCACTTCGGTGCGCGACAGGTCGAGCGCCGCCTTGCGCCGCTGCGCTTCCGCCGCCAGCACGCCGGGATTGACGCCGGGCGCGACCGGCGCCGTCGCCAGCGCCGCCTGCGCCGCGCGCGCGTCGGCCTGCGCCTTGGCCAGCCGGCTGCGTGCATCGGACAGATCGTGCTCGGTTTCCTCCAGTCGTGCGCGCGTGGTGAAACCGCGCTGCATCAGTTCGGCCTGGCGGCGATACTGCTCCTGAAAGTAGGCGACGTCCTCTCCGGCGCCCTTGATGTCGACATCGGTATTGCCGAATTCGGTCTGTAGCCCGACCACGCGGACCTGGGCCGCGGCGATCGCCGCATCGGCGTTGGCGATGGCGATGCGGAACGGTTCGGGATCGATGCGGAACAGCAGGTCGCCGGCCTTGATCGCCTGGTTCTCCCGCACCGAAACCTCGACGATCTCACCCGTGACCTGGCTGCCGATCGATACCTTGTCCTGCTGGACATAGGCATTGTCGGTGGAGACGTAGTGATCGTTGACCACATAGTACCACAGTGTGCCGCCGGCCAGCAGGAGCGGCACCGAAACCATGGCGGCGATCCGGCGAAAACGTCCCTCACGCGCGGGCGGTTTCGCCGATATTTCGGCGACCGGCGGCTCGAACTGAAGGTCGCCTTCAGCCATTGTCCGGCAGGCAGGACGATTTGCGCGAAAGGTTCGACCGCATCCGGCGAAGGACGTCGAAGACCTTGTCCAGTTCCTCCGAATCGATGCCTTCCAGGGCGATCTCGTAGGTCTCGCGCGCCAACGGGCGCAGCTGATCCAAGAGCTCGGTCCCCTTTTCGGTCAGGAACAGACGCCAGGCGCGGCGGTCGGCCGGATCGGGCCGGCGTTCGACCAGCTTGGCTTCCTGCAACCGGTCGATCATGCGGCCGAGCGAGATAGGCTCCACTTCCAGGATTTCGGCCAGGCCGCCCTGGTTGATACCCTCGCGCAGATAGAGCAGGCTGAGCACCTGCCACTGGGGCCGGGTGACGCCGATACCCTTCGCCCGCTCGTCGAAGCTGCGACGCATCAGGCGCGACACTTGCGCCAGCATCATGCCGATGTTTTCGTCCATCGGTCAGCGATAATAGCAATGCTCAATATAATCCAGAGACATTATTAGCAGAGCCGTTCGTGGCTCTGAAAACCGCCTCAATCCAGCGCGGCGACTTCCGTCAGGATCCGCTCGGCGTGTTCGCGCCGACAGATCAGCAGATCGGGCAGGTAGACGTCCGATCGGTTGTACACCAGCGGGCTGCCGTCGATACGCGAGCAGTGCAGCCCATGCGCCAATGCGACCGCCACGGGGGCGCAGCTGTCCCATTCGTATTGCCCGCCGGAATGGAGATAGATATCCGCCTCTCCGCGCAGGATCGCCATCGCCTTCGCTCCGGCCGATCCCATCGGCACCAGCTCGCCGCCGATCCTGGCGGCAACTTCGGTCGCTTCGAGCGCAGGGCGCGTACGGCTGACGACCATGCGCAGGCGCTCCGGCGCGGGCGGCACGGCAAGGGGTGCGTCGGTGCGGAACGTCACGCCCAGCCCCGGCAGCGCCACCGCGCCCACAGTGGCCACGCCATCGACAGCCAGCCCGACGTGGACCGCCCAGTCGGCCCGCTCCTCGCCATATTCGCGGGTGCCGTCGACCGGATCGACGATCCACACGCGGCTCTTGGCCAGCCGCGCCTCGGTGTCCTTCGCCTCCTCCGAAAGCAGGCCGTCCTCGGGCCGCTGCTCGCCGAGCGCATGGCACAGGAACTGGTTGGCGGTGGCGTCCCCCGCCTTGCCCAGCGCCTTGAGCGACAGCACGCCCGACGCGCGAACCTCGATCAGCAAACGCCCGGCGACTTCGGCCAGGTGCGCGGCCAGTTCGGCGTCAGTGAGCGCCATCAGATGTCGCCCAGCAGCGTATCGACAATCAGCGCCGCCGCTTCGTCCGGCGTGACCTGGGTGGTGTCGATGCGGATTTCGGGCTTGGCAGGCGCCTCATAGGGACTGTCGATGCCGGTGAAGTTCTTGAGGTCGCCCGCGCGGGCCTTCTTGTAGAGCCCCTTGACGTCGCGTTCCTCGGCCACGCTCAGCGGGGTGTCGATGAACACCTCGATGAACTCGCCCTCGGGCAGCATCGTTCGCACCATCTCGCGCTCCGCCTTGAAGGGCGAGATGAAGGCGGTGATGACGATCAGGCCGGCGTCGGCCATCAGCTTCGCCACTTCGCCCACGCGGCGGATGTTCTCGATGCGATCGGCCTCGGTGAAACCCAGGTCCTTGTTGAGGCCGTGGCGCACGTTGTCGCCGTCCAGCAGGAAGGTGTGCCGGTTCATCCGGTGCAGCTTCTTCTCGACCAGGTTGGCGATGGTCGACTTGCCCGAACCCGACAGCCCGGTGAACCACAGCACCGCCGGCTTCTGGTTCTTGAGCGCGGCATGCTGGTCGCGGCCCACGTCGATCGCCTGCCAGTGCACGTTCTGCGCGCGGCGCAGCGAGAAGTGGAGCATGCCCGCACCGACGGTGGCGTTGGTGATCTTGTCGATCAGGATGAAGCCGCCGAGCGAGCGGTTGTCGACATAGGCCTCGAACACGATCTGCTTGTCGGTGATGACTTCGGCCACGCCGATGGCGTTGAGCTCCAGCGTCTTGACCGCGCAGTGTTCCATCGTGTTGACGTTGACGGTGTACTTGGGGGCCTGAACCGTGGCCGAGACGGTTTGTGCGCCAAGTTTGAGCCAGTATGCACGTCCTACGTGCAGCGGCGCGTCGTTCATCCAGACGATGGTCGCCTCGAACTGGTCGGCCGCCTGTGGGGGATTATCCGCCGCCGCGATGACGTCACCACGCGAGCAGTCGATCTCGTCGGAGAAACACAGCGTAAGTGATTGCCCCGCCACGCCTTCCTCGACATCGCCGTCGAGCGTGACGATGCGCGAGATCGTGCTGGTCTTGCCCGATGGCAGCACGCGAATGGGATCGCCCACCTTGACGCTGCCCGTGGCGATCAGGCCCGAAAAGCCCCGGAAATCGAGGTTCGGACGGTTCACCCACTGCACCGGCATGCGGAACGGCTTGGCCGCGTCCACCGCCGAATTGACCTCGACCGTCTCAAGATGCTCGATCAGGTTCGGGCCCGTGTACCAGGGCGTATTCGGCGACGGGCCGATGATGTTGTCGCCCTTGAAGCCCGAGATGGGCATGGGCACGAAATGTTCGATGCCGATGCTCTTCGCGAACTCGGCATAGTCGGCGACGATCTTGTCGAACACGTCCTGGCTGTAATCGACCAGGTCCATCTTGTTCACCGCCAGCACCAGGTTGCGGATGCCGATCAGGTGCGCGAGGTAGCTGTGCCGGCGCGTCTGCGTAAGCACGCCCTTGCGCGCGTCGATCAGGATCACCGCAAGGTCGGCAGTGGAGGCGCCCGTCACCATGTTGCGCGTGTACTGCTCATGCCCCGGCGTATCGGCGACGATGAACTTGCGCTTCTCGGTGTTGAAGAAGCGATAGGCGACGTCGATGGTGATGCCCTGCTCGCGCTCGGCGGCGAGGCCGTCGACCAGGAGCGCGAAGTCGATCTCCTGCCCCTGCGTGCCGACCTTCTTCGAATCCGCTTCAAGGCTGGCGAGCTGATCCTCGAAGATCATCTTCGAATCGTAGAGCAGGCGGCCGATCAGCGTCGACTTGCCATCGTCCACCGACCCGCAGGTGATGAAGCGCAGCATCGTCTTGTGCTGGTGCTGGTCGAGGTAAGCGTCGATATCCTCGGCGATCAGCGCCTCGGTGACGTAGACCGGGTCTGTGGTGGTGACATCGGACATCAGAAGTACCCCTCCTGCTTCTTCTTCTCCATGCCAGCGCCGCCCGCGTCCTTGTCGATGGCGCGGCCCTGGCGTTCGGACGTCGTCGTCAGCAGCGTTTCCTGGATCACTTCGGGCAGGGTCTTCGCCTCGCTCTCCACCGCGCCGGTCAGCGGGTAGCAGCCCAGCGTGCGGAAGCGGATCGAGCGTTCGACCGGCACTTCGCCGGGCTGGAGCGGAAAACGATCGTCATCCACCATCAGCAGCATCCCGTCGCGCTCCACCGTCGGGCGCTTGGCCGCGAAATAGAGAGGGACGATCGGGATGTCGTTGAGGTGGATATATTGCCAGACGTCCAGCTCGGTCCAGTTCGAGATCGGGAAGACGCGGATGCTCTCGCCCTTGTTCTTCCGGGCGTTGTAGAGATTCCACAGCTCGGGACGCTGATTCTTCGGGTCCCAGCCGTGGCTGGCGGTGCGGAACGAGAAGATGCGCTCCTTGGCGCGGCTCTTTTCCTCGTCGCGCCGCGCGCCGCCGAAGGCCACGTCGAAGCCGTACTTGTCCAGCGCCTGCTTCAGCCCTTCGGTCTTCCACATGTCGGTGTGGAGCGGGCCGTGATCGAACGGATTGATCCCGCGCTCCGCCGCTTCGGGATTCTGGTAGACGAGGAGCTCCATGCCGGACTCCTTCGCCATGCGGTCGCGCAGCCGGTACATGTCCTGGAACTTCCAGGTGGTGTCGACGTGCAGGAGCGGGAACGGCGGCGGCGAGGGATAGAACGCCTTGCGCGCAAGATGGAGCATCACCGCGCTGTCCTTGCCCACCGAATAGAGCATCACCGGGCGTTCGGCCTCAGCCACGACTTCGCGAAGGATATGGATGCTCTCCGCCTCAAGGCGTTCGAGATGTGTCAGTATCTTGGGCATGGCGCTTTCGCTTCTATTTCAAGGCCTGCCCTGTCAGACGGCGCGGCGAGCGGCAAACAAGACATTCTTGTTCCGCGTTTCGCCGATCTATTAGCGGAGCTTCTAAGCCGGCTCGCCCACGCGCTCCGCCACGTCACCATAAAGCGTCGTGCGTTGGCGCAGCGGCCGTCCAGCCGCGCGTGCGGCCGACGCCAGATCGTCGACGCTGACGTCCTGCCCGTGCGATGCCCCGGCGGCGCGGCTGATGCTTTCGTTCATCAGCACGCCGCCAAGGTCGTTCACCCCTGCCCCCAGCGCTGCGGCGGCGCCATCGACGCCCAGCTTCACCCACGAGCACTGGATCGAATCGATCCGCGTGTGCAGCACGATGCGCGCCACCGCATGCATCATCAGCGCCTCGCGCCAGGTCGGCCCCTTGCGACTCTGTCCCCGGCGATAAAACGGCGCTTCCATGTGGACGAGCGGCAGCGGAACGAATTCGGTGAAGCCGCCCGTTTCCCCCTGCAGCCGCCGCAGCGCCAGCAGGTGATGCGCCCAGTGCTCGGGCCGTTCGAGGTGGCCGTACATGATCGTCGAGGTGGTCGGCAGGCCGACCTTGTGCGCGTCGCGCACCACACCCAGCCATTCGTCGCTGGTCAGCTTGTCCGGGCAGATCTGCCGGCGGATATCGTCGTGCAGGATTTCGGCCGCGGTGCCGGGCAGCGAGCCAAGACCTTCGTCCTTCAGCCGCAGCAGGTAATCGCTCACCGTTACGCCCAGCGTCATCGCGCCCTGCGTCACTTCGAGCGGGGAGAAGGCGTGGACATGCAAGTCCGGGCAGGCATCCTTCACCGCTCGCACGATGCTGGAATACGTCTTGCCGGTGTAAGTGGGATGGATGCCGCCCTGCAGGCAGACCTCTGTCGCGCCTTTGGCCACCGCCTCGCGCGCGCGGTCGGCGATCTCTTCGAGGTCGAGGTTATAGGGCTTGTCGCGAAGCCCCCCCTTGCTGCTGGTCTTGGAAAAGGCGCAGAACGAGCAGGAATGGGTGCAGATATTGGTGTAGTTGATGTTGCGATTGATGACGTAAGTCACCGTATCGCCGCGCGTTTCCCGGCGCAGCGCATCGGCCGCCGCGATCACCGCCTGCGCCTGGCTCCCACGCGTTGCGAACAGGCCGGCGATCTCCGCCACGGACAGTTCGTTGCCCCCCGCCGCACGGTCGAGGATGCGGTGCAGTTCCGGCGTCGCCGGCCCATCGTAGGCACGGCCCAGAGGCAGCGCAGGCGTACCCGGCGCGGGATCGGCGACACCGGGGCTCCAGCGGCTGTCGCGGCCCAGGCCTTCCGCATCGGACAGCTTCAGGATCGCCGGGCGCAGCTTCGGATCGATCCAGCCCGCATCGTCGGTGGCAAGGAAACGGGGATAGATCGTCAGGCGCTCCACCAGCGGCCGGCCCGCCTTCGCGCAGATTGCCTCGAGCCGCGCGATCTCCGGCCAGGGCGCTTCGGGATTGACGTGGTCGGCCGTCACCGGGGAGATGCCGCCCCAGTCATCGATCCCCGCGTCGATCAGTTCGACCAGCCGCTCGTCGTTGAGATTGGGCGGCGCCTGCACCGAAACCTCGTCAGGCAGCACGATCCGCGCAGCAGCGACCACGCGCAGGAAATCGGCCTCGGTCGCCTCGGGCGCTTCGGCCATCTTGGTGCCCGGCTTGGGGCAGAAATTCTGGACGATGACTTCCTGCAGATGGCCATGCGCCAGATGGACGTCGCGCAAGGCGATCAGCGATGCGATGCGCTCCTCCGCCGTCTCGCCGATGCCGATCAGTATGCCCGACGTCATCGGCACGCGGGCACGCCCCGCCGCCTCCAGCGATGCAAGGCGCAGCGCCGGCACCTTGTCGGGCGATCCGTGGTGCGCGCCGCCCTTTTCCAGCAGCCGCTCGGACACGCTTTCCAGCATCAGCCCACAGGACGCGGCGACCGGCCGCAGCATCAGGTAGTCGTCCTCTTCCAGCACGCCGGCGTTGACGTGGGGCAGCAGGCCGGTTTCCTTCAGCACCAGTTCGGCGCAGTGACGGACATAGTCTATCGTGCGGGCAAAGCCATGCTCCGCCAGCCAATCGCGCGCGGCGGCGTAGCGGCGCTCGGGAGCGTCACCCAGGGTGAACAGCGCTTCCTTGCAGCCCGCAGCCGCACCGGCGCGGGCGATCTCAAGCACTTCTTCGGGCGAAAGGTACGGCGCTTCCAGCCGCGAAGGCGTGGTGGCGAAAGTGCAGTAATGGCAGACATCGGCGCAAAGCCGGGTGAGCGGGATGAAGACCTTGGGCGAATAGGTCATCCGTGCCGGCGTGAACGGGCCTGGGCGCGCGTCGCGGCGCGCGCGCGCTTCGGCAAGCACTTCTTCCAGAGGCGCGGATAGCAGGCGCGCAATCAGTTCACGGTCAGCCGGGGCCATGTCTTCAGTCCATTTCGATGCCGGCTGCGGACAGTGCTACGCGCGCAAGCCGCTCCCGGTCCGCGGCCTCGTACATGACTGTTGCCGTTATCGTGGCCGAAATGCCCATGGCGCGCAAGCCTTCGGCATCGGCGGCGTCCGCCTCGTCGATCACGAGATGATCGAGCAGGCCGGCATAGTGCGCGGCGATGGCGCGGTTATCGCAGCCTTTGCCCAATTCGGTCAGCAACTTGCCCAGCGGTCCCTTGATGGCCTTGCCGCCGACCAGCGGCGACACCGCGACAAAGGGAACCTTACGCGCCAGCAGCGCCGCACGCACGCCGTCGACGCCGAGAATCGGATCGACGCTGAGGAACGGATTCGACGGGCAAAGGATCACCGCCGCCAGATCGTCCCGCGCCAATGCTTCGGCCAAAGCCGGCGAAGGCGCTGCGCCGGGCGTGCCGGCGAAACGGATCGCACTGGCCACCGGGCGGCATTGCTCGGCGACGAAATAGCGCTGGAAATCCATCCAGCCCTCTTCGGTTTCCACTTGAGTGCGCACCGGTGCGTCGCTCATTGGCACGACCCGCGGGCCGATGCCCAGCGCCCCGGTCAGGCGTTCGGTCACTTGCGACAGGCTTTCTCCGGCCCGCAGCCGCCAGCTTCGGGCGATATGCATGGCCATGTCGCGATCGCCCAGGTTGAACCAGGTCGCCTCGCCCAGCGCGCCCAGACGCTCCATCGTCCGCCAGCTTTCGTCGACCACGCCCCATCCGCGCACCGTGTCGTTCAGGCCGGCGAGCGCATAGACCACCGAGTCGATGTCGGGGCAGATCGTCATGCCCAGATGCTCGAAATCGTCGCCGGTGTTGACGGCGATGGTCAGCCGCTCGGGCGGCAGCACGGCGGCGAGCCCCGCTGCCAGCTTCGCGCCGCCGACCCCGCCCGAAAGCGCCAGGACATGGCCGCGCTTCACCGGAACATGTCCTCCGCCAGCGGCCGCAGCGCCCGCGCCGCGCCCGGCCCGTCGTCGGGCGAGACCCAGCGGTCCGCACCGCGCACGATGGCGGCGGGCGTGCCCTCGGCTCCCTCGCCCATCGCCAGCACGGCCATGGCGGCGACGGCATCGGCCACCGCGATCACGGTGGCTTGCAAGGTGCGGCCGAACAGGTCCTGGTCCGCCCCGCGCCGGTCGTCCAGCACGCACAGCCCCGCGCAACCGATCGCCGCCCCCACCGTACCGATGCGCCAGGCGCGGCCCATGCTGTCGGCGATCACCACCGCCGGCGCCGCGCCGGTCAGTTCGCGCAGGCCCTTGCGGATATCGCGCGCGCTGGCGTCCGGATCGGCCGGCCAGAGCAGCACGATGCCCTCCCCGCCGCCTTCCACATTGGACGCATCGATGCCGGCATTGGCCAGCACATGCCCGGTCCTGTGCCCGGCGATGATCGCGGCGGGCGTCGCACGCAGGATCACCGCGCTTTCATCGAGGATGAGCTGGACGATATCGGGCTCGCGCGCCGTTTCGGCGGCGATCCGCCGCGCCTCCTCGCCGGGCATGACATCGGCGAGCCGGACGCTGCGCGCTTCCGCTTTCGAGACGATCTTCTGCGCCACGACGATCACGTCGCCATCGCCCAGCGGCTCGCCCTGGTCCGCCGCCGCGCGCGACACTTCGGCGGCCACGGACATGCCCACGCCGAACATCGGCATGCCGCGCAAAGGCGTTACGCCAATGCCATTTGACCCTGTAGTTCCAATGTTCATGGGCTTTTCGAGGTCTCGATAAATCTATTGCTTCATGGCCAGTCGCCGCTATCGGCATGAGCCAAGTCAGGCAATGCAATTTCCAGGGAGACAAGTGGCAATGGCGTCCATCGCGGTTATCGGCGGCACGGGGCATCTGGGCAAGGCGATCGCCCGCCGGCTCGCGAAGGCAGGCCATGACGTCACCATTGGATCGCGCGCCGCGGACAAGGCGCAGGACGTCGCCGCCACGCTGGAAGGCAAAGTAAGCGGCGCCGCGAACGAGGATGCCGCCACCGGCAAGGACATCGTCATCGTCGCGGTTCCCTATGCCTCGCAGGAAACCACGCTGAAGCAGATCCGCGATCACGTCGGCAGCGCCATCGTGGTCGACACCACCGTGCCGCTGGTCCCGCCCAAGGTCATGCGCGTGCAGCTTCCCGCTGCCGGCAGCGCCGCCCTGGAAGCGCGCGAGCATCTGGGGCCGGATGTGCGCTTCGTCACCGCGTTCCACAATGTCGCGGCCCATGTGCTCGACACCGACGCCAAGGTCGAATGCGACGTCCTCGTGTTCAGCGACGACGTGGAAGCGCGCAACACCATCGTCTCGCTGGTTGGCGACATGGACTTGCGCGGGCTTTCGGGCGGGGCGCTGGCCAATTCCGCCGCGGCCGAGGCGCTGACCTCGCTGCTGATCTACATGAACAAGACCTACAAGGCCGATGGCGCGGGCATCCGCTTCACCGGGCTGACGGCCGCTCCCGCCATTCCGTGACCGTCTGGGCGGTCATTCCGATAAAGGCGGCCGCCACGGCCAAGAGCCGGCTGGCGGACGTGCTGGACGCCGGGGAGCGGACGGAACTGGTCGAAACCATGCTTCGCCACGTCGTCGGCGCGGCGCTGGACGCGCGCCTTATCGACCGGGTCTGCCTGCTCGGCGATACGTCCGGCGCGCCGGACGGAGTGACGATCCTGCCAGACGCGGGCGAAGGGCTGAACGAGGCGGTCCAGGCCGCGCTGGCCGAAATCGCCCGGCAGGGTGCGACGCGCGCGGTCTTCGTCCATGGCGACCTGCCGCAAGTGGCCTCGCAGGAACTCAACCTTCTGGCCGCCGCTCCGGCGGGCACCGTGGCCCTGGCGCCCGACCGCCACGGCACCGGCACCAACGCGATATCGCTGCCGCTGCCCGAAGCCGCGGGCTTTGCCTTCGCCTTCGGGCCGGGCAGTTTCGCTAGGCACCGCGGCGAGGCGGAGAGGCTTTACCTCCGCGTGGAAGAGATACACAGCCAGGGCCTGGCCCGGGATGTCGACGAACCGGGCGATCTGCCCGACGCCGATATCCTGATGGCGGGCCGACCAGCAAAAGGAACCGAATAATGGACGCCAGCGATATCGACCTCAGCGGCCAGGTGGCGGTGGTCACCGGCGGCGGCGCGGGGATCGGCCGGGCGACGGCGCTGTGCCTGGCCGACATGGGCTGCGACATCGCGATCATCGAAATGATCCCCGAGCGCTGCGAGGAAGTCGCCGCCCGCATTGCCGAGCGCGGGCGCAAATGCGTGACTTACGCGGTCAACGTGATGGACGCCGATAAGCTGCGCGAGGCGGTCGAGGCCGCGGGCAAGGAATTCGGCCGGATCGATATCCTTATCAACAACGCCGGCGGCGTCGGCCACCGGCCGTTCCTCGATCTTCAGCCGAAGAACTGGCAGCGCCATATCGACCTCAACCTGACCAGCGTAGTCGTGGCGACGCACGCCGCTGTGCCGATCATGATCGCCGGCGGACGCGGCGGATCGGTGGTCAACGTCACCAGCGTCGAAGGTTCGCGCGCCGCGCCGGGCTATTCGGTCTATGCCGCCTGCAAGGCCGGGGTGAACAACCTGACCCGCACCCTGGCGCTCGAATTCGCCGAACACGGCATCCGCGTGAACACCATCGCGCCGGACTCCACGGTAACGGCGGGCATGCGCGGCAACATCAGCGGCCCGGTCGACGAGAGCAAGTGGCGCAATCCCGGCCCCGGCGCCATCGAATCGGCCCGCCGCCGCGTGCCGCTCGGCCGGCAGGGCGTGGATATGGAATGCGGCAAGGCGATCGTGTTCCTCTGCTCGCCGATGTCGAGCTATATCACCGGCATCACCATGCCGGTCGACGGCGGCACGTTCGCATCCAGCGGCTGGGTTCGCGGCGACAACAACGAATGGCTGCTGCCGCCCCAGATCAAAGACTAATCAAGAATACCAGGAAGATATCCCATGACCTTCACACTCAGCGTAACCCTGCCTTTTGACCGTATCCAGCATGGCGACGAGTTCGGCACGATGGAATCGGTGCATACGATCGCCAAGGCCGTCGAAGATGCCGGCTTCTGGTCGGGCACCGTCACCGACCATCCGGTGCCGTCCTACCGCTGGCTCGACAGCGGCGGCCACTATGCGCAGGACCCCTTCGTCATGATGGCGATGGTCGCGGCGGTGACGACGAAGCTGCGCGTGCAGTCGAACATCATAGTCCTGCCCTATCGCAACCCCTTCATCACCGCGCGGGCTATCTCCTCGCTCGACGTGTTCTCGGCCGGCCGTGTCGTCGTCGGCGTCGGCGCGGGCTATCTCAAGCCCGAATACAAGGCGCTGGGCGTCGATTTCGATTCCCGCAACGACCTCATGGACGAATACATGAAGGCGATGAAGCTGGCCTGGACGGGTGAGAACTTCACCTTCGAAGGCACCGGCTACACCGCCGTCGGCAATCGCGTGCTGCCTACTCCCGTCCAGAAGCCGCACCCGCCGCTGCTGGTCGGCGGCAATTCCAAGCGCGCGCTGCGCCGCACGGTCGAACTGGGCGACGCCTGGAACCCGTTCATCCAGCCCAAGGAAGTGACCGACACCGCGCGCACGGTGAACATCTCGTCCGACGACGATATCGTCGAATCGATCAAGTACATGAACGAGCATTGCGAAAAAGTGGGCCGCGCCGTGCCGCCCGCAGTCGTCTGCTCGGGCACGTTTTCCATCCAGCAGGGATGGAATCCACAGGAAACGATCGATCACATCGGTCGCCTCAAGGCGATCGGCGTCAGCGGCGCCGGTGCCGCCATCCAGGCGAGCACACGCGCGGAATACTGCGATTTGGTCGCTCAATTCGGCGAGCAGGTGATAGCCAAGATCGCCTGAACGGCAGGCATCGGCGCCCGCGCGGGGCACGGCTTTGGCCCGTTTCCCGCGCGGTTACGCTGTACCGATCCTACTCGACCTGAATGAGGCACTTGACTGATTCGGTCTTTGCTAGGACTTGTCGGCGCGTGGACGATCCTTTTTACCAGACCCAGAACCGCCGCTTCCAAAGCAGACTAGGGCGGGACATGCCCCGGCGCACGCCCATTGCCGACGCGGTCGAAATCGGCCGTGACGAGCTCGCCTTCCTGGCGGAGGGTCTTGCCTATGGCCCGCGCGCGCTGCGCTCCGCAACGAAGCACGTGACCGAACGATACGACCTGGGCCCACGCGGCGCCTGGATCGTCAACGTCATCTCGCACGGCGTGACTTATCCGCTGGAACTGGCGACCACCTTCGGCGTCGGCCGCAGCCTCATCACCGCCGAACTAGCGCGGCTGATCGAAGCCGGCCTGATCGCCTCGCGCCCCAGCGATCGTGACCGGCGCAAGACGGAACTGACGCTGACCCCGCTCGGCGAAGCCGCAGCACAGGAAGTGCGCGGCGAATTCGTCAATATCGTCAATACGCGGCTGGCGGGTTTCACCCCCGAAGAACTGCGTCTGGCTTCGGAAGTGCTGCGCGCCCTGAGCTATGACGAAGAGGAAGCCACTGGCGGGAAGTAGCGGCGGCAAATAGAGCGATTCAGGGATTTCCCGCTTTCAACGCGGCCTGGAAAGCCTGGACCGCCGCGGCTTCATCGCCGTTCCACACCGCGCCGGACACCGCCAGGAAATCCGCCCCGGCCCGCACCAGCTCCCCGCCGTTCTCCGGCGTGACACCGCCGATGGCGACACAGGGAATCTCGAAGATCGCCTGCCACCATTGCAGGACTTCCAGCTCTGCATGATGCTCGACGACCTTGGTCGTCGTGGGAAAGAACGCGCCGAACGCGACATAGTCGGCCCCCGCCTCCCCGGCGTCCATCGCCAGGTGCTTGCTGCCATGGCAGGTCACGCCGATCTGGGCGTCGCGGCCAAGCCGTTCGCGGGCATCGGCGACTTCACCGTCCGACTGGCCGAGATGTACGCCGTCCGCGCCCAGGCGCTTGGCCAGGGCGATGGAATCGTTGACGATGAACGCCACGTCGCGATCGGCGCAGATGCGCTGCAGGGGTTCCGCCAGCTTCGCCGCGGCATGATCGTCCACGCCCTTGATGCGGAACTGGAAAGCGCCCACCGGCCCGGCATCGAGCGCGCGGGCCAGGCGATCGGGAAACGTGCCGCCGACATCGAGCGGCGAGATCAGGTAAAGCTGGCTATCGGGGCGTGGTTCGTCGTTCTGGATCATGGCCCCTGATTGCCCAAGCCGGGCGGCTTCACAAGGGGGCCTCATGCGCGGCAGCGCGAAACCCTGCGGGCATCGATCGTTCCGGCCCCGTTCATGCCCCGCTGGCACAATCCGCGAAATGATACGCGCTCCTTACCTCGTAGCCGCTTTCGCGCTGGCGCTAGGCGCCTGTGCCACCCCCCGATCCCTGCCTACTCCCGCTCCCACGCCGACGCAGCCGGGCCTGGCCTATGCCCGCATCAGCGAGGAAGTGAACGCGGGTGGACCGAACGTGACGCCACTGGAGGTGCTGGAAGACAGCAGGTGCCCGGCAAACGTCAATTGCGTCTGGGCCGGGCAAGTGCGGCTGTCGGTGAAGATCGTCACCGGCAGGGGAAGCGAGATCCGCGAACTGACTTCGGGCAAGCCCGTCCCGGTGGCGGACGGCACGCTCGTGCTGGCGGACGTCCTGCCGCACCGCGTGACGACCGGCGCGGTCAGATCACCGGACTATCGCTTCGCCTTCCGCTTCGACGGCGGATATTGATCCGCCTCAGAAACTGGCGAAATGTTCGACCAGCAATGCGTTGAAAAGTTTGGCCACATCGTCGTTGGGGTGATCGCCGCAAAAGCCCGATACCCAGAACGTCCCGCTGGGCGATTGCCGCTCGGTAAGATAGCCCGGGCCATCGGTGCACAGCACCAGTG